>Ga0233426_10000281_pt1 | contig 56866 bp, 38 predicted proteins | sample SI_118_April2016_6_FD_179875 | JGI IMG/M metagenome (GOLD analysis project Ga0233426, IMG submission 179875) | Seawater microbial communities from Saanich Inlet, British Columbia, Canada - SI_118_April2016_10_MG | ecosystem: Environmental > Aquatic > Marine > Inlet | place: Canada: British... | reverse complement strand
ATCTAAATTAATATATTTTAATAGTGATATATGTGTCAAATCAATTAACCAATTTGATAATATGCTATCGCTTTAACCAATTACTATGAAGGGCATTATAGGAATTAGAGTGATATTCTTTATCGGAGTATTTGCCCTACTTTCAGGAATATTGCTTCAATTCGATAATGATATTAATTATTCACAACAAGATTCAGATATTATGTCTGAATCTATGGCCAAAGAGTCAGATGAAATTGACGAACGAATAGAGTATTCACAGAATAATGACCAATCAGATAATCTAATATTCGCTGGCATTGGAGTATTATTTTCATTATTACTAATAGGTTTATCATTTGAATTCTTAAAGGTTTTGATATTAGTTTCATTACTTATTCCTATCGTTTCAAAAAGAAATAGTTCAGAAGATGACATTCTTAATAGGGGGAGAATATTGGGATATCTTGAAGCAAATGCTGGAATTAACTTTACGGCACTAAGAGATGGATTAGGTTTGGCGAATGGCGTTTCAGCGCATCATTTGAATTTGCTTGAATCAAATGGCCAAATCATATCTTGGAGGGATGGAAAGCTTAGGAGATATGCTATCAGCACCTTATCTCAAGAAGAAGTAAGGCGAATTCAAAATCCTATAATTGGGACGAGACTAGCCATATTGGAAGTGCTAGGAGATTCAGGAAATATGGGTATATCTGGGCCGGAAATAAGATCCAAACTCTCTATTTCTCGTCAATTACTCAGCCACCACATGTTAGAATTAAGGAAATATAATTTAGTTTCGCTAGTTAAAGAATCTAAGCGTCCGCGATGGCAAAATTCGAATAAAGGAAATGAATTACTAACTATTTCCAAGAAAATTAACATATCTGAGTAATGTAAATCAATTGATTTTCCCGCTTGTCCAATCATTATACCAATTTATTGATATGTAATTACGTTTTGGAGTATTATATGGCACCTAAAAATAATGCTGTTTTTATGACACTTTTGATGTTTCTTTCGTCCGGTTGTATTGGTTTGATAGAAGACGTTTCTGATATAGCAGAAGAAATTGATAATACAATTAATGCATTAGGTGGCGACTATCCCAAGTTAGAATTACCAGAAAGGATACGTACGAATCCTAATCTTCAAAATTATGACCAATGTAACGAATTGTTGGAAGACTTGAAAACTGCGGCATATGATGAAATGATAGTGTCTCTTGATCAAGAGAGTTATTGGCATTGGTCAACTAATATACTTCGCAACTTCAATAATGGGGATGATATTTTCATGCTTGAAGACGGTTTACCTGAGATTGCATCTGATGCAGTATCAAAAACTCCAATAAATGACAGGGAAGGAGAATTTTCAGGTACAAATAATCAAGAGTCAGATGTCGATGAAGCAGATTTCATCAAGACAGATGGATTTAATATTTTTATGTTAAATGGTAATTTGCTTCTAATAATGGGAATTCCTGAATTTGGTGAATTATATTTGGAATCCAATACTAGTATTGAGGGCAACCCAATTCAAATGATGCTCGAAGGAGATAAACTTGTAATTGCTTCAAGTGTTAACTCAGCGGAAACATCTAATCAAAAATTAGGAAGTCAAAATTCAATTCATTCTATAAATTTAGTTAAATATACTATATTGAATGTAAGTAATGCATCATCACCGGAAGTAGTGAAAGAAGTATATGTTGAGGGTAATTATCAAACAGCACGTTTAGTCGATGGAACAGTTCGTTCAATAACACATTTTTGGACATATATTAAAGATTTACAAAGTTACGTAAACCTTCCAATAGAATATTGGGAAGAAGGCAATTATGATGCCCGAATGGAATTATGGAATTCAAGTGTTAAAGAAGTTATTGAAAATAATACTAAAATTATAGAGGCATTAACCCTTGACGATTTTTCTCCCCATGTTTATGAGGTAAAAATTGACCAACCAAAAATATTTAATCAATTACCGATAAGTTCGGAAAATTGTTCAGAATTTTCTGCAAGTGAAGATAGTGCTGGCAGAGGATTTACAACAATAATGACATTAGAATTATTCCAAGATGATATTGAGATCGAAGTTGATCATATCACATCTTCTTCATCTCATATTTATGCTTCAAAAGATAAATTAATAATAGCCGAACCATCCAATGATTGGTGGTGGTTTTGGAGAAATTCTAATTGGGAGGAAGCCACAAATATACATGTTTATGATATCAGCGATTCTACAGAAACTCAATATTTATCTTCAGGTAGAGTTAATGGGACGGTACAAGATCAGTTCTCTATTTCTGAATATCAAGGTTTGATTAGAGTTGCATCTACATCTAATAATTGGGGTTTATGGTGGATTATGGATACGTTTGATGATAATGAACAAAATAATCCAACAGGACCAACTAATCAAGTATCAATTTTAGAAGATAATGGTGACGGAACTTTGGATTTAATAGGATATCTTGGAAATATTGCCCCTGGTGAAACAATTTGGAGTGCTAGATTCATAGGAGAAAGAGCATATTTAGTTACCTTTCAGAATATAGATCCCTTATGGGTCATAGATCTATCCGAACCATCCAATCTCACTATTCTAGGTGAATTAGAAGTCCCAGGCGTTTCAACATATATACATCCGATTGATGATAATCTATTATTGACAATTGGGATTGCTCCCGGCCCAGATGGCTTGGGCCTTGATTGGAGTCTAACTCAAATATCATTATTTGACATCAGCGACCCTACAAATCCAAATCTTTCCGATTCTTTACAATTAACTCCAGCATATGCTGACAAGAATTGCGAACAAATTATTTCTTGTGGATGGTCCTGGTCCTGGTCAGAAGCTACATTTGAGCATAAAGCATTTAATTACTGGGGAAAAGAGGAATTACTGGCAGTGCCTCTATCAACACATAGATATGTTACCGATCAAATAACTATTGACGGTAAAGATTATCAATATTCAGGTTATGAATTTATTTCTAGTTTACAATTAATTAATGTAGATTCTGATAATAAATCATTAAGTTTACATGGAGATTTAAATCATTCAGGTTTTTACAATGATCAATCACTAGATTGGTGGAGTGATTCAACAAGTATCCGTCGATCAATCTTTATGGGAGACTATATTTATTCATTTTCAACTGCAGGTGCTAGTGTACATAGGACAATTGATTTAGTGATGATAAAAGAGATTGAAATCCCCGGGTTCCAAAGTGTAAGTTACTACGATGAGACAGATGCGCCTATGTTCTGATAGTTCTTCATAAATAGATTAATTAGTGCCGAATTTTAAAGGCTTGCCAACAGATCCAGGATTCACTATTGATTTTCCACGTAATTCATCATTAAGATTCCTCGTGTGAACAATTACTCCCTCAACTATCGTGTAAACTGGCCATCCGGTCATACTCATGCCCGCATAAGCCGTCCATCCAACTCTACTCCATACGTCCCTATCTTCTATCGTTCTGTACTCCTCCATATTTATTAGAACCAAATCCGCATCTTTACCTCGCTCAATATATCCTTTATTTTGGATATCATAGACCTTCGCAGGGCCTTCGGACATCCAACGAACTACATCAGAAATTGAACACTTACCCTCAGATGCGTGAGTAAGCATTATTGGTAATGAGGTCTCTACACCTGGCATTCCAGAATGTGCCTTGGGGAATCCCAATAATTTATTTTCTAAAGTATGAGGGGCATGGTCGGTAGCGATACAATCTATTGTCCCATCCTTTAATCTACGCCATAATTTGTCCCTATCCTCCTCATATCTTATGGGAGGATTCATAATTAATCTGGTGCCTCTTTTCAACACGTCATTTTCATCAAAAGTAAGGTGTTGAGGGCACACTTCTGTTGTGATTAAATCCCGTTTATTATTTGCCAACCAATCTGCTTCAATTCCACTAGTAAGATGTAATACATGGAGTTTGTGAGAATGATTATTGGAAAGTTCTACTGCCCTCTTAGTAGCAATCAATGCAGTTTCACTATCTCTCCATTCTGCATGAGCAGCAACATCTGTTCTATGTTTAAAATTTGGTTTTCTAATATTTAATCTATCTTCATCTTCTGCATGAACGGCAATTACGCCTCCAGTACCAGCGAAAATCTTCTCCAAGGCGTCTTGTTCATTTACTAATAAATCTCCTGTACTACTTCCCATAAATATTTTTGTGCCACATATTCCATCTACATTTTTGGGATTATCAAATGAACCTACTGCCTTCTGCAACTCGTTTAAATTATTAGGAGTTGCACCGATAAAAAAACCATAGTTTGTAATTGCTGAATTACTAGCTGATACAATTTTATCATTAATCGAATCTAAAGATACAGCAGAAGGATTGTTATTTGGCATATCAAGAAAACTAGTTACTCCTCCAGAAGCTGCTGCTCTGCTACCGGTAGCAATATTTTCTCTTTCAGGCTGCCCAGGTTCTCTAAAATGAACCTGAGGATCAATTACTCCAGGTAAAAGATACAATCCTTCAGCATCAATTAAATCCTCATCATCATTTATGGATAATCCTCCGCCAATTGCAACAGTATGAATTAAACCATTCTTTATTCTAAGGTCACCAAAGGAAATATTCCCTTCAATAATCATTTCAGCATTTATGATAAGTAGCCCTCTGCCCATGTATATCATGCCGTCCAACATAGATTTCTTCAAGACTGTTAGCATCATTCGAGTCAGTTTCCGTCATTCCATTGTGTTCAAATAACCTATGCATCCCACGTAGGTCATCGGGTTGGAGTAGTCAGGTTATCTCGTCGGGCTCATAACCCGGAGACCAGTGGTTCAAATCCACTATCCGATACCATTTTTTCATCAAAAATGAAAGTGAATAAACGCTGTACTGCATAGAATAAATGATGGAAAGCACTTTCATAAAATATTCATGGGTGATTAATTCGTTAATATACTTACATCATGGGAGCATTAATCATAAAGGGTGAGATGATGAGTAAAAAAACAGCAAGCGAAAAAATAAGTGAAGAAGAAATAGTAATCGATATCGATGAGCCTGAATTGACCGTTGAAGACTTACCGGGGGTAGGTCCAGCAACAGCAGAGAAATTAAGAGAGGCAGGATTTGAAGAATTACTAGCCATAGCAGTAATGAGTCCTTCAGAATTAGCGGAACAAGCCGAACTAGGAGAGGCTGTATCTGCAAAGATAATAGCTGGAGCAAAGAGAATGGCAAATATTGGAGGATTTATCAGTGGAAATGCATTATTAGAGAAAAGGAAAAAAGTACAAAAATTATCATCAGGAACATCATCTCTAGATGAGTTATTAGGAGGAGGTTTTGAAACGCAAGCTATAGTTGAAGTTTACGGAGAATTTGGAAGTGGAAAAACACAAGTTGGACATCAATTAGCTGTAAATACAATAAGGCCAATAGAGGATGGAGGATTAGATGGTGAAGTATTTTATATAGATACAGAAGATACATTTAGGCCAGAAAGGATTACTCAAATGGCAACTGCAATAGGAATAGATCCAGCAGATGCCTTGGAGAGAATACATGTCGCAAGAGCCTATAATTCGGCCCATCAGATATTGTTAGTTGATGAAATAAAGAGAATGTCAAAAAATATAGATGTCAAATTAGTTATAGTTGACTCTTTAACTAGTCATTTTAGGGCAGAATACATTGGAAGGGGAATGTTAGCTACAAGGCAACAGAAATTGAATAGGCATATGAAGGATTTAAAACAACTATCAGATATCCAAAACTCAATAATTCTTGTCACAAATCAAGTTATGTCAAAGCCCGATGCAATGTGGGGAGATCCTACAAAGGCAATTGGAGGTCATATTGTAGGACATGCAAGTACATTCCGACTATATCTCAGAAAATCTAAAGGCGGTCGTCGTATAGCAAGATTAGTAGATAGTCCAAATCTTCCAGAAGGAGAAGCAGTTTTTACAGTGACAGCTGAAGGATTGCAGGATTAAACTTCAATATCTAGAATTGACTTGTGAACCTCATTTATTAGATTAGTCACATGATCTTTTTTGAATGACATTTCTATGCCAGTAGCTGTAAATAATTCTCTCAGTCCCTTTGTATATCCTAGGGATAAACCATTTTTATATAGATCTAGTGCTTTTAGGGCATCTTCTTTATGATAATTCCATAATTGCAGAGCCCCTAATTGAGCAATCCCATATTCTACATAATAAAATGGAGCTCCAAATAGATGCCCTTGTAATTGCCATGATGTTTCAAGTATACTTTCCATATTATCTCCCTCTTCACTAATATCACTATAGTCATACTTTGATCCGAATTTATTTGTTATTTCCAACCATTTATTTTTTCTTTCTTCTCTGGTATGGTTAGGGTTTTTATATATCCAATGTTGAAAAGAATCTATGGTTGCCATCCACGGCATGAATTCTATGATTCCTTCCAAATGCTTCTTTTTTGCTCTAATGGAATCCTCTTTGTTGTAAAATTGCCCCCATTCAGAATGGGATAGAAGTTCCATTGACATAGATGCAACCTCAGCAAACTCAATTGGAGAATCTCTTTCATGAATTAAATCAAGATGTCCAGAGTAAAATGAATGAAATGCATGGCCAGCTTCATGAATCATAGTCTCCAAATTTCTTTGTGTTCCAGCAGCGTTCATGAAAATAAATGGCATTCTGCTTTTCTGAAGATAATATTGATATCCTCCTGGAGCCTTCCCAATCCTACTCTCTAAATCTAAACAGTTATTTTTATCTAACAGATCAAAATAATCTCCTAATTCTTTAGACATAGAATGAAATAGTTTTGAACAACCTTCTATTAATTCAGTGACATCATTAAACGGCCTTAATGGCTTATTACCGTATAAATCAACAGTAGAATCCCATGGCCTAAATTTATCTAATTTTAACATATTCTTTCTTCTTTCATTGAATTGATTTTTTAGTGGCATACATGAAAATTCTATTGAATCATGAAACTCCATGCAATCAGCTATTGAATAATCAAATCTATGCATTGCAGCAAACATATATTCTTGGTACCCCTCAAATCCCGAGTTTGTAGATATTTGATGTCTCAATTTTATCATTTCATCAAATATTTCTGAAATCTCTTCTGTATCCTCTAGTATCCTCTTTGTACATGTTTTCCATGCCGATTCTCTAACTTGCCTATCTACATTTTCTTGATAGATTGCCATCATTGGAAATGTCCTCTCTTCGCCATCATAATGTACAGTTTGTTTACCTCTTATTTCGTTATATTTAGTACCTAAAATTGATAATCGTGTTTGAAGTGGAATATTTTCTTCTCTGAATATTTGAATATCAGATTTTATTGTTTGTATCAATAAATCATATTTTTCTGGTAATTCACTTACAGATTTATGATTCACTATCCTTTTATTCAATAAATCATTATACTCTGACAGTTTTGGTTGAATATTTTCTACAAATTCTTTCCATAAATTTTGTGCATGCTCGTCATCAGTATGACATGTCATATTGATATATGTTTTAGCACGTTTCTCAGAAACAAATTCGCTTAGTTCTGATTCATCTTTAATTAACTTCTCAATACATTTTGAACAGCTTAAATCTCTATCTCTTAATTTATTGTAATAAGGTTCTAAATTACTCCATTTAGATGCATCTAAATCTTCGGGCACAAATCTTTCACTCATTATTTCGCCTCAATTTTTATGCGATATGGGGCCATTAGGAAGAGGCCCCTCTTCCCTGCTCCATTTAATGCACTTCCATTGCTCTGCATCATTTACTACTTTTTCTCTTATTTGCTTTAATTCAGGATGTTCGGGGTTTTGATTTTGAATCCAACATGCCGTACAGTATCTTTTCTTCTCATAATCAACAAAATTACTCGGTGTGCATGCAATCTCACAGTTTGTGCAGAACCTAAAGCCATAGAACTTAGACATATTATCGCTCTCCGCTCAGGGTCAATACATATCAGTTTGACGCTTTGTTATTATCTATTTCATAAATCTGATAGTGCCATTTGTGTAAGAAATATATTCTCGATTTCAGATAAGGTTATTCCCACATCAATACCTGTGATTCCTATATTCTCTAAGCCTTTTATTGTGGGTATAGGCCTTATCGGCATCATCCTACTTCCAATTAATTCAATTAATATTCTAGCGGCTTCATCATTTTTCAAATATGATTCTCTGTCCAGATCTATTTTACCGAATGCATCTGTATCGCCATATTTTGGTAAATATATAATCCATGCATTTTCATCTCCTACTTTCAAACCTGATCTTTGAAATCCTGTATTTATTTGATGTGTGCCCGATATTAACCTTAAAAACTCAACGTCAGGAGTTCTGGCAGCCATCTTATTTGAATTTTCTTTCCTTCTCAATGAATGCCATGTAGTCCAAAGATGAACTTCACTTGCTGCAGCTTCACTTCTTAAAAGAAGCCATCTTTGATTATATCTATGTTTATTAAAAACCTCAATCAATTCATCTAAATCCTCAATCGGTTTGGAAAAAATGATGCCCCATGCTGGAAACCATGGTACTGGATGTACTATGTCCATATGGAAGCCGATACACTCATTGTTAATCATTGTTTTTTACTAATTTATTAGCTGAAAAAATAATATTATCAACAAGTTTTTCACTCCATCCACGTAAATCAGAAAGCTTATATCTGTCATTTTCAGTCATCATAACAACATCTCTAGCATTACTGAATCCTAACTTATCACTCATTTCTCTTGCTCTAATTCTGCCTATTCCCTGTATCGAAACAAGTCCTAATAAATCATTTTTACAACCATATTTTACTCTTTTATGGACTTCATTTATTGCATTAACTAATACTTTATGCGACTCCCTATTTCTATTACGTAATTCTTCATCTTCTATGAGTATTCTTTCCATCGCATAAAGAAGCCATTCAGCTAATTCTACTCTACTTCTCAAATCTCCCGGTTGAACGCTCCATTTTTTCTCAAAATCTTCATACTTTAATTCATTTATCCAAGACTCTATTACTAATGCTCCCTTCATTAATCCACTTTCATCTAACTCTTTAGTATCAATTAATATTTCTCTAGAGTGATTAAATATTGAAGACTGTATTATCTCAATATCGCCAGTTTTCGGCCAAATAGGTAAAAAATCTGGAGTAGAACAAACTAGATGAATTAGGCCCAATGGTGAAATTTGATAATAATCATTATCACCAATTAATGTAGACATCGCTCTCTCTAAACCATCTCTAATTATTCTACCAGATAATGGATTTAGATATAATCTTGATATTCTCATTCCAAGATTTGTTGCCCTATAGGTCATTGTAAATGATTCCGGCAAGACTTCCTCTTGTTCTTTAATTTCACTTGCTTTAGTAAAGCCAAAGATAGCAGGCCCCTTCCTTGGCTTTTTTATTTTATTATCTTCTATATTTATTTTTGAAATATCAATATCTAATACATTAGATGCAGAATTTACCCATGAGGGAACATCATCAGCCCAATCATCTTCTTTCTTTATTGCTTCATATTTCAGAATCCTTTGTTTAACGATATTGGAATTTCCTTCTCTTGTTATCATTCCATTATTGACGAGCCATTCAATTGATTCATCGATTCTTGATGCTAGATTATCAGAATTCATGTGCGTAGATAAAAATGTCATTGAAAAAAATCTACTTAATGCATCTCTATCTTCTAATCCTCCCGTAGATATCATTGACAATAAATGAGTCAACAATGCCGGATCTTCTTCTGCTTTCAATGAGTTTGAATTTGCTAATTTTGATACTACATTTTCAGATTCACTATTTATATAACGATTTACTAATAATTCTACTTCATTTGAATTTTTAGCTAAAATCCAAGATTCTCCCCTATCGTCATATTTTGGTCTACCAGCCCTCCCCATCATTTGTCTTATTTCCATTACAGAAATTGGAATATTGGTTCCAGCTATGGTATTCCATCTCTTATGGTCACGAATAACTACTCTTCTTGCAGGTAAATTGACTCCTTGTGCAAGTGTTGGTGTGGCTACTAAACAGTTAATTTCTCCATTTCTAAATGCTCCTTCTATTTTTTTCCTATGCCCGCTGCTCAAACCAGCATGATGAAATCCCACACCCCCTGTTATCGATGAAATTAATTTTTTACTTAATGCAGTATGACTATCATCATCAGATAATTTCTCTGATAATAACTTCCATAATTTAATATTTTCATTAGTAAATATAGAACCCTCAATCTCAGAATTTTTCATAACATACTTAGCCAAATCTCTGGCTTCCTTTTGAGCAGAGGCTCGTGAGGCTACAAAAATCAATAATTGACCATTTGATTTTACTGTATCTTCAAGTACTGCTGACAATTTCTGAGTGACTCTACCTTCAATCAATCTATTTTTTGGTTTTTCTTCTTTTTTCCTACTGTCTATCCTATGGATACTAACTTCAAGGCCATTTAATATTCCATATTCTAATGATACTGGTCGCCAAGTAGATTTTATTAATTTTGCATCCAGCCAATTAGCCAATTCTTCAGAGTTACCAACCGTTGCAGATAATGCTATAATTTGAACATCAGGTTTTCTATGCCTAATTCTAGATAGAACTATTTCCAATGTCGGCCCTCTTCCTGGATCATTTATTAAGTGAAATTCATCTGTAATTACAATCCCAATTTTATCCATTATACTAGACCTTGTACGTATTAATGAATCTAATTTTTCACTTGTACAGACCATTATATCAGATTTTTCAATTGATGACTTCTCATTCTCTCTATCTCCAATTGCTAATCCTACTTTCAAATCAGTATGGGCTGTAATCTCTTGTAATTCACTCATTTTTTCTTGTGCTAGTGCCTTCAATGGAACTACATATACTGCTTTTTGACCCTTTAAATCATTTGTTAATCTGTGGACTATTGTCAGGTGAGCGATTAATGATTTACCACTTGCAGTTGGAATTGTTAACATCACGTTGTCTCCATTAAGTGAATATGGCAAAGCTTCCGCTTGAGGGGGAAATAATTTTTTAATACCCCATTCCTTATCTAAAGCCAATATGAGTTCAGCATCGAGGCCAAACTTATCTAAACTAACCGAAGGGTCTTCCACAATCACCCTATAATTCGGATGTTCTAAAGGATACCTACTATCTAATTATTAATTATATAGCAATATATTCGCTAATGCCATCTATGATATGCTGGATGCCCTTCATCTATTGCTACAAAAAGACCTTCTCCTGTTGCACAGACTTTTTCATCAGCTATCAAGATTAATTCAACTTTAGCTGATTTAGTATCAATTTCTACTACTTTTCCTTGAATTAAAAGTTTTGAATTTAAGGGAGTAGGTCTTTTTAATTTAATGCTATATGATGCTGTAACTGTACAAGGAGGAATTTTATCTCCTGATTTATCCATAAGGGCAATTGCAGCTACCCAATTTCCATGGCAATCTAGTAAAGTTCCAATTATTCCTCCATTAATAATTCCTGGGAATGCCTGATGTTCTTCAGAAGTTTCAAATTCCATTTCTAATCCTTCATCATTTCTGAAAGATTTAATCCTCAATCCCTTTTTATTTGCAGGTCCGCATCCAAAGCATATGCTATTTGAAGCATAATTTTCTTGTACTGACAGAATATTTTTGTTACTCATGGCCTATTAGAACAAGACTTTCCAATTGAATTATTCCCTAAATTGAAAGTATATCCTATTAATTCAGTCGCCTTGCGGAAGGCGTTGACTGCCTCCGATGATGATACTTTATCAAATTCTGTAACTCCTAGTGAAGGTATCGAAAAAATTGTCCCGAGATTAAAGAAAAGACGTTTTGGACCTCTTAAAGTGTCAAATCAAATACCAAAGAGTAGAAGATTGGAGATAGAGAAAGGTTTGGAAGAATCAACTAAAATTTCTACTAAGTGGACGAGAGAAGGAGGTGTGAGTAATCATAACTTTTTGAGAAAAAGAATCAAGCCAGGAACTATAAGAAATCTTCATTTTAATTTATTAGATATAGAAATTGGTGAATCTTGGCCCATAAATATTACAGTTGTTCATGGAGTAAGGCCAGGCCCAGTTGTGACTCTTTTAGGGGCAGTTCATGGCGATGAACTAGTAGGCCCTCTTGCATTGACTTACCTTAGTGGACCAAATTTTATTGGAGAAGATCACGCCATAGACCCTTTATCATTATCCGGGACAATTAGAATAGTTTCAGTAGTCAATTTACCCGGATATTTTCGTCAAAAAAGAGATTTTCCCGATGGTAGAGATCTAAATAGACATTTTCCCGGTGATTTTGAAAGTAATACTACTTCACGAGTAGCAAGTAGAATTTGGTCGAATATTATTTCTGGGAGTGATTATATTGTTGATCTGCACTCAGCTGCAAAAGGAAGGACCAATATGCCTCAAATACGTGTTAATCTAGCCCATTCATCTAGCAATGCCACTGCTCGTGCTTTCGGAATTGAAACAATTCTGGATACAAAAGGGCCACGAGGCTCACTAAGAAGAACTGCCAATGAATCAGATATAGCATGTATTACATATGAGGGAGGAGGGGCGGATGAAGCCGATCCAGAGGCAGTACAAGTTGCAATGTATGGAATTCTTAATGTTCTAAGGAATCTTAGGATGATTCCAGGATATCCTAGTAGGCCAAGATTTAGAATTCTTGCATCAGGTTCAGAATGGCTAAGGTCAGATCAAGGTGGATTGTTAGATGTTTTAGCACCAGCTGGAAGTTATGTAAAGAAAGGTGAAATAGTTGCAACGGTAACAGATCCACGCGAACCAGGAATTAGTCACGATATAGTTTCTCCAAATCAAGGACTTTTGATATGTACTGCAACCTATCCCTTTGTGACTTCTGGTACTCCAATTGGTCATTTATTGCCTATGAAAAGAGGAATCAAGGCCCTGATGGGAAGGTTGGATGATGAAGGTTGTTTGATTATTAGCGGTTCCGATGGAGATCCTCCATGGCGTGAAGATGATGATATTGAAGATATATCTGTAGTTGGAGGATGGTCCGGAGGATCTCCTGATGCCGAATGGGGATTTAACCATAAACCGTCTGAGGAAGAAGAAGCAGATTAAAAACTCAATTCTTCTTATAATTCATTAATTCTGGAATTTCAGGTGCAGAAGGTAATGTGATATTTTGGGGGCCTCCATTTACAGTTCCTGTAACTTCAAAAGCTTCGTAAGCATCCTTTAAATTTTTATTTCTGTCTATCTTAATTCCAATAAATGTTCCAATAAATGAAAATAATATTAAAAATGTAATTATTGAAATAATTCCAAATGTACTACTTATAAATGATGTTGCACCATTATTTTGAATAGAGTTTCTAATCCAAACACTTGTATCTATTGTATAATTTAATTCTGTAGTTATTCCTAAATCGACTATTGTTATTGTAATATTTTGTGCCCTGTTACCTTCAGTGCAAAGGTGAGTCGCTAAATCAGTTCTGTAATTATCGTTACAGTCTAAAGGCGGAATAAATAATCTTAAACCATCTGAGGAAGTATTTTCATTTATGGAAAAGCCCTCAAATCTCCAAGATATAGTACGTTCTATTGTATTTGGCACTCCTTCTAAATTTATTATTAGCGATTTATTTCCAGAATCCCAAAAGTAATTATTTTCTAATATTGGAATAGTCTGTATTGAATCGCTTCTTATTACATCTTCATCTATTTCTTCATTACAATTGTCATCAAATCCATTCCAAATCTCACTAATTCCAGAATTGATTGTAAACATTAAATCATTACAATCCTCAAATTCATAAAAGCCATCCATGTCTTTATCATAATCGTATTTTGATGGATTTGAAAATTTAACTGAAACTTCATATCCATCCAACATTCCATCTTCATCTGAATCATCAATGTAAGGATTCGTTGAATAATTATGATATTCTTCAAAATCTGAAAGCCCATCCATGTCAGAATCTAAGATTAAATAATCCTCATCTATATCTCCATCACAGTCATTATCCTTATTATCTAATTTTTCTGGTTTACCTGGGGCCCGCTCGAAATCTTTATCATCACAATCTTGGAATTCATACCATCCGTCAGAGTCCGAATCTAGATTTAATTGATTAGGATCGGAGTCAAAAGAATTAATTTCTATGCCATCTGGCAAACCATCTCCATCAGAATCTCCATTCATTGGGTCAGTTGAGTAATTATGATATTCATCATAATCCGTCAATCCATCAGAATCAGAATCTAAGTTCCAGAATAGTTCATCTATCAAATTGTTACAATTATTATCTACATAATCCAATAATTCAATCATTCCAGGGTATTTATTTGACATATTGTCATCACAATCTTCGAACCAATACCATCCATCTGCATCTTCATCTAGATCAAATATTAATGGATTAGTCAATGTTACTAAAATTTCCTTAGAATCATTTAATCCATCACCATCAGTGTCATAATTAGTAAAATTAGTTCCATGAATATAATATTCTTCCCAGTCTATTAATCCATCATTGTCTTGATCAGTTAGATTGAATCCCTCATCAGTTAGATTATCGCAATCATCATCAATGCTGTTTAACAATTCAATAACATTTGGATTTACGTTCGCATCTAAATCATTACAATCTTGGAAATGATAAAACGAATCATTATCCGAATCTTCATCAAATACGTTCGGATTGCTTTCCCAAATAGTTAGTTCTTCATTATCTAATAATCCATCTCCGTCAGAATCAGAAGATAATGGATCAGTATTATGCGTGATAACCTCTTCATAATCTGTTAATCCATCATTATCTGAATCTACTTGATCTGCCTTTGTCCCATAAATTATTACTTCTTCATAATCTGTCAATCCATCATCATCCATATCTGGATCATATGGGTCAGTACCATAGATATCAGTTTCATTACTATCTGTCAAGCCATCTCCATCATCATCATCATCTAAGTAATCACATATTGTATCAGAATCAAAATCTTGAGGTATTGATGAGTTATCATCTGAATCAGTGCTGCATGCAGATTCATCCAAATCTGACCATCCATCTCCATCGTCATCAGTATCAATCAAGTTACAAATATTATCATTGTCCGTATCTGTAGGAGTAGAATTGGAATCTAAAGAATCAGTGCTGCATGCAGATTCATCCAAATCTGACCATCCATCTCCATCGTCGTCAGTATCGGTAAAGTCACTAATTCCGTCTCCATCAGTATCTGTGAAATTACCCACTCCATGAATGATAATTTCCCAAGAATTTAGAGTTCCGGTATCTGAATTGACAGTATCTCTCAATTTTAATTTCCATTCGCCAACTGCATCCTCGTCCCAATGATGAACCGTATTGAAGAGCCAATTTGAGTATCCGTTTCCATTATCTCCTCTTGTTTCTGCTAACCATGATTCTTTTCCTGATGGCGCCACCAAAACAATGTCTAAATCACCTCTTGAGGTATGAGTTATGTCAGTAATTATGTCGATACTTTCAATTTTAATATCTGTAGTCACATTCATTGAAAACTCAGTCCAATTATCATTATTGTCGGGAATATCTGTAAATGGATTATTAGTTCCAAAACTAAAATTAGTTTCAGCATCAACATTAGTCCAATTTTCCGCTAGAGAAACAGCGGCCCCAGCATCTACAACTCCAAATCCATATTTATGAGAAACATTATGTCCAGCACCATTTGTTTCCCAAGAATCGTCACTTGGATCGTTTACTCTTGAACTTTGAACTAAGATATGTTGAATATCTCTCCATGTAAGATTTTCATTGGCTTCTAAAATTAATGCAATTACTCCAGCAACTAAAGGAGTAGCACTTGAAGTCCCTCCAAAGTCATTGGTAACATCTCCATTATCATATCCGCCACTCCCCTCAATATCAGTTGTAGTAATTCCCTCTCCATCTCCATTCGAATGAGCGGCTAAAAGAATATTTGCGCCCGGTTCTGCATAATATGACTGCTCTCCTGTATGAGTTATTGCAGTTACCGCAATTGTAAATCTACTATTTGCATATCCATCATAATTTGCGTTATCATCACTTTCTAGTCCATTCCCCGCAGCCCAGGTGTATATATTTCCTAATCCTGATCTACCATTATATGCAGCATTTTCAAATGCAGCCAAAGTTATCGGTCCAGGTGATTCTAATGTTTGGCCATCATCAGCTGGTCCCCAAGAATTTGTATATATGTCGATATTTTCCATTTGAAAAATTAAAGCATCAGCTTCCATTTGATCACTAGTTCCACAAGCAATAAGGGTAGAGCCAGCCAATGTCGCGCCATATCCAGCACCAGTAACATCTATTCCGTTATCTCCAACTGCTGCAGCAACGCCTCCAGCAGATGTTCCATGGCCATTATTAGACTGAGGAGTTGGATCAGAATCATCATTACACCAGTCGTATGAATATGCTGACGAATAATGATCTTCAATATCTGGATGTTCGTGGTCTAGTCCATCGTCAACTACGCTAATAACGACGCCAGATCCATTATAACTATTCCATACTCCAGTGATATTGATGTCTTCTCCAGTCAAACCTCCATTGGTTTGACCGGTATTTTGTAGATGCCATTGTTCTGAGAAGTCTGGATCATTAGGAATATATCTAATTTCATGATTTTTAATCAACATCGGCGAGTATGACTCTATTTCCCCAATTTCTAACAACTCTTGAAACTCAAGTAAAATATTAGATGAATATTCTAAATTCCATATAAATGAACCAATTAATACATCTACTGGTTTTGTAGAGATTAATTTAGAAATCATATTTTTATGATTGATAATTGGCATATTTGTAACAACTAACCATTCATTTGCATTATGTAATTCATTATCAGAATATTGACTAATATCTCCCAATCTAAGAAAGGCGCTTTGAACAGATTCAGAATAATTGATTAAAATTTTCTGATCATGTATCTCTTCTTCGAGAGGAATAATATCATTTTCAGCAAATACCACACTTATGGGGGGCATCAATAGTAGTAAGACTACAACAATTGTTCGCATTATTTATTTTCAAATTGCTTATGGCTTTAGGCATTCCCTTTATTTGCATCTCTGATACTCAGACGATTGTAAATTTAGATATAGCCAAATGAACTTCCTCATCCTCCATTAATCTAGGTTGACTTTTCGCTACATTAAAGAGATATTGTAATAATTCATCAGTAATTTTGTATTCATTCTTATTCAACCACCAAATAATATTCGATCGTCCACTCATATGCCCGATTCTTATTTTTTGTTCAAGTCCATATTCTTGGGCCGGAACTCCAGAGTAAATCCTATCTGCAAGCCAATGGTCACCTTTTTTCATTGCTTTAACGACCGCGCTAGCATGCACTCCCGTCCCAGTTTCAAAAGCATCCTTTCCAAATACTGGATAGTTTTTTGGTAAATCAACTTCTATGTATTCATGTGCCTTTTTGATATAGTTATTTAATGATTTTAAATCATTATTAATGACTCCCATTAAACTTAGATTGACTAATGTTTGATCTAATGGGGCATTTCCTGCTCTTTCTCCTACTCCCAAAGCGGTGCCATGTATGACATCTGCTCCAGACTCTACTGCAGCTAAATTATTTGCAACTCCTAATCCCCTGTCTTGATGGCCATGCCAATTAACTTCAATATCTCTACGTTTTACTCCTGAATCAGGAATAACTTCTTCTTGAATAAATGATAGAAGTTTTTTCACTCCATTTGGCGTCACATGCCCACATGTATCGCAAATACAAATCCTATCTGCTCCAAGCTCTATGGCTCGGGAGTATACTTGTTTAATTTCAGATGGTTTACTTCGTGTAGTATCTTCTGTAACAAACATAACTGGAATATCGTTGTCAACTGCAAAAGTTACCGCCTTTTCAGCTGTCGATAATATCTTTTCCATATTCCAACCTTCTGTATATTGTCTTATTGGACTAGTTCCAAGAAATGCACTAGCTTGTATTTGTCGTTCAAATTTAGCTTGTAAATCGACTAACGGCTCTATGTCGCTAACTAATGTCCTTACGGCGCATCCGGGTCTTAAATCATATGAGTTTTCAGTCATATGCTTTAGCATGGAATCTATGTGTCCGATATGTGATGGGCCAGCCCCTGGCAATCCTAAATCTACTTTTTGAATTCCTAATTTTTCCATATAATCTATCAATTCTAATTTTTGTTCTATTTTAGGATTTCTTGCACTTGGGCTTTGCAAACCATCTCTTAATGTTTCATCATCAAACCAAATGCCATGAGGATGCTTGGTTGAATCCCTTGAAATCTCATAGTCTACTGAGTTCCAATCATAAATTAGTTCTGATTCTTTCATGTCTGCGCCTCATTCTTATGTATTGCGAACAAGACACTAGGCGTTTGAAACCATCGCATTACTATGAAGAAAATGGATTTATTTCCTTCTTAGCCTTGAGTTGATTTCTAATAATTATTATTGTAGAAATTAAAGCTCCAATTATTCCGCCTATTGTGCCTATACTTGCCATAACAACTGCAACAAATATCAATGCAAGGTACAACATAGATACCCAAAATGATCGTGCAGCAGTAGGTATTCTGCCAGTTTTATCTTTCTGTTCGTTTAAATCAATTTTAAAAACCGTACTTGCATACCATGTTGAAAGTATCACATTAGTCCAACAAAATATGTGAAATAGATATTCATCAAATTCTAAATTATTCAAGGCAAAAGGAGATAAAAATGATAATAAAACTAATATTATTACATAAATCTTCATCACAAACAGTGTTTTTTCAGGGCCTTTAATACCTGGCATCATTGGGATGTTAACCCTTTCATATTCTTCAGATCTATATAATGCGAGAGCCCAAAAATGAGGCGGTGTCCATAGAAAAATAAGTAAAAATAAAAACCATGGCATGAAACTACCTAATGAAAAAATAGAATCAAAAAAATTGATTGCTGAATCAGTTTTAATCGACAGATCGTCAGATGCTGCCGCCCATCCTATAACTGGAGGCGTAGATCCCGCAATTCCTCCTATGACTATATTCTGTACTGTACTTCGTTTCAACCATGCTGTATAGATAAAAACATAAAAAAATATACTAAAAGCAGCCCAAAACGCTGCAACTTGATTTGCCATAACAACAAACCATGCAACTCCTATTATTGAAATAAAAACTCCAAAGATTAATGCATTATTGGGAGAAACCTTTCCACTAGGAATTGCCCTATTAGAAGTCCTCCTCATTATGGGATCAATGTCTCTATCATACCACATATTAATCGCATTAGCACCTCCTGCTGTCAAATATCCTCCAATAAAAACTACTAATATCTTGGTCGATGTTTCTATTATTTGCTGAAAAGAAAAATTATATTGTTCTAATAAATCATGAGATAAGACTGAACATAAAGCAGTGATTTGTAGTAGCACTACCACTTTAGGTTTAGTAAGGCTAAAGTATGATTTTATCATAGTCACGCACAACCCTCCATTCCTACCTGTAACATTTTACCTTTAGTCTTCAGGTATAATGATATCATATTTAACATTCGATTGAGGTATTAAAAAACCTATATATAATGTTGCAATTAATAAAAATGAACCTGATGCCAAAAGGAGATGTATTAATGATAATACTTCTATGAAATAACCATCAGGTGTCCAAGAAATTATATATAACCCTCCAAGAAGTATATTTAGTAAATAAATTCCCGTAGATATCAATACCCATTTCTTCAAAATTAAACTATCTTCATCACTTTGTTTTAAAATTAAGTATGAATATCGAATTAATATTATGCCGACTAAAGCAACAAGCCAACGATGTATCATTTGTGACTGTTCGACTATATTGGAAATTGAAGATATTAATTCATTATTGCATAAAGGCCATGATTGATAGAATCCATTTACTCCACAACCATTATTTGCACCAGGAGATGTTGATACCAATGTACCTGAAAATAATGTAAGTAATGTCAATGAAGACATGAATAGTATTTTATTTTTCCATAAATTTGATATTTTAGGAGAGAAAGTGAACCAATCAGTCCTATCTTCCTTGGCTAGTATCATCCAAATCCATATTAAACTTAGCATAAATATTAATGCGGAGCCCAAATGTAATATCACGCTCCAATGTTCATTATCCATTTTTACTGTTAACATTCCAATTGCGCCCTGCCAAATAATGAGTGCTAATGATATTGTAGTTGATATTCGAATCTCCTTTTTATAATTATTTTTCCACCTTGCTAAACCCCAATTAAGAATTACAAGAGGGCCTAGGATAAATCCGGCTAAAAATCTATGAATCCATTCAGTAAAAATTTCAAAAGTTGTATATCTATGCCATTTTCCTCGGGAATCTATTTCATCTGGATTTTCATTATACCATTCTTCTTGTTCATTTTCTGATATGTCAAATCCTAATGTTCCAAAACATTTTGGCCAATCCGGACAAGATTCTCCCGCATCATATATTCGAATAACTCCTCCGAGATTGATGACTAAAATTGTTACTAAAATTAATAACTTGGTCAAATTTTTTATTTTTATTTGACCAATCAAGTAGATACACTCCGAGCCACCGGTTCAATTTTATTAATTTTTAATTTAGGTGAGGGTCGACATCAATCGGGATTCTCTCTTGTTCATATTCAAGTGTTGCAATTTTCATAGGATCGAGGACAACTCTTTCCTTTGCATCATCTACGCCATAAAGTTGGACCAACTCATCATTAAAACTTTCTCGTAACTCTTCTTCACTAACATAAAGTGGGGCTCCCATGCTTATTTGAAGCGCTCTAGCACCTATTATTCGTGCTTTTTCAAAGCGGGTGTGGGGTTTCAGTGGCTTAACCATCTTACCGACCCACTAACAACTCCCAAATAAGGGCTATGACTGTGAGTTTTCTCAGATAATCATATTTTATCAAAAATTTCTGTCTATAAGCATTGCGACAGCATTTCCTCCGCCAAGACAAATAGTTACAATTCCTAATTTCCCGGAAGTTCTTTCTAATGCATTTACCAATGTCATCAAACATCTAGTTCCTGTGGCACCTAATGGATGTCCAATTGCAACAGCACCTCCATGCGGGTTGAATTTTTCCTCAGGAATCTTCAACTCTTTTTGAACCGCACAAGATGCAGCAGCAAAAGCCTCATTATGTTCTAATATATCTATGTCCTCAATTTTAAGTGAATTCCTATTAAGTAACATTTCTACTGCATATATTGGCGCAGACATGACTTTTTCTGGTGCAACTCCTGAAGTCACATAATCAATTATTCTGGCCATAACTGGTAGATTATGTTTTTCAACTGCTTGATTTGAAGCAATTAATACTGCTGAAGCACCATCGGATAATTGACTAGCATTTCCTGCAGTTACTTGACCATCGATATTAAATATCGTTCTCAAATTACTAAGACTTTCCATATTTGTACTAGGGCGTATTCCTTCATCCTCAATTATGCCATTTACTTCAAAAGATTCTCTTTTTAACCATCCTTGATTCCATGCATTGTTAGCAAGAAAATGAGATTTTACGGCAAATTCATCAGATTTTTCTCTTGTTATGTTGAAATCTTTTGCAACAGTTTCACCAGTATTTCCCATCATTTCTCCGGAATATGCATCTTTCAATCCATCATTGGATAGTATTGATTCTAAATCAGAAAAATTGAATGAACTTTCTTTAGATGGTTTTCTAATAAAATAAGGTGCATTGCTCATTGACTCCATTCCTCCAGCAATTATGAGATTGGCCATCTTGGATCGAATCTCTGTTGCACCTATCATTACAGCTTTCAAACTTGAACCGCAAACTTTGTTTATTGTAGTGCATGGAGTTTGAAACGGCATTCCTGCATTCAATGCAGCTTGTCTAGCAGGTGCTTGGCCTACTCCAGCTTGCAATACTTGGCCCATGTATACTTGATCTATCAAATTGTTTTTTGGATCAATATTTGATCTTTTAAATATTTCTTTTATGACCATTGTTCCAAGTTCCGTGGCACTGTACTTAGACAATGATCCTCGAAATTTTCCGACAGGAGTTCTTGCATATGCACATATGTTTACTCCTTCCATGAATGGCCCGAAAAGAACATCTGTATTCAATAGTACGATTGATATTATATATTCAAATCTTCGAGTCAGAATTATAACCATAAAATTCAGAGTTTTTCAATTCAGGTCTATTTTGAGGTTTTATCAAAATAGTTCTTACTCCCCATAAATCTTTGAAGATACGGTATTTACTGGTCTCATCTAAATAATCAACACCACTTGAACCTCCAGTTCCTACTCTTCTCCCCATTATCCTCTCAACCATTCTAGCATGCGAATGTCTCCACTTTACAATCGACTCTTCTAACTCAACAATTGCATCGATTAATTTTCTTGGCCACGTTAGCAACGGTAATTCACGATAAGACTCTATGAATAATAAACCAGCCCTAGTTCTACTTACTTTACCATCTGGTTTTAGGAAATCAATTGCACTTTTATGCCCCATCTCTATCCTTTCTACCATTCTTGTATTTGAATCATTTTTACCATAGAGTCCCTCTCCATGTTTTTTATGAGATTCTAAATGTTCATTTACATAATTTTCAACATTTTTTTCGTCGTTTTCGCTGCCATATACAGATCCCATTATTGGAGTCCTTTCAATCCAATCCATCAATGAATCTACTAATGACTTTTGGCTCATCAAATCTTCTAAACGATTTAATATTACAGTAGCTTCTTTATTATTTATTGCCGCTTTCCTAAATCCTTCTATGGGGTCCATTCCTCCCAATCTATCCTCATTTCTTAATCCCAGAAGTATTTCAAATTCTCTCATTTGATATGATTCAAATCCTGAAGCGGTACCCAATCCATCTCTAAATGATAAAAATCCCTGAGGGGACAAAGTTTCTAGCACTCCCCATTGATTTGCCATTAGTCTAAATATTTCTGTAGTTCGCCCTAAATGATCTACGGATAGAGGAATATCAATCTCCGAAACATTATTTTGATCAAGTATATTACGTACTTCGATAAGCTCAGCAATGATCTGTTTGAACCACAATTCAAAAGTTTGGTGGACTATGATAAAATGCATTTCATCATTTGACACACCTCTTTCTTCAGCCTGAAGTTTTAATAAAGCAGGTAGTTGTAAATATTCACCATAAGTCCAATTTTTACTCTCCGGGTTACCACTCATGACTATCGGATTATGTTTCGGTTTGAAGTATTACCCCTTTTTAGAAAGTTACAAATGCAATCTACTATCCTAACAGATACAAGGGAGAGAAGAGTTTTGATAGGAAAAAAATTTAATTATGAACTTCCATATCCAATTTTAATGATTGATAACAATCTCGAATTACATCAAATGACTATTGAACATAAAGAAGAACTTTTTTTATTAATTGATAATAACCGTAATTATCTCAGAAAATGGTTACCTTGGGTAGATGATATTAAATCAGTTTTAGACGAAGAAAATTTCATAAAAAGTACTTTGAATGATTATTCTCAGGGTCGAGGAATTCACTATGAAATAGTATATGATGGGCAAATCGTAGGCAATATGGGTTTAAATTGGATTGATTACAATAATCGCTCCTGTGGAGTTGGCTATTGGCTGGCTGAAAAATATACTGGCAATGGCATAATAACAAAATGTTGCAAACGACTAATGAAGCATTGTTTTTATGACCTAAATTTTCATCGTTTTGTATTGGAAGTTGCAGTTAATAATACGCCGAGTATAAAAGTTGCAAATAGATTAGGAATGCGCCTAGAAGGAAAATCTATAGATAGAGAATGGCTATATGACCATTTTACTGATTCTTTCTTATATGCAATAACGATTGTTGAAATTAATTAAGGAATCAGGCCATGATTTTGTATTGAGCATCCGCCGGGAGGTAAACAGGATAATACATCATCTTGAGATAGGCCAGTCATTTTGGCAATTTTATTTGCTATTGTTTCCTTTTTTTCTTTGCTAGGAATTATTTTAGCCCAACGAGGAAAAATCTTTGATATCGTTTCTGCAGTTCCTACTATGGGTAATGGTACTCCATTTATTACGCCAATTCCCATTCCCAATTCAAGCCTTATGTCCTTGTACCAATTTCGTTTTCCCCTCACAACAAAAGATCCTCTGCCCAAAGATTCTCCACTTTCTGTTGTCTTTGATACTTGACTTGGTCTTGCATGAAATACAGTTGCTGAAGCATTACCGCTACCCCATGCTCTTGACCAACAAACAGCAAGTTGTGCTGCCTCTTGATGCGTTTCACTTGGTAATTCGCGTGCATCTTCAATTCCTCCGGATATATTTTGAACTATCTTAAGAGACATCACTCCTTCTGGTATATTATCTGAAGTAAAATCATTTATTTCAAAACCTTCATTTAATTTTAGTGAACATGAAGGCGCACCGTGTAAGTCTGCATGAAAATATAGGTCATTCGAACTTAGATGTTTTTTTACTATATTGTCGTTTCCTTTTGCATCATTACCACCAATTATTAAATTTCCATTCGCCAATATTCCCCAGCGAAATTTTTCAAACCAAAATTTCTTATTCCTTTTTGAGCTCCTAAGCCTACCTGCTGCTGCATTTTTTGCAGCTTTTTTCTCTTCCATATTCTTGGATAATTCTGTATTTTCTAAAGCCTTTTTCGCGCCTATGGCTTTATTTTTCTGTGATCTAGCATCTTCAAAATATCTTTGTGCATTTTGATGGACATTTTTATCAACTTCTAAAGTTATGCTTGCACCAGGATCGCCATCCTCATCGGGGAGGTATGCAACTATAGTTCGTTTAGCAGGATTTATTTTACCAATCCAAGATATGTTTTTTAATTTAATCTCTATTGATTGCCAACTTTCATTTTTAATTGCAATATTGAATTGACCAAGAATGTCATCAACATGGCCCCAATTATTTTGAATTGATTTTCCAAGTTCTTGGTTTACAGTTGCACTTTGTATGAATCTTTCTATTGCCAAACTTTGCTGTTCTGACCTTCTAGTTAATTTAGCTCTTCTCTCACCGTCCCCTTTCCCTGTACTTACTAATTTTTCTTCCTCACGCCTGATGAATGCTGCAGCATCATGCATCCCATAAATTAAATCAAAACAAGAGGAAAGAGATTCTATTTCAAAGATATTATTATTTTCTAAATAAGGAATATTTATTGGACATACTTCAATTATTGTCTCCGCTAACAAATCTCTGTTTTCTGTATCGAGATCCAGATTTGTCCATTTTTCTAGGGAATCTTTACTATCTAACCATATCTTAACTGACTCGTTAATATCAAGTTCATTAACCATTAAATTTATTGATTTTTCCAAGGAATCTCTCTCTTCTATGGTCAATAGATTAGAAATTATAGATTCTTCCAAATCAGCATTTGAGCATGCTATACTTCCATATAAAGCTCCAAAATTTGCCCTAACAGCAAGAGTTCTAATCAAATCATGCTCACTTTCATCTAATAATTGATCAAGTGCAACCCTATCTAATTTCCTAGGATTTAATGAGGCCGGCGGAGTGACATATTCTAGTCCCTTTTTTATTATTCTAGTTGAATAATTGACGTGAGTGAGTGGTTGAATAATTATTCCTGCACCATCAACTAATAACACGTTACCATCTCTAAATAATTCTATTATTATCCTAATTTCACCTATTCCCCTTTCAAAAACAAGTTCTATTATTCTATCAAATCCATATTGATTGACTTCCATAAGTCTAGCATTATTGAGATGCTTTCTGATTAACATTGCAAACTGTGAAGGGTTTGATGGCATCGGTCTATCTCTTTGGGAGGTGTATATTCTCTTGCCTCTGACGATTACTAAATCTGTTGAGGGAAGGCCTTTTCGATTCAATTTCAGTACAATCTGCTCATAATGTGGCTGATATGCCTTTCTCATTCTAGCGCCAATCATGGCTTCAAGCTCTTTTACAATCCTCGCGACATCAAAAGATGAGAACTTATCGCGCATACCTATATCCCATCCTAATAAGAAGTCATACATCAGTCAATCGCTTGAATACTTTTTTATTCTATCAAATTATGGAAATCTTCAATTTCTTTCAAAACATCAGATTCATGAGTATATTGATTGCTGGGAACATTAATCATGGTACAATTAGGCAATGAATCATTAATTCTATGAATCCCATCTATTGCGTGTAATTTATCCGATTCAGCAGATAAAATGGCACAAGGGATTAAAGTTTTTTCAAAATTTAAATTCATATTATAAGTAATATTTGCCCTTGCCGATAGTAACATTCTCCAAAGATCTTGAGATTTAAACACCCTTCGATATCTTATCCGCTGCCCTTCTTCCTTGACTCTCTTTTCAACTGCAAATAATACTATTTTCGTTAATAATGGATACGTAAATCTAGGTACTGGAAACTTTAGGAATAAATTAGCCCATATTGGAGGCCTAAAATTTATATTTGGGCCAATTAGAATTGAGGACCTTCCTCCAATTAGCTCCTTTTGATAACCATTTAGTAATATTGTGGAGCCCAATGAAGAAGAGAACCAATCTATTTTTTCATTTTTTAACTTTAAAAAATTAATAACTTTAAAAATATCTTTTGAATGAACATCCATCTCAAAATCCTTTTTTGTAATTTTTCTAGTTATCCTGGCACTTTTCTTCTCTCTTGTTTCTATGTATAGAATTGTTCTTCTTGAAGTCCATTCCGATAAAAGTGGCCTCCATCCTTCAAAAACCGACCCCCATCCTGGAATCATAACTAAAGTATTTTCAGATTCACTTATTGAATTCAAAGGAACCCATTTTAAAACTCTTAATGCTACTTCTTCCTCAACATTTACATAAATTTCTGAGCACTTTGAACCTTCTAAGTCTGGAACGCCCCCCCATTCCTCTTTCACAGTTTTTGCGAAGTATCAGTACAAATAATATTGCCTATCTATTTCTTTTATTTTTTCTTCCTCGATAAGTAATTTTAGATGTGCTAAAACCTGATCTTCAGCCAATGTTAAATTTACTCCTCGTTCATTCAAGTAAACAAGTTTGCTGATTTTATTAAGATTATTTTGGCCACTACGTACAATATCGAATATTTTGTTATGCCTATTTTTCCTATGCTCGATATATTTACTTAATAATTTATCAGGATTTGCAATCAATGGACCGTGCCCGGGAAATAACATCTTAGGTTTCATTTTTTTCAATCTTTCTAAACCATGTATATATTTTCCCATATCGCCTTCTCCTGAAGGGACCAAAATACTCCCAACTCCAACGCAATTATCTCCACTGACTATGCCAGATTCACCTATGATGCATATGTGCCCTGGGCAATGTCCAGATGTTTCAATAATCGACCATGATGTTTTTCTAGATGGGCCATTTAGTGTAAAATAATCTCCTTCAGATACTACTGAAGATTCCATGTCACTGGAGATAATTTTTTTTGTTTCCTCACTTATCCAAATTGGTGCTTGATAAATTTTGGATATTTTACTTAAATCACCAATATGGTCGGGATGACGATGAGTATAAATTGTTGCGATTATCTTGGATCCAGAATCAGTAATTTCTTTAATTTTACTTGCTAAATCGATTAGAGAATCATTTGTTTTTGCTGCAGGATCGACAATAACTCTATCCCCCCCCTCTTCTCCAAGAATATAGCAATTAGTATGCGTTGCAGGTGGTAACGTTTTTGTCCTAAGAGGTAGGCATTCTACATCCGGAGAAAATTCTATTCTGTGATATCCAGATGGTCTCTTTTTTGACAATATCTCACAAGCAAATTTGATATTATTTGTATTTTCAATTTCATTAACTAAGTCTTTGATTAACGTAACTATGGGGGGAGGCAATCTTATTTCATTCATTTTCCATGAATTCAATAATAAAATTGGATTCCACCATCTAAACTCGTCAAACTCTGATCTACCCGGTGGAAAAGTCGGTTCTAATTCTACATTACTAATTTCTACATGAAAGAACTTATTTTTGAATCTGATTGGTGCAAATGGAGGAGTCACTCTTTCAGATATTACTTTAGCATCGAATTTAGTTATTAGTATCTCTTCATTTTCAATATTTTTTGCCCAATTCTCCTTTTTTTTACAAATACTTTCTCTTATTTTATGATTAATTTTAATCATTTTTCCTTCTTTATTTGGCGTAAATCCAACTTCTTCAACAAGTTCACGAAGTAAAGCAATAGCAGCAATTCTGTCTTCCCCCATGGTGGCCAAGAAGTTAGGATGATTTTCGCCAAATTTAATATCTACTTTACTAATCCCTCCTCCGGGAAATGACCAAAAATCAGGGAACGAAGGCATCTCTGAAACTCTATGTCCTAGTAAAATCTCATTATGATTATTTATACTTCTGCTTATTACAGCCGAAGCAGATAATTTTGGTTCACTAACATTAGTTTTTGGCATCACAAAACCTAGCGGAGTCTCACCCATGCTGTCTCGAAGTGACGCCTAACTTCAAACCCACTACAAAAATGATTGAATAGGGTACCTCCTCTTCGATGTTTAGGAAGATGCCCCATCTCTTATTTTTAAAATATCAATAATCATATAATTGAGAGGAATATACTTTGAAGCCACCCGAAACAATAGAAGAAGAATTAGCAATAATGGCCGATGCAATTGAAGCAGGGATTGATCCATTCAAACCTCTAAAAAAACCTTCTAAAATAGGAAAATTAGCATTAGGTTGGTTCATGATTATACTAATGGTTAGTTGGGCATCCCAAATATTATATCATTCCCTTTGATGATGTGTCCAATGCAAATGATTCTAGGCAGTAACCCCTACAGGATACTATGGGGCGCTCCTCGGTTGCTATTGCATTAGTAACGTTATTTATTACTTCAACCGCTCCTATGATCAATGCACAAGTAGGGCAACCTGACATTGTTCAGGAACACTGGTATCATACTTATGCCACTTTAACATTAGATGTTAACGAGTGGGCTGATGATTTTCCGACAATTGTTGACTTAATTAGTGCTGGACAAACAGAGATGGGCAGGGATCTCTGGGTCTTACGAATTTCTGATTGGAGTACCGAAACGAAACCAAATGGAATGGACAAAGATGTAGTTTATATTGATGGAGGGCATCATGGTAATGAGCACCTTGGAACGGAACTAGCATTCCTTACTGCAGAATATTATATTGAGGGTTGGGCAGAAGGTAATCAAGAAGTAATTGACGTTCTAAAAACAACTGAATTACATATCCTCATAATGCTAAATGCTGATGGAAATGATCTTGATACAAGATGGAACGTCAATCAGGTAGATTTGAATAGAAATTATGATCATTTTTGGAATAATTGTCCCCCAAACAATCCTACACAACCTGGAAGTAGCGCTTTTAGTGAATCTGAAACTCTCGCTAATTCAGTTTACATGAACACCGTAGTCCCCGATGCTGACCTATATGTTACCATGCATACTGGTGTATGGATTATGCTATATCCCTGGGGAAGATGGCCAGCACAGCCATCAGATAGGGAATTATTCCATTTTATCAGGGATGATGTTAATAATAATATTTCTGATATCCCTATTCAGAATGCAAATCAAGGACTTTATCCAAATTGTGGGACTAGTAGGGATTACGGTTACGGAGTAATGGGATATCCGACATTTACTTTTGAAACAGATGACGAACAATTTTTACTCGGGTCAGTAGAAGCTCTATCTGATAGATTAGGTGAAGAATTGAATGTGATGAAATATTTGATACAGAATGTTTGGTATTGGCGCGCACGTTTAGTAGTAGAAGATATAGAAATTAAGGAAAACTTTCTCTCAGCCCGAGTTTCTAATCTTGGCCATTCAAGTACTGCTAACGCAACCTTTCACTATTCTGATATAACCGGTGAGTTATTGTGGCATTCAGAAACTTTCGGAGTAAATGCAACCAATGAATCAAATGTAATATTCAATGCAAATAATCTTACTTTGGTTGATGATGGAATTTGGAGTATTCACTATCAAAAGAGAGTGATAAGTTCATCACAGTGGGTGGAGGAATTAATCGATGAGTCGTCTATCAAGATCCAATCAAAAAGTAATGTTTTCCTTCCAGCACCCTCTTTAATGATTTATGTAGTATCAATACTAACTGCTGCAATAACTGGTAGGAAAAACCAGAATACTTAATAGAAGAGTAATAATTTTATCAATTAATCATTTTTTATTAATTCAATCCATTGGCTCCTATACGGTTTCTAACACTAAACGCATATGCCAATCATCTGTATACGAAGCAAATGGTTCCCTTCTATTCATTTGCATCAAAGGATCTTTCATTCCATACATGTTCAGAGTTATTCATAGAACTATAATTCGATAACCGGGAGTTATTTAGGTAATTAGAAGATATTTTGTGATGTCAATAATTAAAACTTCTCAGAATATCTAGTACTAAGCATCCATTATAAGTCTAGAAGATAGAGAATTATGTAGTAGCTTATTTGTATTTACTCTACAACAATACTCTAGATGAGGTACAATATCATATGAAGAGCATGGCATTATTTTTGGAGGAGACCTAAACTTCCTATCCTTCACAAATTGTATTTTTACCAATGAAGTAAAAACAAGCCCCCCCATTATTGATAGTCAAGATGCCACCCCGCCTTTGTATGGATCTTGTCTTGATAGCCTCGTTCCTCCTATTCATGTGTGCTTTTGCGGGCGTAGGATTAGCCAGTATGTGGGTAAAAGAAGATACTACTGATGATTACCTCGTTGCTAGTCGCGGAATGCATCCTGCGCTTGCAGCACTATCTGCTGTAAGTACTTGGAATTCAGGATACATGTTCATCGGCTTTATTGGTTTTACTTTTACAATGGGTTACTCAATTATTTGGATAGGTTTTGGGTCATTAATTGGGCAAATTATAGCATGGATTTGGTTGTATAAATTTATTCAACAATCTGCGAATGAGCGAGGTGTTCGATCACTTTCATCACTAGTTTCTGAAGTCACTGGTTCTCCCGATGCGAAACTAGCAGCATTATTATCTATTCTTTTCCTCGCTGTATATGCTGCTGCCCAATTGACTAGTGGAGGTAAAGCACTCAATGTAATGTTGGGTTGGTCAGAAGTCGTTGGGATTCTTATTGGTTTCGTCTTAGTAGTTGCTTATTGCTATGCAGGCGGTATACGTGCTTCAATATGGACTGATGCAGCTCAATCCTGTGTGATGATTATTGGTTCAAGTTTACTTTGCTATGTTGCAATGCAAGAAGTAGGTGGTTTTTCAGGATTACACGAGGGGTTGGCCGCCGAAAATGCGAATCTAACCAGTATCGTACCTGCAGATCTTAATTTTGGTGTCAGTTTATGGATTTTTGCATTTTTTTTGGGTGGACTGAGCGTTGCCGGGCAACCTCAAGTAGTTTCACGGGTAATGACATTAGGTACAGACGAAGACAGGAAGACTGCCATGCTCTGGTTCTTTGCATGGCAAATACCATTCCTACTAATTATGGTAATCATAGGATTGGCAAGCCGTGTAGTGTTCACAGGTACTGATTTTGATCCCGAACTAGGATTACCAATGTTGGCTATGGAAACACTGGGCCCATTTTGGGTTGGCTTGATCTTAGCATCAATTTTTGCCGCAACTATGTCTACGGCCGATAGTCAGGTTCTCGCCTGTACCGCTGCATTCACAGACGATATCATGCCAGAAATAAGTCAAGACCATAAAAAAGCTAAATTAGTGACTCTAATTGTTGCGGCATTTGCCACATCAATCTCAATTTTTGGATTGTATGTTCCTGGCGGAGATTCGGTATTTGCTTTGGTCGTACTAGCCGTATATGGCTTAGGATCAATTTTCGTGCCAATTTTAATTATTAAATGGGCAGGATATGAGCCTGATTCAAACCATACTATCGCAATGATGACGGCAGCATTGGTCACTGTTATTTTGTGGTCAATTAGTGGATATGGAGATGATATATTTCCATCTGTACCTGGCATGGGGGCTGCATTTATTATTCATTTTATAATGAACCAATTACGTACTTCGCATATCTCACCTTTAGGTAGATTTGAATTTCCAGATTTCAAAACTTTAGGTATTGCCTCATTAGTTATTTTTGCCCCTATAATCGTTGGTGAAACTGTATATATTATTGCAGGACCAGACTCCCTTGAGGAGGGGGTAAAAACCCCAGGATCTTGGTTCGTAGATACTAGTTTTGATACTGAACAGTTAGCTGATGGAATAGAATACATTAATGACGGACAAACATTCACAATCGAAATGACCACTGATTCTATATCTAACCTAGAAGATATCAATATTGTAGGTGTTAGAGTAACTCTAACATATTCAGAAGATGAAACAAGTTCTGGTTTAGGGTGCAATGTTCCTGGAGCATCTAATCCTGATCAAGATACCATAACAGGGACTATACTTCATGATGAAAACAATAACACATCTAGCGGGCAGAATTCTGCAGGGAGTTCTTCATCACACTTTGTTGAGATTGAATGGTACGATAGTTCAATGATAGGAAATGTAACTGAGGTATCGGAATCAGATATTAACAAAGGATTGAATGCAGGAGATTCAGGATTAGGCATATACACTCTCGAAATAAATGTGGTTGCTCAATCAGGCGGCGGAATTGGATGTACGAATACTGATGATGGAGAGGAAGTAGAATATTTAGTTGAGTTAATAACACTCGAATATAGTATTAGTTCAATGTTAAAACCATATCAAGAATAGTATTAGTTCAATGTGATTTTTGACGTATCCTTTTACTGCCCATGAGTTCAACAATAGATTAGAAGCCTTCTACGAGGAAAGAAAAAATAGTAAAAGGTGCCCCTATTAATGTTACAACAATCAGAAATTTTATCCCAGGGTCTAAATCAATCCATTTTGTAATACGCTCACCATCTGAGTTTAGTTGTCCAGCTGATTTAGCAATTATATCTAATATGCCCATAGACATTCGGGTATCAATTGGATAAACAACTTTACCCCGTTACACGGTAAGGTTTCTATTACTGAACGCATAGTTACTAAATCCATCCTTATACGAAGCAAAGGGTAGCCTCTGAAAGGGCGGCCGTTCCAACATGAGTATGAATAACCATGCCGCAGGGAAAAGAGTTGTAAACCCTAACAATTAGGAAATGTTGTGATTGGAGATTTATTGTTTCAAGTAATATTTGATATCATCCTAGATTTGATACCGAAAAAAATTCGGAAGGTAGTCGGAATTATTCTGATTATAATTGGAATTCTCGTATCTTTAATTGCTATACCTTTATCTCTATTGATAGTGGCGGAGGATACAGATTTAGGTACTTTAATAGTTGTATTATTGGTAGTCCCAATTGTAATGATTTTCTTTACTGGATTTGGTTTGATATTAAGTACAAAAGACGACAGAAGTATGATCTCTGAATTAATGGAGTTGTAGTCCGCCCTTTCAGAGGCTACCCTATTGTCCATATTACGTCATAGGGAATATATTTGCCGTTGTGGGAACTAATAGGCAAACTATCATACTACAGAATGAAAACCAAAATAACCTCGCCAAAGCATGAGCCGTCGTGTGTGGTTGTATATCGTAACCATTTCTGTAGGGCTTTGGATTGCTGCCACAGGCGCTGGAGGAGCCATTTCCGACAGCCTAGCCGAATGGCCTGTTAACGTATGGTGTTGGGGACTTTTTAGCTCTATTTTCATGAAGGCAGAAAAAAAAGAGCGAATCGAGATGCTCACAGTTGTAGCTTTAGCGACACCAATGGAGTTATTTTTCTCTGAAATCTGGTTAATTTACGAATATCAGCGAGATTTCATGCCTCTCTTCGTACCAGCAGGGCACTATTTCCTCTATGACTTGGGACGGCGACTGGCTGCCAAAATTAGTGTTAAAGTGGCCATAACCTCTCTTCTTCCGTTTATTCCTTTGGTCGCTTACGGTGTATACTCCGGGAATGACACATCCGGACTGGCCTTGCTAATGCTTGTTATTGGTTTTACCAAATGGGGACCCCAACCTCGGCTTTACATCGTCATGGCTTGGGTGGCATTGGTCATGGAACTCTGGGGAACTCATCTTGGAAGTTGGACATGGGCTTCAGAAATACCGTGGACAGGACTTACTGCATGGAACCCCCCTCTTCTCGTTGGGGCCTTCTATTGCTTTGGCGACCTATTGGTTAACTTTTTTAGTGCCAAATTTGATATGCAACCACTGGATTTACATCTCATTAGAGAAATTGATGAATAGAACCGTTATAGTACTATTCGTCAAATCTCCTACCTCCACATAAATATGTGTAAACTAGGGGAAAGGTAACACTTGTTGTAGATAGATCGAATCATAATTGGTCTATGATACGGCCCATATTGACGGATATGTAACAATATAATCGTTGTATTACTATCCATCTGTAATTGCATTTCCACAACTGTACATGAACGTTTTCACGGCACTAATCTCGGTATCCAACTGGAAGGCCCACTGAATACACACTGAGTCAACCCGAGTCAGAGGGTACCCTCTGTTTCCCTACACCTGTGAATGCTCATCGCATTGGAGGAGCATATTGTAACCCTCCTTCTGATTCGAGAGCGTTCAACGTACCACTCCTGGGCATGAGACAAGATGACATAGATTCTGATCCACTATATCCGTCATAGCTGCCGTCGCAGAATGCATCATCATATGCTTCGCCGTAGTTCCCGACAGAACTCAGGACAGACTGCATCCAAGTGTTATCCAAGGGATTAAGTTGGGTTCCGAGGCCTAGATTCTCGTTAAGGAGCCTATCTATTGAGGGATTGCTAGTGTCCGCACTTTGATAGTTATATGATGTGATTCCGAATTCCTCGGCAGTAACCATTCCATGCCATACCCATGACACGACCTCGTTCCACTCCGAATCATAGTCCCTAGTCACAGAAGCCAAAGGCTCCTTCGATATCACCTCGGGCATTATCGCCATTTCGAAATCCGCTGAACCATCCTGCTCGATTTGCCACTTCATGGAGACTAAGGCGGACATGTCTCCTGTAACGGCATCGCAATTCTCGTTCGCAAAGTCCGGTCCGTCGTTCCAGGAGCTTACCGCTTGGTACTCCATATCATTCTCCACGAAGTAGTCTTCGATGTTTCCTGCCGATGTACTGCCAATCGCTACACAAATACTCGCACCGTCCAGATCAAGTGCCGAATCCGCATTAGGGAATTCGTCGAGATTGACCATGATACCCTGGCCATCGAAGAAGTTGATTGCTCCGAAGTCGAAATTCAAGTCGGCATCCCTACTGGCTGTCCAAGTAGTGGTGCGAATCAGGACGTCCACGCTGCCATTGCTCAGTAGTTCGAATCTATCCGCATTAGTATTAACATATTCGATATCAGAGTCTGGATTGAATCCGATAGCGGCGGCGATAGCCATGCAATAGGATATATCCAGCCCCGATAATCGCCCTGTATCTTCGTCATAGTAACCCATTCCATACTGGGAATCCTTGACTCCACACTTCAGAAAACCTCTCTCAATAACTACGTCAAGAGTGCTGGACCAGTTCACGGATGAGGGTGGAGAATTTTCGAGTTCTGCTATCGTCTCGAGGAGTCCGGAAATAGTCGAGTTGAGTGAGGCTGCAATTTCTTGGAGGTCTAATATCGCGTCTGCCGAGTTTGCGTTCGTGGCAACCAGCTCCTGATTGACAGTGGTAAGTGAGGCTACCTGAACTTCAAGGGATGCCTTTACAGTCTCAAGTGACGATATCTGAGTAGTCAGTGACGACCTAGCGTTTTCCAGGACAACCACTTCCGACTCCAGTCCGATCTTGGATTCATTCAATGTGAAAATCAAGGATGAAAGTTGTTCTATTTCCATTGTCATGGAGGTATTCTGCTCGTTCAGTGCCGTGATCTCGGAGATATGCTGCAATATTTGTCCATCGAGGCTTCCTATCTGTCCGTTTAGTGACTCGATCGTGGTGTTCAGCAGAGCAATGTCTCCCTGTAAGAACTCTAGGGTCCGGTTAAGTGATTCCATCACTCCTTCGTGGTTCGTGGCCTCTTGCTCGAGTTGATCTATCCACTCTTCACTTTCGTCACCCGCACAGCCCGAGAGAGCGGCGGTTAACATCAATAGCATCATCAGCATAGCATTCGCTTTCATGACATTCGATGTGCATACTGCATGATAAACAAAGTCCCGGCACTAGAGCAGGGGCGATTCATAGACTACGATTTCCATCAATAAAAACATGGATACTCTATGAGAAAATACATTCTAAGAATAAAGGGATGCAGGAAATTGGTAGTCCCTCCCGGATTCGAACCAGGGTCGTGGGATCCAGAACCCCACATGATGGACCACTACACTAAGGGACTATGGCCTTTGGGAGATAGGCTGAGTTTTAATAATCAATTGATGTCACGAAATCTCTGATTAATCAAATCTAAACTTGCAGGAGTAGGTCTACCTTCTTCCAAACTTAGTTTAGATAATGGAGTATCTGTGAGGCCAAGAGTTTCAGTAGCAGTAGGTATCTCTCCATTATAATAAAGTAATCCTGTTACATGCTTATTCTGACTTTCAGCCCTGTGAACTGCCCCTAATGCAGATACAATATCTGTTGTATCATGTGATGAACCTATTGTTTCAAGGACAATTTTGGATCCATCAAACAATTCTATTTCTCTATACTGGCCTTCTGGTATATCCACTTCTTCAAGAGGAGAAAAATGCGAGATATAATCAACGATATGCAATACTTCATCATTTTCTTTCACATAATTATATGATCTATATGATTCATCATTATTTGCAAAAGTAACACAAGGTGAAATTACATCAATTATAGCCATTCCTTTATGACTCATAGCCGCACGTAGTAATGCAGTTAGTTGCTTTTTACTACCAGAAAATGATCTTGCTACAAAACTACATCCAAGATTCAAAGCCATTGCGCACAAATCAATAGGATTTTGACTATTTATTGCACCCTTTTTCTTCTTGGATCCTTTCTCAACCGTGGCACTGTATTGACCCTTTGTTAGTCCATAAACACCATTATTCTCTATGATATAAACCATATCCAAATTTCTACGTATGGCATGGATAAATTGCCCTATGCCAATACTTGCAGTATCTCCATCCCCTGATACTGCAATAAATGACAAATCCTTGTTAATCATATTAGCTCCAGTTGTGACTGAAGGCATTCTACCATGAACTGTATTGAATCCATGACTTTTACCTAGGAAGTATGCTGGAGTCTTAGATGAGCATCCAATTCCACTCATTTTAGCTATACCTTCGGGTGGTAGTCCATTTTCCCAAGCAGCCTGAATTATCACATTTGAAATCTGGTCATGCCCGCATCCTGGGCAAAGAGACGACTTACCTCCTTTATACTCCGACTTATCTAAATCTATTACATTCAATTTTAATATGGACATTATATTTCCTCCAATACTTCTAGAATTTTCTCTGAATATAATCTTGCTCGAGGGGGCATACCATCGCTATATGCAACGCTATGAACTTTACTAAGTAATTCTAGAGGCAGCTCCTTTCTTAAAATTCCAAATAATTGGCCATCTCTATTCATTTCTAGAACTATATTTTTATCATGCTTAGAAATAAACTCTTCTAAATTGGAATGATATGGTAAAGCCCTGAGTCTACAAGTACTGACAGATAAACCAGTTCTTTCTAAGATATCATCTATTTCTCCAATGGTATTTTCCATAGATCCATAAAATATTATTCCCACTTCCTTAATTTCTTCTTCAATTATGACTGGAGAGGGTAAATTATCTCGTGATCGATCAATCTTTTCACGTAGCCTCATCATAGTTTTTTGATAAACAGCAGGATCTTCAGAGTAAACTCCCTCTTCGTCATGCCCTGTTCCTCGATATAGAATAGGATCAAGTCCACTTCCTGGTAATGTCCTGTAAGGTATTCCATCTCCATCTACATCTCGGTATCTTCCATAATTCTCAATGGAATCTAGTTGCTCCTGAGTGTAAACAACTTTACCTCTATCCATTTGTTTATCTGGATAAACAAATCCTTCAGTAGACCACCTATTCATACCTAAATCTAAATCACTAAATCCGAATACCATGGTCTGATATCTCTCGGCATAATCAAAAGCTCTCCATCCAAATTCAAAACATTCATTTACAGTTCCAGGAATAAGTACAATATGTTGCGTATCGCCATGACTTGCTTCGTATAGCATTGATAAATCTCCTTGTTGGGTCCTTGTAGGAAGGCCTGTTGAAGGGCCTACGCGATTAACATCCCATATCACTCCGGGTACTTCTGCAAAATAAGACAATCCAATAAATTCTGACATCAAAGAAATGCCCGGACCACTGGTGCAAGTCATACCACGCCCTCCTGCCCAACCAGCACCTATTACCATTCCAACTGCGGCTAACTCATCTTCTGCTTGGATGACGGCACAAGTGGTACCACCATCCTTTGCGGTTCTAAGTTCCGGTAACCATTTTATTATTCCTTCTGCAACCGAAGATGAAGGTGTTATTGGATACCAAGCTAGCATATTTATTCCCCCATATACAGAGCCCAAAGCAGTGGCTTCATTACCTTCTATTAGATATGTATCGGGATTTTTTTCTATTTTTTCTACTCTAAATGTTGTTGTATTCTCCCAATTTTCTTGTGCATGAGCGATACCTTCACCAATTGCCCGTAAATTCATTTCAATTGCCTTTTCTTTACCTTTGAATTGAGAATGAACGGCTTTTTCCATATCTGTAAGATTTATTCCAAGTAAATATGCAAGCCCACCAACATAATACATATTGGCCATCATTTTTGCGAATTTTGGCGCTATACCTCTTGCCATTTTTGTCATTGGCATACTGAATACTATACAATCATCTCTTTCAACGGGAAGTTTTACATCTTCATTGTAAATAACAACTGTACCCGGTTCCATTTTATTAATATCATCTTGCCAAGTATCTTTATTCATCAAGATCTGAATGTCAGTTTTGTCACCCGGGGCTTGATATCCGTATTCACTAGCTCGTATTATGAACCATGTCGGTAAGCCCGAAATATTACTTGGGAACAAATTTTTACCACTTACTGGGACTCCCATTTCAAACATGGTGTGTAATATAATTAGATTCGAAGACTGAGAACCAGTTCCATTAGCAGTGGCGATATTAATTACAAAATTATTGACATCAGATTCCATCTTTTTACGTAACTCCACAATTTGACACTGAACAGTCCCTTGCCCAGTAAGTAACTTGCGAGCATATTAAGTCTTTAGCCATTACCATTACTCACTTCTTTTGTCACCTTAATTATAATTTGTTTCCGTTGCCATTTTGAATGAGTAGTATCTCGCATACTATGATGTCCGTACCGGAGACTCTGCAAAAGGCATGGGATGATGCTAATACATTAATAGAAAAGATAGAGCCAGAAAAAGCTTTAGACATTCTTAGAGATGTAGCATGGAAAGAATGTAAAAGCGATGCTCAAAGAGCAAAAACATCTAGATATGCTGCAGATGCAGGATGCCTTTGGGGAGAGATAGACTCTAATTCTCAAAAGAAACGTTGGCAAAAAGCATATAATAATTATAAGACCGCTTTAAATTTTGATCCCAAAGACAAGGAAACACGTAGACGTATGAATAAATTAGCATCGATGATGGATGAAAATTCTATTTCAATAAAAGGGGGGTTTCAGATGTTTGACGAAGGTAACCCCACTCCTAGCGGAATGTTTGTTATTTTTGTTACTATTATGTTATTCCTTGTATCATTTAAAGTTATTACGGATACTGTTGATCCCGATGGAGTAGGCCTTTGGAATGCTATAAAGGGAGAAAATCAAACATCTGAACTATTAAATGGAACTGTTATGATGGAAGTATCATACGTGGATTCTGATGGAGAACGAATCGATGCTACAATTGAAATTTTATTAAATTCTGATTTTGCGCCAAAACATGTTGAAAACTTCCTACAGTTAACAAATGATCTTAGATATGATAGTACGGAATTTCATAGGGTTATAGATGGCTTTATGATTCAAGGCGGCGATATAGATCACCTAAGTGGAATGGGCGGATATGCCGGTAAATGGTTCGGTTATTGTAATGGCCAAACTTCCAATTCTCCATCAGATTGTGACTCGAGTGAATGGACAATACCTGATGAAACATCCTCGGAAAATCCTGGATTACTCCATGAATCATGTACAATTTCTATGGCAAAAACCTCCGCACCTAATACAGGAGGTTCTCAATTCTTCTTGATTCCTCAGGATAGTGAACCCCATCATTTGGATGGAGTTCATACTGTATTTGGGCAAATAATTAATGGTTGTGAGCATGTAACGGCTATCAGCAATATTGAAACTGATTCAAGTGATAAACCTGTTAATACAGTAATGCTGAAAAAAGCATATTTAAAAGTTTGATTTTATTTTAATTTTAGTAGGGTTAAAAGGACCCTGCCTACTCGAAAGAATGTAGGTATCTATATGATTGCTAATTCTCCCTTTGATTCGTTATCAAAATTTATTACTTCCGAAGGCAAAGAGTCTTCCTACATGAGTTTACAAGCATTAGAAAATAAAGGAATTTGCAAATTAAATGATTTACCATTTACCATAAGAATTCTATTGGAGTCAGCATTAAGGAATTGTGATGGTTTTCTAATATCCGAAGAAGATGTTTTGCGAATTGCTTCTTGGAGTCCTGATATGACGCCCAAGGAAATCCCATTCAGTCCAAGTAGAGTATTGCTTCAAGATTTTACAGGAGTTCCCGCAGTAGTAGATATTGCTGCATTAAGGGATGCAATGGTTGGATTAGGAGGTGATCCGGAAAAAGTAAATCCTCAAGTCCCAGTGGACTTAGTTATCGACCACTCTGTTCAAGTCGATTATTCTGGATTATTCAAAGATGCCAAAGAACGTAACCTAGATATCGAATACGAGAGAAATATGGAACGTTATAAATTTTTAAAATGGGGGCAAAATAGTCTTGATAATTTTCGAGCCGTACCTCCAGGAAGGGGAATTGTACACCAAGTAAATCTAGAATGGATTGCATCTGTAGCGAGGAAAGATGATGAGGATATATGGTTCCCGGACTCATTAGTTGGCACCGATTCTCATACTACAATGATAAACGGACTTGGAGTTTTAGGATGGGGAGTAGGAGGGATAGAGGCCGAAGCGGTTATGCTTGGTCAACCAATATATATGTTATTGCCAAAAGTTGTAGGGTTTGAATTAACTGGAAAATTAAATCCCGGAGTAACTGCTACTGATATGGCTCTAAGAATTGTTGAAATGTTACGTAAACATGACTGCGTTGGTAAATTTGTAGAATTTTATGGCGCCGGAATTTCTAACCTCAGCCTACCAGACAGGGCTACAATTGCTAATATGGCACCTGAATATGGAGCTACTTGCGGATTCTTTCCTGTTGATGATAAAACATTAGACTACATGATTCTTTCAGGAAGGGACTCAACACATGTCGATAATGTGAAATTGTATCTTAAAAAACAAGGACTTTTTGCGGATTCTAATACTATTGCTCCTAATTTTACATCTTCATTATCATTGGATTTATCAAATGTTGATCCGGCAATGGCAGGTCCAAAAAGACCTCAAGATAGAGTCGATTTATCAAAAATGAAGGTACATTTCAAAAAATCACTAAATAGTGATTTAGGGCCACATGGTCATGGTATTGAAATATCTAGCAATGATGACATGGCAAAAATATCTGGGACTTCAGAATATTTGAAACATGGAGATGTTGTTATTGCAGCCATTACAAGTTGCACCAATACTAGTAACCCAAGTGTAATGATGGCTGCAGGCTTATTGGCAAGAAATGCAAGATCAAAAGGGCTTAAAATTAAACCATGGGTTAAGCCGAGTTTGGCTCCAGGAAGTAGAGTAGTTACTGAATATTTTGATGCTGCAGAACTTACTGAAGATTTATCTCATCTTGGTTTTAATGTTGTAGGGTATGGTTGCACTACGTGTATTGGGAACTCTGGGCCATTGGATAAAGCCATAGAGGGAGCAATAGACGAATCAAATTTAATTGTTGGAAGTGTATTATCAGGTAATAGAAATTTTGAGGGAAGAATTCATCAAAAGGTGAAAGCCAATTATTTGGCAAGTCCTCCTTTAGTTGTAGCATATGCTTTGGCCGGAACTCTTAATGTTAATTTTAGCGAAGATCCACTGGGATTTTCTGATTCTGGAGATCCGATAATGCTCTCTGATATTTGGCCATCAGATGAAGAAATACAAGAAGTTATTTCAAAGGCAATAAGTCCAGAAATGTTCAGAGAAAGATATCTTGATGTATTGGAAGAACCCAGATGGGAATCAATATCTAGTCAAAATTCAGCACTATATGATTGGGATGAATCATCAACATATGTCCGTCTACCGACATTCTTTGAGGGAATTAAAAAAGAACCGGACCCGATAATTCCAATTACAAATGCAAGAGTTCTTTTGAAGCTTGGTGATTCAATAACTACTGACCACATAAGTCCTGCTGGAGCATTTCCTCAATCTGGACCTGCTGGCGTTTATCTAATCAACAAAGGAGTAGGCCCAAGGGACTTCAATTCCTTTGGAAGTAGGCGTGGAAATCATGAGGTTATGATGAGGGGCACATTTGCCAATGTTAGAATAAGAAACGAAATGGCGCCAGGTACAGAAGGAGGATTCACAACTCATCTACCTTCAAATGAAGTAACTTCAATTTTTGATGCCAGCCAGAAATATCTGACAGAACAAACTCCTCTAGTAGTACTTGCAGGATCACAATATGGAACTGGCAGCAGTAGAGATTGGGCTGCCAAAGGGACGCTTTTATTAGGTATAAAAGCAGTTATAGCAACCTCATACGAAAGAATCCATAGATCAAATTTAGTTGGAATGGGGGTGTTACCTCTAACTTTCCTAGAAGGACAAGATGCCAATAGTTTAGGATTAGATGGGACTGAATTTTATGATATACCAATATCGGCTAATCTAGAACCTTTGTCTTTGATTAATGTAATAGCCAAAAAAGATGATGGAAGTATAATAAATTTTCATGCCAAAGTACGATTAGATACTTCAGTAGAAGTTGAATACTTCAGGAACGGCGGAATTTTACAAACCGTATTACGTAATCTTGCAAAAAAATAAATTTAGAGAACTTTATGTTAAGGACCCCAGCAGAGGTAATTATGAGTGAAGAAGAGGATGTTGTAGATGTGCCTACTTTACCAGGCCCTCCACCAAATCCTTCAAGTATTCCATCAGTAGTAAGAGCCGTCGGAAACCTCGATTTAGATTCGAGAGTTGAAGAATTGGGCTTCTCTAAAAAAACTGAACCAAATTTAAATGCTATAATTGAATTTTTGAATGAAGTAGAAATCCCTGAACCACTTTCAAATAATCTTTCGGGAGATCCCCAAGCAGAAGCATGGTTACAATTACTGATGACCCTAGTCGTGAGAGAACATGGGCATTCATCTCTACCAATAAGTTCTATTGAGAAGGCGCTTGGTGAAAAAATGAATCGCGAAGATGCTGATTTGGAGATATTTTTGGATAGATTATGGATTATGGGGAGATTAGAAAGAATCTATGGCGGTGCGGAAGTTCAGTATTCTCCTAACCCTAGTTGGTTGGAATCTCAATAATCATTAATTTTTACCTATCATTTTATTTTATTTAAAAATATTTTGAAGCCCACGAGTCAATAAGGCATAATAACAAGGCGAATGTCCCAAGTGACATGTTTAATAGACCGAATAAAGAAAGTGGCCGTGATATCGCCATAGGAAAAGCATTGGGAATAGTAATTCTCATGGTTTCTTCAACATTAATTACCTTAGTTCCCACAGTTTATGGCTCTCATACGACTCAATATGCAGTTCAAAGAGATCCTTCTGCAATTGCAGTCGGAGACTTAGATTGTGATGGAGATAATGATATCATTGCAGCAAGCACCATGGGGCATTTCCTAAGTGTTCTTTACAATGATGGTTTTGGAACTGCAGAAAGTACTCCTACGGGTTCCTTTGCAGATAGACAAGACATATATATCTCGAATAATGATACACGGCGTGCTGGTTTTAGAGATACTGCCGACGGAACTAGAGCCGAAATAGCCGATGTGGATGGCGATGAAATAAATGATATAATCTATTATCAACAAAATATAAGATTTGTAGGAGAATCATTTGTTAGGCCAGCAAATCTAACTGTATTGAAGGGAGTTTGTGACGATAGGGTCAACCTGTGGGAAGACATGGCTTCAATCACAGTCACAAATCCTTACTTACAGGATTTAGATGTTGCAGATATTAATGGCGATGGTAATGCAGATACTGTTTTCGTAACTACGGACAATACTGGTGCAAATCAGTACATACAGGTTTACATGGGCCCAGACTACACTCTTCCAATTAACCAACAAACCATTCCTGTTCCATTAACTAATGGAATTTACACTGATGTGATGTTAGGCCACTGGGGAGAAACTGTTCAAGGTGGAGGCATTGGCATACCAACCACTGGTGATTGTGAAGATTTAGATTTATGGCTACTACGTACTCCTCCGTCAAATGTAGGGGTAGGTTACTCTGCAGGGCATTTCGACAATATGACAGTACTAGAATTCAATTGCCTGCCTACTGCAGGAAACGTTTTTTATCCGAATCCCATGGATCCTGCAGCTCAGGGAATGCATGAATTTAAATTAAATGTTGAGCATAATTATCCACTCTATGGTATAGATATTGCAGACACTACTCCTGATGATGATGTTAATGAAATAGATCTGATTGCAGCCATAGATGGAATTGAAGGCAGAGTCCATTATGCTACAAAATCTGGAACTAGTTGGAATACTAATAATTATGTCAATGAATTAGGAAATTACTTGGGAGCATCATTGACAATAGCTGATGTCAATGGGGACGGTGATATGGATTTCTTTATTCCCACTGAATTAACATTGGAAATAATTCAAGACTCATCCTCTCAAAATCAGACTTATCTTTCCTTGGAGAATTTAAGGGCTACAAATACGGTTGAGATTATACTTGGTGATGGTTCTGGTGGATATTTACCCTCTCTTTCATTTGATGTGGGAAGAAGGCCAAGTGTTGCAATGCCAGGGCAATTACAAGGAGGAGATGACAGTGCTCTAGAAATAATAATAGGGCAGAAAGATTACGCATACAGGTTTGCAAATAATGCTATGTGGCTTGATACTCAAGGATGGCCAGGTGCAAGTGATTATCTATCAGTTTTGACTTTAGATAATTTTGATTTAGGACTAACTGGAGTTACTATTGAACCTTCTTCTGTAGATCCCTCAACAGGTAGGGCAATGCTAGGCGAAGGTAATCGATGGGTCAATGTTACTGTAAGAAATACTGGACTAAATGCTATAAACTCTGGAAGCGTTGATGTCAATTTAGAAGTTAAAGAAGTATTGGGAGGTTCAGATACAGTAGTGTATTCACACGATTTTGAAACTAGTAATCCTCTCATAAATATTGGTAATGCTCAATTGTCAAGTTATTCATATACGGGTGAATATTCAGAAGGAGAGTCCTCATGGCATTTAGAAACAAATTCAACTGATTCAGAAAACGCCTCTTGGTACGAAGCAGATAGTAATCCAACAAGTTACTACTGGGCTGGAATGGATTATGATGATGGTACAAATAACTCTGCTGAAGAAAAATCTGGTTATGTTAATCATATGGATGAAGCAATTATTCTTGAGAATATAGATTTGACTGGTTCAGATGCTGCATTCATGGATATTTCTATGATGTGCAGTGCAGGATTTTTCGAACTTTTCCTTGCCGAAGCATATTCTGTTGTTGAAAGATGGCTTTACGAAGATGCATGCGGTATAGAAGTATGGAGTGAAGGAAATGGTTGGCAGGAAGTATCTAGAATGGGTGGATGGGATAATGAAAGAGTCATAAGATTATACGCGTTTGATCAAGATCCAGAATATAATAATTATAACGTTAATTTTGGAGGAAGTAATTATGCCTCAGGATGGATAAATTATACTGAAGGGGGGGGAATTTCGGATGATCCTTCGGAGACGGAATCAATTGATTTAACTCCCTATGCAGGTGAAATAATTGATATTAGATTTAGATTTAGAAGCGGTTTAGAAGGTACTGTAGGGCCTGCAGGTTCATCATCTGGATCAGGATTAGATGGTTTCGCTTTTGATAACTTAACTATTAGGAAGAGGAATGTTGAATTTGGGAATGTCACTGATGCTAGCCAAGAAATTTCTTTCACTGATTTGGCTGCTGGTGAAAATAGGATAGTACAGCTTAGTGCAGATTTCGTCAACAACACTACATATTATATTTCTACATCTCTAAATGATGTGACAATTACAAATCCATCTGGCAATAGCGATCAAGACTCTACAAATGATGAGATTAAATTCCAATTAACTGTAAAGAACCTCTTTGATCCAGGACTTGCTGAAAAGGCATGGCCGAGTTTAGAAAATGGTCAAAGATATGCTTCTGGTACAAGAGATATTGAAGTAAGGGTTCAAAATTGGGGCAACACTATCGTCGACTTTGAAGTTCAGGCAAAAATTCAAAACGCAGAGCCAGATTTAATTGCCATTGAAGATTTTTCAGGATTTGAGCCTATTTGGTCTGATGATAATGATGAGATAGGCCATGAAAATGGTAGTAAATTAGATGACTCGTCGGGAACTAACTCAATGTTGCCACAGAATGTTGGAATTTTCAATAGTGGTGCATACTGGCTGGGACATCCTGATACCGGATATGGAGATAATTGGAATGAATCATTTTCAATTGATCCTATCGCTGTTGGAGGCTCAGGTGCTGATTTTACTTATCTTACATTCGATTACTTTGCTGAGGGCGATTCTTTGAAAAATAATCAAGGCCAAGTATTGGCAGAAAGGGATGTAGCATTTTTAGAAATAGAATGGTCTAAAGATGGTGAATTATACAACGGTATTGTTTACGGAAGTTGGACAGATTTAAATGAAAATGGATTACTATTGGCACAAGGATCTGGAGGTAATTTATATCATTACTGTGAAGATTTTGATGGTAATGGTTATGATGAAGTAGAATACTTTGGAGACTATTCTGATCAGTATGATTCTGTTTCATGGTATGATTCTGAAAGCTTAATGAAGTCAGTAACATTAGATTTAACACATATAACTGTACTTAATCAAACTAACTCTGATTCTTTCACATGGACTACTGAATGCACTACATTGGCTAATTCTGATGTATCATTGACATGGAGATTCCAATCCAACAGTGACGGAGTAAATGGAAATGCAGGATTGGCAGGATTTGCAGTTGATAATATTCGTGTTGAGGAGTTTACCTTCGAAGATGATGGCACTTACTCAGTACCAGTTAACGGCATGGACTCAACTGAACAACAAACTGTGACTGTAACCAATCATGATTTTACTAGTGGAATTTACAAAATAGATGTTGAAACTATTTTTAATAATTCAATACCTGACACTCCTTGGTTTAACAATGATGAAGTAAATGTTGCAAATAACTTTTCTTCAATTATTTTGAGTATTGCAAGCGCTGATATTACATTGATGCAACCAAATGTATTGGACTGTGCTTCAGATATAACGCTCAAATGTGTTTATCCGACTAATCCTGATGGTTCATCTTCCAATTCTCATAGTTTTTCCTTACCATTGCTCAATGGAGTTATTGCTGGCGACTATATTCTAACCATGAGTATAGTTGACATTACAAATGGTAATACTGTATATCAACAAAATGCGGATAATGGACCATTTACTTTGGACCCTCATTCGAGGGCAACTGCAAATTGGTCTAGCCCATATTCTGAATGGATAGGTGGTCACACTTACAATATTAGTTTCTCAGCAACTTTGGGTTCTGATGGTGAAAAATCTGGAAATGATAGATATTTCGAGATATTATTCATGGATGATATTGATGTTCTAATTCTATCAAATCCAACTGATCAAAATCGCCTTCAAAGAGTTAAACAAGATCTTGAATCAATGGGTAAAACTTATACTCAACTAAGAGTAAATGATTGGGAAACTTACGCTACTCCTGACTGGGTAGAGCATTATGAAAAAGTATTACTTCCATGGCAAACAGATTATAATGTGGAATATGGCGATTATTATCAATTAATGGGCCAAACTAGGGATACAGATGGATTGAGTTTAACTGAAACTTTGGAAAATTATATGCAAACTGGAGGAACTGTTCAAATGCATTTAGGACCATATAGAAATGATTTTATGCCTGAGAGATTACCTTTTGGGATCGATATTGCAATGAGAAATCAATTTAATACAACAATGGATAATAGGATTGGCTATGATAATATATCTATTATTGACCCTTTCCATCCAATAATGAGTGATGTAGACTCTTCTGCATTTGCCGCTGTACATGGAGGTGCTTATGTTGCATTATCAGGACTTGATATATCTCAAGTAACATCAACTCAAATTCCACAAGTATGCGGGGGGCGTATTAATAGCCCTACAGGAACTTTCCATACTCTAATTAAAGATCAAGATAATCCTACACAATCATTAATGTCAGTTTGTAATTATTATCAAGGAGGATTGATAGTTACGACCATGGATGTTGAAAATCCTAGTCTCTCAGAAAGTTATGGTGGCTCTACGATACCACTACTCTCTAGTATTCTAGATTTCCACTTTACTCCTTATCCAATCGATTTCGGAATCGCCGGAGAAGGGTTCGATATGACTATTGATGGAAAGGCCCCTTCAATAGATGCCCTGTCTGGAAATTATGTAACGACTGCAATCAGAAGTAACTCTGAATTAGAATTCAGCTTTACTACTGATGTCGAAGGAATATTTGCTGACTGGACTCTAGAATCAGGAAATAATGATTCAGTAACTGGTTGGGATGGAAATATTTTGGATGCAGGTAAATTAAGTTCAATTCATCAAGAAGTAAAAGATATTCCTGTAAATGCAACTTTGTGTGTATCGGATGCAAATTCGGAATCTGGTTGTAAAATTGATGCTCAATGGGTATTGAAATTATATTTACATGATGAATACGGACATACTCGTTTAACGCAAATCACTCTCTACACCAATGATGTTGATGCTGACAACTCTAGGCCTATCGCCAATGCATCTATTGTAAGGGACGAAATTGTTACTGCAGGAAATCTTGAGTTTTCTGAGACTAAGCGAGTTCCAATAGGGATTGACTCTTCAGGAGATCCGGTATATGCATATTATCCAGTATATACTGTACGTTTGTCAGAATCGGGAGATACTTCTATTTCATTTACTGCAGAAAATAGCAGTGACGTAGGTACTGGAATAAAGACATATACTTGGACAATAGTTGATGATGTGCAAGTAGATATGGTGGGCCAAGTATCTGATACTAAACACTCGTTTGTCCGCCCATCAGGAGCAGGCCCAGAATGGAGTTATGCTTTCAAGAATGTAACTGCAAACAATATTCAAACTAATCAAATAAGATTGGAATTAGTTGTTACTGATTTCAAAGGACTTCAAAGTGAAAAATTCAGAATGTTTTTCGTTGTAGTTGGTGAATTATTTGGAGATGATCCGCCTGTAGTAGATTCTGATAATCTATTTACTACGGATGGACAAAGATTTGATGCATTAGATGCATTAGATATTCTGGCCATAACTGGACAAGTAACAAGTGGTGCCGAGGAAGATTGCAATGTAGTAGTTGAAATTTCATTAAATGATATTTCAATTTTTGACAAAGGCGAAGCATCAAAGTCAACTCAGAAAGAATTTGGTTTTTATGATAAGATAATCGGTCTTTGTGATGGTGATGATTATAACTTAGCTCTAAACATTTCACATTTATATGATGAAAATGATGGAAATACTGGAGATATATTTATTAGAATTTCTGAAGGTAGTTACGTTATTGATGATAAGATTACTATATTCACTTTACCTAGGCCCATAGAAGACGTATCTAATGAAGGTGAAAGCGATAGTATGGTGATTGTATATGGAGGTTTAGCAGCCCTAATCTTACTTCTTGTAGTCGGAGCAACCTTTGTTCTGAGAAATCGAAGTTCTGATAGCGATTCTAAAGAAGACTCAATCGAAACTTTTGGAGGCGTTGAACAGATGGATCCTATTGAAGCATACGTACAACAAATGGTTGGCCAGGGCTATGAAGAAAGCGTAGCGAGAAAATATGCGGAAGAATATTATGCACAATATTATGAGCAACAACGGCAAAGTGGAAGTTAATTATTGGACTTAATATGATTATAAACTGAGATTTAAAATATTATTCTAATTCTCTACTTATTATCAATCGCTGTATTTGACTAGAACCCTCGAATATTTGGTAAACTTTTGCACCTCGCATTCTCCTGGCCACTGGGTACTCTTCTGAGTATCCATATCCTCCAAATACTTGGACTGCATCTGTTGTCACTTCCATACAAATATCTCCTGCAAATCTTTTAGCATGCGCCGCTTCAAGCGTATTTCTATTACCTTCGTCTAATGTCATGGCTGCCTTCCAACACAATAGTCTAGCAGCTTCTATTTTAGTTGCCATATCTGCTATCATAAATGAAATTGCTTGATGCTTAAAAATTGGTTTACCCATTGTTTTTCTTTCCTTTGAATATGCCAAAGACTCTTCCATCGCACCTCTGGCATTACCTACTGCATGCGCCGAGATAGCGGGCCTAGAATGATCGAACGCTAACATTGCGTTCATCCAACCTTCATTTTCCTTTCCACCAATTAGATTTTCTTCAGGAACTCTGACATTATTGAATGTTACAGAACGTGTGTCTGAACATCTCTGACCCATGTTCGACTCTTTTTTTCCAAGCTCAATTCCCTTGCTATCTGCATCAATGATGAAACCACTCATGCCATGATATCCGGACTTTTTTTCTGTATATGCCAATACAAAGAACCACTCTGCATGCATGGCCCCAGTTATCCACATTTTACTGCCATTGATGATATATTCATCTCCATCTTTTATTGCTTCAGTTTTGATTGCCCTTACGTCACTTCCAGCATCTGGTTCTGTAACGCAATATGACGCAATTATGCCATCAGCAGTTTTTGAAAGATATTTTTCCTTTTGTTCTTCAGTTCCGCCAGTAATTATTGGGTACGATGCAAGTATGCTACTTCCGGCAGCAGTAGCAAAACCGGGATCTCCTCTTCCTATTTCTTCTGCGATTATTACGTCTTCAATAGAGCCCATACCTCCGCCGCCATATCTTTCAGGAATCTTTACAGTCAATAATCCATAATCATTAGCCTTCTTTATGGTTTCTTTAGGATAGATTCCATTCATATCCCATTTCTGAGCATTAGGAATTACTTCTTCATTGACAAAATCTCTAGCAAGATCCTGTAACATTTTTTGTTCTTCGGATAATCTAAAGCTTACCATGTTTTATGCTAAGAGTCATCTCTTTTAGAGATGCAGGAGAAATTTTTATTAAATAATATTTTGTTTAAGTAATCAGTTCTTTTTTACATTGATTGCATTAGGACCCTTTGGACCTTCTCCAACCTCGAATTCGACAGAATCACCATCAGTGATCTCTCCTTCGACTTGTGACTTATGTACGAATAAGTCATCTCCGTCTTCTCTTTCGATGAATCCGAATCCCTTTGTTCGATTAAACCACTTTACTGTACCTTGTGCCATATTATTCAGTAAGCGCTAGCGTATAGTATTTCATGTTACCCTAATTTTTGATTATATCTACATGTTTCTTCTAAATTTACCACCAGTCTCAAATAAAGCCTGTGTTACTTGTCCAACTGTACAATATTCAACAATTTCCATCATAACTTCGAATAAATTCCCACCTTCTCTTGCAACCTTCTTCAGTTTTGCCAAACCCTCATCTGATTTTTTCCTATGTGTTTCTTTGAAGGTCGTATTTCTATCGATGACCATCATCCTCTCTGTTTTATCTGATCTTGTAACTTCAATATTGAAACCTTCTACAGATAACGATGAATTTGCATCTTCTTCAAACATATTAACTCCAATAATCGGCAATTCTCCAGAATGCTTCTTATGCTCATAAATCATTGATTCATCTTGTATTCGATTACGTTGATAATTGACTTCAAGCGAACCTAGTACTCCGCCTCGTCTATGCATTTCTTCAAATATTTTCAGAATTTCATTTTCTACAGAATCTGTTAACCATCCAGCTATATATGAGCCTTGTAGTGGATTTTCATTTTGTAACCATCCATATTCTTTTGAAAGAATTAACTGAATTGCAACTGCATCCCTTACAGTGTCTTCTGTCGGAGTACCAAAAGCCTCATCACGAGAGTTAGTATGTAATGAATTAGCATTATCTGCAAGTGCATAAAGCGCCTGTAATGTAGTTCTATAGTCATTCCATGTATATTCTTGAGCGTGTAAAGATCTACCGCTACTCTGTATATGATATTTTAATTTCTGGCCCCTTTCATCAACTTCATACAAATCACGCATAGCAATAGACCAAATTCTCCTACAAACTCTGCCTATCACTGCATATTCTGGGTCCATGCCATTGGAAAAGAACCAACTAAAATTCCTTAAAAATTTATTTGCGTCAAGGCCCCTGGATCGAAACAACTCTACGTACGTTAATCCATTTGACAGTGTTAACGCAGCCTGGGAGATAGGATTGGCCCCAGCTTCAGCAATATGATATCCAGAAATTGAAACAAAATAATGATTGCGTATATCATTATTTACATAAAACTCTGCAACATCTCCCATCATCCTTAATGCCGTATCTAGGTTAAATACAAGTGTATTTTGACCCATTGATTCTTTTAGTTGATCTGCTTGCACAGTCCCTCTTACTGTTTTAAGAGTTCTAGATTTTATATTGTCATATTCATCTTCAGACGGCTTTCGAGAATTTACATCTTCAAATTTTTTCACCTGCTGCCTAATTGCCACATTAAAGAATGCAGCCAAATGCCACCAATAATTTCCATTTATCGTTTTAGATACTGAGGTATTCGCTGCACATAAATCAAAACCTTCGAACAACTTTTCCATTTCATCAATTGTGCTTATTGAAACTCCACTTTCACAAACTTTTCCAAAAATATCTAATCTTTCTTTGGGATCGTTACCATACAAACTTGGTGAATCAAATGCTACGGAAAGCCTATTGAAATCTTGATCCTTTGAAAGAAAATGATATCGTTTATTCGTTCTTTCTGCACTACCTTCTCCTGCAAACATTCTTACAGGTAATTCATCTTGCCTCTTAAATGGAAAAACACCTCCAGTATATGGAAATGAACCTGGGATATTTTCCTTTCTAATCCACTCTAAAGTATCTCCCCAATCACTAAAATCGGGTAGTGCCACTCTGGGTAAATCTAATCCTGAAAGAGTGGTCCGAGTAGTTTTAACGGCAATATCTTTATCCCGAACTGTGTAATTAGTTGCTCCGGATCGATATTGTTCTACTTTAATATTAAATTCATCTATTTCATTCCAAGTGGTTTCCGGAATTTCCAATCTGATGATTGAAGCTTCCTCACTAAGCATTTTAGCAATATTTTTATTATCCTTTGATTTCATTAGCTTAGCAGCGGCTTCTAATTGTTGACATTCACGTATTTTTGAGGCCATTTTTTTAGTTTTTAAATGATAATTTCTAATGTAACTCGATACTTCTGCCAAATATCCTTGCCTTTCTGAGGGTATTGGCGAAATTCTACTCGGCAAACCATCATTTCCCATTATTGGTTCAGTCGAAACAAATTTCTTTCCATGGTTTCGATTAAGCAGTAAAGAAAGTTTTTGCCATAACTGATCGACTCCTGCATCTGCAAATTGACTTGCAACAGTGGGAACTATTGGCAATTCAGAATCATTTACATCCCACATTTCTTTATTTCGCTTAAATTGCTTACGAATTTCGATTAAAGCATCTTCTGCTCCCGGTCTGTCAAATTTATTTAATACTACAATATCCGCAGAATCTAACATTTGTAATTTTTCCAATTGACTGGGAGCTCCATATTCTCTAGTAGTAATATACAATGAAATATCAGCTACTTCGGTTATTGCATCATTTCCTTGTCCTATTCCACTTGTTTCAACAATTATTATGTCAAAACCCACGGCTTTACAAACTTCAATCGATCGCCCTATGCAATCCGCAATCTCTCTGCCACTATCTCTACTCGCAAACGAACGCATGAAGAGATTATCATCCGACAGAGAATTCATTCTAATCCTGTCACCTAATAATGCACCGCCTGTTCTTTTTCGTGTCGGATCGGTTGCAAGTAAGGCAATTTTAGTGCCAGGATTATCTCTTTGTATTCTCAACATTAGTTCATCAGTAAGGCTAGATTTACCTGCACCTCCTGTACCGGTAAGTCCTACTACCGGGCAATTTAAATCATCATTTGAACGAATAATATTTAGAGTTTCATTAAATGTTTTCTCATCTGCATTTTCTGCTAGTGTGAGTAATTTTGCAACTGCTCCTTGATTGTCTGCAGTTATTGGGCCATTGAGTTTTTGAAATCTTTTGGGATCCAATAGATTATTCTTAGAAGCCCTAAGTATTGCATCTGAGACCATGCCCGTCAATCCAAGTTTTCTCCCATCTTCTGGTGAGTATATTTTAGCAATGTCTGACTCCAATAAATGTTGAATTTCACTCGGAAGAATTGTGCCTCCCCCTCCTCCAACAAGACATACATGGCCAAAGCCAGACTCATTTAGAATATTTTTTGTATGAGTAAACATCTCTACTGCTCCTCCTTGATAAGATGTTATTGCAACACAATGTGCATCTTCTTGAATTGCTGCTTTGGCCACTTCATCGGCCCCTCTATCGTGACCCAAATGTATCACTTCGCAACCCATTGACTGAAATATCCGCCTAAATATTCCAATTGCAGCATCATGCCCATCAAATATTGCAGCAGCAGTGATGATTCGTAAGGGAATTTCTTCTCCGATACCCTTGCCCATATGTGCCCGAGAGCATTGGTCATCAAAAATTAGTCGTATAGTTTTTCTTAATAGAGTTAAAAATTATTAGATATTTTAGTTCCAATATGGGCAGTACAGTGTTAATATTTCATAATACGCCAGTTATCAAAAGACCGGCAAAAATAAACATAAGGAGGCCCATGGCACCATCAATAATGTGTGAAATCGATCTTAATTTATTAACTCTATTTCCCGTAGTTAGTACAGTTGCAACAGTTACGTACCAAGTACCATCGATGCCCATTCCAAGCAAACCCATTCCCAAAAGAGTCCATATTTCAGTATCCGTTTCAATAAATGGAGTGTAAAGTGCCAACATCCAAGCCAAGATTTTAGGATTCAATAATGCAATTAAAAATCCTTGTGCAAAACCTTGACGATTTTGTGTTTCATGTTTACTTTCTTCTTCATTTTCAGAAGGACCCTTCGTTGCATTATTTACAAAAATTATGCCGAGCCATAATAATATCACCACTCCTCCAATTTTGAGTATTAATTCAGTCGAATCATGTAGTGATAATAAAGTCGCAATTCCTGCCGCTGCCAAGAACGCATATACTCCAAATCCTAGTCCATGCCCTATTCCAGTAGATATTCCCTGTTGCCTGCCTCCTGCCAATGTATTTCGAATTACTACTGCTAGAGATGGTCCAGGACTCATCGCACCTAGGCTAAAAACTAGCGCCAAACCAATCCACTGCTCTGGAGACACAGTATTTCCTCAAGCATCAAGATACATTTCTTCAATTTCTGATGCCCAATTTTCTCTAATTTGAATTCTTCTGATCTTAAGAGTCGGTGTTAATTCGCCTGAATCTACATTCAAATCTCTTGGTAGAATTTTAAATTTCTTTATTTGTTCAGGATTACTAAATTGGCCATTCAATTCAGTTACAAGTTCCATTAATTCATCATGAATTTCTTTGCTATTTGTGTATCCCAGGAGTGATTTCCCAAAGCTTTCTAATGAGGATATTTGATCAATAGGATTTTTAGGTATTTTTGCAGGATCCATGCCGTGCTTATCCCTTAATATTGCACCAACATCCAGTGTAAATAAAGCACTACAATACTTTCTTCCATCTCCAATGAGCATGCATTGCGAAACTAATGGTATTGATTTCATAGTCTCTTCAATAACTAGTGGGGCTATATTTTTCCCTCCGGAACTTACGTACAATTCTTTAATACGACCTGTAATTTTGACGTATCCATCACTATCTATCTCTCCCTTATCTCCTGAATGCAACCATCCATTTGAATCAATGGTCGCAGCAGTGGCCTCAGGATTTTTATAATACCCCTTCATTACATGCCTACCTCTGAAAAGAATTTCTCCAGAATCCGAAATCATCAATTCAGTTCCACTAAATGGTTTACCTACAGTTCCAAATTTATGATTATTCTTAAAACCTAAAGTTGCACCTGCTGTAGTCTCTGTCATCCCATATCCTTCATATAGAGGTATGTCAAGGCTGTGGAATAGTTTGAGAATATCTGGATTGATTGGTGCAGCACCTGTTATTGAATATACGCAATTTGACATCCCAATAGCTTCCTTTGCTTTCTTCTTTATAATGCCTCCAATTATTGGTA
>Ga0233426_10000280_pt1 | contig 57178 bp, 43 predicted proteins | sample SI_118_April2016_6_FD_179875 | JGI IMG/M metagenome (GOLD analysis project Ga0233426, IMG submission 179875) | Seawater microbial communities from Saanich Inlet, British Columbia, Canada - SI_118_April2016_10_MG | ecosystem: Environmental > Aquatic > Marine > Inlet | place: Canada: British... | reverse complement strand
AAACCTAACAACTCGAAGGACAATTGAAGACCTACTTCATCCAGACCCCGGTAGAGATAAGGGCAGCAAAGAACCCTCTCCTCAGCTAGAATTAGAGGTTAGTTATGTTTAACCGGACAGGAGTGAATGTGCATGGTTTAAAGAACAGTAAATATGCCAAAACAGAGAATAAACATTCTAGATTGGTATGTTGTTTCGGTGTTTTCTTCCTGTTTTTATTCTGTTTTTATCGGATTAACCTTTACGTTAACGTAATTATGATGTAGCCTATTTATATTCTGTCACCAATTGATTGACTAAAACCGGTTGGCTTAATGTGTTTGACAGATACTCTACTCACTACAGCATGTTGAAATAGCTTATGTACTCAATTACTGATTTAGCGAATGAATTTAATATTACTACTCGCACCTTACGTTTTTATGAAGAGAAAGGGTTGCTTAATCCTGCGCGTAATAACCAAGCACGCATTTATAATACGGCAGATCGTGTCACGCTCAAGCTAATATTAAGAGGGAAGCGCTTGGGGTTTACGTTAAATGAAAGTATTAGCATTATTAAATTATATGATCCGATGACCGGTAGTAGAGAACAGTTGCTAACGCTGAAAGAAAAAATAGTGGAAAAGCAATATATGCTTGAACAGCAAAAAAAAGACATTGAGCAGATGATGCTGGACTTGAAAGATGCCGAGTTGCGTTGTGCGGAATCCTTATCTGTTTCTGCTATAGAAAAATAATCAGCAGATTATTGATTGAAAAAAGAGATCAACAAATGAATACACAATACCCCACACTAAATTTTAATCTAGGCGAAGATATCAATATGCTTCGTGATATGGTCTATCAATTTTCAGAAAAAGAAATTGCACCACGGGCGGCACAAATTGATATTGATAATGAATTCCCGGAAGATCTTTGGCGTAAATTCGGCGATTTAGGGCTGTTAGGCATTACCGTTAGCGAAGAATACGGCGGTAGTGGAATGGGCTATCTTGCCCATGTGGTTGCGTTAGAAGAAATTAGCCGTGCCTCTGCTTCTGTAGGCTTATCTTATGGTGCGCACTCTAATTTGTGTGTTAATCAAATCTATAAAAACGGTACAGAAGCACAAAAGAAAAAATATTTACCGTCACTGTGTTCAGGTGAACATATTGGTGCATTGGCTATGTCTGAACCTAATGCGGGATCAGATGTAGTGAGTATGCAACTAAAGGCAGAGAAGCGCGGGAATCATTACATTCTTAATGGCAATAAAATGTGGATTACCAATGGGCCTGATGCACATACTTATGTTATTTATGCTAAAACAGATACACAAGCAGGCTCTAAAGGCATTACTGCTTTTATAGTGGAGCGCGATTCGGTTGGTTTTTCACGCCACCAAAAATTAGACAAGCTAGGCATGCGCGGATCGAATACATGTGAACTCGTCTTTCAGGATTGTTCGGTTCCTGCGGAAAATATTTTAGGGGAAGAGGGGCAAGGCGTAAAAGTGCTGATGAGTGGCCTCGATTTTGAGCGCACGGTTTTATCTGGCGGGCCGGTAGGTATTATGCAGGCCTGTCTCGACTTAGTAGTGCCTTATATTCATGATAGAAAACAGTTTGGGCAAAGTATCGGTGAGTTCCAATTGATTCAAGGGAAAGTTGCTGATATGTACACCGATTTATCGGCATCGCGTGCCTATTTATATGCGGTTGCACAATCTTGTGATCGTGGTGAGGCAACGCGAAAAGATTCTGCGGCAGTTATTTTATATACCGCAGAGAAGGCGACACAAATGGCATTGCAGGCCATTCAAACATTAGGTGGTAATGGCTATGTAAATGAATTTTCTGCAGGACGTTTGTTGCGAGATGCAAAGCTTTATGAGATTGGTGCTGGCACCTCGGAAATTAGACGTATGTTAATCGGTCGCGAACTATTTAAAGAAACCAGCTAATGACAACTATTAACAGTAATATTAACCGTCACGCAGAAGTGTTTTCAATCAACCGTAAGGCTATGAAAGAGGCGGTAGATGATTTAAAAGAAAAAATTTCCTTGATTCATTTGGGTGGCGGAGAAAATTATCAGCAACGCCATAAATCAAGAGGCAAGCTGCTCGTGCGCGAGCGCATTGATGTATTGATTGACAGTGGCTCATCATTTTTAGAGCTTTCTCAATTAGCTGCCTATGATGTTTATGGCGATGAAAATATTGCCGCAGCAGGGATTATTACGGGAATTGGCCGAATAGAAGGTCAAGAATGTATGATTATTGCCAATGACGCTACCGTTAAAGGTGGATCTTATTATCCATTAACGGGTAAAAAACATATCCGCGCACAAACTATTGCAGAACAAAATCACCTACCTTGTATTTATCTTGTCGATTCCGGTGGTGCAAACCTACCGAGGCAAGATGAAGTGTTTCCTGATCGCGATCATTTTGGCCGCGCTTTTTTTAATCAAGCCAATATGTCCGCAAAAAATATTCCGCAAATCGCTTGTGTAATGGGCTCTTGTACTGCCGGTGGTGCTTATGTGCCGGCTATGGCGGATGAATCTATTATTGTAAAAGAAACGGGCACTATTTTTCTCGCAGGGCCGCCATTAGTAAAAGCGGCGACAGGTGAGGTGGTGAGCGCCGAAGAGCTAGGCGGAGCCGATGTGCACTGCAGAACGTCGGGCTTAACAGATCATTATGCAGAAGATGATTATCATGGCTTACAAATTGTTCGCAATATCGTTAAACAATTAAATCGCCAAAAGCCAGATGTAATGGCAATGAAAGCAGTAGTGGAACCTAAATACCCTATTGAGGACATTTACGGCATTATCCCTAGTAATAAAAAACAACCTTACGATGTGCGAGAAATAATTGCTCGTTTAGTGGATGGCTCTGAATTTGAAGAGTACAAGGCTTTGTACGGGGCGACCTTAGTGACTGGTTTTGCTTACTTATATGGCTGCCCTGTGGGAATTGTGGCAAACAATGGTGTGTTGTTTAGTGAGTCTGCCTTAAAAGGTGCGAATTTTATTCAATTGTGTGCACAACGAAAAATCCCTTTGATTTTCTTGCAAAATATTACTGGGTTTATGGTGGGACAGCAGTATGAAGCGGAAGGCATTGCCAAGCATGGCGCCAAAATGGTGAATGCAGTTAGCTGCGCTAAAGTGCCTAAGTTAACGGTACTAATTGGTGGTTCATTCGGCGCAGGAAATTACGGCATGTGCGGACGTGCTTTTGATCCTAACTTTTTGTTTATGTGGCCGAATGCACGAATATCCGTAATGGGTGGGGAACAGGCTGCCGGTGTGATGTCGCAAATTAAACAAGCACAAATGGAAAAGCAACAGCAGCCATGGGACGAAAAATCACAAGCTAAATTTAGCCAAAAAATTCTTGAGCAATATGAACATCAAGGTCATCCTTATTATGCGTCTGCGCGTTTATGGGATGATGGTGTCATTGATCCTGTGGATACTCGAAAAGTATTAGGGCTATCATTATTTGCTACTTTACATAAACCAATAGAAGAATCTACGTTTGGTGTGTTCAGAATGTAGGGCGGGCATATAGGAAGAGACTGTAATGACTACCAAGAATGTTTTAGTCAATATCGATGATCGTCAAGTCGCGACGATCACGTTAAATAGAACAAGCAAACATAATGCTTTTGATGACGCGATGATTGCTGAGTTGATACAAGCGTTTCAGCGGGTAACAGAAAGTTCTGCCCGTGTAATGATATTAACAGCCAATGGTAAGCACTTTTCAGCCGGTGCTGATTTGCAATGGATGCAACGAATGGTGAATTTTAGCCAGGAAGAAAATATACGTGATGCCGAATTATTAGCTGACATGTTACACGTGTTAGATACCTTAGCTATGCCCACTATCGCTAAGGTGAATGGTGGTGTTTATGGCGGGGCAGTGGGCTTGGTGAGTTGTTGCGATATGGCGATTGGAGCTAACAATAGCTTTTTTTGTTTAAGCGAAGTAAAGATTGGTTTGATCCCAGCGACGATTAGTCCGTATGTGATTGCTGCCATAGGGGCACGGGCTGCGCGTCGCTATTTTCAAACCGCAGAAAGATTTGACGCAGATACAGCATTCGACTTAGGTTTACTTTCTGAATCTGTAGACGAAAGCTGCGTAGATAGCACAACAGATTTATTGGTAGAAAAACTGTTAGAAAATCGTCCACAAGCAATAAAAGCATCTAAAAAATTGGTAGCTGATATAGCAGGTCGACCAATAAATAATGTATTAATAACGGAAACATGCGAGCGTATTGCAAGCATTCGTACCTCTCCTGAAGGTCAAGAAGGATTACAAAATTTTCTTAATTCATGTAGTAAGTAATTTTTTAATCTCTGTTTTTTGGCACTTGCTTTTTAACTTCAACACAGATAATGACAGCCCTTATGATAAAAAAAATACTGATTGCTAATCGTGGTGAAATTGCTTGCCGAATTATTAAGACGGCAAAAAAAATGGGGGTAGCCACAGTTGCTGTTTATTCTGATGCAGATATGCATGCTATGCATGTCAAGATGGCGGATGAAAGCGTTTATATTGGAGCTTCTCCTGCTAGTGAATCCTATTTAGATATCAATCGTATTATCGAGGCCGTAGCAAAAACACATGCGGATGCGGTACATCCTGGTTATGGTTTTCTCAGTGAAAATGTTGTTTTTAGAGAAGCATGTGATACGCACGATATTATTTTTATTGGTCCATCTACAGCGGCTATTAAGGCGATGGGTTCTAAGTCGGCTGCGAAAAAAATTATGGGGGAGGCTAATGTCCCTTTAGTTCCCGGCTATCATGATGAAAACCAAGATCCTGCTATATTGAAAGCCGCCGCCGACACAATGGGGTATCCCGTATTATTAAAAGCATCGGCGGGTGGTGGTGGCAAAGGTATGCGCCAAGTCTGGTCTGAAGATGAATTTGATCAAGCGTTGCAAGCGGCTAAAAGAGAGTCTTTAAAATCATTTGGCAATGATGATATGTTAGTGGAAAAATACCTAACAAGCCCGCGACATGTAGAGGTGCAAGTGTTCTGTGATCAACATGATAATGCGGTTTATTTGGCGGATAGGGATTGTTCTGTACAACGTCGACATCAAAAGGTGATTGAAGAGGCGCCTGCACCAAATATTGCCGAAGAGACTCGCCGAAAAATGGGTGAAACCGCCGTAAGAGCCGCTAAAGCAATTCATTATCACGGTGCGGGTACGGTAGAGTTTTTACTAGATGTTGATGGCTCATTTTACTTTATGGAAATGAACACACGCTTGCAAGTAGAGCATCCGGTGACCGAAATGGTGACACAGCAAGATTTAGTTGAATGGCAAATTAATGTGGCGAACGGGGACGCTTTACCTTTGCAACAGAAAGATGTGTTGGTAACAGGGCATGCTTTTGAAGCGCGCATATACGCCGAAGACACTGATAATGATTTTTTACCTGCCAGTGGCCTGTTATCGAATTTTTCTATGCCCGGAGAAAGTGATTGTATTCGCGTAGATACGGGTGTGACGGCGCTCGACGATATTAGTGTTTTTTACGATCCAATGATCGCTAAACTGATTACTTGGGGTGAAAATAGAGAGCAAGCTTTAGCTAAAATGCAGAGCGCACTCAGTGATTGCTATATATCGGGTGTAAAAACTAACTTACATTTTTTATATAATTTAAGTGTTAATTCTCATTTTTTATCAGCTGATTTAGATACGGGATTTATAGAGAAGCACAGTGATAAACTATTTAATACTTCAGAGAATTCCCAGCAAACAGCATTGCTTTTGCACAGTATTTATAGTGTGCTAAATCGAAACGAAAGATTTTCTTCCTTTTACTATTCTCCTTGGAATGATCCTGACTGCTTACGATTAAATCAAAACAATACACAGTTGCAGCGCGTATTTATGGGCGGTAATACATACGATGTTGCTATTAATACTTCCCCTAGTAAAGGAGACTATAGTGTTCGGCTTTCTCAAGAAAAGGTAATAACCGTTATATCTTCGCGTTTAGATGGAAACATATTACAGTTAGATTTAAGCGACAAAACTATACTTTGTAAAGTGAGTGAAAGCGAAGAACAGTATCGATTTTACACGGACGACGGTGCGTTTATTACGGATAAATTCACCGCCATCAGCGAAGAGGTGCATGCCAGTAATGGCGTTATTGCTCCATTAAATGGAACCGTCGTTTCTCTAATAGTAAAGCCTAATATGCGAGTGAGTAAGGGTGACACATTGATGATTGTAGAAGCAATGAAAATGGAGCACAGCATTACTGCACCAGATGATGGTCAGGTTGTGAGCTTTCATTATGCTAGTGGTGATCTAGTTGCATCGGGTCAGCTACTGTTAGAGTTTGAAACGTTTAATTAAAAATTGCAATTTGAAAAATCGCATTATTAGGAGTTAGTTGTGGCTTTACCCTCCAAAGTTAAAATAGTGGAAGTAGGTCCCAGAGATGGCTTGCAAAATGAATCCCAGTTGATTGAGCAGGAAGATAAAGTTGCCCTAATTAATGGCTTAGCACAAGCCAATGTTTCTCATATCGAAGCTGGTAGTTTTGTTAACCCGCGATGGGTGCCGCAAATGGCGAACTCAGAGGCTGTTTTTACCCGCATTCAACGTAAACCAGCGACTATTTACAGCGCATTGGTGCCGAATTTACAAGGTTATCAGCGAGCGATACAAGCTGGTGTCAATGAGGTGGCAATATTTGGTGCTGCCTCCGAAAGCTTCACAGAAAAAAATATCAACTGCTCTATTAAGGAAAGTCTCCATCGCTTTCGTGACGTAATTAAAGCAGCTAAAGCAGATGATATTCCCGTTAGAGGCTATGTCTCGTGTGTGGTTGCCTGTCCTTACGAGGGCGCTATAGACGCCGCTGTTGTTCGGGATGTGTCGGAGCAATTACTTGATATGGGATGTTATGAGGTATCGTTAGGCGACACTATTGGTGTGGCAACTCCTGCTGATGTTAATCGTTTGTTAAAAGTGTTGAGCTCTACAATAGCCATTGACAAATTAGCGGTACATTTTCATGACACCTATGGTCAAGCACTAGCCAATATCTATGCGGCTTTACAATGGGGTATGACAACGATTGATAGCTCGGTTGCCGGATTAGGTGGGTGTCCATATGCGAAAGGTGCATCAGGTAATGTAGCGACAGAGGATGTAGTCTATTTGTTAAATGGTTTGTCTATTGAAACAGGTATTGATCTAGAAAAACTTATTTCGGTAGGTAATCTTATTTCTTCTATTTTGGGCAAATCGAATCAATCAAAAGTGGCTAACGCTAAAACGAATCGCTAGTAATGTGGATAATATGTATCGTATGGATAGCATGGATCATACCTGAATGATCAATTGAGTAGTTCAGGTCTATTAACATATGCATTTAGTGATGCTGGGTTTTGTATAGTGTCGATATTGCTAATAAATTGATCCACGCTCAAGCCCATTTTTTTTTCATTATAATTAACGATTTGGTTGACTGTTTTTTCGGTGATTTTCCCACTATGCGTTTTAGGAATGTCGCTCACTTGAAGTATTTTAGCAGGCATATGCCGTGGCGTAGTGTTGGTTCTGATCATGGCGCGAATGGAATCCATAATAGCGCTATCTAAGGTGACGTTATCTTGCATGACAACAAATAAAATGACTCTCTCATCATCGTCCCATTGCTGTCCTACAGCAATAGATTCTTTAACAGATGCTATTTTTTCTACTTGACGATATATTTCTGCTGTGCCGATACGTACTCCACCAGGATTAAGCACGGTGTCTGAACGCCCGTAGATAATGTAACTTCCTTGAGCAGTTCTTTCTACATAATCACCATGCGCCCATATGTTCGGGAAACGTGAAAAGTAAGTTTGGATAAAACGCTCATTATTGTCATCATTCCAAAAACCAATTGGGCAGCAAGGAAAGGGCTGGGTGCAAACAAGTTCTCCTTGTTCTTGTGTAATAGATTCCCCTTGTATATTAAAAATTTGGACATCCATCCCTAATCCTGCCGATTGCAATTGTCCAGCATAAACGGGAAGGGTTGGGTTACCTAACAAAAAACAGGATACGATATCTGTACCGCCAGATATTGATGCTAATAAAATGTCTTTTTTAAAGCTAGAGTAAATATATTCAAAGCGCTCCGCTACTAATGGTGAGCCAGTGGATAGGATTGTTTTTAGTGAATTCAGTGAGTGATTTTTGTTGGCGCGAATATTTTTTTTATTCAACATATCAAAAAATTTAGCGCTACTGCCAAAAATACTAATATTTTCTTTATCGATGATATCCAATAATGCATTGTCAGTAACAAGGGGATTACCATCGTAAAGAACGACCGTGCTTTCACAAGCGAGTGAAGAAATTAGCCAATTCCACATCATCCAGCCACAGGTCGTAAAGTAAAAAATGACATCTTTGTCGTCCAAATCGATGTGCAATCTGTGCTCTTTAATGTGTTGTATTAACGTTCCACCAGCGCTGTGAACAATGCATTTGGGTTTTCCTGTTGTGCCAGAAGAGTACAAAATAAATAGAGGATGATTAAAAGGCAGCTGCTCGAATATTAATTCTGACGCGGTCTTTTTCTGCATTATTGCTTGCCAAGTAATAATGCTTTTATGGTTAGCGAGTGTGTGTTCATTTTGCTTGTTAAGCAGTGGGATAACAATCGTCTGGGTAACGGCTAATTTTTCATGTAATGCAACTATCTTGCCAATGCAATCAATCGTTTTAGTACCATAATAGTAGCCATCAACAGCCAGTAATATCTTCGGCTGTATTTGACTAAATCGATCCAGTGATGCTGATATTCCAAAGTCAGGAGAGCAAGAAGACCATATTGCCCCAATACTAGTTGTGGCTAACATGGCTATAACGGTTTCTATGGTATTGGCAACAACCCCAGCTATTCTGTCACCGACAGTGATACCTTGTTCTTTAAGGTGATGAGCGAGCACATTTACATTTTCGTAAAGTGCCTTATAAGTGATACTGGTTCGCTGTCCGTTATCTAAATACGCGACTAAGGCAATATGTTCATCACGGCGTCGTAATAAATTCTCTGCATAATTTAATCGACTGCCCACAAACCATTGTGTGTTGTGGAATGCATCCCCATTTTTTATGACCTTGTTATATGGCTGGCTATGAATAATTGAAAAATCTTGCCAAATACTTTCCCAAAACTCAGCGCTATGATCGACTGACCATTGATGTAATGCATCATATGTCGGTAACTTTACACCATGCTTTTTTTCAATGTGACGTGTAAATCTAGCCATTTGGGAAGATGATGCATTTTGGGGAGACCATATTGGGGGGCTTGTCATAATTATCAACGCGCTGATTAGAATGGGTAGGTGATGAATAAGATTAAGGTAATGTTGTTAATGTCAATAGAGATCGTTAGTAGACTAACGACCTCTATTTTCCTTTCCATCATTTTTGAAGTGCTATTTTCAAAAAATAGCGACGCATGTTATAAATGTAAAATGACAACTAAATAATAACTAAAGATGGGTTCTCTAAGAATTTTTTAATCACTTGAATAAATTCAGCGGCTTCCACGCCATCGACAATTCGATGATCGAAAGACGCTGAAATATTCATACACCTTTTTGTGGTGATGTTACCCTCATCTAAGACCAATTTATCAAACAGCTTATTCACTCCGACGATAGCTACTTCAGGGTGGTTAATAATAGGAGTGCTAAAAATACCTCCAATAGCACCTAAGCTGGTAATCGTAATGGTCGATCCCGACATTTCTTTTGCTGTTGCTTTGCCCATCTTTGCACGTGAAGTGAGGTCACTAATAGCACCAGCGCATTCCCATAAATTATATTGCTGTACATTGTTTACCACCGGTACAGCTAAGCCCATGTTGGTTTGTGCAGCAATGCCGAGATGAACATTAGCATAAGTATTTATCTCTCCTGCGTCTTCATCATATCGGCAGTTCATTTGTGGGTATTTTTGTAATGCTTTTAATATTGCCTTGGTTAAAAAGGGTAATAAAGTTAACTTGGGTTGCTCTTCCTCTCGATGATTATTTAGATGCGCTCGTAATTTCTCAAGCTCTGTCATATCAATCTCTTCACCATAGGTAAAGTGAGGAATGTTACGTTTTGACTGCTGCATTTTTTCGGCAATTTTACGTCGCATGCCGATCATTTTTGTTACAGTAATTTGATCTTTTGTTAATGTTGCTAAAGCGGTTTGGCTAGTTGTATTTATCTGTTCTGTTGCAGTGTCGCCGCTAACGGCTTGCAGAAAATCTTCTTTTAAAATTCGCCCGTTTTTTCCGCTGCCTTTAATCGTTCGTAGATCCACATTGTGTTCGCGAGCTAATCGTCGAACAACCGGTGAAGTAAGTGGTTTGTCATTAATAATCGCTACGTTGCTGGCGGCATTCTCTTGATGCTGAGCTTGTGTAGCTGTTGTGTGTGAGGATGTTGTGTGTGTGGATGTGGCTTGTGTTTCGCTATTTTTATTAGCGTCTGTTTCAACCGCGGCATCTTGGTGTGCTTGCGATGGAACTTCTACACTGCTTCCTTCAGCAACTTGGATTTCGATAAGTGTAGAACCGACAGCAACAATTTCACCGACTTCATGAAAAACAGCAGTGACTCTTCCTTCAGTGGGCGAGGGGATTTCTACTGCAGCTTTGTCAGTCATAACCACGGCTAAAGTTTGGTCTTCAGTAATGCTGTCGCCCACATTGATAGACCATTCTGATAATTCTGCTTCTGTTATGCCTTCGCCAATATCGGGTAATTCAATAAATAATGATGTCATAGTTTAGACCTCCATCGCGCGAACTAAGGCTCTGGCAACACGCGCCGGCCCAGGAAAATAATCCCATTCTTGGGAATGTGGATAAGGTGCATCCCAGCCAGTAATACGTTGAATAGGGGTTTCTAATGAATAAAAACAATTTTCTTGAACTTGCGCGCTAAGCTCTGCACCATAACCGCTAGTGAGTGTGGCTTCATGTACGATAATGCAACGCCCTGTTTTTTCAACTGAAGCAACAATCGTATCAATATCTAAAGGTAAGAGCGTTCGTAGGTCGATGACTTCTGCATCAATACCTGACACTTTTACGGCTTCAAGTGCGACGTGCACCATATTGCCGTAAGCTAAAATAGTGACATCTTTACCTGCTCGTGAAATCTTAGCTTTGCCAAGAGGTATGGTGTAATGAGTCTCTGGAACTTCACCATCAGGGTGTTTTGACCAGGGAGTCAACGGGCGGTCGTGATAGCCTTCAAATGGGCCGTTATAAATACGCTTTGGTTCTAAAAATACGACTGGATCATCGTCTTCAATAGCGGCTAAGAGAAGGCCTTTTGCATCATAGGGGTTTGATGGAATTACTGTTTTTAAGCCGCACACGTGAGTAAGCAGCGCTTCAGGGCTTTGACTGTGAGTTTGACCGCCAAAGATGCCACCACCGGTCGGCATACGTACGGTTAAGGGTGCAGTAAAGTCACCAGCAGAACGATGTCTTAAACGAGCAGCTTCAGAAACGAGCTGGTCATAACCGGGATAGCAGTAGTCGGCAAATTGTATCTCTACTACTGGCCGTAAACCGTAAGCGGCCATGCCGACTGCAGCGCCTATAATGCCACACTCAGAAATAGGGGAGTCGAAAACTCGTTGCTTGCCAAAACGGTTTTGTAAGCCTTCGGTGCAACGGAATACGCCACCAAAATAGCCGACGTCTTCACCAAATACGACTATATCTTCATTGGTTTCCATTGCGTTGTGATGAGCAGAATTTATTGCTTGAATCATATTCATTGTTGTCATGATTATTCTCCCCTCTCTATGCGTTCTATTTGTTTTTGTAAATGAGGAGGAATATCTTTGTAGACATCATCAAACATACATTTCATGGGTAAGTCAGGTAGGTCAGTAAGCGAACCTAGTTTTTGGGCTTCTTTTGATAACGCTAGTATTTCTTCTTTCATTTCTTTTTCTAATGCTGAATGTTGTTCTTGTGACCATTTACCTAAGTGAATCAGGTGTTGTTTTAAGCGGTCAATGGGATCGCCTAATGGCCATGCTTTTTCTTCGTCTTTAGGGCGGTATTTTGACGGATCGTCTGAACTGGAGTGACCGCTGGAGCGGTAAGTGACCCATTCAATTATTGTCGGCCCCAGATTGTTACGCGCTCGGTCAGCGGCCCATTCTGATACAGCATATACCGCTAAAAAGTCGTTGCCATCCACTCGAAGAGAAGGGATGCCATAACCAACACCACGAGAGGCAAAAGTAGTTTCTGGGCTGTTGGCAATCCCTTGGAATGATGAAATCGCCCATTGGTTATTGGTCACGTTTAAAATAACTGGTGGTTTGTAAACACTGGCAAAGGTGAGTGCTGCATGAAAATCACTTTCTGCTGTAGAGCCGTCACCAATAAACGTGCTAGCAATTTTACTATCCTTTTTAATGGCCGATGCCATTGCCCAGCCAACTGCTTGGGTATATTGCGTGCCTAGGTTTCCAGAGATAGAAAAAAATCCAGCATCTTTAGATGAGTACATAATAGGGAGTTGGCGGCCTTTTAATTTGTCACCAGAGTTAGACAGTACCTGACACATCATGTCGAAGGTAGACCAGCCTGTGCCGCGAATCATCTCGTTGGTGATTAGTAGACCAGCTTGTCGATACGTGGGAAAAAACATGTCGCCTTGTTTTAATACCATGGCTTGAGCCACACTGATGGCTTCTTCCCCGGTAGATTTCATGAAAAAAGAAGTCTTCCCTTGGCGTTGTACTAGCATCATTCGATCATCATAGGCGCGGGTTTTTACCATCGCTTTTAAGCCTGTGATGAGAATGTCTGTGCTGACTGTGGGTTGCCATTCGCCTTGTGCTTGGCCTATGTCATCTAAGACACGAATAATGCCTTTTGATAAGTCGTTAAACTCACTAATTGGTGCATTGTGTAAGGGTTTTTTATCATTTCCGGCAGAGGGAATCTGTAGGTAAGAAAAATCGGGGGTGTCTCCCGGTCGTGTGAGTGGTTCAGGTACACGGAGACTTAGAGGTGTTTGTTTCATAGTGTTTTCTCACGTTAATACTGCTGGGATTACCAAACAATATTCTGTGTTTTATATTAAGCCTGATCGTTTTTTTGGGTTACAAAAAAACGATCAATACTTGCGTAGTTAAAAATATTTGGATCAACAAAATTTTTATAAAATTAATATATCGCAATTTTCATGTGTTATGCAATGATTGTTTTAGTTAATAAAATCATATGAAAAACTACGTGCTATTTTTAATTTTTTATGTTTTACGAATAACGCCTTCTTGCATTGTTGTGGCTATTAATTCTCCATTAGTATTATAAATACTGCCTTTAGCTAAGCCTCTACCATTTGACACAGATAATGGGTCACATTGAGTGAATAACCATTCGTCCATACGAAACTCTCGGTGAAACCAAATGCTATGACAAAGAGTTGCTAGCTTCACTTCTTTGAGGCGATAGCGGTAATGAACTGAACGTAAGGCTGAGGTTAGTAAGCGAAAATCAGAAGCGTAAGCGAGTAAAGAGCGATGTAATAAAGGATCCTCGTTAAGCGTTTGATTCGTTTTAATCCAATAACTTTCCACCGCTTCTGTACTGTCATTATCTTCTTTTGGAAAGCGAAGACAAAAAGGTTGGTTGTTCAAAATTTTACTACGCACACTACGTTGTTCTAATGATTCGTGTTCTAAATTCACCTCTTCATAAAATGCTTTATCGAATCTAGGTAAAGTAATTTTTGTTGAATATTGTAAATCTGATTCTTCTGCGCACTGAAAAGAACACATCATAGTAAAAATAGGCTTTCCATGTTGAATGGCAGATATTGTTCTAGCGGAGTAGGTGCTACCGTCACGGCTGACGTCCACCATGTATACAATGGGAGCATTGCAATCACCAGCGCGTAAAAAGTACGCGTGAGCCGAATGTATTTTCCTTTTAAGATCCACTGTTGCTTGCGCGGCACTGATGGCTTGCCCTAATACTTGTCCTCCAAACACCATTCCTGTTCCGACATTATGACTTTTTCCACGAAAAATATTTTCTTCTATTTGTTCGAGCGATAATAAATTCATCAGCTCGTTCATTAATGTCGTCATGTCTAAGCCCTCATTAAACCGAGAGTGTTTATTATAGTCGATGTTCTATTTCTGGTAGTATTTCAAATAAGTCACCCACAAGTCCATAATCCGCTACCTGAAAAATAGGGGCTTCCTCGTCTTTGTTGATCGCTACAATAATTTTACTGTCTTTCATGCCAGCTAAATGTTGTATGGCGCCAGAAATGCCAACGGCAATGTACAGATCGGGTGCGACAATTTTACCGGTTTGTCCTACTTGTAAATCGTTAGCTACATATCCGGCATCAACAGCTGCTCGTGATGCGCCAATAGCGGCATCAAGTTTGTCGGCTATCTTTTCGAGTAACGCAAAATTCTCACCATTTTGCATACCGCGTCCGCCAGAGATAACCACTCTAGCGCTGCTTAGGTCGGGTCGGTCGGCAAGGGATAGAGCTTCATTCACAAAACTCGATAACTGGTTATCGTGTTGAATGCTGATTGCCTCTATTGTGGCTACACTTTCCTCAGAAGTTAGAGCTGCATCAAATGCGGTGCCGCGTACTGTCATGGCGATAATAGGCGCATTAGTGGTCACAGTGGCAATGGCGTTACCTGCATAAATAGGGCGTGTAAATGTATTAGCCGAGATAATATTGGTGATTTCTGATATGGGTTCTATATCGAGTAAGGCTGCAGCGCGGGGTAAAACATCTTTTCCGTTGGTGCTGGCTGGCGCAAGAATATGGCTATAGTGTGTTTGTGCAATGTCGCGAATTAATGGTGCAATATTTTCAGCTAAAAAATGTTGGTAAGCAGAAAAGTCTGCAACAAGAACACGACTAAGCCCATTAATTTTTGCGGCTTGTTGTACAGCTGGTGCGCATTCATGCCCTGCAACTAAGAGATGAATTTCGGTAGAACCTAATTGTAAGGCGGCAGTGACGGTATGGTAGGTCGCGCTGGAGAGCTGTTGATTATTATGTTCTGCAATCACTAAAATATTCATGAAATCACCTTCGCTTCATTTCTTAGTTTGTTGATAAGTTCTTCTACGTTGGCGACTTTAACTCCTGCTTTTCGTTGTGTTGGCGCATCTACTCGTTGGGTGGTCACCTGTGGTGCGAAGGGTGCTACCAATGTCTCGGCAGACAGTGTTTCTAAAGGCTTTTTCTTAGCTTTCATGATTTGTGGCAGCTTTGCATAGCGAGGCTCGTTTAAGCGCAAATCTGTTGTAATAACGGCGGGCAGTGTTAGCGATAAAGTTTGCAAGCCACTATCGACTTCACGGGTCACAATGACTTGGCCGCCTTCAATAGTGAGTTCTGATGCAAAAGTTCCTTGCGCTATGCCGCATAATCCGGCAAGCATTTGTCCTGTTTGATTGTTATCGCTATCAATTGATTGCTTACCCAAAATGATTAATCCGGGATTTTCTTTTTCAACCATTTTGCTCAGTAACTTAGCGCAGTAGAGGGAAGAGGGGGTGGAATCGGTTTCTAATAAAATGCCCCGATCTGCGCCTAGCGCCATCGAATAGCGAAGTTGTTCTTCGCATTTGCTCGATCCAATAGATACGACGATGACTTCATCGGCCAAGCCTTTTTCTTTTAAACGTAATGCTTCTTCTAACGCAATTTCGCAAAAAGGATTGATCGACATCTTAGTGTTGGCCAAATCAATACCGCTATTGTCGGCATTAACACGGACTTTGACGTTGTAGTCTACCACCCGTTTAACTGCTACTAGAATTTTCATGGTTGTCTCTTTGTCGCCTCTTTTTATCATCAGTAAGTTGCTTTTCAGCAGCTGGATTTATCTTATCTCAATTTACTTGCTTGCAGCAAGCAATTAAGTTAATCTTTTCTTATTGAAATAACTTTAAACATCAATGGTAATAATTTTATGTCTCTTTCTACAGAATCATCTTCGAGCTTTGTGCCTAATGAAGTCGTTATTGTGAGTGCAGTAAGAACCCCAATGGGTGGGTTTCAAGGTGAGTTAAGTACAGTTTCTGCTACCGAGCTAGGCTCGGCTGTTATAAAAGCGGCAGTTGAGCGAGCAAGGGACGGTGATGCCTCTGTCGAGTTGATGGGCAGTGTTGATGAAGTGCTGATGGGTAATGTGCTCAGTGCTGGCCTAGGACAGGCGCCTGCGAGACAGGCAGCTTTAGGTGCTGGTTTGCCTACGTCGACACCTTGTACCACTATTAGCAAGGTCTGTGGCTCAGGTATGAAATCGGTCATGTTAGCGTTTGATCAAATTAAATCAGGCAGTATTGATGTAGCCGTAGCCGGTGGGATGGAAAGTATGTCGCAAGCGCCTTATTTATTGCCAGCCGCTCGTTCTGGACAGCGTTTGGGACATGGCGAAATGCTGGATCATATGTTCTATGACGGCTTACAAAACGCCTACGATGGAAAGTTAATGGGGTGCTTTGCGGATGCTAATGCATCGGAAGATGGTATTAGTCGCGATCAAATGGACGATTATGCAATTGAATCGTTACGCCGTGCAAAGCACTCTATAGATAACGGGTATTTTAATGCAGAAATTGCTCCCGTGACGGTCAAAACCAGAAAAGCCGAAACGATTATTGATACCGATGAGCAGCCACCAAAAACCAAGCCAGAAAAAATTCCGACTTTAAGACCCGCTTTTGCTAAAGACGGTTTAGTCACCGCCGCCAATGCTAGCTCGATATCTGATGGCGCTGCCGCATTAATGGTAATGAGCTATGAGAAGGCAAAAGCCTTAGGGTTAACGCCTTTAGCGATAATTAAAGCCCATGTGACCCATGCGGAATCCCCAGAAAAGTTCACTCATGCACCAATAGGCGCTATGAAAAAGCTCGTGGAGAAGGCTCAGTGGTCTCTAGATGATGTTGATTTATTCGAAGTAAACGAAGCCTTTGCCATGGTCGCCATCGCTGCTCGTCAGCAATTACAGCTATCGTCAGAAAAAATGAATATCAATGGCGGCGCTACGGCTTTAGGACATCCTATTGGTGCTTCGGGTGCGCGGATTATCGTCACATTGTTACATGCATTACAACGTACAGGAAAAACCAAAGGTGTAGCAAGTTTATGTATTGGTGGTGGAGAAGCCACTGCAATCGCTATTGAAAGCATACCAGTCGTTATCTAATGCTATTTGGTAAGCCAATATTGCGATAGAAAAAACGATAAAAGATAAAAAAATAACGGGTGAAAATATGCAAAATCATGAACAAGAAATCATGGAATATGATGTTTGTATCGTGGGCGCTGGTCCAGCGGGCTTGTCGGCCGCCATAAAATTACGCCAGTTAGCGATTAAAAATAATAGCGAGTTATCCGTTTGCGTCTTAGAAAAAGGCTCAGAAGTAGGTGCTCATATTTTATCAGGCGCTATATTTGAACCTCGCGCACTGGACGAGCTATTACCTCAATGGCAACAGCAAGGCGCACCATTGCATACCAAAGTCACCCGCGACGAAGTTTTTTTATTTTCTAATGAACGTAGCAGTAGCGAAATCCCTACACTCTTCGTACCCAAAACTTTACACAATGATGGCAACTATATTGTGAGCTTGGGTAATGTATGCCGCTGGTTGGCAGAGCAAGCAGAAGCATTAGAGGTAGATGTGATAACGGGTTTTGCCGCGGCATCTATTTTATATGACGAGCATGATCGCGTGGCTGGAGTAGTCACCGGTGATATGGGGCGTGATAGTCGTGGTGAAGTAAAATCCAGCTTTGAGCCGGGCATGGCGATTCATGCAAAATACACGCTATTTTCTGAAGGTTGTCGTGGGCATTTAGGCAAGCAAGTTATTAAAAAATACGCCTTAGATACCAATGCGGATCCGCAACATTATGGTTTAGGAATTAAAGAATTATGGTCTATTGATCCTAATAAGCATAGCCCGGGTTTAGTCGTACACGGCGCTGGTTGGCCGCTAAAAGAAAATAGTGCTAGTGGCGGTTTCTTTTTATATCACGGTGATGATAATCAGGTTTCTGTTGGATTAATTACCGATCTTAATTACGGCAATCCACACCTTAGCCCTTACGATGAATTTCAGCGTTTTAAACATCACCCAGAAATTGCTCGGGTGCTAGAAGGTGGTGAACGTATTTCTTATGGTGCGCGCGCCATTGCTAAAGGGGGTATTTATTCTTTACCTAAAATGACATTCCCCGGCGGTTTGTTGATTGGTTGCGATGCCGGCACATTAAATGTTGCCAAAATAAAAGGTTCTCATACGGCAATGAAATCAGGAATGATTGCGGCAGAGGCAGTGGCGGAAGCATTGTTTTCAGATGATCCTTCAGCTGGTCAAGGTGGTACTGAGATTACCGCGTATACCACTAAATTTAACGCTTCGTGGTTATATGAAGAGTTATATTCTACACGTAATTTTGGTGGTGTTTTACATAAGTTAGGCACTCGCTTAGGTGGTGCTTATAATTTTATTGATCAAAACTTATGCGGCGGCAACTTACCTTTTACCTTTCGAGATAGAACACCTGATCACGATCAGCTTAAACCGGCATCCGCAAGTAAGAAAATAAGCTACCCAAAAACAGATGGCGTATTGAGTTTCGATAAAATGTCATCGGTATTTTTATCTAATACCAATCATGAAGAAGATCAACCTTGTCATCTGCAATTAGCAGATTCACAGCAAGCAATTAATCATAACCTCGCATTATATGCATCGCCAGAACAGCGCTATTGTCCAGCCGGTGTTTACGAAATTATTGTTGATGAGTCGTCAGCAGACTCAACGCCTAGCTTGCAAATAAACGCACAAAATTGTGTGCACTGTAAAAGCTGCGATATTAAAGATCCTACACAAAATATTACATGGGTAAGTCCAGAAGGCGGTGGTGGCCCTAATTACCCCAATATGTAATGCGGTTAGTTGTATAAAAATTACATAAATGTTTATAAAAAAGTAAATATAACAGGTTGTGAGAAATGATTGATATAAAAAAGATAGGTGTTATTGGTGCAGGCCAAATGGGTCGAGGTATTGCTCAGATAGCAGCCATGAGTGGTTATCAAGTATGTCTTTACGATGTAGATGCTGATGGGCTACAAGTAGCGATTAATTTTATTCAGCAGCAAATGGATCGCGGTGTTGAAAAAGAAAAGTGGGATCAATTACATGTCGATCAAACGATGGGCCTACTTTTTTCAACTACCGAACTAGCCGCTTTATCTGATTGCGATTTATTAATTGAAGCTGCGACAGAAAATAAAAAAATAAAATTTGAAATATTTAAACAACTAGATGAGATTGCTAAAAAAGACGCCATATTAGCGACCAATACGTCATCGATATCCATTACAGAAATTGCAGCGGTCACTCACCGTCCAGAAAACGTAGTGGGTATGCACTTTATGAACCCCGTGCCAGTGATGAATTTGGTGGAAGGTATTCGTGGCTTAGAAACCAGTGATGCCATATTCGATACAGTCGAAGAAGTGTCCCTTCGTATGGGGAAAACCTTTATTAAGGTGAATGATGTCGCTGGTTTCGCGATTAATCGAATTTTAATGCCCATGATTAACGAAGCGATCTACGCACATTACGAAGGTGTGGCCAGTATCGAAGATATTGATATCGGAATGAAGTTAGGAACTAATCAGCCCATGGGGCCGTTAGAACTTGCTGATTTTATAGGTTTAGATACATGTCTCGCTATTATGGAAGTATTGCATGAAGGATTGGGAGACACTAAGTACCGACCTTGTCCTTTATTGAAAAAATATGTATCAGCTGGTCGTTATGGTCGTAAATCAGGACGAGGTTTTTATGAATACTAATGTTAAAGAAAACAATGCCGAACAATACCAAACCATCCGATTTGAAGTAGATCAGGGTGTTGGTTTATTAGCCATTAATCGCCCAGATAAACTCAATGCACTAAACCAACAAGTCTTCCTTGATATTGTGGATTGTCTTTCTGCTATTGAAGACAATGTTCGAGGGTTGATTATTACGGGTGAAGGTCAAAAAGCCTTTATCTCTGGCGCGGATATTAAAGCCATGAGCACCATGACTGAGGGTGAAGCCGTGGCATTTAGTGCGCTAGGTCATAAAACGACAATGTTGTTTGCAGACTTACCTATCCCTGTTATTGCGGCAGTGAATGGTTTTGCACTAGGTGGTGGTTTTGAAATGGCAATGGCGGCTGACTTTATTTATGCCAGTGACAATGCTGTGTTTGGTTTGCCCGAAACTAAACTAGGCTTGATTCCGGGTTTTGGTGGGACGCAGCGCTTAGCCAGATTGATCGGGGCGAGTAAAGCAAAAGAACTCGTATTTACCGGACGAAACATTAAGGTAGATGAAGCAGTTAACTTGGGGATCGTAGTGCAATCATTTTCTTCTCAAGAGGAATTGCTAAACGCAGCTAAAGCCACTTTGTTACAAGCGGTGAAGAATGGTCAGCTCGCCATTGCAGCTTCTAAAAAAGTGATCAATGAATCCAGTGATGTGAATATTGTAGAAGGTTTATCACTTGAAAATAAGGCATTCAGCACATTGTTTGGCACAAAGGATATGCGAGAAGGCGTGAATGCTTTCTTAGAAAAAAGATCGACTAATTTTACAGGTAAATAACGATTGTGAAAAAGAGATAATAGAAAAAGTATGAAATATTTTGCAATAGAAGGTAATACACAATGTTTAGACGGAGGCGCTATGTTTGGCAACGCGCCTAAAGCAATGTGGCAACAGTGGTGCAAACCTGATGATGATAACCGCATCAATCTTGCTACTAGAGCATTATTAGTGGAATACGATGATGGTAAAACCGCATTGTTTGAGGCCGGTGTAGGCGCATTCTTTGATCCGAAAATGAAAGATCGCTTTGCTGTGCAAGAAACTGAACATGTACTCATAGAAAACCTAGAGCAATTAGGTTGCCCCCACGATACGATTGATTACGTTATTCTCTCTCATTTACACTTTGACCATGCTGGCGGTATTTTAAGTGCATGGGAAAAAGATAAGCCGTTATCGTTACTTTTTCCTCAAGCTGAATTTTTTGTCTCTGAAACACAATGGCAGCGAGCGAAAAATCCCCATGCAAGGGATCGCGCTTCCTATATTCCAGAAATGATTGAGCTGTTAGAAAAGAGCGGTCGTTTATTTTTAGTGGAAGGTGAAACTCACCCAGTATTGCAAGGGCGTATGCGCTTTCATTATTCGGAAGGACATACCCCCGGATTAATGCTCGCGGAGATTGATGTTAACAAAAAACCAATGGTGTTTTGCTCCGACTTGATTCCCGGTATGGCATGGGTTCATCACGCTATTACGATGGGATATGACCGTTATCCAGAACAAGTGATTGACGAAAAAATACAACTGCTCAATCAGCTTATTGAGCGTAAAGGCAGTTTGTTTTTTACTCACGATGAAAAAGTATGTCGAGCGATAGTAGAAAAAAATGAAAAAGGACGGTTCGTACCACATGCCGTTGCTTTGTCATAACGACCTTGCCGTAACGTATTTTATTGACTGAACTGCTTAACAAAAATTAATTGATATTCCGTAGAGACGACTATGACAACTTATCTTGCCCCTGTAAATGAAGTGAATTTTGTTTTACGACACTTAGCGAATTTTTCTGAATTGGAAAAGCTCCCCGGCTTTGAAGACGCAAGCCCAGATATGGTTTCTGCCATTTTGGAAGAAGCCGCTAAGTTTGCCCAAGAAGAATTGGCACCCATTAATTGGTCTGGTGATCAAGCAGGAGTATCCATTGTTGATGACAACGTAAAATCTGCCCCGGGCTTTGCTGCAGCATATCAACAGTTTGTTGAAAACGGTTGGTTAGGCCTAGCTCAACCAGAACAATATGGTGGGCAAGGCTTACCCTTTTCATTACATATGGCGGCCAGTGAATTTTGGAATAGTGCGAATATGTCGTTTGCGCTTTGCCCTATGCTATCTGCCAGCGGTATTGATGCCGTATTGGCACACGGTAGCGATGCGCTAAAAGAAACCTATCTAGAAAAAATGGTCAGCGGTGAGTGGACAGGCACTATGCTGCTAACCGAGCCACAAGCAGGTTCAGATCTAGCGGCACTGACAACTAAAGCAGAGCGTAATGGCGATCATTACTTGATTACCGGTAGTAAGATATTTATTACGTGGGGTGATCACGATATGACCGATAATATCGTGCAGTTTATTCTCGCACGCTTACCCGATGCACCGCCGGGGGTAAAAGGTATTTCTTTATTTTTAGTGCCTAAATATCACGTTAATTCAGACGGTAGCCTAGGCGAGTTAAATGATTCCAAGCCGGTTTCTGTTGAACATAAAATGGGTATTCATGCGAGTCCTACTTGCGTGATGAGCTTTGGTGATAATGGTGGCGCAGTAGGTTACCTTGTTGGCGAAGAAAATAATGGCTTGGCCTGCATGTTCACTATGATGATTCATGCACGATTAGAAGTGGGTTTGGAAGGCGTTGGCTTATCTGAACGGGCTTATCAAGGCGCGGTGGATTATGCCATTAACCGTAAACAAGGTAAAAAAATAGGCCACGAAGGTAGTGTTTCTATCGCTGAACACTCTGACGTTCGTCGTATGTTGATGCTAATGCGCAGCCTAACTGAAGCGAGTAGAGCGATTGTTTATGTGACTTCTGCCGCCTATGACCACAGCAAATATAACCCTGATACAAATCAACAGCAATACTATTTACAACGCTTAGAGTTACTTACGCCTATTGTTAAAGCGTGGCCAACAGAAATTGCTCAAGAGGTCACTGGTTTAGGTGTGCAGGTTTTAGGTGGTATGGGATTTATCGAAGAGTCCGGTATGGCACAACATTATCGTGATGCACGTATTATTACGATTTATGAAGGTACAACGGGTATTCAATCAAATGATCTTATTGGTCGTAAATTACTTCGAGATAAGGCGGAAGCCATGTCGATTGTTATAGCAGAAATACAAGAAGTGGTGGCGCAATTATCGAATCATGAATCACTATCCGATATGGCGAGCTTGTTACAAAACGGTGTAGATAATCTGCAAACCGCAGTGAATTACATTTTGTCATCCACAACAGAGCACGCGGATTTTCCCGGCTCGGTTGCAGTGAATTTTATGATGCTAACCGGCACAGTTTTTGGTGCATGGCAAATGTGTCGTGCTGCGTTAGCGGTTACCGATGGCGATGGCGATGAAGATATAAGTGCTGAATTTGCCAATAATAAAGTGGCAATCACACGATTTTACTGCCAGCAAGTATTGCCTCGTGCCGCGGCTTATTTGCAAATGATAGAAGTTACCGCCGAGAGCGTCTTTAGTATTCCTGTTGATCAGTTATGATGTCGCCTAATGTATCCTCAGGTGTCTTGTAAGGTATCCAATAAAGCATCGTATCAAATAGCGTAGAACAAACAACAAGGTCGATTTATGCCAGTAGAAAAACGTATGACACACCAAGAGCGCAGTGATTTATCGGATAAATTAATGCTCGCGGCTGCAGTAGAATTAATTTTAGAAAAAGGCACAGAAAAAACTACACTCAAAGACGTAGGCGAAAAAGCCGGATACAGTCGCGGATTAGCGGGCTATCGTTTTGGATCAAAAGCAGGTTTATTTACCTTTGTGCTACATGCCTTAAGTGAATATTGGTTACGTGATTTACAAGAAGCGACTAGAGGCAAAACCGGTTTCGATGCGATATCGGCAGCCACACTAAAATATGCAGAAATGTTTGAACGTAATTCTGACAATATAAAGGCGTTTTATATTTTATGGTTCGATGCAATCAGTGTTCACGATGAAGTAAAAAAAGTGATTGTAAATATTCATCAACGTCGTCAAAAAGACTTAACGCAATGGATTTTAGATGATGCATCGTTAAGTCATTGTCATGACAATGCGAGTAAATTTTCTGCACAATATAATACATCACTAAATGGCATTGCCTATCAAGCCTTATTGATGCCTGAAGATGTATCGGGCTTGCGAATATTACATGAAGATTTAATTCAATCAATGAAAGTGACATTGCAATTAACCGCTTAGTTAGCATGTTTTTTATTAGTCCCTTTTATTAGTTCCTTAAGTAATATAAAGACGTCGCTCTCGTTTTACATAGCGTCAATCGCGTCAAATTGAATACTATTGTTTTAACTCAAAAGGTGAAAAACAATAAAAATTTAATCGATTACACATCGATAATAGACGAATAAAGTAGGTAATCCCCATGAATAACGTCACAAACACTTCTCCAACATTACAGTCTACTGCTGAAGCATCAGTGCCAGTGCGCTTTGTTACAGCCGCCGCATTATTCGACGGCCATGATGCCGCGATTAATATTATGCGACGTATCTTACAGTCCAGCGGTGCCGAGGTGATTCACTTAGCCCACAATCGCTCGGTAGCCGAAGTGGTGGATTCTGCGATACAAGAAGATGCACAAGCCATTGCTATTAGCTCATATCAGGGTGGACATGTTGAATACTTCCAATACATTGTTGATTCCTTGAAAGCGCGAGGAGCCGAGCATATCCGCGTATTTGGTGGTGGTGGTGGTGTTATTGTTCCCGAAGAAATTCGTCAGCTAGAAGCCTACGGTGTTGAGCGTATTTACTCACCGCAAATGGGGCAAGAGATGGGCTTGCAGGGCATCATTGACGATATGATCGCTCGTGCTAAAAAAGCGTTTACTACGCATACAACCAATAGTGTCTTGCTGGATCAATTATCACAAGGTAATAGAGACGATCTTGCAAGAGTGATTACGGCTATAGAGCAAGGGAATATATCGACAGAAGACGTGGCGGCACTTAAGCAAGTCATTGATAAAAAGACACCGGTGTTAGGTATTACCGGTACAGGCGGCGCAGGTAAGTCTTCTTTAACCGATGAAATTATCCGACGTTTTCGTTTAGATTCAAACGATGCGGTGAATATTGCCGTTATTGCGATAGATCCCACTCGACGAAAAACAGGCGGTGCTTTATTAGGTGACCGTATTCGTATGAATGCGATTTACAGCAACAATATTTATATGCGTTCCTTAGCCACAAGAGATACGATAGGGGAAGTGCCCGAGATATTACCCGCCGTCATTAATGCAGCAAAATTATCAGGTTTTGATTTGATTGTTATCGAAACACCGGGTATAGGACAGGGGGACGCGGGTATAGTGCCTTATGTTGATGTGTCCATGTATGTGATGACCCCAGAGTTTGGTGCGCAAAGTCAGCTTGAAAAAATTGACATGCTCGATTTTGCAGACCTAGTAGTGATTAATAAATTTGATCGAAAAGGCAGCGATGATGCCTATCGGGATGTGGCTAAACAAGTGCAGCGTAATCGCACCGCTTTTGATGTAATGCCTGAAGAGATGCCGGTATTTGGTAGTATCGCCTCAAAATTTAATGATGATGGTGTTACTGCAGCTTATCAAGGCTTGTTGCATATTTTACGCAAGCATCAATTTATTTCTTACGACAGTATCTTGCCTGTGGTAGATCGCAAAACATCTTCAGCGAAAACCAGTATTGTGCCTGCCGAACGAGTACGCTATTTAGCAGAAATTTCAGATGCTGTGCGCCAATATAAGAAAAAAGTAGACGAGCAAGCGCTTATCGCTCGTGAGCAACAACAGTTGCAAGCCGCACAAAAAATGCTAGCCATAGATGATTTCTCTGCGTTGGATGATCTGCTATTGCAACGTGAAGAACAGTTGTTGCCATCATCAAAAAAATTATTACAGCAATGGCCTGCTATCAAAGAACAATATAGTCAAGACTCTATTACAGTAGCCTTGTCTCCCACAAAAGAAATAGATGTAGTCATTAAGCGCGAAAGTTTAGCTGGTACAAAAATTTCGAAAGTATCCTTGCCTCACTATAATGATGCTGGCGACCTATTAACGTGGTTACTCAAAGAAGGCTTGCCCGGTAGTTTTCCGTATACAGCAGGTGTATTTCCGTTTAAGCGCGAAGGAGAAGATCCTGCTCGTATGTTTGCCGGCGAGGGTGACCCTAAACGGACTAATACGCGCTTTAAAAAATTATCTGAACATTCACCGGCTAAACGTTTGTCTACGGCATTTGACTCGGTCACCTTATACGGATTCGACCCTGCTGTAAGGCCAGATATTTACGGAAAAGTCGGTAACTCTGGTGTGTCTGTCGCGACCTTTCAAGATATGAAAGATTTATTTCATGGTTTTGATTTGTGTGATCCATTGACCTCAGTGTCGATGACCATTAATGGCCCCGCGCCAACAATACTCGCGTTCTTTTTAAATACTGCTATCGATCAACAAGTTGAAAAGTTTGCGAAGGAAAAAGGGCGGCAACCCAATACCGATGAACATCAAACACTAAAAGCCTTTGCGTTAAAAAGTGTGCGCGGAACAGTACAAGCTGATATTCTCAAAGAAGATCAAGGGCAAAATACCTGCATTTTTTCTACCGAATTTTCGTTAAGAATGATGGCAGATATTCAACAGTATTTTATCCATCAAGAAATTAGAAATTTTTATTCAGTTTCTATCTCTGGTTACCATATAGCAGAGGCAGGGGCTAATCCATTAACACAGCTAGCTTTTACACTAGCTAATGGTTTTACCTATGTAGAATCTTATTTAGCACGCGGAATGGATATAGATGACTTTGCGCCTAACTTATCCTTCTTTTTCTCTAATGGTATGGACCCCGAATATACGGTCATGGGACGTGTTGCCCGTCGCATATGGGCGATTACTATGCGCGACAAATACAAAGCGAATAGTCGCAGCCAGCGCCTTAAATACCATATTCAAACTTCTGGCCGTTCTTTGCATGCACAAGAAATGGACTTCAACGATATTCGTACCACCTTACAAGCGCTTATCGCTATTAACGATAATTGTAATAGCCTGCACACCAATGCCTACGATGAAGCCATTACCACACCAACAGAAGAGTCTGTGCGCCGCGCTTTGGCCATTCAATTAATTATTAATAACGAATTTGGTTTGGCAAAGAACGAAAATCCATTGCAAGGCTCTTTTATTGTGGAAGAGCTAACCGAGCTAGTAGAAGAGGCAGTGTTACGAGAGTTTGAACGTCTTTCTGAGCGTGGCGGTGTGCTTGGCGCGATGGAAACCGGTTTTCAGCGCGGTAAAATTCAAGATGAATCTTTACTCTATGAACACAAAAAACATGATGGCAGCTTACCCATTATCGGAGTGAATACTTTCTTGCCAGAAAACCCTCATGCAGACATTGAAATAGAATTGGCGCGCTCAACCACAGACGAAAAAGAAAGCCAGATTCAGCGAGTGAACCAATGGCAAGACACTCACTCAGAAGAAGCTAAGCAAGCGTTACAACACCTACAAAATACGATTATTGCTGGCGGTAATGGTTTTGATGCACTTATGTCTGCGGCTAGAGTATGTTCCTTGGGGCAAATTACTGATGCCATGTTTACGGTAGGAGGACAATATCGTCGCAGTATGTAAGAATACGCACACTTGTTGCCATGATAAATATCATGGCAACACCATATAAGACGGACTCATCTAAAAGAGCAAAATATGAAAGTATCCTCCGCATTAACAGCACGTAAATCGGTGCGCGCATTTACCTCTCAAATAGTAGATAAGTCAATTATTCAAGAATTATTACGTCTTGCAGGCCATGCGCCGTCAGGTGTAAATACCCAACCTTGGGACGTCGCTGTTGTGACAGGCGAATCCAAAATACGTTTGCAGCAAGCAATAGAAGGCGAAGCAAGAAAGGGGACACCTAATTCTCTCGAATATAAATATTATCCCGATGAGTGGGTCGAGCCATTCAAATCACGCCGCAAGGCTTGTGGCCTAGCCATGTTTTCGACACTCAACATCACACGCGAGGACAAAGAGCGCCAACGAGAACAATGGATGGCCAACTACCGCGCCTTCGATGCCCCCGTGATGCTATTGTTTTTTGTAGAAGACATACTAGAAACCGGCTCCTACCTCGATTACGGCATGTTCATCCAATCTATCATGTTAGCCGCCCTAGAACTCGGCCTAACAACATGCCCCCAAGCCGCTCTAGCCGAATACCCCAATGTCGTGCGTGAACAACTCAATTATTCCACATCCAAAACCTTAATCTGCGGCATGGCATTAGGCTACGAAGATAAGGGTGCGCTAGTCAATAGTTATCGCACCGACCGCCTACCAGTAGAGGAATACACGCGGTTTTTTGAATGAGAATTCAACGTAAACGAAAAGAAGCTGAAACTTTACTTCTATGACATATTTCATGAAATTATCAATGTGACGAGCTTTTCATCCACTTTTAGTAGCTTCTTGTTATGCACTAAAAAAATATGAAAATCACTAGGGCAAGTACTGCCAAAAGCAGCAGGGAATATAAGATCTAGTATTCCACGTAACGAAGAGAAATATAAACCCCATAATGAAATTTTCTAATACTTATTTTGCTCGCGAATTGACCGAGCTATTAACACCATTTGTAGGCGTCAACGGCCAACGATTAAAACTGATTATTCATGCGGGCACACCTAAAACGGGCACTACTAGTATACAAAGCTATTTGGATAAGAATCAACGAAAGCTGAGAGGCAAGGGGATTCTTTATCCACATAATATTGATCGAATTAAGAATCCTCACGCACCTAAACATCAATGGTTTGAGAAAAATTTAGTCACTACCCATGTGGAGTATTTTTTAGAAAATTTTAAGAATATTATCGCCCAAGTTACGGAAGATACTCATACGATTATATTGTCATCCGAGGGTATTTATAATTATTGGTGGGATTTCCCTGAGGAGTCTACCACTCTGTTAGCTGAACTAAAGAATCTCTTTGATGCGGAAATATGGGTATGGTTTCGTGAACCGCTGGCATTTATTGAAGATTTTTATAAGCAATGTATGCGTAATCCTAGAGTAGAAAGTAATCCCTGCTACGGGAGAGACTTATCCTTTTCTGAGATGTTAGATATTAAGTGGTTTTCACAACACTTGGACTATCAGGGCTTCGTTAATGCTTGCCAAGCATTATTTGGTGAAAACAAAGTTTTGGCATTTACATATGAAGGCGATGTTGTTCAAGCACTTAAACATAAATTAGGCGTAGCCACACCTCATGACAATTCTACACCTAGGCTGAATAACAGCTTACATACGACAGCAATAGCATTGCTAAAAGTTATTAATAGCTATGATGTTAGTGCAAAAGACAAGCATCTTTTGATGCCTCATTTAAGAGCAATTAGTGAAGTCACCGAAAATTATACAAAAGCGCCCTTGGTAGATATTGAGTCGAGTAAAAGAGTGTTAGGTATGGCTAAACCTGTCCAGTTCTGATTTTCAATGATAAGTAAAAGTAGTGAAGAGTAAGTATTGATGGAAGAGAAAGAATTACGAAGTGTTGCTAGTCAACTCTCATGCCCAGAGGGGGAGTTTGGCTTGGTTGTTGGCGATAAAATGAATGTGTTGAATCAGTTTATTAGCAATAAAACGATTGAAGCATTATCGGCAAAACAAGGAGAGTCTATCGTTGAGATTGGGCCGGGTAATGGTTTTCTTTCTATACCGCTATTAGATGTATTAGGAAAAGATGGGTATTATTTTGGCGTTGAGATGTCGGATTTGATGGCTGCTGAAGCAAGTCGAATTTTGTCAGATAAAAGTTGCACTGTAGAAATACTGAACGGCAGTTATTCAGAGGTTTATATCAAGCCATCAAGTATAGATGGTGTTATAGTCATCAATGTTCTCTATTTTATAGAGGATTTGATCAGTTTTTTTAAGCAGCTACTTTCATGGGTAAAACCTAGAGGCCGAGTTGTATTCGGCGTACGTTCCGACAGGGCGCTTAATAATCTTCCGTTTGCTCAGTACGGATTCAATATCCGTAGTACTGATGAAATTGAAATGCTAATGGAGCAAGCGGGTTTTGTTTCAATAACATCGTCGGTCTACGATGAAGGAATGACCCCTTTTGGCGATGTTGATATTCCAGTAGATTCGGTGATTATCGTAGGAAGAAAGTTACGCTAAATAATATGTTATAGAAGTGTTTTGGTGATCATTCAACGTCGTTTGCATAACTGTATTTGTATATGGTGGTACGAACAAGTGAATTGGCAAGAAAATTGAAAGGGTTGTTGATTTGAGAGGGTTGTTAGTTAAAAGAAGATAAAGAAATATTTTGTAAGGGAGAGGGCGGCGAAATGCCGCCCTAAAAGGATGAGAGCTAACGAATTAACCTACCTCATCAAAATCATCTTCTTGACTGATTGTTGGTGTAATATCTTCGCGCTTACGTTGTCGTTTTGCTTGCAGTTGTTGCGTGTGAGATTTGAGTTTTCTCTCGGCAACATCAAACGCATCTCTAACGGCGACATGAATAGAGGTGTCATTTTGGCTAACGGTGATTGGGCTGCCTTTTAAATCAATTTCTACTGTTGCTCTGAATTCTTTACCTTTATGTTTGTGATTATGTGGAGAGTCAAGAACTACTCGACTGTGCTGAATGTCGCTACAGAATCGCCCCAGTTTTTGTAAGCGTTTATTGATGATCGCGTTAAGAGCTTCTGAGGTATCAAGATCACGGTAGGTTACATTACTTGCCATTGTCATAGAGTGTATCTCCTATTATGGATTGTGTATGAATGAAGTGATTGATAAAGCGGTTAGTAAAAAAAATGATAAATAAGACATTCCCGTCAAGCGACAGGTCAATGGAGAGGGTGTGTGTATATGTGTGTTTCTGTAAATCATGTATCTAATATCCGCCCATTGATGATGAATTTCAAGTAGAAATTTTGGCATGATTTACGCATGATGTTTTTGTATTTTAAATCCATTATTTGATATGTGTCGTTTTTTTAAACACTGTTATTCTCTATGCCCCGTGAATACTGGCTTGTAAAAAAAGTTCCACAAAAACGGTTTATATTTTTAATAATGAGTTATAGCAAAAAAATATTTTATTATGTCTCAAAAATCTATTAACCAGTATAAAAAACTAAGGTGATGATCGCTAATCAGCGTTTTTTTCTTCATGAAATAGTTTTGCTCTTACGGTTGTTCGGTAATCGCTAGGCGTAATAGTCAGTTTTTTTCTAAAAATGCGGGAGAAATGGCTGGTATCGCTATAACCTACTTTGTCGGCTATATCACCAATAGATAAATTACTGGATTGTAATAAGTCGCTCGCGGTATCAATTCGAATATCTTGCAAATACTGCAATGGTGTTTTTCCTGTTGCTTCTTTAAAGCGGCGACTAAAATTGCGAATGCTCATATTGCATTGTGCTGCCATGTTATCTACGGCGATCTGTTTGCTAACATTATTCTTAATCCATAGCTGGACTTGCAAGATTTCCTCGTCTGAATGGTTGATATTACCGTCTTCGAAATAACTGACTCTTTCGTATGCTCGGCGAACTTCGTGTGAAAAGTGACGTTCAACATGTTGCGCCACTGCTTTGTTAAAAAATAACTGAATAAAATAAATAGTTAAATCAGCTAGTGAGTTAATGCTGGCAGCGCAGTAGAGGTTTCCCGCTTGGGTGATAAAATGCTGTCTTTTTAGTTTTACTAGCGGGTAATTCTTTTGAAATTGATCGAAATAGTACCAGTGCGTGGTGGCGGGCTTATGGTTAAGTAAGCCCGCCTCCGCCATAAAGCAACAGCCTGTGCCCACGCCATTAATAATCGCTCCTTGTTGGTAATGATGTTGTAACCACGGTACTAAGCTATGGCTAGCGGCTAATGTGGGTCTAGGGTTGCGCCATAAGGCGGGGAGGTAAATGATATCTGCGTGTTGGATATCAGATAGTTTATGTGAAGGTGATAGTGCGAAAGGGAGGTTCGGGCTGTTGATTGTGTCGTTTACCGCTGCGGTAGTGAGTAATTCTATACGTGGTTTTTCTGGACAAAGGGTGCGTGCTGCATGATTGGCTGCATTAAGCATATCTGCTGGCCAGCTCATGCTAGTAAACAGCATGTTCTGCGAAAGAACAAAAACCACTTTCACGCTCGTTTGTTTGCTGCTTTGCTTATTTTCAGTCGATAAAAATGTCAAAAGAGTGGCTCCGTTCTATTTTTTATGAAAAACCGATCTATTGCACTATTATGTCGCCTATTGGCTTTTTTTGCATGTATTTTGGCTGCTTTGTTATCGTTTGTGTGAGTTTTACCTTCTACACTGTTACTTATAAAGATTGATTTATTGTTATTTTTAAAATGAGAGAGATGTATGTCTAAGTTACCTGTCATTGTGAGTTTTGGTGGTTATAGCGCAGCGGGTCGAAGTTCTTTTCATCAGGCGTATCAACGCACGGTGATAGAGGCTTTACCTGAGTCTGAACAGCAAGAAACCATTCTTGGTTTAGCGGTAATGATGGGGCAGGTTAGCTATGTCGATGGCAGTTATCATGATAATACAGGTGAAGTGTTGTCGGTTGCGGAGGTGGCACATCGTTATCGTCAAGAAGCGCTTGATGGTACTTTGGTACGGAAAATCGGCGCTGAACATTTCGATGTAGATGCAATCCCTACTCATCAGAAGCTTTCTTTATCTCAGGTATCGGGTCATGGTGTGACTTTTGAACTGTCAAAACGACAGTTACCTAAGCCTGTGCCTGTTGAATGGGAAGTAACTGAAGTGAATAATAATACTGTGAGTGTGGTGATTCAGACTCAGCCAGATCGCCCAGATCCTAATATTCTCTTAGAGACCTCTTATCGTTCTGCGGTTCAAGCAGCCGGTCAATTACCGGATGGTTTTGATCCGGCCAGCTTATATCCTTCTCGTTTTCATCCTCGTGGTTTGCAGATGTCGGTGATTGGCGCTTCTGATGCAGTGAATGCGATGGGCGTTAGCTGGGAGACGATTGTTGACCGCCTGTCTCCTGATCAAATTGCCGTTTATTCCACTAGTGCGATGAGCCAGCTAGATCAGAATAGTAACGCGGGTTTATTACAGTCACGCTTAAAAGGTGAGCGAGTATCGACTAAGCAGTTGGCTTTTGGCTTTAGTTCGATGCCGACCGATTTTATTAATGCCTACGTATTAGGGAGTATGGGGGCAACCGGTAGCGTTGCAGGTGCCTGCGCGAGTTTTTTGTATAACTTACAAATGGGAATGGAAGATATTCGCTCTGGTCGACGTCGCGTGGTCATGGTGGGGAGCAGTGAAGCACCGATTACTCCGGAGGTTATTGATGGCTATTCTACGATGAGCGCACTGGCAACTGATGAAAAACTGCGCCGTTTAGATGGCGCTGAATCGCCAGACTATCGCCGAGCTAGCCGTCCATTTGGTGATAATTGTGGTTTCACATTGGCAGAATCTACCCAGCAAGTGATTTTGATGGATGATGAATTGGCACTTGAATTAGGTGCGACGATTCATGGATCGGTATTAGATGTATTCACGAATGCTGATGGATATAAAAAGTCCATATCTTCTCCTGGCCCGGGTAATTATTTGACTTTGGCAAAGGCGGTCGCTTCAGCGACTAGCTTGTTAGGCGAAAAAGCGATTGCAGAACGTAGCTTTGTGCAGGCACATGGCTCCAGTACACCACAAAATAGAGTGACTGAATCCACTATTCTTAATCGTGTGGCGGGTGCATTTGGTATTAAAAAATGGCCGGTAGCTGCAGTAAAATCTTATGTAGGGCACTCGTTAGCTCCCGCCAGTGGAGATCAGTTGATTAGTACTTTAGGCGTGTTTGTACATGGCGTTATTCCTGGGATTAAAACGCTTGATAAAGTCGCTGAAGATGTTGCTCAGGAATACTTAGCCATATCGAAAGATGATAGGCATTGTGGTGAAATACCTGAAGTGGCTTTTTTGAACTCCAAAGGTTTTGGTGGCAATAATGCAACAGCTAGTATTCTATCTCCTCAGCGTACACTGGGGATGTTGGAAAAGCGTTACGGTAAGGAAGCAATGGAACGCTATAAGGAAAAAAATGCCGGTGTGAAGAGTGCTAGTAATGAATATCACCTTTCAGCGCTGCAAGGAAATTACCGCGTACGTTATGGCTTTGGCGAAGATATGGTCGATGAAAATGAGATTGAATTAACAAATAAGAGTATTTCTGTGCCAGGTTGTGGGCAGTCAATTGACTTGTCTAATGAAAACCTTTACAAGGATATGGTTGATTCGTAATGTAAGTTTTTAGTAGCAATGCTGAATGCTTTAATCAGGATTAATGGGGATTAAATATAGCTAAGTATTAACTTAAAGAGTTCTGTTTTACGATAATGTTCACAGATGCTTTTTACATCAAAGGCATCTACATAAGTATTAACACCCATCTATGTTGTAGGGGAAGATAATAAAAATTATGAGCGATGAAATAGCTGTCCGATTACAAAAAGTAAGAAAAATTTATGGCCTATCCCAGCGAGAGCTAGCAAAAAGAGCAGGGGTGACGAATAGTAGCGTTTCTATGATAGAGCAGGGACGTGTCAGCCCATCATTAAGTTCATTGGAAAAGCTGTTAAAAGGAATTCCAATGAGTACAAAAGATTTTTTCACTATCGATTTTAATGACGAAGCTGACTGCTTTTTTCGCAGCTACCAGATGTTCTCTCGCACTAATAAAGCGGTCGATTGTTATCATCTGTTAAGAGATGAAAATGACGAAAGAAGTCAGCTAAGTTACGAAGTCTATGAGCCGGGCAGTGATACGGGTCAGGATATGTTGGTTGATCAGGGGCGCTCTAGTGGTTTTGTGGTGCAGGGTAAGCTTAATGTCATTATTAGCAGTCAAATTGATGATCTTGATGCAGGCGACGGCTTCATTGTAGAGGCGGGGCACCCTTATCGACTTAGAAATCTAACGGATGAAAAAGCGATACTCGTTATTAACCGCCCTCGGCATTGATGACGTTAGTGACTTATGATGAGTTTAATAGCCGGCTAAGTAGCCGATTAATATATACGATGGCTAAATCGTAGGCTACGCTGTAATGAAGATCAAAAAGAGCCAATATAGAGCTTTTCAAAATATTAATAAGTATTCATAAGTACTAACACAATAAACCAGTGTAAATATAAGTTAATGGCTTAATGTGCTGGCACACACTCACCGGAGGGCTTTATGTATTCAGGCGATAATCTGAGCGTAAATGTTGATGCTGTTGGCGTTGCCGAATTAGTATTTGACTTGCTTGACAGTCCCGTCAATATTTTTAACGCTAAAACGGTTACTGAATTATCTGCGGCGATCGATGCAATTCAGCAAAATAGCTCAATTACAGGATTGCTGATCCGTAGCGCTAAAGTCGCGTTTATTGCTGGGGCGGACATTACTGAGTTCACACCTGCTTTTATTGCTGGAGAGGCAAAAATTGCAGAGCTATTACATAGTAGTAATCATAACTTTACGCGTATAGAAAACCTTCCTTTCCCCGTTGTTGTCGCCATCAATGGTTTTGCATTAGGCGGTGGTTGTGAGCTAGCACTCGCCTGCGATTATCGTATCGCCAGTGACGATCTGCGTATAGGCTTACCTGAAACTCGCTTGGGAATTATTCCGGGGTGGGGAGGAACGGTACGACTGCCACGTATAGCGGGTATTGAAACGGCAATTGAATGGATTGCTGGTGGCAAGGAATATCGCGCACCGGCAGCACTAAAATCGGGAGTGATAGATGGGCTTTGCTCCGCAGATAGCCTACGTGAGACTGCGTTAACTACGTTACAGCAAGCAATAGGTGGTAAGTTGGACTATCGTGCTCGTCGTCAACAAAAAAATGCGCCGTTACGTCACAATACCACTGAAAAAACAATGGCATTTATGACGTCTAAGGCCATGGTATTAGCGCAGGCAGGCAAACACTACCCTGCGCCTTTAGCGGCTATCAATGTCATTGAAAGCGCATCAAGCTTGGGTTTTAGTGATGCGCTCAAACTTGAGTCTGCCGCTTTTATCAAAATGACACAAACGCCAGTAGCATTGGCGTTAACCGGTGTTTTTATTAGCGATCAAATGATCGTTAAAAAAGCTAAGCGCTTAGCGGCTAGTGCAAGTGATGTATTTAGTTCTCATTCACCCGGTTCAAAAAGTACAGCGAAAGCAGCGGTATTGGGTGCGGGTATTATGGAGGGCGGTATTGCCTATCAGTCCGCACTTAAACATATTTCTGTCAAAATGAAAGATGTTCAGCAGTCTGGCGTGGATTTGGGTTTGTCTGAGGCGACGACACTGTTATCTAAACGAGTGGAGCGTGGTCGTTTATCGGTTAAAGACATGGCCAGTGTCTTAAATAGGATCGAGCCTACCTTACATTATGTTGGTTTTGATCAGTTAGATATTGTTGTTGAAGCCGTGGTAGAAAATCCAGCGCTTAAAAGCAAAGTATTGGCAGAAGTTGAATCTTCGGCCGGTCAGAACACGATTATAGCTTCAAACACCTCTACCATTTCTATTGATCATTTGGCGCTCTCGTTAAAACGTCCAGAAAACTTCTGTGGCATGCATTTTTTTAATCCTGTTCATGCGATGCCGTTGGTCGAAGTGATTCGTGGTAGTCATACATCAGATCAGACTATTGCCACAACGGTGGCTTATGCGACAGCAATGGGTAAAAAAGCCATTGTTGTTGGGGACTGTCCCGGGTTTCTCGTTAATCGGGTGCTGTTTCCTTATCTTGCCGCCTTTCTTATGTTGGTGCGAGACGGTGTTGATTTTCAGCGCATAGATCGGGTAATGGAAAGCTGGGGATGGCCAATGGGCCCCGCTTACTTGTTGGACGTTGTCGGTATTGATACTGCAGTGCATGGTGCGGAAGTGATGGCCAAAGGTTTTCCGGAACGCATGCAATATGATTTTACAGCGGCAACGACGGTTCTTTTTGATGCTAATCGTTTAGGGCAAAAAAATGGCAAAGGGTTTTATGATTACAGTGTTGATAAAAAAGGCAAGCAGGCTAAAACCGTAAGTAATGAAAGTGTTGCGCTTATATCGCCTCACACTCAAGCTATTGCTAATCAAATAAAGGATGACGATATTATTTATCGGATGATGATTCCAATGGTGACTGAGCTAGCTAGGTGCTTAGAAGAAGGTATCGTTGAATCGCCAGAAGAGGCTGATATGGCATTGGTATATGGCTTAGGTTTCCCTCCGTTTAGGGGTGGGGCTCTAAGATGGACTGATAGAGTTGGCATTAATACTATTGTCCAAGAGTCTGAAAAATATAAAGATTTAGGCTCTATATATGTGCCGGCTAAAGAGATGAAGTACTTAGCCTCTAACCAAAAATCTTATTATGACCAAAACAAACAGGGAGGTGTGTGAGCGTGATAAACCCAAGAGATGCGGTGATTGTTGATTATGCTAGAACGCCTATGGGGCGCTCTAAGGGAGGTTGTTATCGTTATCGGCGAGCAGATGATATCAGCGCCGATCTGATTAATGGTGTGTTAGCGCGAAATAGCGCCATTAATCCTAGCGAGATAGATGATCTACTCTGGGGTTGCGTGATGCAGCGAGGCGAACAAGGTTTTAATATTGCTCGTAATATTGTGTTGCGTGCTGGTTTGCCGCATACCATACCTGCTCAAACGATCAATCGCCTCTGCGGGTCTTCTATGTCGGCCTTGCATATAGCCACTGCGAATATTCAAGCGGGTTTAGGTGATATATATTGTATTGGTGGTGTCGAGCATATGGGACATGTCGACATGAATGGCGAAATAGATCCCAATCCGCTATTAAACTTATCGGTTGCTAAGGCGGCTGGTTCGATGGGGTTAACAGCAGAATATTTAGCTGTTCAGCATCATATATCGCGCCATGATATGGATGCCTTCGCCGTTAGGTCTCATCATAACGCAGCATCAGCAACTCAGTCAGGTAAATTTCAACAGGAGATTATTCCAGCCACAGGCCATGACGCGCAAGGTGCATTGTGTCTAATTGAACATGATGAAACGATACGCCCAGAAACCTCTTTAGAAGGTCTGGGTGCGTTGAGGCCTGTATTTGACCCTAAAAATGGTACCGTTACCGCTGGCACCTCCTCGCAAGTGACTGATGGCGCCAGCGTTATGTTGATATTGTCGGCAGAAAAAGCGGCTGAGTTGGGTCTTGTGCCTATTGCGCGCATTGCTTCGTTGGGTACTGCTGGTGTTGATCCTTCTGTTATGGGAATTGGCCCTGTACCAGCGAGTCAAAAAGCTTTGGCAAGCATAGGTTTACAGCTTGCCGATATGCAAGCGATTGAATTAAACGAAGCGTTTGCTGCACAAAGCCTTGCTGTATTAAAAGAAATGAAGTTGTTAGACGTAATGAACTCTCGGGTTAATTTGTATGGCGGAGCCATTGCGTTAGGCCATCCTTTTGGTTGTTCTGGTGCGCGTATCACTGGTACGTTACTCAGTGTTATGCGAGAGCGAGATGATCAATGGGGTTTGGCAACCATGTGTATTGGTTTGGGGCAGGGGATTGCAACAGTGGTTGAGCGTTTGTAGGGGCTGAGAGCGCTCTATTTTTGATGATGCTCTTGCTTAACCGATGTCTACTGCACGCTAAAAAGTGTGTGTAAGTTATCGCTCAAGCTGTGTTTTTCTTTCCCTCTATCTCTTGAGATGGTTTGTAGGCAGAAAAAACACATAAATAGAGGATCTTTTGTTGAACACCCCCCAGCTCTATGGCACAATGCCCAGCCCTTAGACATGGGGCCTGACTGAAAAGGTTTAATTGTTATTTAAATCAATAAGTTAGTGGAATTTTGTGATTATTCTGTATAATGCGCAAAAAAGTAAAACGGCAATAGATATAAGCCGGCTGTAAAAGATCTTTAATGATCTCGAGCAGAAGATATGTCGCGGACGTGGTGAAATTGGTAGACACGCCAGATTTAGGTTCTGGTGCCGCAAGGTGTGAGAGTTCGAGTCTCTCCGTCCGCACCATTTATAAAGCACTCATTGGTATCCTCTCGCCGCTATTATTGATAGCTATGATAGAAGGAGTTGAGCGCTAAGATGTACACAAGGTAATTCATAGATACCTGTCCCGCCCCAGCCCTGTAGTTGAGACAGGTTCTAATCGTTTTATCTCTTTATTTACACTCATTACACTTAAGCAGCCTGTTTTTTTACACGACCTTGTTATCGTATTTGTCGTAAAAAATAAACTGCAGATAGTTAATTACAGAAATTCACTATAGAAAGACCCTAAAGAGGCAGAGAGAAAATCATGCAAGTTTCTATTGAAACCACATCAGGCCTAGAGCGACGTTTAACGGTAGGCGTTCCAGCAGAGCAAATTGATAGTCGTGCAGATGAGCGCTTAAAAGAAGCAGCGAAAAATATACGCATCAATGGTTTTCGTAAAGGTAAAGCACCATTAAAAGTGATTAAAAAACAATATGGTGAAGGTGTTCGCCAAGAAATTTTAGGTGATGTTATCAATACATCACTACAAAGTGCTTTTGAGCAAGAGAAAGTGCAGCTTGCAGGCCAGCCAAAAATTGAAATTACTCAATTCGAATCAGGTAAAGATCTTGAGTACGCGGCTGTATTTGAGGTGTATCCAGAGGTTGCGTTAGCGTCTTTTGATAATTTTAGTGTAGAAAAACTAGCGGCTGATATTACCGAAGCTGATATCGATAAAATGGTTGAGTCATTACGCGAGCAGCAAGCAAGCTTGTCAGTCGTTGAGCGTGCAGCAGCAGATGGCGACAGCGTTAATATCGACTATTTAGGTACTAAAGACGGTGAAGAGTTTGCTGGTGGCAAAGCCGAAAAGCAAGATTTAGTCCTAGGCTCTAATTCGATGATTCCGGGCTTTGAAGACGGTGTCGTCGGTCTTTCTGCTGGCGACAAAAAGACCTTGTCGCTAAGCTTTCCAGAAGATTATCATGCTGAAGAGCTTAAGGGCGCTGCGGTTGAGTTTGCCGTAACCGTAAACAGTGTTTCTGAGAAGGTTCTTCCTGAAGTTAATGAAGAGCTATTGAAGAAGTTTGGTGCAGATCATGGAGATTTAGTTAAATTCCGTGAAGATATTAAGAAAAATATGGTTCGAGAGCTGGCTACCGCGGTTAAAAATAAGGTAAAAACTTCAGTAATGGATCAGCTGTTAGAAGCGAATGCAGTAGAGCTACCTAAAGCGCTGATTGCATCTGAGACAGATGCGTTGAGAGATCAAATGATGCAGCAGTTTGGTGGAATGCAGCAAAACAAAGATTTAGATCTTAAATCACTATTACCAGACGATATGTTTAAAGAGCAGGCAGACCGTCGTGTAGGCTTGGGGCTATTGTTAAGTGAAGTGGTTAAAGAAAACAAGTTGTCGGTTGATGCAGACAAAGTACGTGTTGCCATAGAAGAGTTAGCCGCAAGCTACGACGATCCACAAGAAGTGATTAATTATTACAACCAAAACCCACAGCTTAAATCAGGTATGGAAGCGTCGGTTCTTGAAGATATGGTTGTTGATCTCATCATGGGACAAGCGACAGTTACCGAAAAAACAGTTAGTTACGAAGAAGCGATTAGCAAAGACGGCGAATAAGTCATCGAGCACTTATTCATCTAATCGTTTATTGTGCAATCAACGGTTGTATAAAAAATATCCCATCTTGTTTGAGGTGGGATATTTCCTCTCTTTTCTTTGCCTGATTACTGGCAAGTCTTGCAATCACGGGTTAAGCTAAATAAAAAGATGAAATGTCTGCGGGCGTAGATCTATTTATTTGCAGTAGACGTTATAAAAGATAACACTTGCTAAACGGGAATCGAGTCAATATGGCCAACTTTCAACCACACAATGTAATGCAGGATAATATGTCTCAGTCGTCAATTTCTCAAGAAGTGACAAATAGCGGTCTAGTACCGATGGTAGTAGAGCAAACGGCTAGAGGAGAGCGCTCTTACGACATCTATTCTCGTTTATTGAAAGAGCGAGTCATTTTTATGGTCGGCCAAGTTGAAGATCATATGGCTAATCTAGTGGTTGCGCAGCTGCTCTTCTTAGAAGCAGAAAACCCAGATAAAGATATCCACCTTTACATTAATTCGCCTGGTGGTTCGGTAACCGCGGGAATGTCTATTTACGATACGATGCAGTTTATTAAGCCAGACGTGAGTACGATGTGTATTGGTCAAGCGTGCAGCATGGGCGCATTTTTGTTGAATGCGGGGGCGCCGGGTAAGCGTTTTTGTCTACCAAATGCACGCACCATGATTCACCAACCAAGTGGTGGTGCGCAAGGCCAAGCCACAGATATTTCTATTCAAGCAGAAGAAATCCTTAAAATACGCCAGCGCTTAAATGAAATTATGGCGAAACATTCTGGACGTGATTTTGATGAAATTGCACGTGATACAGAACGCGATCGCTTTATGAGCGCAGATGAGTCAAAAGAGTATGGCTTAATCGATGATGTTCTTACTTCGCGTATTGCGGGTTAATTATAAGTTTGTAGTGATATTTAATGCGTCGCATTACTGTGATTGCCAGCAAATATAGGCCGAGTAAATCTTAGTAATGGTAATTAATAAGAGCTAACCAGTTCCTATATTCAATAACAGTTGATAATGCTCGATATAAGCGAGTTAATATTTTAGACACAAGAGTAAGGTAATAAGATGGCCGATAACGGTAAAGACGGAAATGATGATAGCGGTAAATTGCTCTACTGCTCATTTTGTGGAAAAAGCCAGCATGAAGTACGCAAGTTAATCGCAGGGCCATCGGTCTTTATCTGTGACGAATGCGTTGATTTATGTAACGACATCATCCGTGAAGAAATTCAAGAAAGCACGGTATCCGAAGGCGGTTCTGATAAGCTACCGACACCAAAAGAAATTACCGAAATTCTAGACCAGTATGTCATCGGTCAATTTCGTGCTAAGCGTGTTCTTTCCGTTGCGGTATATAATCATTATAAGCGTTTACGCTTTGGTGATGCTGCAGGTAAAGATAAAGATACAGTTGAGCTAGGGAAAAGTAATATTTTAATGGTTGGGCCGACAGGTAGTGGTAAAACCTTATTAGCTGAAACCTTAGCTCGTTTGTTAGACGTTCCGTTTACTATCGCTGATGCGACGACACTAACGGAAGCCGGTTATGTAGGCGAAGATGTTGAAAATATCATTCAAAAATTGCTACAAAAATGTGATTACGATGTAGATAAGGCTCAGCAAGGGATTGTGTATATCGATGAGATTGATAAAATTTCTCGTAAAAGCGATAACCCATCCATTACCCGTGATGTATCGGGTGAAGGTGTGCAGCAAGCATTACTAAAACTGATTGAAGGAACTGTCGCTTCTGTGCCGCCGCAAGGTGGGCGTAAACATCCTCAGCAAGAATTTTTGCAGGTAGACACCTCTAATATTTTATTTGTGTGTGGTGGAGCTTTTGCCGGTTTAGACAAGGTGATACGTGATCGCTCTGAAAAAGGCGGCATTGGGTTTAACGCGGTTGTTAAAAACAAAGAAGAAAGCAAAGGAGTGGGCGAAGCACTTAAAGAGCTTGAGTCGGAAGATTTGGTTGCATATGGCCTGATTCCAGAGTTTGTTGGTCGTCTACCGATGATAGCAACTCTAGAAGAGTTAGATGAGCAGGCGCTGATTCAAATTTTGACAGAGCCGAAAAACTCTCTTACCAAGCAATATACCAAGTTGTTTGAAATGGAAGGAGTGGAAATCGACTTCCGTGAAGATGCGTTAAAGGCTGTTGCGACAAAGGCGATGGTGAGAAAAACCGGTGCTCGCGGGCTACGTTCAATTATGGAAGCGGTGTTATTAGATACCATGTACCGTATCCCATCAGAAGAGAGTGTACAAAAAGTTGTCGTTGATGAAGGTGTTATCAACGGCGAATCAGAACCTTTACTTGTTTATGATAGTGTAGACAAGGCGAAGGCTTCTTCATCTGAAGAATAATGTAACCAGCTCGAAAAACGGCTTCCTATAATGGAGGCCGTTTTTGTATCTAATTATTGCTTTTACTGGCTTTATCAGCTTGTAATTGGTTGTTATTGCCACCACTATAGATAACTTAGCCGCGTATATGATGTTGTTATTACTTACCTTTCGAGAGTAATACAGATCACAATTTTATCGCCACCTACCACTCTATTTATTAAAGAGGCTCGCATAGTGTCATCTCTTGAACCTGTTGTAGAATTCGAACTCCCTCTATTACCACTGCGAGATGTTGTGGTTTACCCGCATATGGTATTGCCATTGTTTGTGGGGCGAGCAAAATCCATTAAAGCGTTAGAGCAGGCAATGCAAGCTAACAAGCAAGTCGTGCTGATCGCTCAAAAAGATGCGAACGATGACGATCCTAGTGCAGAAGGTCTTTATGAAATAGGTACTGTCGCTTCTATACTACAACTTCTTAAATTACCTGATGGCACAGTTAAAGTGCTAGTCGAAGGGGCATACCGAGCGCATATTAATAGTCTTATCGAAGAAGAAACCTTTATCCGTGCGAATGTCAGTGCCATCGAAGCACAGCGGCTGAGTGATGATGACGCAAAAGTATTAATGAGCACTGTTTTACATCAATTCGAGCAGTATGTTGAATTGAGCAAAAAGGTGCCAGTTGAAGTGATGGCATCACTATCCGGAATTGATGATCCCGGTCGCTTGGCAGATACCATTGCCGCACATATGTCTTTACAGTTGGCGCAAAAACAAGAAGCGCTAGAAATACAGAATGAGCAAGACAGGCTAGAGCACTTACTGTCATTGATGGATGCAGAAATAGATGTGCATCAAGTTGAGAAGCGTATTCGTGGCCGCGTTAAAAAACAGATGGAAAAAAGTCAGCGCGAATATTATTTGAACGAACAGATGAAAGCGATTCAAAAAGAGCTTGGCGATCTTGGCGAAGAGGTAAGTGAAGCAGAAGAGCTAGAGCGTAAAATTAATGATTCAGGTATGCACAAAGAAGCATCGGAAAAAGCCTTGTCAGAACTTAATAAGCTTAAAATGATGTCGCCAATGTCGGCAGAGGCATCAGTATTGCGTTCTTACATTGATTGGATGATTAATGTACCGTGGAAAAAACGCAGTAAAGTGCGCAATGATTTATTGAGAGCCGAAAAAATTCTCGAAGAAGACCACTACGGTTTAGATGATGTTAAAGAACGAATTTTGGAGTACTTGGCCGTTCAAGCGCGTGTTAAGCGTGTAAAAGGCCCGGTGTTATGTTTAGTGGGGCCGCCGGGTGTCGGTAAAACTTCGTTGGGTGAATCCATTGCACGTGCAACTAATCGTAAATTTGTTCGTATGGCCTTAGGCGGTGTTAGAGATGAAGCCGAAATACGTGGCCATCGTCGTACTTATATCGGTTCTATGCCCGGAAAACTAGTACAAAAAATGTCAAAGGTAGGTGTCAAAAACCCTCTCTTTTTACTAGACGAAATTGATAAAATGGGGATGGATCACCGAGGTGACCCCGCTTCTGCCTTACTAGAAGTCTTGGATCCTGAGCAAAATCATACTTTTAATGACCATTACCTAGAGGTGGATTATGACCTGTCGGACGTCATGTTTGTTTGTACTTCTAACTCAATGGATATTCCTGGGCCTTTATTAGACCGTATGGAAGTTATTCGTATTCCGGGTTACACCGAAGATGAAAAGCTGAATATCGCACAAAAATATTTAGTGCCAAAGCAGATGAAGCTCAATGGGCTAAAAGAAAGTGAGCTTGTTATAGATGATAGTGCGATTCGGGATATCGTGCGTTATTTCACTCGCGAAGCCGGTGTCCGTAATTTAGATCGTGAAATCGCCAAAATTGCTCGTAAAGTGGTTGCCTCATTTGCTAAAGATAAAAACTTGGGGCAGCTATCTATAGATGGTGATAATGTAGAAGAATACTTAGGTGTGCATAAGCATGACTATGGTGTTGCTGAGCAGGATGATCAGATTGGGCAAGTCACTGGACTTGCTTGGACCCAAGTGGGTGGAGAGTTACTTACCATTGAATCATCCGCAGTACACGGCAAGGGTCATATGATGAAAACCGGCTCTTTAGGTGATGTAATGCAAGAGTCGATACAAGCTGCATTAACCGTGGTTAAGTCTCGTGCGCAAATGCTAGGTATTGTGCCGAATTATTTAGAAAAATTTGATATACATATTCACGTACCTGAGGGTGCAACCCCCAAAGACGGACCTAGTGCCGGTATTGCAATGACTACGGCATTGGTATCTGTGCTAACCAATACGCCTGTTAAGGCGGAAGTCGCGATGACAGGAGAGGTCACTCTCCGCGGTGAAGTACTACGTATTGGTGGATTAAAGGAAAAATTGTTAGCTGCACATCGTGGTGGAATCAAAACGGTTATCATCCCTCATGGTAATGAACGTGATTTAAAAGAGATTCCTGAGAATATTAAGGCAGATTTACATATTATCCCTGTTAAGTGGATAGACCAAGTACTAGAAGTTGCGTTACAATCACTGCCGGTCTCATTAAGCGACGACGAATACAAGGCATTAGAAGCTAAAGCGTTGGAAGCTAAAGCGTTGGAAGCTAAAGAGATGCAATCAAGAGGCAATTCAGAGACGGTTAAACACTGATTTGCTAATAATAAAAGGTATTGGTTTAACTCATACCACGACATATTGTTTGTTTCGTTTATTTACCTTGAAGCTTTATATAATAAGCCAAGGCATAAATTGCCACCAAGTAGTGAGTAAGCATGATGTAGTACGGTATTTTATTGAGCTGAAGTTAAGTCATAAATGGTAGTTTACTTTTCCAGTTATACTTTGATTTCGCTGCAAACCGTTAAACAGCAACTAGTCTAAAGACCATATATAGATTTCGACCTTACTACTTGGCAGGTATCTACATATATTAATTATCATAGTAACTTATTTATCAGCGTGACCTGAGTCTACAGCTCACGTTACAATGACAACAACAATGAAAAATACTAATTAAAAGGGGCATATTGTGAATAAATCAGAGCTTATCGACGCTATCGCTGCATCAGCAGATCTTCCTAAGGCAGCTGCTGGCCGTGCATTGGACGCTGTTCTCGAAACTATAGAAAGTACGTTGAAAAACGGTGATCCAGTGACCTTAGTTGGCTTCGGTACTTTTTCGGTTAAAGATCGCGCTGCTCGTACCGGACGTAACCCACAAACGGGTGCGCCGATTCAAATTGCTGCTGCTAAAATTCCAGGCTTTAAAGCGGGTAAATCTTTAAAAGACGCAGTTAACGTGTAAACTGTTTTTCTTGTAAACAAACTCTAATTTATTTCAGGCTGTTTTGAAGCGTTTTATTGTAGTGACGTTTCTAGAATAGCTTTATTTCCGCAATAGTAGCTATAATAATGAGCGCTTGCGGCTAGTAAAGAAAATAAATTGAGAGGCTAGATACAACAAAAAAAGAGCATAAAAAGTATAATTTGATTATATTTCTGTATGCTCTTTTTTTGTGTCTGCCATTTACCAATCTACACAGTAAAATAGTTAAAACACCTTATAAACACTGGATCTGTCAGCAAATATTTACTTTCTCTGTGGTAGAATGTCGGGTTTAATTTACCTAATAATATTAACAATCACTATAAATATAGAGGCCAAACATGCTGCAAGGTATGCGTAATAAAACAAAGGGGTTAACTGCTGTTTTTTTGATCGGGTTGTTAACGATCCCTTTAGCATTAGTCGGTGTTGAGAACTTATTTTATGGTACATCAACCGTCGGCGAAGCTGCAGAAGTAGATGGCATCATTATTACAGAACGAGATGTACAATTGGCGATATCAAGAGAGCGCCAACGATTACAGTCACAGTTTGGTGACAATCTGCCCGCAGATTTTTTTACTGATGAACGTCTTAGAGAATCGGTAATGAGCAGTTTGGTTCAGCGTACCCTGATGATTAATATCGCAGAAAAGGGAGACATGACCTTTTCTGACACAGAAATTGATAAAACGATAGTTGATTTACCTATTTTCCAATTAGAAGGTGATTTTGATCAACAGCGTTTTTTACAAGGTGTCAGAAATTTGGGACATACCCCAGCCTCTTTTAGAACCCTACTTAAAAATGATTTGCTAGCGAATCAAATGCAGAATGCTATCGTTGCTTCTGACTTTATTACTGACAAAGAAATTGATAGCGTTGTGTCATTATCACGTCAAACACGCAATTTTTCTTATGTGACTTTGCCTCTGGGTGAGCTACCGCAAGAAATGACGGTGTCAGATGAAGAAATATCTACTCGTTATGATTTAAATAAGAATCAGTATCTGTCGACGGAAGAAGTGGCGATAGAATATATAGAGCTAAATGTTGCCTCTATAGAAAAAGATATCACTATTACTGATGAAGCGATACAACAGCAATACGATAGTATAGTCGCTAGCTATAACGCTACGACTCAGCGTGAAGCTGCCCACATCATGATTGAAGGTGATGATGAAGCTGCGCAGCAAAAAATTATCAGCGTCAAAGAACAGTTGGCTTCCGGAGCAGATTTTTCAGTATTGGCAAGTGAGTATTCTGACGACTTTGGTACGAGAGATAATGGTGGTAATTTAGGCGTGAGTACCGGCGATGGCTTTCCAGAAGCTTTTGAAGAAGCTTTGTTGTCGCTGACCGAAGGCCAAGTATCAGAAGCGGTTGAGATTGATGGTGCCACACACTTTATCAAGCTTATTGCCCTCACAGAAAAAACAGCTCCTACATTTGATAGTCAAAAAATCAAAATTGAGTCTGAACTTAAGCGTGCCCAAGCAGAAGAGCAGTTTATACTTGATTTACAAAGACTAGAAGAACTCGCTTACAATGCTGAAAATCTCGACGAAGTTGCTGCTGAATTAGGCATGTCAGTTATTAAAACCGGTTTGTTCACTCGTGATAATGCTGCAACAGTGGATGCAATATTACAAGATAGTCGTGTTGTTGATGCTGCTTTTAGTGAGCAAGTGGTTCAAGAAAAACACAGTAGTGACTTGTTAAGTTTGTCCTCTGATAAATCTGTTGTTGTTAAATTGTTAGAACACAAACCTGTTAGAACATTAACATTAGACGAAAAGCGTGGCGATATTGTAGCGGAATTACAACTCGAAAAAGCGAAAGCGCAGATAGCGGAGCAAGCACGAGCATTGCGTGAAGCGCTGGATACAGGTACAGATATCACTACATTAGCGGAAGAGAAAGGCGTAGCTATTTCGACACAAAAAGAAGCTCAAAGAAACACGACAGGTGTGCCGGAGGAGTTGTTGGCTAGCGTGTTTGAAATGTCTCACCCAACGAATAGCCCAGTTTTGTTAGAGCGTCATTTAGATAATGGGGATTATGTTATCGCTAGCTTGTCTAAAGTCACTTCTGGTAATACAGAAGATTTAACTGAAGAAGAGCGCGCTAGTTTCCGTAGCAGCCTTTCTTCAGGTATATCGGGTGATGAATACCGCGCTTGGCAGGCACAGTTAGAAGCCGAGGCGGATATCAACATTTACCGCTCTCAAAATGCAGCGGTTTACTAGGCTGTAGTTGTAATGGCTCCAATCTGAAGTAGAGTTAGCCCCATAGTTTACTACTACGTAATTAATACACCCGAGTAGACGGTTATTCAGCCGTCTATTCAATATGTCGGCATTTCATTTATACACCTCATAGCTTCCTTTCTACGACTTCTATAGCTGCCTTCTATTATTTCAATAAATGCAATTTACTTAATGACGGCGACATTATTTTGTCGTTTTTATTGATGGAATAATCTATTTGGCTGTTAGTCTTTGATTTTTATCATATTTTTTTCTTGGCATTGCCTTTGCAAACAGACTACTGCATAACCGATAAAGACATTATTTATCATCAGTAGACTGGCTTGAGTAGAGGTTAAACATGGCAGAAAGTATTCGTCACTCAGAATCATCCACAGCGACATCCCCCAATGTATTTTTATCATCCTCTGATTCTTTTGGTGGCTCTCTTGATAGTGCTTTACTTGATAGTGCTTTACTTAATAGTTCCCTAGTTGATAGTTCTCTACTTGATGTTTATAGCGATGGGCGACAGAAGCAAAAACCCTTAACGGAAGAGACGCTTGGTTCTAATTCTGCAAAATCAGCGGTTGAACTTTTCTCCAATTTATCCGCCCAGTTAACCGAATCCTATAGTTTATTAGAGCATCAAGTTGCTGACCTGACTTCAGAGCTTAATACGGTGAGCGAACAGCGTATTCAAGAGCTAAAAGACAAAGAACAGGTCGCTAATCGTTTAGAGCACCTTATTAATTTTTTACCGGGTGGAGTGGTGGTTCTGGATCATCGAGGGGTTATTGTAGAAATTAATCCAGCAGCAGAAGATATGTTGCAAAACTGTTTGAAGGGACAGCTGTGGCGAGATGTTATCCAGCAATGCTTTTCACCTAAAAATGATGATGGTCACGAGGTCTCTAATAACAAAGGCCAGCGGATTAATATTTCTACTCGATCGCTTGGGCAAGATGGCCAGATTATCTTATTAACAGACCAAACAGAAACCCGTCACTTACAAGCTGAGTTAAGCCGTCATGAACGATTAACCGCTTTAGGTAAAATGGTATCGACTTTGGCACATCAAGTACGCACCCCTTTATCGTCAGCTATGTTATATGGCAGTCATTTATTAAACGAATCCTTGTCAGAGAACAAACGTTATGAGTTCACACAAAAAATCGTTAATCGCCTACATGAAATGGAAAGACAAGTACGGGATATGTTGTTATTTGTTAAAGCAGGCATGCCGTTAGATGACCAGCTAAGCGTAGGTGAATTACGTGCTCTGTTATCCGAGTCAACAGAAATGTTATTTTTTCATCATTCCATTGATTGTCATTGGCACATAGATCAGGTCAACACAACAATATCATGCAACAAAGATGCGCTTGTTGGTGCCATACTCAATTTGGTCAATAACAGCGTGCAGGCGATAGAGGAGGAGGGTGAGTTGACTATAAGCATCACAGAAAAAGAGGCTAAACATCTCGTTATCTCCGTTATTGATAATGGTAGCGGTATAGACGACAGTGTTAAATCCCATGTCAATGAAATGTTTTTTACGACTAAGTCACAAGGAACGGGTATCGGTCTATCTGTGGTGAATACGGTTGTAAAAGCACATAACAATGGCACTTTTAATTTACTATCTAATCCATCCGGTGGCATGTCTGCCATATTGGATTTACCTATTATTTATATGTCAGAAAACACTTAAAACATTAACCGTTATTGTTATTCATCGAAGTAAAAAGAGAAATTTTTATGTCAGCTTTATCGTATGATTCCATGTCAGTGCATCATTCATCATCTACAGTTTGCAATGGTAAATCGTCGAATGCCACAAAAAAATCTTCGTATAATCGTCAGCAAGCAAAAAAAATTCTAGTAGTAGAAGATGATTTTTCTTTAAGAGAGGCGCTAGAAGATACCTTATCATTAGCGAACTATTCAGTTGTGTCTGCAAAAAATGCGGAGCAAGCAATAGAACTACTCTCTCGGCAAAAAGATATTTTAATGGTGGTGTCAGATATTAATATGGGTGTCATGAGTGGGCATGACTTACTTCAATATATTACCGAGCAACATGCCCATATTCCCGCATTATTAATGACAGCTTACGGCAGTGTCCGTGATTCTGTTGATGCAATTAGAAATGGTGCAGTTGATTATCTAGTCAAACCATTTGAGCCAAAAGAGTTAGTGGATATTGTTCACAGACAGCTAGGTTGTGCAGTAGTTAATCAAGACGATCTTCCCATTGCCGAAGACCCACATAGTCAGCAATTGTTAACGCTGAGTAGTCGGGTGGCACAATCTAACTCTACGGCCTTAATATTAGGTGAGTCAGGAACAGGGAAAGAAGTGTTAGCTCGTTTTATTCATCAACAATCCACTCGATCAGATAAGCCTTTTATTGCTATTAATTGTGCTGCTATTCCCGAAAACATGTTAGAAGCTATATTATTTGGCTATGAGAAAGGAGCTTATACGGGTGCGTTAGCAAGTACTCCGGGTAAATTTGAACAGGCGAACGGTGGTACTTTATTGCTAGATGAAATATCAGAGATGGATGTTGGCTTACAGGCTAAATTATTGCGAGTATTACAAGAGCAGGAAGTAGAGCGTTTAGGTGGTAAAAAAGTGATTCCATTAGATGTAAGAGTGATAGCCACCTCTAATCGAAATATGCTTGAACATGTAAGAGAGGGAAGGTTTAGAGAAGATTTATATTATCGTCTTAGTGTACTTCCGTTAGTCTGGAAACCACTGAGAGAAAGACCCAAAGATATTCTCCCTCTAGCACATCAGCTTCTGATGAAACATGCCAATAAACAAAAGCGTTCGGGCTTAGTGTTAAGTCAGGCTGCGCAAGACACTCTATTAGATTATTCTTGGCCAGGTAATGTGCGAGAGCTAGATAATGTTATTCAACGTGCTCTCATTCTACAAATGGGCAGTTTGATTAACCCCGAAGACTTAGGGTTAGAAATGATGTCCATGATGGAAGTGAAATCTACTCCTCACTCCCATATAAATTCTTGTACAGAATTTCCTATAGGGTCATCTATAGAGTCTACTAGCTATTCTGATAGTAATTCCCCTTCGAATCCCTTTATCATCAATCAGGAGTCCGAAAGCCCACAATATAGCCAATCTCCATTTTCAGAAGGCCCATTTTCAGAAGAAGGTATGGTTAACGCAACTAATCAATCGCATCATCACTCTGTAGCCAATCAACATTCAACACATCCTGCTGAGCTTAATCAGGTTGAAGAATCGGCACAGTGTTTAGGCGATAATTTACAGAAAAAAGAATTTGAAATCATAGCAAATACTTTAAAAGAAGAGGGCGGTAGTCGTAAAAACACAGCAAAACGTTTAGGTATTAGCCCACGGACACTACGTTATAAGCTTGCAAAAATGCGAGAGATTGGCATAGGTACTTCTTAACACAATAGCCACGGATAGCAGTTATATTCATAATGGTTATTCAGTCATACTGCATATAATAAAACCATCTAAAAAATGCCACTATTTCTTAAAAATTTTGTTATAAATGCTTGACCGATTTTGTTTCTAGCGTTAAGTTTCGTTTGTGGCGGTAATAAAAATTTAGCAGAAATGTTTCTTTTTTATTTCAGTTTATTGTTTGCAAATTGATACTTTTATGTAGGAGATATCGATGAATGATGCCCTCAATACTTCAAACGACGTTTCTTTAGATGACCTTGACGATAATGATATAGATGATGTGTCTGTCGATGAATGTAATACATCTATTTCGATAGATGTTAGGCGGCGTTTAGAGGAAAAAATAGCCGAACGTCAACTCGAAAAAGAAATGCGTGAATTCGACTTTGATTTTTAATCGCGACATTTTTAATTACGAAACTTTTAATTACGACACTCTTAATCAAGACACTTTCTTCATATAATTACATACTGCAGCACTGCCATACAACAGTGCTGTTCTTAGTGATTTAGGCATGAACTAATATGTAATCAAGTATAAAAAGACATCATAATAATATCTTTCAAAGAGTTTCTCCTGCTGAGATATTCCTTATTTTATTCGTGTTATATTTGGCACAATTTTTCCCTATTATTATTTTCCTGTTGTGCCTTAATTTTCTCTCCTTCCTGATTGCTCTATCTACTCTATCTACTCTATTTATGTGAACCCAATTATCGAAAAATTGGCCTACTTTGTGCTTTGTATTAAAAGAAACAGAATTAGCCAAAAAAATGTCGGTAGTATTGATGAGTTTTGATCGTTTATATGTCGTAAAAAAACTTGTCAGCAAGACCGTTCAGTAAGAGGTGCCAAAATGATCTCAGATAGAATGGATATAAATAGAGTGCTCGCTGAAATGCGATCAATAAAAACACAAACTCAAGGGTTTCAAGGGCAAGGTTTTCAAGGTCAGTCAACTCAAGTAGAGCGAACAGCAAACCCCTTACAGTCATTGCACGATGGTATAAAACCGACAAGTGAACCATCATCTAGTTTTGGTCAAATAATGTCAAAAGCGGTTAATCATGTCGATCAGCTACATAAAACATCTAGTCAGTTAGCAACGGCTTATGAAAAAGGACAGAGTGGCGTTGATATTACGGATGTAATGATTGCCTCGCAAAAAGCGGGAGTGTCTTTTCAAGCTATGTTACAGGTACGTAATAAAATGGTGGAAGCCTATCGTGACGTAATGAACATGCCGGTTTAAAAATTAATTTTTCACATGATCCACATGCCTCTACACAAAAAACGAGATAGTCATAATGGCAACAGCAGATGCAACGATGAACGCCGACGAAGGGTTTACTAAAGATAAGTCGACAAGTAACTTAGTCGAAGGCTTTAATAATTTAAATCTCTTAAGGCAGGTTGGGTTAATGGTCGCGTTAGCGGCAAGTGTCGCTATTGGTTTTGCCGTTGTTCTTTGGACTCAAGAAGAAGATTACCGTCCTTTATATAGCAATCTGAATCAATTAGATTCCTCTGAAATTATTTCTATCTTAGAGCAAAATGCAATTCAATTTAAAGTCGATACCAAAACGGGTGCTTTGTTAGTTTCGGCACAGGATATACATACCGCAAGACTAAAGTTAGCAGAAGTCGGTTTACCGAATACAGGCTCGGTAGGATTTGAATTACTCGACAAGGAGCAACCACTTGGCAGTAGCCAATTTATGGAGGCTACACGCTATCGCCGAGGCTTAGAAGGTGAATTAGCTCGAACTATTACTAGTTTAAATGCAGTACGAGCGGCACGGGTACACCTAGCCATACCCAAGCGTTCTGTTTTTGTTCGTGATGCACGCGAGCCTAGAGCCTCTGTATTTGTTGAACTCTACCCCGGTAGAGCAATAACACCTCAACAAGTCGTTGCTATGAGTAACCTTGTCGCTTCTAGTATTTCTGAGCTGTCACTTAAAAATGTCACCATCGTTGATCAAAAAGGAAATCTTTTATCAAAAGGCGAAGAAGACCCTCAGCTAGTCCAAGCAGCACAAGAGCTAGAATATACACGTGAAGTAGAAAAGAAAATCATTAGCCGCATTCAGGCACTACTGGACCCTATCGTTGGCGGCGATCGCTTTCGAGCAGAAGTGGCTGCGCAAGTGGATTTTAATCAGGTGGAGCAGGCTGAAGAAATGTTTAACCCTGATTTACCGGCCATTCGCAGTGAACAAACTGTTGACGAACAGCGGGTAGGTGGTGGTGTTGGCGGCATTCCAGGTGCATTAACTAACCAACCTCCTGCTAATGCAGATGCGCCTGAAATTGCAGCTGGAGGAGATAATAATAATGCTCAGCAGCCAAGTAATTCTAGATCACAATCAACACGCAATTTCGAACTAGATCGCACCATGAGTTATACCAAGCATCAAGTAGGTAAGGTACGCCGCTTATCTGTTGCCGTCGTTGTGGATGATCGTTTAGTCACGGATCCTTTGACCGGTGAACAAAAATATGAAACTTGGTCAGACAATGAGATCGAACGCTTATCTATATTGGTTCGAGATGCTGTAGGTTTTTCACCTGCTCGCGGAGATAGCGTAAATATTATTAATACCCCTTTCTTAAACGATGGCTTTAATGCAGAAGAGATACAAGCGCTCAATTTTTGGGAGGAGGAGTGGTTCACAGCCCTAATTAAACCTCTTGTAGGTCTATTGATCATATTGATTATGGTACTAGGTTTACTACGTCCTATATTGAAGACGCTAGCGCGTACCGGTTCAGAGACAAGAGATGATGAAGAAGCACAGCAATTAGCCGCGTTAGAAGCTGCTGGGCTAGGGTCTTTCGATGAGCTTTCGGATGAAGCGGTCACGCTGACGGGTACCACTGCATTATCGCTACCGGGGCCTGAAGAAAGTTATGAACAAATGCTTAACTCAGTCAAAGGCTTAGTTGCTGATGACCCAGGTCGAGTCTCACAAGTAATCAAACGATGGATAAATGAAGAATGAGTGATCCTTCTGCAACGCCTAACTCTGTTCCCCAAGTGAACATTTCACCAGTTGACCAAGCGGCTATTTTATTAATGAGCTTAGGTGAAGCAGATGCCGCTGCCGTGCTAAAACATATGGGTCCTAAAGAGGTGCAACGAGTGGGTGCCGCTATGAGCCATCTAGCGAATATTGAGCAAGAACAAGTACATGTTGTACTGTCTAACTTTATGGAACAAGTAAGAAACCTTACCGGTTTAGGTGTGGGGTCTGATAGCTATATTCGCGGTATGTTAGTCACCGCATTGGGGGAAGACAAAGCCAATGGTTTAGTCGACCGTATTTTATTGGGAGGTAATACCAGTGGCTTAGACACCTTAAAGTGGATGGAAGCACGGTCGATTTCTGACATCGTTCGAAATGAACATCCACAAATTCAAGCGATTGTATTAGCTTATTTAGATTCAGATCAATCGGCAGAAGTTCTAGCTTATTTTCCCGATGCAGTCCGACTCGATATTATGATGCGTATATCCGCCCTAGATACTGTTCAGCCCGGTGCATTACAAGAACTCAACGATATTCTAGAGAAACAATTCTCTGGTAATTCTGGTGCACAAACAACATCAATGGGTGGCTACAAATGTGCAGCTGAAATTATGAATAACCTCGATAGCACTATTGAAGGCGAGTTAATGGAAGCGATTAAAGAAGTGGACGAAGATTTAGGTAATCAAATTCAAGATCTTATGTTTGTCTTTGATAATTTACGCGATGTCGATGATCGCGGTATCCAAGCCTTATTGCGCGAAGTATCTTCTGATCTCTTAATTATTGCGTTAAAAGGCTCTGATAATGATTTACAAGAAAAAATATTCGCGAATATGTCTAAACGTGCTGCCGAATTATTACGTGATGATTTAGAGGCGAAAGGTCCAGTGAAACTTTCAGAGGTGGAGGGTGCACAGAAAGAAATCTTAACCATCGCTAGACGTATGGCAGATGCAGGCGAAATAATGTTAGGTGGTAGCGGCGAGCAAATGTTGTAATTGGAATCGTATTATGCCCGAATTAGTGACAAGAATTCCTGTAGAAACCCTTGAAAAATGTGATAGCTGGCTGTTGCCGGAAATGACATCGGATAACGTGGTTAAATCGGTCAATAGTGATAAAAATAACCTCAGAAGACAGGTAGCAGAAAAGAAAAAGAATGAAAAAATAAAAAAAGAGCAATTGCTTAACGAAGCTAATGCGAAAGAAGAAAAAAATGTGGCTTCTACCAATATAGAAGATGTCGTCGAAGAGGTAATAGACGATGCACTCATTAAAGAATCAATGTCGCCCGAAAACTTAAAAAAAATCACCGAAGATGCTGAAAAGGAAGGTTATGCAGAAGGCTATGAAAAAGGATTTTCAAAAGCAAAAGAAGAAGGCTATAAGCAAGGTTTAGAAAAAGGCGAAAAAGAGGCTAAGGAAGGTATTTCTACGAAAGTAGAACAGTTAACCTCTATTAGCGATCAGCTCTTATCTGTTTTTAATGATGAAAAAGATATTTTAGAAAAACAATTGTTAGATATGGTTTGTCATTTAACGACGGCTGTTATTGAAAAAGAAATATCTATAGATAAAAAATATATACAAACATTAGTATCTAATAGTTTGTCGATGTTGGCTGATGATGCACAAAAAATAACAATCTATCTTAATAGTAAAGATGTTGATGTCATTCAACATTCGTTAGCCAATACAGATTTTCATATTCAATATGAAGTTGATGATAGTCTCTTGCCCGGTGGCTGTCGTATTGATAATAAAAGCACTCATATCGATGCCTCTCTCAATAAAAAATTAAATGCGGTTATTAGTCAATTTCTCAATAAAGATTACGACTGTAATGAGAACAGCATTCATGATTATATTTCAGATGAAATAGAAGAAAATACAGAAAAAGCGTTGACTCAAGAATTAGATGACACAAACTCAGAACCAGAACCAGAACCAGAACCAGAACCAGAACCAGAACCAGAACCAGAACCAGAACCAGAACCAGAACCAGAACCAGAACCAGAACCAGAACCAG
>Ga0233426_10000277_pt1 | contig 57394 bp, 47 predicted proteins | sample SI_118_April2016_6_FD_179875 | JGI IMG/M metagenome (GOLD analysis project Ga0233426, IMG submission 179875) | Seawater microbial communities from Saanich Inlet, British Columbia, Canada - SI_118_April2016_10_MG | ecosystem: Environmental > Aquatic > Marine > Inlet | place: Canada: British... | reverse complement strand
GTTGTCATGTTTGAGTTCCCTTCGTTTAACGTTTTTTTTAGGTTATTTTTATCGTGCGATCCGCGCTGCTTGTGCCTTGCGTCTTTGGACTCTTTCTGGAGCGCGGCGTTGTTTGTCATCGCCAAGCTCTGTACGTGTTAGCTCGGCATTATGGATGAGTCACCAAGGCGCTTGCAAACTGGGTTGATGGCTTGCCGAGCGTGGACCTTTGTCATGATTGCGATGGTTCTCGGACATGGTAGTTGACGTCACGCGCATGCCCGCCATTTTGATCGGTGCCTCAGAGCAATTAGGGCGCCAAATCCGTTAATGATCAGAATAGGACCCACCAGAGCTTCAGCTGAATCCTCGTAAGCGATCGTGATCGTTATTTCTGCGCTAGCAATGAGAAGGTTGGTGAACACGCGGCAGTCTCAATAGACTCAGAAAATAAGCCAGAGGTGCTAAGTCGCTGGCGTTGTTATTGCCCATCTAAACGCGATACTCCGAGAAACCGAGAAACCGAGAAACCGAGAAACCGAGAAACCGAGAAACCGAGAAACCGAGAAACCGAGAAACCGAGAAACCAAGAAACCAAGAAACAGTGCGTCCTCAAAGGATAGTACGGCTGCGACTGATTAGTCGCCAAAAAGGCGCTATTGACTACCCAAACGTCGAATTTGATTCAAAATTAAATCAACCACCTACGTGTTATAAGTGACGAGGCGCGAAGTCAAATTCACGAGCTGGATGATGCTGAAAACGACGGCCAGACGCGATATGTTTTACCGCTCGCCATCAGGCTATTAGGCGAATACGCGGCTGCGTTAAAGCATAAATCAAAGCGTCATGTTTGGCGTCATGGAGCGTTAAACCACCTTTTTCTTTGCGCAAGAATTGCGCGCCGGTTTTGATCGCAACCTGACGGCTCGCATGGTTATGGACTGACAAAGTGATTAGGATCTGTTGCAGTTCGAGGTGCTGCAATCCGAGCGCTGCGAGTCCACAGGCAGCCTCGGTTGCATAACCGTATCCGGTGCAATCGGTACGAACCCAATAGCCTAAATTAGCGTCGCCATGCTCACTCGGCGAGTCAAGGCCCACGCCGCCGATGAGGGTGCCGGTGGCAGACGCTTCAATTAAAAAAGCGTATTGCGTTCGATCTCGCCAAGTTGCCTGCGCGAAACGAATCCAAGTTTTGGCGTCCCCTCGGGCGTATTGTGGATGGCACCAAGGCAAAAACGGCATGAGTTCTGCGCTCGAGCCCCGAACAGATTGGAACAAACGCTCGGTGTCGCCCTTGTTAAAAGCTCGAAGGGTGAGCCGGTCGAGTTGGATATTGGGCTCGAGTGCTCGTTTGAACTGGGCCACTAGCCGTCTCCATGCTTTGCTGCGCGCAGCCGTTACTGCGAGCATTGAGATCTGTTAAACTGTCTTTTTTCGCCTAAAAGGTCAATAAAACGTGGGAAAAAATTTATATCAAAAAGTGTGGGATGATCACTTGGTTGGGCCGCTCGAGAATGGTCAATTTCAGATTTTTATGGGCTTGCATCTTATCCATGAAGTAACGAGCCCGCAGGCCTTTGGCATGCTCAAAGACAGAGATTTAAAGGTTGCGTATCCTGGCAGAACGTTTGCAACCGTTGATCACATTATTCCGACCGTTGATCAAAGTAGGCCTTTTAGCGATCCAATGGCCGAAAGGATGATGGCTGTGTTGAGTGATGCCACTGATGAGCACGGTATCGAGTTCTTTCAGCCCAACTCTGGTAGCCAAGGCATTGTTCACGTGGTGGGGCCAGAACTGGGTTTAACCCAACCTGGCATCACGATTTGCTGCGGTGATAGTCACACCTCAACCCACGGGGCATTTGGTTGTATCGCGCTGGGCATTGGCACCAGTCAGGTTCGGGATGTTTTGGCCAGTCAAACCTTGGCGATGGACCCGCTTAAAGTCCGTCGAATCGAAGTCACCGGAAAGCTCTCCAGAGGCGTAACGGCCAAGGATGTCACGCTGCATATTATAAGGATGCTGGGTGTCAATGGCGGCGTTGGTTATGCCTACGAATATGCCGGGGCCGTGATTGACGCCATGACCATGGAAGAGCGCATGACCGTCTGCAATATGAGTATTGAGGGCGGTGCGCGATGTGGTTATATCAACCCAGATGAGACGACGTTTGCGTATCTTGAAGGTCGAGAGCGGGTGCCGAGCGGTGCTGGGTTTGATGCGGCAAAGAGCCGTTGGGCGGGCTACGCGAGTGATCCAGATGCGCACTACGACGATGTTGTGGTGATTGACGGTGGCGGAATTGAACCGACAGTGACTTGGGGTGTGACGCCGGCCCAAGCGTTAGGCATTGGTGAGCGGATTCCAGATCCCACTGCAGCAGAGGGTTTAGATCAGGAATTAATGAGTGATGCTTTGCGTTATATGCAGCTTGAGGCCGATGCGCCGATTGCTGGAACTGAAATTGATGTTGCCTTTATCGGAAGCTGTACCAACGGCCGCTTGAGCGATTTCCAAGCGGTAGCCGAGGCGATCGTGGGTCGGAAAGTTGCTGCATCGGTGCGCGCTATCGCCGTGCCAGGGTCGGAAAAAGTCGATCAGGCTGCACGTGCATTAGGATTACATGACATTTTTACAGCGGCAGGGTTTGAGTGGCGTAAGCCTGGTTGCTCCATGTGTTTGGCAATGAATCCGGACAAGCTGGTGGGCGATGAGGTCTGCGCATCCAGTTCAAATCGCAATTTTATGGGCCGGCAAGGCTCCTCGACCGGACGAACGATTCTTATGAGCCCGATCATGGTAGCAGCGGCTGCGATTCAAGGTGCTGTGGCCGATGCGCGAGATGTCTTTGAGCTGGAGCAGACATCATGAATGACCTAGTCAAAAGAAGTGGACGCGGCGTCTATGTGCAAGGTAATGACATTGATACCGATCGTATTATTCCGGCCCGATTTTTGAAATGTGTGACCTTTGACGAACTGGGGCCTGCATTGTTTTATGATGAACGGTTCGATACCCAGGACGTGTCCAAAGGGCATATCCTTGATGCGCCCGTTCATCGAGGGGCCAGCATCATGATCTCGGACACCAACTTTGGTTGTGGGTCGAGTCGAGAGCACGCCCCGCAAGCGCTCCAGAAATTTGGGTTTGAAGTGATCATTGCCGAAAGTTTCGCGGAAATTTTTCATGGCAATTGTACGACCCTAGGTATGCCGTGCTTGGTCATGGAAAAGACGCAGCGCAAAGCATTAGCAGCCCTAGTAGGACTCCATCCCGATGCGGAGTTTTTAATAGACCTGCAGGCACAAAACCTCACCTTCGCCAACGAGCAGTTTTCGTTCACGATGAAAGAGAGTGCGCGTGAAGCGTTCTTGAGCGGACGGTTTGACCCTTTGGATGAATTGCTGGTTGCCAAAGATGCGATTCAAGCGGTGGCCGTGAGGCTGAGTTATTCGGACCATTCGGGATGAGTGGGTCGAGACAGATCGAAATTTATGACACGTCGCTGAGAGATGGTAATCAAGGTGAAGGGGTCAACCTGTCGCTTTCTGACAAGCTTGCCATAGCCGATATGTTGGATACGATTGGTGTTATGTATCTCGAAGGGGGCTGGCCAGGTTCGAACCCAAAAGATAATGATTTTTTTCTAGCCTGTCAGGACAGACCATTTGAGCAAGTCAAAGTATCTGCTTTCGGCTCAACCCATCGGGCGGATTGCTTGCCTGAGGACGACCACTTTCTGGGTATGTTAGTTCAGGCAAAAGCCGATGTGACGTGTATTTTTGGGAAGTCCTGGGATTTACATGTCGAGCAAGCGCTACGCATCACGGCAGAACGAAACCTTGAGATGATTGAAGGCTCGGTTGCCTATCTGAAGCAGGCAACCCAAAAACCTGTCTTTTATGATGCGGAGCATTTTTTTGATGGTTTCAAGAGCGACCCTGGCTACGCACTGGCAACCCTTGAATCGGCTTTGGTCGGCGGCGCGGATCGCGTGATTTTATGTGACACCAACGGTGGTGCGCTGCCGCACGAGATTGAGCGGGCAATTGGCGCCGCGCGCGGCCATCTACCCGAAATCCAATTGGGAATACATGTACACAACGATGGTGGTTTGGCAGTAGCGAATACCCTGCGTGCGGTCGAGGCGGGTGTTTGCCAGGTGCAGGGCACCATTAATGGGATTGGTGAGCGCTGTGGAAACGTTGATTTAACCACCATCATTGCCAATCTAGAGTTGAAATACGGTTTCAAGTGCTTGCCGGAAGGTCGGCTTCAAGGCCTAACGCGGTTGTCCCGAAAAGTCTGGGAAACCTTGGCCTTTGACGGGCCGCTTGGGCAGCCGTATGTAGGCGGTTCAGCCTTTGCCCACAAAGGAGGCGTACATGTTTCTGCGGTTCAAAGAAATCCCGAAACCTACGAACATGTGACACCGGAAAGTGTCGGCAACAGCCGTAAAATTCTGATTAGCGAGTTGTCCGGTGGATCCAATGTCCGAGCGAAACTGGCTAATCGGTACCCAGAACTCCAGGGCAAGACGTCGGCTACAAACATACTGGAGGACATCCAAGATAAAGAGCATGCGGGTTATTCGTTCGAGAATGCGGACGGCAGCTTCGATTTGTTGGTTCGTCGTCACTTAGGCCATTTTAGCCCCTGTTTTGAACCGATTTACTATCGTATTTATTCGCCCGCGAACGAGTCTGCGTCGGACCAAAATGATGTCACCATTGCAGGGGCGATTGAAGCTTCGGTAAAAGTCCGCATCGGGGATGAAGAAATCTTATGCGCGGCCGAAGGCAATGGACCGGTGGATGCGTTAAACCAAGCATTACGGCAAGCGTTGCAAGCGCGCTTCCCAGAAATTAATGATCTGCACTTGAGTGACTATACCGTTCGGGTCATTAACTCAACGCAGGAGACTGCCGCGAAAGTCCGAGTTCATCTCGAGCACACGTTCGAGGGCGGAACCTTCGGGACAGTCGGCGTCAATGTCGACGTCATCAAAGCGAGTTGGAATGCCTTGATCGAGGCCTACCATTTTGCCCTGATGCAACACCGAGATTTTCAATCTGAGCAGCGCGATTTACAAAACACCTAGTTGGAACCCAAGGAAAAACCATTATGACCTGGGAGAATCGCTGGCATCCTTTGCTTGAACGTTGGGTGACGATTACGAGCCATCGTGGGACGCGACCGTGGTTGGGTGGTCGGGTAGCGGGAGCGCCTGATGCACCGCAGTACGATCCGGGCTGCTATTTGTGCCCAGGGGGTGAGCGGGTATCAGGCATTAAAAACACGGCCTATACCGCCTGTTTCGTTTTTGACAATGACCATCCCGCCTTTGGCGCGAGCGCGCCCGAGCCAACGCCTGCGCCCGGGATCTATGAAAGCGCCCGTGCGGACGGATTATGCCGAGTCCTATGTTATACCCCAGATCATGGCGGCCGGCTGAGCGGGTTATCCGAACGCGAGTTCAAAGAAGTTGTCCGCTGTTGGCGGGACCAGACGGATGCTTTGATGCGGGACACCGGGTATGAGCATGTTTTTATTTTCGAAAATAATGGTGAGGTGGTCGGCGTGTCAAACCCGCACCCGCATTGCCAGATTTACGCAACCCCCTTTGTGTTTCATACCGTGGCGCAAGAGGTTCAAGCAGTGGATCGTTACCGACAAGCAGAAGCAGAAAACTTGTTCGACGCGATCATTCGTTCTGAGCAACTCGACGGGCGTCGAATTTTAGTTGAAACCGACGACTGCCTAGCGTTTGTTCCGTATTTTGCGCAATTGCCCTATGAAACATTGATTATGCCAAAAGGGCGGTGGCAACGGTTAACAGAGATGCCAGAGCGCGCGCTTGATGATCTGGCTTTGACGTTGCGCGCGGTGCTTAAAATGCAAGATCACCTATGGCCGACGCCGCAGTCCTATATTCTGTCGGTGCATCAGGCGCCGAAGTCCCTATCGATTGATCACGATTATCGATGTTATATTCGCTTGCAGCCAATGCTTCGAGGGCCGGGCCTACAAAAATATTTGGCAGGTGTCGAAACCGGTGGTGGCCAGTTTTTAAATGATGGCTCTCCCGAAGAAAAAGCGGCTGAATTGAGCGCGGCAGGCTTGTTAGTGCCCAAAGAACGCTAAAGTCGCGGGCCTTGGCCAGTTTTATACAAAGGAAATTCAGGCGTCAGGAATTAAACAGCTTTTAGGAGGACAAACAGAGGCTATCACGGCGCTCAGATTGATGTGGCAAGATGCGCCTTAAGCGAGGTGCTGACGGCGCCTTTCCGGGCATGAAGCTTTGCTGGTTCGGATAGCGTTGCGTTGGTTGAGAGCATGCCTTTAGACTGGGCCAGGGTCTAGGGCGTTGTTTGATGTCGTAGACCCACTTGGTGGCTACAAGGTTTAAAGATAAATTTGGTTCGGTGTTGGATGAGTCGGTGATGGATGAGTCAGAGATGGATAACCAGTCTGCGTCTGCGACTGCACAACCATTGAGAGTGATACGGACGTGATTGGCTGACGAGTCGCGAGCGACAAGGCCGCGCGGAATCTAGGAAGGTGAAGGCGTCATATCGTCGTCAGTCTAGAAAACGTAAACGTTAGGATTAAACAGTTAAAAACAGAAACAGGAGAACGTAATGAAAGTCGATACGCATTTAACTCAAAATTGGCGCAAGGTACCGGCTGCGGTTCAGGCCGCTGAAGCCGATGGTTATGACGGCGTTGGCACCGCGGAGATGAATCATGATCCGTTCTTCCCGTTGCTGCTCGCAGCAGAACATAGCGAGTCGATTGAAATCAGGACCGGTATTGCGGTTGCTTTTGCGCGCTCACCGATGATCCTGGCTAATCAAGCCCATGATTTAAACGCCTATTCGAAGGGCCGGTTTACGTTAGGGCTGGGATCACAAATTCGGCCGCATATCACTAAGCGGTTTTCGATGCCCTGGGGTGCACCAGCAGCGCAAATGAAAGAATTGATTCAAGCGATGCGAGCAATTTGGGCCAATTGGTATGATGGCGAACCGCTTCGGTTCGAAGGTAAGTATTACAACCATACGCTCATGACACCTGCCTTCACGCCAGAAGATACCGAGTATGGTGCGCCGAAGGTTGTCTTGGCAGCTGTAGGTCCTATTATGACGGAGGTTGCCGGTGAAGTGGCGGATGGTCTTATTATTCACCCCTTCAGTAATGAAAAATATATCCGAGAAGTGACCTTGCCGGCGATCGATCGTGGTCTTGCGAAATCAGGTCGGAGTCGATCCGATTTCGAAATCAGCTATACGCCTTTTATGGTGTCCGGCAAAGATGAGGCAACTTTCGAGGCGGAAAAAATTGCAGCTAAGAATCGAATTTCATTTTACGGCTCAACGCCAGCTTACAAGCAAGTTCTTGGCGTTCATGGTTGGGGTGACCTGCAAATTGAATTGAATGCGTTATCAAAGCAGGGCCAATGGGCGGAGATGTCGAATTTAATCAGCGATGAGATGCTTAACACCATGGGGATTATGGCGGCGCCTTCAGCCATCGTGCCAGAAATGAAGCAGCGTTATGGCGACTTCACAGATCGAACGAGCGGTGCCTTTGGCTTCGTTGATCATGGCACGCGGACCGAAATGGTAGCAGCCTTGCGAGCTGGGTAATGCCCGTGGATGCGGCGGAAATCCCTAGAAGCTTGGTGTCAACGCATCGCGCTCGGTTAAAGATATTAGATCAAAGAAAGCTGCCGGAAACGGTGTCTTATCTCGATTGCTCGGAACTTTCTGAGGTTATCTCAGCCATTAAAAATTTGGCGGTTAGGGGTGCGCCGGCCATCGGTTTGGCAGCTGCTTATGGACTTGTGCTAGGGCTCGATGACTGTGTGGACGAGCTGGCCAGGATTCGGATTGAATTGAGGGATAGAGGTCAAGCGCTGATTGCTGCGAGACCGACGGCGGTGAATTTGTCCTGGGCCGTTGAGCAGATGCTGGATTTTGCGGCAACCAAAGAGGCGGCCCTGGGTGAGCCAGGATGGCGAGACAGGTTGTATCAACAAGCGAGAAAACTGTTTGAGGCCGATCGTGCCGCCTGCCGAGCGATCGGTATTGCAGGTGCCGCATTAATCAAGGATAAACCTTCGATTTTGACTCATTGTAATGCTGGCTCTCTTGCAGTTTCGGAGTTTGGCACCGCGCTCGCCCCAATTTACCAAGCGCAGGCCGATGGTTTGCCTGTTCAAGTTTGGGTGGATGAAACGCGCCCTGTGCTGCAAGGGGCGCGGTTAACAGCCTATGAATTGATGGCCCACGGCGTACCGTGTCGATTGATTACAGACAATATGGCTGCTCACGTCATGTCCAAGGGTTGGGTTGACCTTGTGCTGGTGGGTGCTGACCGAGTGGCCCGGAACGGTGACGCAGCCAATAAAATCGGCACGTTGGGCGTTGCAATTCTGGCAAAGCACTACGGAATCCCATTTTATGTTGCGTGCCCTTGGTCAACCATTGATCTCGAAACGCCTATGGGCGCCGAGATTACGATCGAAGAGCGTGCCGGGGACGAAGTGCGTCAAATTCAAGGAATTTGGACTGCACCGCGTGATGTGCCGGTTTTCAATCCTGCCTTTGATGTGACGCCCGCCGGGTTGATTGCGGGCTTTATTACCGAGCGTGGCATTCTGTCGCCAAACGCGTTGTCCAAGCACGCGCCGGAGGCAAGATATGGCTGAACAAGAAGGGGTCATTAAGTTTACCTATGAATTTGAAAAACGTGTGAATGTCTCAGAAGTGTCTTGGGAAATGCAAATTTGGCGTGATCTCTTTGTGGGTTACGCGTTAATCGGTCAGGTACCCGATCGCTACGGCGGTTTTGGCTTCGGCAACTTGAGCTGCCGAGTCGGCGAAGCTTTTAGTATCACAGCCTCCCAGACGGGCGGGCTCAAGTGTCTGAGTGCCTTGGATTACGCCTTGGTGCATGATTGGTCGCTTGTACGCAACCATTTGTCAGCAACAGGTGATAAAGAGCCCTCCTCTGAGTCCTTGACTCATGCTGCGATTTACGACAGTTGCCCGTCGGTTCGTTTTGTCTTCCACGTTCATAGTCCGCTGATCTGGCATGCCCGACAGGCGTTAGGCTTGCCCGAAACAAGTGCTGAAATCCCTTATGGCACGGTCTTGATGGCGCAAACCTTGAAATCCCTTGCTCGGGACATCGGCCCAGACGGCATCATTGCGATGGCGGGACACGAGGACGGTATTATTGCTTGGTCGACGACGGCCATGGGGGCTGGTTCGCTGATCTTTAGCGCGCTGCATCAGCAATCAGTCTGATCATGGAAGTATCGTGGAAATGTCGATTGAGGCTTTTTTTCTCCAAGGAATAGCGCAACAATCAAGGACCAATAAAAGGGAGACCCTATGCTTTCCAACAAACCATTGCTCTTGGCAATTGGCGCCGGCTTGCTCGTAATTTTGATTGCAGGGACCCTTTTGTTCGAAGGGGATGAGAAGGCGCCCGCAACCACCCAGATCGTCACGTTACCGGTCCCCCAACCAGCGCCTGTGGTTGTCGAGGTCACGCCGGAACCTGAGCCGGAACCTGAACCCGAATCAGCGCCTGAACCTGAGCCCGAACCGGTTGAGCCAGCGTTTGTGTTACCGCTTCTAAATGCGAGTGATGGTTTGATTCGCGATGGTTTGGTCAGTCTGAGTCGGCATGAAGGGATGAATCAGTGGGTTGCGGTTAACGATCTTATTAGAAAATTTGTTGGGTTCACGAACGGTGTGTCAGAAGGCCGAGTGGTTCGAAATCCGGTCGAGATCCTGGCGCCAAGGGGCAAGTTTTTAGTGTCCCAAATAGATGAAGAAACTTACTCAATCGATCCAAAGAGTTACGATCGCTACGATTTATTTGTCAATATATTTGAGTCCTTGGACAGTGAAGGCACGGCAGAGCTGTATGTCTTAGTTTTGCCGTTGCTCGATCAGGCCTACTCTGAGCTTGGTTTGCCGAACGGCAGCATGAACAATACGCTGTTTGCCGCCATCGGTAGGTTGTTGGAAGTACCGGTGATAGCAGGTGAAGTGCGGTTGACCCAGCCTGTTGTGATGTACGAGTTTGAAGACTCGGCACTAGAGCGGCTCAGTCCTGCTCAAAAACAAGTCATCCGAATGGGGCCAATTAATACTCAGCGACTTCAGCGAAAACTCTCCGAGATATCGCGTGCGCTTCGGGTGGCGCTCGAGACCAACTAGTTCGTGATGGCTAAGCCTTTATCGGGTTTACGGGTACTCGATTTAACCTTAGCGCGAGCTGGCCCTGTTGCGGTTAGGCTTCTGGCTGATTGGGGAGCAGATGTAATCCGGGTGGAGCCGCCTGCCACCACATCATCCCAAGATGTCACGGGTCAACGCACAGGATCCGATGCTCAAAACCTTCATCGAAACAAACGATCCTTTTCTTTGAATTTGAAAACAGAAGCCGGATATAGCCTGTTTTTAAAACTCTTGGCGACGGCAGACATTTTAGTTGAGAATTTTCGTGCGGAAGTTAAATATCGTTTAAAGATTGATTATGAGACGCTGCGTCAAGCTCATCCAAGTTTGATCTATGCCAGCATAAGTGGCTTTGGTCAGGATGGGCCGTATCGTTCCCGACCCGGGGTTGATCAAATTGTTCAAGGCACGAGTGGCCTGATGAGCCTAACGGGGGCGGCGGATGGGGTCCCCATGCGAGTTGGCATTGCGATTAGCGACACCTCTGCTGGTATGTTTTTGGGCCAAGGCATTCTTTTGGCCTTGATTGAACGGTCAAAAACTGGCGAGGGTCAATGGGTTCATACCAGTTTGCTCGAGGCGATGCTGAGCAAGCTGGATTTTCAGGCAGCGCGCTACACGATGTCCGGGGAAATCCCTGGCAGAGTGGGTAATGATCACCCCACCTTTTCGCCGATGGGGGTCTTTGAGGCCGCTGATGGCTTCGTGAATATCGCAGCGAGTACTACGAAAATGTTTCGTGCATTCTGCGAGGTGTTGTCCCAGCCGCAATTGGCGGAGGATCCCAGGTTTGAGACCGGGTCGGGCCGTCTGGCGCATCGTCAAATCCTGAACGATGCGATCAATGAATGCACTCGAGCCCTGACCATGCGGGAATTGGTAGCGCGGTTGAACCCTGTCGGCTGCCCCTGCGGCCCGATTTACTCGGTGGCCGAGGCTTTTGAAGACCCCCAGGTTCAACATCTAGGCATGGTTGCTAATGCGCACCATGACGTCTTGGGCGATATTGGTTTGGTCCGTAGCCCGATTAATTTGTCTAACCATGATCGGGTCACGGATTTTGACCGAGCCGCGCCGGCGCTAGGCGCTCATAACCCGGAAATTTACACCGAGCTGGGATTGAGTAGTCAAGAAATCCAAGCGTTGAAAGATAAAGGGGCTGTTTAGCGTATTGTCTTTGAGAATAAATTGATCTGTAGGCTTTCGGCTTTGAACCAGGCCGTTGGGGTCTCGCTTGAGGCTTGATCTTGAGGGCGTAGCGGGCGTCGCGTCGTAACCCTGAAGGGTGAAAAACAGAAGGGTTTAATGGGTTCAAAATTCAAAGGTGTTGGAGTTTTACGATGGAGCTAGAGACAAATAAAATGTTGGCCCGGATCGAGGACGGCATTGGTTGGGTCACGTTCAATCAACCGGAGAAGCGCAATGCGATTTCGCTCGAGATGTGGGCGGCTCTGGGTGAGATTCTCGAGGCGTTTCACCATGACCCGAGGGTTCGAGTGGTTGTCATGAGTGGGGCGGGTGGTCAAGCATTCGTGTCAGGTGCGGATATTTCAGAGTTTGATGAAAAACGGGGCAGTGCGCACCAGCGCGAAAGCTATGCAATGGTTGCCGCGAATGCCAATCGGTGGCTCGCAAACATCGATAAACCCATGATTGCGATGATTGAGGGCTATTGTATAGGGGGGGGGCTTGCGACTGCGCTTAATGCGGATGTGCGGTTTGCGACGCCTAACTCGACGTTTGGGATACCTGCGGCGCGATTAGGGTTGGGCTATGAACTGGGGGGGTTGAAGACTCTAGTCGGTCTGGTGGGACCAGCTCATGCAAAAGATATTATGATCTCGGCCCGTTACTTTGGTGCAGAGGAGGCCCAGAGAATGGGGCTGATCAATTTTGTGCTTGAGCCCTCTGAGTTGAGGGATGCTGTTACGGCATATGCTTTAAGGGTGGTAGCCAACGCACCGCTCACGGTTCATGCGGCGCGGCGCGCCATCCGGGAGGTGCTCAAGCCCGAGTCAGCACAAACGCCCGCGCGAATTCAAGCGCTGATTGATGCCTGCTTTAATAGCGAAGATTACAAAGAGGGTCGTCAAGCCTTTAAAGAAAAGCGGCCGCCGCAATTCAAAGGCAACTAGCAGCTTATCGTTCCGTGAGCGCTGAGGCAGTAGCGCGTTTTAACGGTTTGAGTAAATAGTCCATGACGCTCTTCTCGCCGGTACTGATGTCAACCGTTGCGATCATGCCTGGCATAATCGGTAAAGGATTCTCCGCTTGACCTAAATAGTTCTTCGCGGTTCTGACTCGAATTTGAAAAAAATATTCTCCGGTTTCATCAACGATGGTGTCGGCGCTAATTTGCTCAAGGGTTGCATCGAGTCCCCCATAGATTGCGAAATCATAGGCCGTGACTTTCACGGTCGCACTTTGGCCCGGGCGAATAAAGGCTATATCGACTGGCCGAACCTTGGCGTTGACCAGTAGGGTATCGTCGAGGGGGACAATCTCGAGTAGATCCATGCCCGGCTGAATGACGGCGCGTTCTGTTGTGACCAATATTTGGTTCACGATGCCGTTGGCCGGTGATCTAACTTCCGTTCGAGCCACGCGGTCCTGCAGCGCGACCTTAGAGTAGCTTAGCCGCTCAAGGTCCGAGCGCGTCGCCGTCAGTTCTTCTTGGGCAATTGCAAGGTACTGTTGCTGCCGTTCTTGTATTTTTTGGCTTGCTTCCGTGATGACAGAGTCTTGAGCCGGCAGCTTCAATCGAATGCCTTCAAGACGGCCCTCAGCTTCATTCACAGCGGCCTTTAGGCGGATCAGTTCGACCTGTGACACGGCGCCGGTTGCGACCAGGGGGGCGGTCATCGCAAGCTCTTGACGCGCATAGTCTGCACCCTGGGCCAATTTTTGGAGTTCGCGCTGCAACTCCTCTTTAGCTTGTTTGTGCTGTGATCGTTGTTGTTTAAGGATCGATAAGTTGCTTTTGAGTTCGTCTTGCCTTGATTTCAACAGCTGGGCTTCATCATCAAAGGATCGTTTCTCGGCTGCGGTCAGATTCGGTGGCGCCTGCATTGGCTCACCCGAGATCTCGGATTCGAGTCTGAGCATTTTAAAGCTGAGTGTTGTGATGGCGGATTGGCTTTCATTAAATGAGGAAGCGAATCGCGTATTATCGATTTGGAGTAGCACCTGCCCCTTTTCGACGCGATCACCTTCTTGGACAAGAATGGCGCTCAAGATACCGCCTTCCAAGTTTTGAACGACCTGAGTCTGACTTGAGGCAATGATTCGCCCGTCGGCTCGTGTGATTTCCTCGAGGACAGCGAAGTTTGCCCAGATAATCGCGGTCAGGACAAAGACGGCCGTGATCCAAAGCGCGATATGGCTGAGTGGCTGGGTCTGGGTTAGCGCATTGAATCGTGCGGTATGGTCAATGGATTTGGTGGTCATGTTGATTGTCCACTGTTCTGTGCCAGTTGACTCAAAATGGCCTCTTTGCTGCCATCCGCCATCACGGTGCCATTTTTCATAACGATGACCCGATCGACGAGTTCTAGAAGGTTCATCCGGTGGGTAATCAAAATCAAGGTTCGCTTCGAGCCGTGATCACGTAATTGTTGAATAAAATCCAGTTCCGCCTGACGGTCCATCGCATTTGTGGGCTCGTCTAAGAGCATTAGCGGCGCTTGGTTAATCAGAGCGCGGGCAATCGCGATGCCTTGACGTTGACCCCCAGATAAAAAGCCACCCCGCTCGCCTACTTGAAAATCGAAGCCCTCTGGATGCTGATCAAAATACTTTCGAATTCCGCCAAAATTTGCGGCGTCCAAGATCTGCTCGTCGGTCGCATTGGCTAAACCGAAACGAATATTGTCTCGAACCGAACCGGCTAAGAGCGTTGATTCTTGTGGGAGGTAACTGATTTTTCGGCGTAAATCAGCTGGATCGAGTTGGTGTATATCGGCATTGTCGATCAAAAGGCTGCCGTCGGTAGGAAGGTAGAGCTTTGAGATCAGCCGCTCTATGGTGCTTTTGCCGGAACCGGTCGGGCCAATGATTGCGACCTTCTCATAAGGCTTAACTTGAAAGCTGACAGAATTCAAAGCCGGCACGGCCTGACCGGGATAAGTAAAGCTTACGGATTTAAATTCAACGGCCGGCTTTAAGTCGGCGCGATGCAAGAACTGGTGCTTGAAATCCCGTTCGCCCGGCAGGTTCATTAAGCGGTCAATGGTGCCGTAGGCGGCTAGTGCATGCTGGTAACGGGTCATAATCGTCGCAATCTGCCCCATTGGAGCCAGCGCTCTGCCCGTTAAAATGGTGCAGGCAATCAGACCACCGATACTGAGCTCGCCGGCTTGTATGGCGTACACCCCGGCAATGACGAGAACAACTGTCGTGCTTTGAGAAATTAATTGAATCAAGTTTAAGGTTGTCAGTGAGCCGAGTCTCGATTTTAGTCCGAGGCTCGCCAGTTGGTCTTGAGACTGCTCCCAACGAGCTTGCATCGTACTTTCAGCCTGAAGCGCTTTGATGACTTCCAAGGAATGCAGTGTCTCAACCAGCATGGCCGTTTTTCGGGACGATTCCGTGAAGATGTCCTGGATAATGGGGCGAAGCTGGCGCTGAGCGGTGTAGCTGACGAGCAACACAAGCGGTAATACGAAGAGCGGTATCATCCCGATAGGACCCGCAATGCCAAAGATCAAACCAATAAAGAGCAGGACAAAAGGGAGATCAATCAGTGTGAGTAACGTGGTCGAGGTGAAAAATTCTCTGAATTGATCAAACTCTTGAAGTTGGTTTGCAAAGCTGCCGATGCGTTTGGGATGCTCCTGCATGGTCATGTTAAGAACTTGTTCAAAGGTTGCTGAAGACAATAAGAGGTCAGATCGCTTGCCGGCGATATCAAGAAAATAGCCTCGGAGCGATTTCATAACAAAATCAAAAACGAAAACCAAGGCAACACCGGATGCCAGTACCCAAAGTGTGTTGGTCGCTTGATTGGGAACGACCCGGTCGTAGACGTTCATAACGAATAAAGGGGTGGCCAGTGCAAAGATGTTGGTCAGTAGGGAGGCAATAAAGACTTCCGAGTAAAGGCTTTTAGATTGCCGTATGACGGACCAAAACCAGTGCGTATTGAACCGCTGTTGAACAGAGTCATCTGGCGCGCGCGCCTCAAGCTTTAGTAGGGCGCCGGCATAGTGGTCTTCGACGAGGGATTTATCAATCTCCGCAGGTTGCGCCTGCAGGCCACTGGGGTAGATCAAGGTGCTATCAGTCATCTTAATAATGAGCAGTGCTCGGTCGTCGTTGAGCATGAGCAGGCAAGGACAATCCTCGTTCGTTAGGGCGTCAAACTGCTTGGTCGAAACCATGGGTTCAAACCCAGCACGCTTTGCTGCTCTGGCAGCGAGTGTTAGAAGGTCTGTGCCGGAAGTTGGTTTTGGCAGCCCAGAATAAAGCGCGTTTTCGGATACGGGCTGTCCTAACGCGCGCGTGTAAGCAGACAAGGCAGCGCTAGGAGTACTTGCTATTGTGTTTAAATCATCGAGAACTGGATCTGGCATAACGTGAGTATAGCATTCGTTATAAAAGTCTCTGCTAGACTTATTGCAGTACGCTGAAACGGTGCGCGATGCGCCGGTTTAAGGCGGCAATCAGACTTAATAAGAGTCGGTTCGTTGCAAGATTGGATCCTTTATGTTGCTGACTTTGTTCGGGTTATTGAGACGCCACCGTTTGCCGGTTTCGACCGGCGAGTGGCTTGACTTGTTATCGGCGCTGAAAGCAGGCGTCGTTTTCTCAAACCTTGATGGGTTTTATTACCTTGCCCGTTTGTGCCTGGTCAAAGATGAGCGGTATTTTGATCGGTTTGATCAAGCCTTCAGTGCCTTTATGGCAGGTCTCGACGCGGCGCCTCTCGATACAACAGACGCCCTGTTAGTCGGCGCGCTCACGGAGGTACTTTCAAGTCGTGAAGCTTTCGAGCTGGATGAGGAGACGTTGCGGCGATTGTTGCGGGATCTAATAACAAGTCCTACCGATGCCAGCCAGTCACGTACCGTCCTGTTGGATAGTTTGACTGAGGCAGGAAAGCGGTCCGGCTTACCCGCAGAAGTGGCCCTAACGCCTGCGCTTGATAAGCTTGCGGCATCTGATGCGGCTCAGGCGAAGGCGAAGGCAGGGCAAGCGGAGGTCGGCGTTGACGCCGCCCCAGCGATAGCGCGCAGAGATCAGGCTGAAGATCATGGCGAAGGTGAAGGTGAAGGTGAAGGTGAAGGTGAAGGGGAGGGCGACGCCGGAGATTCAGAATCGGGTGAGCCTGGGCAGGAAGGTGACGGCGGCCAGCAAGGCGTAGGCCAGTCCCAAGAGACAGGACGCGGTATGACCCGTGAGCGCCCTCAGATGGTTGGCGAGCGGCATCACCGAGAAGCGTTGCGATTTGGCACCGCCAGCAAAGTATGGGAGCAGCGGGCTTATCAGGCTTTAGATGATGATGCGATTCTTGGGGTTAGGAGTTTACGGTTGGCGCTACGGCATCTGCGCAAGTGGGTGCGTCAATCACAGATCGAGGAACTTGATCTACTGCAGACGATTCAAAAAACAGCGGCTGGTGGCGGGTTTTTGGATATTAGAATGCGACCAGAGCGTCGTAATGGTTTAAAGCTGGTGCTTTTGTTGGACAGTGGTGGGTCTATGGACGCGCATGCTGAGATTTGTTTTCAGCTTTTTTCCGCCGTAAAAGCTGAACTCAAATCACTGCAGTGCTATCGGTTTCATAATTGCATATACGAAACGTTGACGGAGTTTGACGAGGGGGTGTTTGCGCCTGCTCTATCGACAACAACGTTTTTAAGTCGCTTAGACCCAGACACTCGCCTGATCATTGTGGGTGATGGTCAAGTTGGGCTTCCGGAACTGGTGGAAGTTGGCGGAAGTCTGCGCCATTACAACGCAACGACGGGGATTGAATGGTTGACCCGAATACAGGATCGTTGCCGGCATGTTGTTTGGTTGAACCCTGTCTCGGAGCAGACCTGGACGCATTCGCCAAGTCTCGCGCTGATTCAAAACGCGATGGCGGGTGCGATGCATCCGTTGACGCCGGCGGGCCTTACGAAGGCGGCAAAGGCGCTGCTACGTTAACTTGGCGGACTGGCTTGTTCGTACAGAAACCTTGAATGTTGTCCGCCATTTGCTGAATTAAGCGTTGCCTTGATTCAAGCGCGCCCCAAGCATTGTGCGGCGTGATTAACAAGTTCGGACGATGAACTTGAAGAAGTGATTCTTCAAGGGTTGGTGGCTCGATTGCCAAGACATCCAGCGCGGCGCCCGCGATGTCACCTGCCTCTAATGCTTCGAGCAAAGCCTGACTGTCCACCAAGGCTCCGCGAGCCGTATTGATTAAAAAAGCAGAGGGCTTCATGGCGGCCAGACTTGTGGCATTAATAAGGTTCTCGGTGGCGGCCGTTAATGGGCAATGCAGTGAAACCACATCGGCGCGTCGCAAGAGTGTTGGGAGATCGCATCGGGCAATGTTCGAATGAGTTTGTTTGGATGAGGGGCTCGACTGGGCGCTAGCCGCGATGACAGTCATGCCGAAGGCTTGCGCCAGCTCGCCAACGGCTTGACCTAATTCGCCGAGGCCGATAATGCCTAGCGTTTTACCAGACAACTCGATAATCGGGTGGTCAAGCCGGCAGAAGACGGGACTCTTTTGCCATTGTCCGGTTTGCGTGTCCCGTAAATAGCGCGGCATGTTCGTCACAAGATTGAGTAGGAGCGTCAGAACGTGTTGGGAGACCGACGGTGTTGCGTAACCGACCGCATTGGATACGGTAATTCCCTGTTCGCGTGCAGCAGTAAGATCAATATTGTTGGTTCCGGTTGCCATGACGCTAATGTGCTTTAGTTGTCTGGCTTGACCAAGGACCTCTCGCGATAACATCACCTTGTTCGTGAGCACGACATCCGCGTACTCAATCCGGGTTGCAACGTCTTCTTTTTGTGTCGTCGGGTGGGTAGACCAACTGGTGAGTTGCCTTGTGACAGGGCTAAGGTCGACGCCCAGACCGAGGCTTTCGGCGTCAAGAATGACGCCGTTCATAAAGGTTTCCGGCTAGTTGGGATGCGAGCAGTCCCGATTAGCATTAAAGGTCTGGGAAGGCATCCAAGAGGGCTGCATTCCACTGATCTAGGTGCGCTTGTTGATCGGCTAGCAGGGCCTCGGTATCCCCTTCAATATGGGCTTTGACGATGGTGTCGCCCTGCCGAATATCATTTACGACAGCTTGATCGCTGTCATTAATGACAGCACCAAAAACGCTGTGTTTGTCATTTAAATGTGGTGTTGGTCCGTGGGTGATGAAAATTTGACTGCCGTTGGTGCCAGGGCCCGCGTTGGCCATTGATAAGATCCCGGCGCGATCATGCCTTAAATCATCTGAAAACTCGTCTTCGAAACGATAGCCAGGGCCACCCGTGCCGGTACCGAGAGGGCAGCCGGCTTGGATCATAAAATTGCTTATAACCCGATGGAAGCTGAGACCATCGTAATAACCTTTTTGAATAAGGTTTACGAAACTAGCGCACGTGATCGGAGTTTGATCAGCAAACAACTCGATGTTGATGGTGCCTTTGTTGGTTTCGATAACGGCAGTTAGGCTCACAGTTTTTCCTTATTCGTCAAGTTAGGGATAGGGGTATAGATCAACTATTAAGGCGCTAGCGCCTAAAGGGCTAGCGCTGGCTCATGGGAACATAGTCCCGCTTGTCAGGGCCGAGATACAATTGCCGGGGGCGACCAATTTTAAAGGGCGAGCTTAGCATCTCAGACCAATGTGCGATCCAGCCGGGCATTCTGCCAAGCGCGAACAGCGCCGTGTACATTGGGGTTGGAATACCCATTGCCTTGAGTGTGATGCCCGAATAGAAATCAATATTTGGGTAGAGCTTGCGATCGATAAAGTAGGCTTCTTCCCGCGCAATTTTTTCAAGCGCGCTGGCAACTTTCAACAAGGGTTCCTCTTCAACGCCTTGTTCCGCCAAAACAGCATGGCAGCTGGCTTGCATGACCGTTGCTCGAGGATCAAAGTTTTTATAAACCCGGTGCCCAAAACCCATTAATTTAAAGGGATCCTCTTTGTCTTTGGCTTTGTCGACATATTCGGCAACACGGCTGAGATCGCCGATTTCATTTAGCATGTCGAGAACAGCCTCGTTCGCGCCGCCATGAGAGGGTCCCCATAGCGCTGCGATTCCAGCTGCAATGGCCGCATATGGGTTGGCCTCGGTCGAGCCCGCTAGGCGCACGGTTGACGTTGATGCGTTTTGTTCGTGATCAGCATGCAGGATGAATATTTTATCCAGAGCTTGCGCAAGGGTTGGGCTCACTTGGCTGGCTCGGCCGGTTTCGCCGAAACACATATTTAGGAAGTTTTCGGCGTAACCCAAAGTGGGATCCGGATCGACAAATGTTTCGCCGATTGATTTTCGATAGCTCATAGCGGCAAGCGTGGGGATTTTTGCAATCAGCTGCATCGCAGACTCAATACGATGATCCGCATTGTAGATGTCCAATCCATCATGAAATTGCGACGCAAGGCCCGCGACTGCTGCACACAGCATGGACATTGGGTGCGAGGACTGAGTGAAGCCGTTGAAGATTTGCGCAAACTGAGTATCAATCGGCATGCGATCCGCAATGTCGGACCTGAATTGTTGCAATTGCGCCTCGGTAGGTAGTTCGCTGTGCAGCAGCAGATAACAAACCTCGAGATGCTCTGAATGGTCAGCGAGTTGTTCGATGGGATAGCCGCAATAGGTTAAAACCCCTGCATCCCCATCAATGTAGGTTATCGAGGAGTCACAGGCGGCGGTCGATAAAAATCCAGGGTCATAGGTGTATACACCCTGACCGATAAGGCTTCTGACATCGACTACATCCAGTCCGACTGTAGCCTCTAAGACGGGAAGGTCGGTGGTTTTGCCATCAATCGTGATCTGAACGGTGTGTTTCATAGCTTAGTCATTCCAGCTTAATCTGAGCCTGATCGCGCGAGATCTACAAAGATCCAGCCTCGGGCAAAACGGGGGATACATGTAATCAAAATGGCTTCTGGATGTAAAGCCTTCCGCCCGTATCGCTGGACTTAACGCAGTTTGTCTTTTTGCTGGGCAAGCACTATGATTGCCGCGATTCTGCAAGCGGGTGAACGCTCAGAGTCAAACCTTCGGGACGAATGTTGTACCTCTATCTCGCCATCAATCCGGTCAATGGTGCTTCTTGATCGGATCCATCCTTGGCACAATACGGGTATTGAATGCAGGGATCCACCGGCGCCATCGCGTCCAATCAAATTCGGAGAGACGAAGTCATGAAGCAAGATAAAAGACCCATCAATGTCGGTATCGGTGATCTGCTCCAGTTCCGTTGGCCGGTTATAGCCCTTGCGTCGATTTCCCATCGGGTCGCGGGCGTTGTTTTATTCGTCGGGCTTGGTGTCTTGCTCTATGGCCTGGAAGTTTCCTTGTCCTCACCTGCTGAATTCGAGGGCCTCAAGGCCAGTTTGGCAACCCCGCTTGGCAAGGGAATTGCCTGGGTTGTACTGGCCGCTTTGGCGTATCACTTTGTGGCCGGCGTTAAGCATTTAATGATGGACGGTAGCGACTCTGAGAGTCTCGTGGCAGGTACCCGGGCGGCTTACATCACCTTGGCCGTCTCCGCGATTTTAATCGTCCTGGTGACGGTTTGGATTATCTAAGCGTCTTATCATCTATTTGACGTCCCCGCGCGTAGCAAGAAGCAGGAGAATTAATATGGTTACACAAGTAACAGGCCTTTCTAGAAACGGAGTGAGCGATTGGTACATCCAACGGGGCTCATCTGTCGTCATGGGGGTTTACACGCTGTATCTGCTTGGGTTTATGCTCGTTTCAGATGAGATGTCTTTTGAGGTTTGGGCCGCGCTTTTTAGTACGACCTGGATGCAATTGGCAACGCTCGTAACATTGATCGCCACCTGTGCGCATGCTTGGATCGGAATGTGGACCGTCGGCACCGATTACTTAAGGTCTCGCACGATGGGCCCCAAGGGTGATCGGCTCCGTTCGATCTATCAATCGATCTGTCTGCTTGCGATCCTGGCCTATTTGCTTTGGGGCATCAAAATTTTGTGGGGTAATTAATAATGTCTAATCTTTCAACACTCGAATTCGATGCGATTATCGTAGGCGGCGGTGGCTCTGGCCTGCGCACGGCATTGCAACTCGCGCAATCTGGGCACAAGACGGCTGTCGTTTCCAAGGTATTCCCGACGCGATCTCATACGGTCTCTGCTCAGGGCGGTATTACCTGTGCGATCGCGAGCGAAGACCCTAATGATGATTGGCGTTGGCATATGTATGACACTGTCAAAGGCTCAGATTATATTGGTGACCAAGACGCCATCGAATATATGTGTAGCGTGGGCCCAGAGGCTGTCTTCGAGCTTGAGCACATGGGGCTGCCCTTTTCGAGAAAGGAAAACGGCCGGATTTATCAGCGCCCGTTCGGTGGGCAAAGCAAAGATTTTGGCAAAGGCGGGCAAGCTGCGCGAACCTGCGCGGCGGCAGATCGAACCGGTCATGCCCTGCTGCACACTTTATACCAAGGTAATATCGCAGCGGGATCCACGATCTTTAGCGAATGGTTTGCTGTCGACTTGGTGAAGAATGCCGCGGGCGCAGTGACGGGTGTCATTGCGATTTGTATGGAGACGGGTGAAGTTTCCTATATTAAGTCGAAAGCGACTGTCTTGGCGACGGGCGGCGCGGGTCGAATTTATGCCTCAACTACCAATGCTTTGATGAATACTGGCGATGGCACCGGAATGGCGCTCCGGGCCGGATTTGTGCAGCAAGACATGGAAATGTGGCAGTTTCATCCCACTGGGATTGCGGGGGCTGGAACCTTGGTTACCGAGGGGTGTCGGGGGGAAGGTGGTTATCTAGTCAACAAAGATGGCGAGCGATTCATGGAACGTTATGCGCCGAACGCCAAGGATCTCGCGGGTCGGGATGTCGTGGCCCGGAGTATGGTGCTCGAAATTTTAGAAGGTCGTGGTGCTGGTCCGAACGGTGATCATGTACTCCTGAAATTAGACCACCTTGGTGAGGATATCTTGCACTCAAGGCTCCCCGGTATTGTAGAATTATCCAAGACCTTTGCCCACGTTGATCCGGTCAAGGAGCCCATTCCAGTTGTGCCGACCTGTCATTATATGATGGGTGGGTTGCCTACAAACATTCATGGACAGGCAATCACGATTGATGCCAATGGTCAGGACAAGGTCGTTGATGGATTGTACGCTGTTGGTGAGGCGGCTTGCGTTTCGGTGCACGGCGCCAATCGCTTGGGCGGCAACTCCTTGTTGGATTTGGTCGTTTTTGGCCGGTCTGCTGGCCTTTACATAAACCAAGCGCTGACTTCAGGCATTGAATTGCAAAGCTCGAGCGACTCGGATGTAGAGCAAGCGATGGGTCGGTTAGGGCGATGGAATGCGTCAACGTCAACGGGTGAGGCACCCGCTCAGTTAAAGCGCGAACTCCAAGAATGTATGCAGCTCAATTTCGGGGTGTTCCGCAAGGAGGCGCCGATGCAGGAAGGCATCAAAAAGCTTGAGGAACTTAGAGGGCGAATCGGGGATGCCTACCTCGCAGATAAATCAATGGCGTTTAATACGGCACGCTTGGAAGCGCTAGAGTTAGACAATCTTTTAGAAATCGCTGAAGCAACTGCGTATAGTGCCGAGGGCCGACGCGAGAGTCGGGGCGCCCATGCTCGGGACGATTTTCAAGAGCGCGATGATGAAAATTGGTTGGCGCACTCGATTTATTCGCCAGAAACAAAGCAGCTGAGTCAGCGCGCCGTGAATTTTAGCCCAAAAACGATGGATACGATGGAGCCGATGATTCGAAAGTACTAAAACGTACTAAGAACCGAAAGGAAGGTCACCGCGCAACGCGCTTTGACAATTCTACATGGAATTGAAGGCTCCATAGACAGCTTGCGTAAAATGATAGTTTCGCAAGGTTGGGTATGAAAGCGGCGTGAAATCTTTGTAAAGAGGCTAAGTTAGCTTTGAGATGAGGCCAAGCGAGGCGCTGGGCTGACAATGGACTGAAAGGTAAGGGCGCTTAGTCTGGCTAAGGGCAACCGAAAACAAGAAGCGAGCGCGACAAAAAGTGGGCGCTTTGAAACCAAGAACGCTTAGAAACCAAAAACGCTTTGGATGAAGGACAGATTATGCAAGTCAGTATATATCGATATAACCCAGAGACCGACGAACGGCCCTACATGTCAGACTACACGGTGGATATCCCCAAAGGCCGTGATCTGATGGTACTGGACGTTATGGCTCTGATTAAAGAGCAGGATGCTTCGGTGACCTATCGTCGCAGTTGTCGGGAAGGGGTTTGTGGGTCCGACGGGGTTAACATGAATGGCAAGAACGGTTTGGCCTGCATTACGCCCGTATCGGAAGTTGCGCGTGGCGGAAAGTTGAAGCTTCGTCCCTTGCCGGGCTTGCCCGTGATTCGAGACTTGGTCGTCGACATGACGCAGTTCTATGATAATTACAAAAAGGTCCAGCCGTATCTAATAAATGATACGTTGCCGCCAAAGATGGAGCGTCTGCAGAGCCCCGAGGATCGAGAGAAATTAGACGGCCTGTACGAGTGTATCTTGTGTGCTTGTTGCTCGACGTCTTGCCCGAGTTTTTGGTGGAATCCTGATAAGTTCATTGGTCCAGCAGGGTTGCTTCAGGCTTACCGGTTTATAGCCGATAGTCGAGATACAGCGACAGAAGCACGATTAAGTGACCTCGAAGATCCCTTCAGTGTCTTTCGTTGTCGCGGCATCATGAACTGCGTCAGTGTCTGCCCAAAGGGATTGAATCCGACCCGTGCCATTGGCCACATTCGTAATATGTTGATGGATCGCGCAATTTAATCAATTTCGTTAATTTTTCTGTGTGTAGAGATATCGATCGACGGCCAGGTTGGCTACAATAGGCGGCTTTGAAAACAGAGTTGTCGAACATGTCCAAAGGCTCCATGGAATCGATGTGGCAAAGTGGGCACATCTCTGGCAGTAACGCCGCCTATGTCGAAGCTTTGTTCGAGGACTACCTCGATAATCCGCAGGACTGCCCTGAGACGTGGCGCGCTTACTTTGACCAGCTTCCAAAGGTAGATCCCAGCTCACCAACCCCAGATCTTTCCCACGCCACAGTTCGAGATCATTTCCTGCTCTTAGCAAAAAATCAGGCGCGGGTGGTGCCGGCTTCTGCGTCTTCGATCTCGGCCAATCATGAGCGCAAGCAGTTTGCTGTTGGCGAACTGATCAATGGTTATCGTCGTCGCGGGCATCTTCGCGCTGACCTTGATCCGCTTGGACTTGAGCTCAAAGAAGATGTGCCGTCGCTTACACTTGAATACCATGGATTGTCCGATGCTGATCGAGATACTCGATTCCAGATCGGATCGTTGGCGATGGGGCAATCTGAGGCGCCGCTGTCCGAAATTCTAGCAGCGTTAGAAGAAACCTACTGTGGATCGATTGGCGCGGAATATATGCATATCTCCGACCAAGAGGAATTGTCTTGGGTGCAGGAACGCATGGAGAGCACGCGTACCAAGCCGTACTATGGCCATGGCACCAAGCGGCGGTTGCTCGATCGCATCCTCGCCGCCGAAGGGCTAGAGCTTTATCTGGGTAAAAAATACCCTGGCACCAAACGATTTGGGCTTGAGGGTGCCGAAACGTTTATTTGCTGTTTAGCAGAGCTGATCCATCGGGCAGGTTCATCCGGGGTGGTCGAAACCGTGATCGGCATGGCGCATAGAGGGCGCTTAAACGTTTTGGTTAATCTGCTTGGAAAGGATCCCGCAGCGCTTTTTGATGAGTTTGAAGGACGTCACCAGCCCTCAGAAGGCTCAGGCGATGTTAAATATCATCAAGGTTTTTCATCTAACCTGATGACACCCGGTGGCGAAATGCACTTGGCGCTAGGGTTTAACCCGAGCCATCTTGAGATCGCAGCGCCCGTTATAGCCGGTTCCGTCCGCGCTAGAATGGACCGGCGTGAAGATGCGCTGGGTGACAAAGTGCTTGCCATCAACGTTCATGGTGATGCGGCATTCGCGGGTCAGGGCGTTGTCATGGAAACGTTTCAAATGTCTCAAACCAGAGGCTTTTATACGGGCGGTACGCTGCACATTATTATTAATAACCAGATCGGTTACACCATTAGTAAGCGCGAGGATGCTCGGTCGGCGCGTTACTGCACTGAAGTCGCAAAAATGGTGCAAGCCCCAATCTTCCATGTAAACGGGGATGATCCGGTTGCCGTGTTGTTTGTGTCACAAATGGCGCTCGACTATCGAATGCGATTCAAGAAGGATGTTGTGATCGATATCGTTTGCTATCGACGTCGGGGTCATAACGAAGGCGATGAGCCGGCGATTACCCAGCCTAAAATGTATGAAACAATTCGCGCGCATCCGACGACGCTCGCGCAATTTTCACAGAAGCTGATTCATGAGGGCGCCATTGAACTGGCGGAATACGAGCGTCGCATTATCGCTTATCGAGACGCTTTAGATGAAGGCAATGCGGTAGCTTGGGATTACCTCAAAGAGCCCAATGCGAGTTTGTATGTTGACTGGACGCCCTATTTAGGAAGGGATTGGGACACTCCGGTTGATACCCGATTCGATCTTGCGGAATTTAAGGGACTCTCCAGTGCTATAGATCATGCCGCGAGTTCGGTCACAGTGCATCGCCAAGTTCGAAAAATTCTCAAAGACAGGGCTTTGATGGGGTCAGGAGAGCTGCTTTGCAACTGGGGTTTTGCGGAGATGATGGCCTATGCCACGCTTTTGAGCGAGGGCCATAATGTTCGCCTAACGGGACAAGACGTTGGGCGCGGAACCTTTGCTCATCGCCACGCAGTGTTGCACGATCAGCGGACCGATGCGGCCGTTCTGCCGATCGGTGCGATTGATTTGCCGGGCGATTTTGCCTTGTACGACTCGTTTTTATCTGAAGAAGCGGTGCTCGCTTTTGAATATGGGTATTCCCAAACCAGCCCGAAAACGCTCGTCATTTGGGAAGCGCAGTTTGGGGATTTTGCCAATGGTGCCCAGGTTGTGATCGATCAATTTATTACCAGTGGCGAACACAAGTGGGCGAGGCTATCTGGTTTGACGCTGTTGTTACCCCACGGGTATGAAGGCGCGGGTCCAGAGCACTCTTCAGCGCGGCTAGAACGCTACCTGCAACTCTCCGCAGAACACAATATTCAAGTTTGTGTTCCGACCACGCCAGCACAGATTTATCATTTGTTGCGGCGGCAGATGCTTCGTCAAGCTAAAAAGCCGCTCATTGTTTTAACGCCAAAAAGTTTACTTCGCCACCCAGAGGCGGTATCCAGTCTAGCGGCTCTAACGGACGGGGCCTTTGAAACCGTCATCCCTGAGGATTTACCAGCCCAAGACTATGAGCGGGTGACCCGATTAATATTGTGCAGTGGCAAAGTTTATTATGACTTAAAAAATGAGCGCGATCGTCAAAGCCTTGATCATGTTGCAATTATTCGCATAGAACAGCTCTATCCGTTTCCGCAAGACGCCCTGGGTGTCGCGCTCGCTGATTATGTCAACGTTACGGAAGCCATTTGGTGCCAAGAGGAGCCGATGAATCAGGGCGCTTGGTATAGCAGTCAGCACCATATTCGGCGGGCATTGCAAAAACATGCCACAGAACTGCACCTGAAGTATGCGGGCAGGGCGGCATCTGCAGCGGCGGCAGCCGGCAATATGGGCCTGCATCAGGCACAGCAGGATGCGTTGGTCTCACTCGCGTTAAGCGGTGAATTCGATGAAATTGAAACGATTCAAGCCAGGAGTTAAGAGCGCATGGACATAAACGCACCAGTATTTCCGGAGTCGATTGCAGATGGTGAGGTTGCTGCTTGGCATGTTGCGGTCGGGCAATGGGTGGCTCGGGATCAAATTCTGGTTGATATCGAAACCGATAAGGTGGTCTTGGAAGTGGTGGCGCCATCTGCTGGTCGATTAACTAAGATTCTAAAAGCGGTTGGCACGGTGGTTGGGTCAGAGGAGTGTTTAGCCGAGTTTGAAGCAGGCGAAAATCAGCTTGAGGCCTCGGCCCATTCGGTTGCAGCTGGGCAAGGCGCAGATCAAGATCAACCGGACGCGAATCCGTCGATGACCCCGTCAGCGAGTCCGTCGGCCAGGAAGCTAGCTGAGGAGTCAAGCATTGACCTCACATCCATAGCCGGCACCGGCAAAAATGGTTTGGTCAACAAGGAAGATGTATTGCAGGCGGTGGCCCGGGAACAACAAATCGGAAGCCAAAACACAACATCGATTGCCCCAAAAGCACCTGCACCGGTCGGGGTTGACCGACCCGCCTCAGGCGATCGGATCGAGCGCCGGGTGCCAATGACTCGGCTTCGCGCAAGTATTGCCAAACGTCTGGTTGAAGCGCAACAGAATGCCGCCATGCTTACCACGTTCAATGAAGTCGACATGACAGCGATCATGTTGCTGCGAAAGCAATATAAAGAGGCGTTTCAGAAAGCACACAATGGAACTCGTTTGGGGTTTATGTCCTTTTTCGTGAAGGCTTGTACGGAGGCGCTCAAACGATTTCCAGGTGTGAATGCCTCTATCGATGGCGCTGATGTTGTTTATCACGGCTATCAGGATGTTGGTGTCGCAGTGTCGTCGCCGAGAGGGTTGGTGGTTCCTGTGATTCGTGATGCCGACAGCTTGACGCTTGCCGAGATCGAGGATCAGATTGGTCAGTATGGGCTCAAGGCACAAAATGCACAGTTAAGTATTGATGAGATGACAGGTGGCACATTCACTATTTCGAATGGTGGTGTGTTTGGTTCTATGTTGTCGACGCCTATTTTAAACCCGCCGCAGACTGCGATTCTTGGCATGCACAAGATTCAGGACCGGCCGATGGCGATTGATGGTGTCGTCGTGATTCGCCCGATGATGTATTTGGCGTTGTCTTATGACCACCGATTGATTGATGGTCAAGAGGCGGTTCGATTTTTAGTTACCGTCAAGGATTTTCTCGAAGAACCCGCAAGAATCCTGTTAGATATTTAAAGGAAGAACGATGAGTAAAGAATTTGATGTGGCGGTTGTTGGCGCAGGACCTGCGGGGTATCACGCCGCTATCCGCGCGGCGCAGTTGGGCTTGAAGACCGTTTGCATCGATCGCTGGGTGGACGCTAGCGGCCAGGCTGTGTTGGGTGGAACCTGCTTAAATGTTGGGTGCATTCCTTCCAAGGCGTTGTTGGATACATCTCACAAGTTTAGTCAGGCGCAGTCTGAATTCGAGTCTTTGGGCATCATGACCGAGGGGCTTGCGTTGGACGTGGCGCAAATGCAGCGACACAAAGATACGATCGTTCAAAACTTAACCAAGGGCGTGGCTGGATTATTAAAATCCAACGGCGTCGAAGTGGTTTCGGGTACCGCGAGTCTGCAGGCTGGTAAAAGGTTGCAGGTAACGGATGTCGCCGGTCGGGCGAGCATGATTGCGGCTGAGCATATTATTTTGGCGCCCGGGTCCAATCCGGTCGATATCCCGGCTTGCGCGCGGGACGACAAGATGATTGTCGATTCCACCGGTGCCCTCACGTTTGATGCCGTGCCGAAAACCTTGGGTGTGATCGGTGCGGGTGTGATTGGGTTGGAGCTTGGTAGTGTTTGGGGCCGACTAGGCGCCAAAGTGGTTCTGCTTGAAGCGATGCCTTCTTTTTTGCCAACGGCCGACGAACAAGTCTCCAAGGAAGCCTTGAAACTTTTTAAAAAACAGGGCCTGGATATTCGACTGGGCGCGAAAGTTACCGGGAGTAAAATCAAGAAATCTAGTGTTGAGGTCACCTATGAAGATGGGGATGGGACCCAGAAACTAACCGTTGATCGCTTGATCGTCGCGGTCGGCCGGCGGGCAGAAACGAAAGGTCTGATTGCTCCGGATGTCGGCGTTGACGTTGATGATCGAGGCTTGATCCAGGTGAATGAGTTTTGTGAAACGAGCTGTGCGGGTGTCTACGCTGTCGGCGATGCCGTACGTGGTGCAATGCTCGCGCACAAGGGCATGGAAGAGGGGGTTATGGTTGCCGAGCGGATTGCAGGCGGCAAACCGCAAGTCAATTACGAAACAGTGCCTTGGGTGATTTACACCCATCCCGAAATTGCCTGGGTTGGCGCGACCGAAGCCGAGCTCAGCGCGGCGAAAACGGCGGTCAAGGTTGGCGTGTTTCCATTGGCTGCTAGCGGGCGCGCTATGGCCAGTAATGAGACGGCGGGGCTGATTAAAGTGATCGCAGATGCCGCAACTGATCGGGTGTTGGGTGTTCACATGATCGGTGCGCATTGTTCAGAGTTGATCGCAGAAGCCGTCATTGCAATGGAATTTGGGGCGTCAGCGGAAGATCTTGGACTCACCATGTTTGCCCACCCGACACTCTCTGAAGGCTTACATGAAGCGGCGCTTGCAGTTTCTGGTCATGCCATTCATATTGCACATCGAAAACGGCGCTGAGAAAGAATTTTGGAGTCGGTAGGCTGATGGTTTAATGATGAGCGCCTCAAATAAATGGCGAAGGCAATGGGCGTTGTGCGGGTTGTCTTTTTGCGCAAAGGCGTTTTCCCTCGGCGTTCGCGGTAAGAGTTGGTCAAAGCAGGTGAAAAACGGCGTCCAGCCAGCCTTCAAAGAGGCTTAAACGCAGGCGACGTCGGTAAGACATTACAGGTTTAACGTGTCAGCTATCCCGAGCGAGCAACTGATATTGCTGTAAAGCGAGAAAGCGAAAAAGTCGGAAAACGCAATAGAAATGGCGCAAAGGGTATCTGGGAAGTAAGAGAAACAAGAGTAGAAAGGCAAGAGTAGAAAGTTAAGAGTGAAAATAAAAAGCGGAGCGTTAAAAGCGCTGGGTAAAAATGCCGTCAGTGGCTAAGACAGCACTGAGAAGCGCTAATCCCGCGACAAATTAACAACGATTACAATGAACCAAAGGGAAGCAGTATATGAATCTTCATGAGTACCAAGCGAAGCAATTGTTCGCTGAATATGGCCTACCCGTTTCTGAGGGTATCGCCGTAGACAGTGGTGATGAAGCTGTGGCGGCAGCCAAGAAAATTGGCGGGGACCGATGGGTCGTTAAGGCGCAAGTGCATGCAGGTGGCCGCGGTAAAGCCGGCGGTGTGAAGTTGTTTTCTGATTTTGATGAGATCAAAGCATTTGCCGACAGTTTGATTGGAACTAATTTAGTGACCTTTCAGACAGACGAGCATGGTCAGCCTGTGTCTAAGATTTTCGTCGAAACCTGTACCGATATCGCGCGTGAATTGTATTTAGGTGCTGTCATTGATCGCTCCAGCCGGCGAGTTGTCTTTATGGCTTCCACCGAAGGCGGTGTTGAAATCGAACAAGTTGCCGAAGAAACGCCTGAAAAAATTCTTCGGGCGGTGATTGATCCAGCTTTGGGCGGGCAGGCCTACCAGGGTCGTGAGATGGCGTTCAAGCTCGGTCTTGAAGGCAAACAGGTTAATCAGTTTGCACAAGTGTTTGTCACGCTTTCGAAGCTCTTCGTTGAACGCGATCTGTCTTTGCTTGAGATTAACCCCTTGGTAGTGACCGAAGCCGGCGATATTCATTGCCTCGATGCGAAGGTCTCGATCGATGGTAATGCCTTGTACCGGCAGAAAGCGCTGGCTGCGATGAATGATGCCTCGCAAGAAGATGAGCGTGAGGCACAAGCCGCCGAGTTTGGGCTCAATTACGTGGCCCTTGAAGGCAATATCGGCTGTATGGTCAACGGTGCAGGGTTGGCTATGGGGACGATGGATTTGGTGAAACTCTTTGGGGGACAACCTGCGAACTTCTTGGATGTTGGCGGCGGTGCAACCAAGGAAGCGGTGAGCGAAGCCTTCAAGATTATTCTGTCGGATACAGCGGTTAAGGCGGTCTTGATCAATATCTTTGGCGGGATCGTCCGTTGCGACATTATCGCTGAAGGGATTATCGGTGCGGTCAAAGAGGTCGGTGTGAGTGTGCCGGTTGTTGTTAGGTTTGAAGGCAATAACGCGGAACTCGGTGTCAAAACGTTGGCCGAAAGTGACGTTGAAGTGATTGCGGCAACCAGTCTGACGGATGCTGTTGAACAAGTTGTTAAGGCAGCAGGAGGAGCACAATGAGCGTTTTAGTCAGCAAAGAAACGAAGGTTATTTGTCAAGGATTCACCGGTGCTCAGGGCACGCTTCATTCGCAACAGTCTATCGCTTATGGGACTCAAATGGTTGGTGGCATCACGCCCGGTAAGGGCGGGCAGACCCACTTAGATCTACCGGTCTTTGATACCGTTGCCGATGCCGTTGCAGAAACCGGTGCCGACGCGACGGTTATTTATGTGCCAGCAGCTTTTGCTAAAGATGGTATTTTGGAAGCAGCCGAAGCAGGCATTAAACTGATTGTTTGCATTACAGAGGGATTACCTACTCTTGATATGCTCGCCGTGAAGGTTCGAGTTGATGAGCTAGGAATTCGACTGATTGGACCAAACTGCCCGGGGGTGATTACGCCGGGGCAATGCAAGATTGGGATCATGCCAGGTGATATCCACCTGCCAGGTCGAGTGGGTATTGTTTCACGATCCGGAACTTTGACCTACGAGGCGGTCAAGCAAACAACGGATCTAGGCTTTGGTCAGAGCACGTGCGTTGGAATTGGCGGAGACCCGATCCCCGGGACGAATTTTATTGACGTGCTTGAGCTGTTCGAGAACGATCCGGGCACAGAAGCCATTGTCATGGTGGGTGAGATCGGTGGAAACGCAGAGGAAGAGGCCGCTGAGTACATCAAGGCGCACGTTACCAAGCCGGTTGTTGGCTACATTGCAGGTGTTACAGCGCCCCCTGGTAAGCGCATGGGCCACGCTGGTGCCATCATCGCCGGCGGTAAGGGTACAGCCGACGACAAATTTGCAGCGCTAACAGCAGCAGGGGTTGTGACGGTTAAGAGTCTTGCCTCGATCGGTGATGCTTTAAAAGAAGCGACGGGCTGGTCCTAGTCGGGTTACCAAGAAAAAAGCGGCTAATAGCCGCTTTTTTTTGATCTCGAATACCCGTGTGAGGGGTTGAATTCACTGAACAAACCCCCAAATTTGGTTAGATATTAATAGTGAGGTAGCTCATGTCGGACGCAACAGAAAAAGAAACACTAGGGTTCCAGACTGAGGCGAAGCAATTGCTTCAGCTGATGATCCATTCTCTTTACTCCAATAAAGAAATCTTTTTAAGGGAATTAATCTCCAACGCATCCGATGCGATCGATAAGCTTCGGTTCCAAACACTGTCTAATGAGGCTCTGGTAGACGAGGGTGCGGACTACCAAATTCGAGTCATTGCCGATGCCGAGGGAAAAACATTGTCGTTTATCGACAATGGTATCGGCATGAATCGAGCAGATGTAGTGAGCCATTTGGGGACCATTGCTAAATCCGGTACGGCGGAGTTTTTGTCAGGTTTAACGGGTGACCAGAAAAAAGATTCACAACTAATTGGTCAGTTCGGGGTCGGTTTTTATTCCGCCTTTATCGTTGCAAAAAAAGTCGTGGTCGAGACTCGACGGGCTGGCGATGCCGAGTCCGAGGGCGTTCGATGGGCCTCGACCGGTGAGGCCGATTACGAAATTGAAACCATCGATAAAGCCGAGCGTGGTACGAGCGTTACCTTGCACCTGCAAAGTGAACACGAAGAGTTCCTCGACTATTGGCGTCTGCAGAATGTCATCAAAAAGTATGCCGATCATGTGTCTGTTCCGGTGTCGATCTTAAAACCGGCTGATCAAGAAGATGAGGCGGCGACAGAGGAGGTCGTCAACAGCGCGACGGCGCTCTGGACCCGGTCTCGATCTGATGTGAAGGACGACGAGTACCAAGATTTTTACAAGCACATTGCGCACGATTTTCAGGATGCCTTGACCTGGAGTCATAATCGGGTGGAGGGCAAGCTGGATTACACCAGTTTGATTTTTGTTCCTGCTAAGGCGCCTTTTGACCTCTGGAATCGAGAGGCTCCCAAGGGATTGAAGCTCTATGTGCAGCGAGTTTTTATTATGGATGAGGCCGAACAGTTTCTCCCGCTGTATCTCAGGTTTATAAAAGGGGTCGTTGATTCCAATGATCTGTCCTTGAATGTGTCTCGGGAAATTTTACAAAAAGATCCTGCGATTGAATCGATGAAGTCGGCGCTCACGAAACGGGCACTTGATACCCTAGAAAAATTAGCCAAGAAGGATCCTGACACCTACCAGGGTTTTTGGACAGAATTTGGACAAGTGTTAAAAGAAGGCCCAGCAGAAGATTTTGCAAACAAAGAAAAGATCGCGTCGCTGCTGCGATTCGCAACGACAGAGACGGGCGAGCCAGCTCAAAATCAGTCTCTGGCGGACTATGTCGCTCGAATGAAGCCGGATCAAGAAAAGATCTATTATGTTGCCGCAGACAACCATGCGACTGCCGCAAACAGCCCGCATCTAGAGGTGTTTCGAGCAAAAGGCGTGGAAGTCCTGCTTTTGTCGGACCGAATCGATGAATGGCTCGTCGGTCATTTGATGGACTTTGATGGCAAACCTTTGCAGGATGTCGCCAAGGGGTCATTAGATCTGGGTGAAGCAGACCCTGAAAGTAAGGCGGCGCAAGCGGAAACCGAGCAAGCCATGAAGGGGCTGCTCGAGCGCGTTAAGACTGAATTGGGTGATGCTGTCTCAGAAGTCAAAGTGAGTCACCGTTTGACCGATTCTCCAGCGTGTTTGGTGGTTGCAGAGGATGAAATGGGCATGCAAATGCGCCGTATTCTGGCGCAAGCAGGTCAAGATGTGCCCGAGGCCAATCGGATTTTTGAGATCAACGTTGGCCATCCCTTGGTCCTGCGTTTAGATGAAGAGGTAGATGTGGATCGCTTTAAAAGTTTAACCCAAGTGCTGTTCGATCAAGCGCTGCTTGCAGAAGGCAGTCAGTTAAAAGACCCTGCAAGTTATGTGCAGCGGTTAAATAAGATCCTGCTGGAATTAACTGCAACCCAAAACGGATGATCGAGACGTCAATGGCTGATACCGGTAGCCCGCATGCTGAGATGATAGATGTCGTATTGATGCGTCATGGCGAGGCACAGGCGCTTGCAGGAAAAGATGCTGCGCGCCCGTTAACGCAGTGGGGGCGCGACGCGGTTCAGGCGGCGGCGGCGGCACTTGCGAAAAAAGCCCCATCAGCGCAAGGTGTTCGTTCGAGCCCTTATTTGAGGGCGCGTCAGACAGCGGAGATTGTCTCAGAAGTGCTCAATTTGCCGATTTTGCCGGAGTCAGTTGAAATGGTGCCGTCTGGTGATTCTGATCATTTAGCCGCTTGGCTTTTAGCTGAGGGGCAGCCCGTGATTTGGGTCTTTCATATGCCGATAATTGGTCATTTGATTCGAAATTTAACGGGCCGCGAAGTTTTTCCAAAGACTGCCAGTATCTTTGGTTTGAAAGTATTTCCAGACGCACAAACTCGGCATCAACATCATTTAGAGTGGCAACTATGAGTCTTAAGTTTTTGAAGCAAAAAATCGCCCTTGTCTTTGTTAGCTGGGCAATGATGGGCGGGTTGGTTTGGTCGAATGCCGTGATGGCGCTAGAGCTGGATATCGCATCAGAGGTGGTCGATGTCACGCAGTCCAGCCTGGTCGAGCGCCATAAGATTTTTCTGAGTCGGCTTAAGAAGATTAGCAATACCTTAAGCCGAGATGAATATCAGCTGATTGAAGGTGTGTTGCAAGGGCAAACCTACAAGGCGGACGAAAATGCGTCCTTAGAAGAAGTGATGGCATCTCTTGATCGAGCGGTGGCCCAGGGTTATGAGGGGTTGTTTGAATGCGTTGGCCGCGGCTGCGGCAGCAGTAACGAATGGGCTAATGCGGTCTTTGGTCAGCCCAAGTTGTATGGACCTGAAAGTACTCAGTTCTATTGGGTGGGTAAGGCGGTCCAAACACAGACCTATTGGTTGGTTTATGGTTCGAAGCGGTCCAATAAGGCGGTCCACTTTCGGATTGAGTCAGTTGTCTCCTCTGCGCCGAGCCTCAAAAGCCGTTTGTTTGCTGCGTTTTCAGGGTTAGGGTATCTGCGATTAGCATGGTCGGACGTTGTAGGCACTGAGTTGGAGCTGGCCGAAGCCCTCGGCCTTTGGTGCGCGCAACCCTTAAATGGGCGCTCATCCACAGATAGTGTGCGACAGATCGCGCTGGCGGTCACGGGCGGCGATGTGACGCTGACGCCAAGCGCTGGCGTTGATGAAACAAAGCGTCTTGCCAACGAACTGCTCGCGCGCATGACGGCCGAGCGTGGGTTGGCGTGTCAGATATCGACGTTTGGGTTGGGTGGCCTGGCCCCTATTGAGGGCTTGCCAAGCCAGCGTCTTGATTTGATTCTGTTACCGTAACGCTATAGCAGGTTAGCGCGGCAGCCCCAAAATAGATAAAAACTCCATGCGTGTGCTTTGGTTTGCCTGGAATTGGCCCAGCATAATGGATGTTTTCATCATGGAGTTTTGCTTTTCGACGCCACGCATCATCATGCACATATGCTGCGCCTCAATAATGACCCCAACGCCCGCCGCGCCAGTCACAGAATGAATGGCCTCGGCAATTTGCTTGGTCAGGTTTTCTTGAATTTGCAGGCGGCGAGCATACATATCGACGATTCGGGCGACTTTGCTGAGACCTAAGACTCGGCCGGTGGGCAGGTAAGCAACATGGCATTTACCGATAAATGGCAGCATGTGATGCTCGCACATTGAATACAGCTCAATATCTTGAACTAAGATCATCTCGCTCGTATCCGAGGCAAATAGCGCCTCATTGACAAGGCTATCTAGTGTTTCGCTATAACCCTTGGTTAGGAACTCCATGGCTTTTGCCGCTCGAGCGGGTGTATCGAGTAAACCCTCGCGCTTGGGGTCTTCCCCGACCTGCTCGAGAATCGTTCGAAATGCCTGTTCCATACCGCCTCCTATAGTAACGCGTAGTCTTTGCTGCAAAATTGCGAGGATCCATCGCTCACATTAGTCTATAATAGCGCATTTTTAGGATGACACCGCATGCCGGGCAGCAGCATTGGAGAAATGTTCCGAGTGACGACATTTGGCGAAAGCCATGGGGCCGCTTTGGGGTGCATTATCGACGGCTGTCCGCCTGGACTGCGACTTTCTGAAGCAGATCTGCAGGGGGACCTAGACCGTCGACGTCCAGGTACGTCGAAATATGCGACGCAGCGGCAAGAGTCGGATCAAGTTAAGATTCTTTCGGGTGTGTTTGAAGGGGTTACGACGGGGACCAGTATTGGCCTGCTGATTGAGAACGAAGATCAAAAGTCCAAGGACTATAGCGCCATCAAGGATCTTTTTCGGCCCGCGCACGCAGACTACACTTATCAGCAAAAGTATGGTGTCCGCGATTATCGGGGCGGCGGCCGGTCGTCTGCACGGGAGACGGCGATGCGGGTGGCGGCCGGTGCGATCGCGAAAAAATATCTCATGGTAAACCACAGCATTAAAATCCGTGGTTATCTGGCGCAGATGGGAACGATTCATGTCAGGGACTTTGACTGGGATTTTGTGGATCAAAATCCGTTTTTTTGCCCGGATGCTGCCCGTGTTGACGAGATGGCCGCGTTGATTGATCAATTGCGCAGAGATGGGGATTCCGTTGGCGCAAGAATTAATGTGGTTGCCGAAGGTGTGATGCCCGGGCTGGGTGAGCCGGTTTTTAGTCGGTTGGATGCCGATATTGCGGGCGCCATGATGAGTATCAATGCGGTAAAAGGGGTTGAGGTTGGTGATGGCTTCGAGGTGGTTGAGCAGCGCGGGTCGGAGCATCGAGACGAGATTTTCCCTGAAGGTTTTGGTTCTAATCACGCTGGGGGTGTTTTAGGGGGCATTAGTTCTGGCCAAGATATTTTAGTGAGTATTGCTTTGAAGCCGACCTCGAGCATTACTCAGCCGGCAAAGACAATTACCACGAGCGGTGAGCCGACCGAGGTTATAACCAAAGGTCGTCATGACCCCTGCGTTGGTGTTCGAGCGACGCCCATCGCAGAAGCAATGCTCGCCATTATTTTGATGGATCATGCCCTTAGACAACGGGGGCAAACGGGACAATTGGGCCCAAGATAATCAGAGGATGAATCGAGAAGATTGCTGGCTCCGCCCTGATTGGATCAATCTTGAACCAATTGGGATTCAATCACGCCTCATGGTCTTCATTGGGGCTTGGCGTTGTTTGAGTCTGCTCGGTCTTTGTCAGAGTGACCCAGCAGGATAGCCGAGAAGGCAAGCCTCAAAAGATAAGGCGGTAGAGAAATAGGGTGTGGGTTCGAAAGGGCGCTGGCAAGAACTTGATTAAGTGCTGATAAAGTCGGCTGCGTTTTCCGTGATCCTAACATCAAGTCCTTTTGATCGCTGCCAGGCCGAGTTGAGACTTTAAAAGCTTCGCTAAATGCGCGGTTCTTACGCTCAAGGCAAGAAACGACCCAGCGTTTTGGTGGCAAGTCATGCGTCGAAACAAGGCGCGTAAGAATCGGACCGTAATTAAAAGCGCTCTGGCGGTTTGCCCCCTCGAGCGGTTCATTAACAAAAGGAATCGAGAAAAAGTATGAGTGTAAAAAACATTGCGATTGTTGGCGCAACGGGCGCGGTCGGTGAAGTCATGCTGGAACTCTTGGCAGAGCGAAACTTCCCGGTGGGTGAACTTTATCTTTTGGCGAGTGCCCGCTCGGCCGGTACCCGTCTGCCGTTCAAGGACAAAAATCTAAGGGTTGAGGATCTCGCGCAGTTTGATTTTCAGAAAGTCGATATTGCGTTATTTTCCGCCGGCGGGTCGGTTTCTGCCGAATTCGCACCCAAGGCGGCCGCTGCGGGTTGTATCGTGATTGATAACACTTCGTACTTTCGCCGGGATACCGACATCCCCCTGATTATCCCTGAAGTAAACCTTCATGCATTGGATGGGTATAAAAATCGCAACATCATCGCGAATCCGAATTGTTCGACCCTATCAATGTTGGTGCCCTTAAAACCGATTCATGATGCGGTGGGTATTACGCGTATTAATGTGGCCACCTATCAGGCGGTATCGGGTGCGGGTAAATCAGGCATCGAAGAGCTTGCCAGTCAGTCGGCAAAGCTTCTGAACGCGCAAAGCATTGAGCCTAAAGTATTTGGCAAACAAATAGCCTTTAATGCGGTGCCCCAGATCGATGACTTTCAAGACAATGGTTTTACCAAAGAAGAGATGAAGATGATTTGGGAGACCCACAAGATCCTTGAGGATGATTCCATCCAGGTTAGTCCAACTTGTGTTCGCATTCCGGTCTTTTATGGCCACTCTGAAGCCATTTATATTGAAACCAGGCAGGCCATGAGTGCGACGGATGTAAAAGCACTCTTGTCAACGGCGGAAGGTGTATCCGTCATGGATGAACACCGCGCTGGCGGGTATCCGACGGCTGTCACGGAATCTGCTGGTATGGATCCCGTCTTTGTTGGCCGAATCAGAAATGATGTCATGAACCCCCTGGGACTGCATCTTTGGACCGTATCAGACAATATTCGGAAGGGCGCAGCATTGAACAGTTTGCAAATAGCCGAGGCGCTGCTGGCGCGGCTTGCTTAACCCAGCAGGCGTCGTTTCTATGCCTGAAGTCGGTTAGCATGTGGTCAGCAGGAACGGGTGATAATTCTTAGGCCGAATTTAGTTGGAGTAGAAGCTGTGATGCAACAGATCTGTAAGAAGCTAACGCGGTTGATTCAGTGCGCTGTGTTAACGCTGGCAGGGTTGACATCCCTTAACGCTTGGGGGCTGAGCCTCGGTCACATCACCCTTGCTTCGACACTAAACCAGCCCTTGCGAGCGAGTATAGAACTCGGAAAAGTTCAGCGTTTAACGCCTCAAGATGTTCGTGTTGGACTGGCCCCAAAAACGGCTTTCGATGCAATGGGGGTCGATTGGTCCAGCAATCTGTCGGATCTTGATTTTCAAGCGGTGTCATCTGGATCCGGGTTGCGGATTGAATTAAGCACGCAAGCCCCGATTGTCGAACCTTTTCTGAATTTTGTTCTTGAATTGGTGTGGCCTAATGGACGGTTAGTTCGAGAATATACGGTGCTATTGGATCCGCCTGTTTTAATGGCGCCGGTTCGGCCGCTCGACATCGCGCCGGTTATGGCAGGGAGCGTTCGCCCTGCAAGTCGTGTCCCTGAAGTGCGCGCTCAAAAAAGACTCGATGCGGATCGTATGACACAGCCTGGTGATACCCTTTGGGACATCGCGCTCGCGGCGCGGTCCGATCGTTCAACGTCCGTTCAAGCGATGATGCTGGCTATTCAAAGCCGAAACCCTGACGCGTTCATGAACCAAAATATCAACCGGCTAAAAGCGGGCTATGTTTTGGTGATGCCTGACCAGGAAGATCTGGACCGCATTTCGTTTGAGTCGGCTGTGGCTGAGGTGGCGAGCCAGAATACGGAACAAATGCAGCCAGCCAGACAAAAAAAAAATACCTCGGCCGAACCTTCGGTTGACAGTGAATTAGTCCTAGTTGCGATTGATGAAGAGGCGCCAGGCAATCGGAATGTCGATTCCGCTGAAGTGCTTGCGGCAACGGCTAGCGCGGCAGAAAAGGATGCGCTTATCAATAGTGCCGCAATCGAGCGGGACCTGTTGGCAGGTCGGCTGGCTGCCTTAGAAACCAAGCTTGAGTCCCTGGTTGGAACGATTTCGCTCAAAGACCAGCAGATTGCTGCGTTACAAAAACAACTTAAAACGCTTGAAGCTATGCCGAAAGTCCAACCAGAACAGGGTTTTCTAACGCCAATGTCCGTCGCTTTTATGGTTGCCTTGGTGATACTCGTTGTCGCGCTGCTTTTAATGTCGGCCCGATATCAAAGACTTACAAGGAGCCTCCGCGCGGCACCGGCAAGTGTGGCGGCCGCAGAGCCGCAAGGCTCGAGCCCGGCACTGACGGCAGCGGCTGGTAGTCAACCTGATTCGGCTTTAGCAGAAACGGCGGTTTCAATGGAAACCCTAGCGACAGCGACGGCGTCGACTGCCAGTGCTGCAGACGAAGCAAAGCCGGTTGTTACCCCAGCAGAAACTGAGGATTTGAGCGCCGTAAAACCGGCGCAAGTCGAAGTCGATGTTTCTGAATTAGACTTGAGTCCGTTAGACGGCCTTGATGACTTGAGCGAGCTGGAAACGCTAGAAGATTTAGAAGCGTTAGAAGGGTTAGAAACGCTTGAAGAGTTGGAAGACCTCAGTGAGCTTGAAACGTTGGCTTTAAGTGACGTGGGGGACATGAGTGAAACCGGCGTCGGGTCAGAGTTGGACGTTGATCCTGATGAAGATCCCGCTAATATGTTGGATTTGGCGCGTGCCTATGTCGATATGGGCGACTCAGACGCGGCACGCGGTTTATTGAATCGGGTGGCGGTGATCGGAACGTCCTCCGAGGCGACTGAAGCCCAAAAAATGCTTGTTAGCATATCTGAAGACTGAGCGGCTCGATGGGGACCCGAATTGCCCTTGGCCTGATCTATCAAGGCACGCGCTATCATGGCTTTCAGCGCCAGCTGGGGGTTGATACCGTTCAGCAGGCAGTTGAAACCGCGCTGTCGTCGATCGCCGATCAGCCAATTCGTATTGCTTGTGCCGGTCGCACAGATTCCGGGGTTCATGCCACCGGTCAAGTGATCCATTTTGATACCGATGCGATTCGTCGGGACAAGGCTTGGGTTCAGGGGGTGAATACCTTGCTGCCCGACGATATTAGTGTGGCCTGGATGCGGCCCGTTGCAGACTCGTTTGATGCAAGGCATTCCGCAACGGCTCGGCGATATCAGTTCATTCTCTATAATCAGTCGCTGCGGCATGCGCTAGCGTATGAATTTATGGCTAGGGAATATCGGCCGTTGCAGGAGGGTGCTATGCAGGCTGCTGCGCAGGCGCTTGTTGGAGAACATGATTTTAGTGCGTTTCGCGCGGCGCACTGCCAGGCTAATTCCCCTTGGCGGTGCATTGAGTTCATTGAGATAACCCGTCGCGGCGATCTTGTGATTGTCGATATCAAGGCCAATGCATTTTTACATCATATGGTTCGAAATATTGTTGGCTCACTGTGTGATGTCGGCGCGGGCGTGCAGGAGGTTGATTGGATTGGCGAATTACTGAAACAACGCAACCGGCAGCTGGCCGGAAAAATGGCAGCCCCAAGTGGGCTTTATCTCTGCCAAGTGGACTATCCGATGGCCTTTGAGATCCCAAAAGGGACCTTTCCCAGTCAATTCTAGGGCTAGAAATCAAATGGTTAGTCGTCTGTGGTAGACTGCAATCGCCTTATTTCGCAACGTGGCTTATGACGCTTCATCATAAAACTCGGGTTAAAGTTTGTGGCATCACGCGTGCCGAGGACGCCTTGACGGCCGCGGCACTTGGTGTCGATGCAATAGGCTTTGTGTTCTATGAAAAAAGCGCTAGAGCGATCACGCCAGTTGCTGCCCGTGACATCATTCAAAGACTGCCCCCTTTCTTGGTGAAGGTTGGTTTGTTTGTGAATGCTACCCCCGAGGCGGTTTTTTCAGGTCTTTCGAGTTGTCCTATCGATATCCTGCAATTTCATGGTGATGAAGATGAGAACTACTGCCGTCAGTTTGACGTACCATACATTAGAGCACTGCGGCACCGCAGCACGGGGCAGACGCGGGAGATGGCCGCGCGGTATCCGTCAGCAATTGCCATCCTGCTGGATAGCTATGAGCCTGGACGATTCGGCGGCACAGGGCACGCCTTTGATTGGTCAGAAATCCCCGAGTTAACCCAGCCGATGATATTAGCCGGTGGATTATCGGCGATGAATGTGGGGTCAGCGGTCGGACAGGTCGCACCCTACGCGGTAGATGTCAGCGGCGGCGTTGAAGATCTTCCCGGTATTAAGAGCCCGGAAAGAATACGAGAGTTTATGCGCGCGGTCGCAACAGCGGACGATCTAGCTTAAGGCGTTTTAGACCACACCAAGATAAAAAATGAAAGGGACCCCTATGGTCAGTAAACAGCTTGGAACGAATGAGACGCTAACGTCTTTCCCTGATCAATCAGGACACTTTGGACCCTATGGCGGCCGGTTTGTTTCAGAGACGCTCATGGCAGCGCTCGATGAATTAACGCTCGCCTACGATGGTTTAAAAACCGACCCGGAGTTTCTCGCTGAACTGGGCTCGGACCTTGAGCATTACGTGGGCAGAGCATCTCCCTTGTATTTGGCGCAGCGCCTCACCGACCACGCCGGTGGCGCCAAGATATGGTTAAAAAGAGAAGACCTTAATCATACGGGTGCCCACAAAATTAATAATTGTATAGGGCAGGCCTTGCTCGCGCGTCATATGGGTAAGCCCAGAATTATTGCTGAAACCGGTGCGGGCCAACATGGGGTTGCATCTGCCACGGTTGCCGCGCGTTTTGGGCTTAAGTGCACGGTCTATATGGGCAGTGAGGATATCCAAAGGCAGAGTTTAAACGTCTATAGAATGAAGCTATTGGGTGCTGAAGTAGTGCCGGTGACGTCAGGCTCTCGGACCCTTAAAGATGCGTTGAACGAAGCCATGCGAGATTGGGTGACGAATGTCGATGACACGCATTACATTATTGGTACCGTGGCAGGTCCCCATCCATATCCAATGATTGTTCGAGACTTGCAGTCTGTGATTGGCCGTGAGGCTCGCGCTCAGTTCGCACGACAGCATGGCGGTTTGCCGGATGCCGTTATGGCGTGTGTTGGGGGTGGTTCCAACGCGATGGGGATTTTTTATCCGTTTCTCGAGGACGAGTCGGTTCGGTTAATCGGGGTGGAGGCAGCAGGTGATGGCATTATGACCGGGCGGCACGCCGCGCCTTTAACGGATGGCATTGTTGGCGTTTTGCATGGCAATAGAACCTACTTGATGCAGGATCGAGCGGGACTGATTAGCGAAACCCATTCTGTGTCAGCTGGATTAGACTATCCGGGTGTTGGACCGGAGCATGCTTGGTTGAAAGATATTGAGCGTGCAGAATATGTCGCGGTGACTGATGAGGAGGCACTCGGGGCTTTCAGACAGCTGAATCTGCTGGAAGGTATCCTGCCAGCGCTCGAAAGCAGTCATGCCTTGGCCCATGCCGTTGAATTTGCAGCGACATTGCGAAAAGATCAAAATATTATTGTTAATCTTTCAGGTCGAGGTGATAAAGACATTCCGACCATGGCAAAAATTGACGGCATTTCAATTGGTTAAGGAGTTCTTGTGGGTCGATTAACGTCAACGATTAATGCCGTGCAGGCGAGCGCACAGAAATCCCTGGTTGCCTACATCGTCGCTGGGGACCCGCATCCGGATCAGACGGTGGATTTGATGCACGCTTTGGTTGCTGAAGGGGTTGATATTATAGAGCTCGGCGTGCCGTTTACGGATCCTGAGGCGGAGGGGCCAGTAATTCAATTGGCGCACGAGCGGGCGCTTGTTCATCAGGTGACCCTCACGACGGTGTTGGCGATGGTTTCAGCGTTTCGCCTTGAAGACGCAAAAACGCCAGTGGTTTTGATGGGCTATTTAAACCCCATCGAAGCAATGGGCTACGATGTCTTTGCTGAACAGGCAAGTTTGAGCGGGGTTGACGGCTTGATCACCGTCAATCTACCGCCGGAAGAAGCGGGTCCATTGGCGATTGCGCTTCAGGACAAGAAGATTGACCCGATTTACTTGCTAGCGCCAACAACGACCGATGCTCGAGCGGCAGCGGTTTGTCGGGCGAGTCGGGGCTTTGTTTACTATGTCTCGCTCAAAGGCACGACGGGTTCTGGCGGCCTAGACATCGACGCCGTGTGCGAACGCGTTGCGCATTTGAAAGCGCAAACTACGTTGCCATTGTTTGTAGGCTTTGGGATTAAAGATGGCGCGACGGCCGCGCCCATCGCCGCGGTGGCGGATGGGGTTGTCGTAGGGTCGGCCATTGTGACCTTAATGGGTGAAAATCAGGCGTCGCCCGAGGCTTTAAAATTAGAGGTTAGTGAACTGGTTCGCGATATCCGGACGGCTCTGAATGCGTCAAACGCTTGAGCAGTGGTTGGATTATGTTGGTGGGCTCCATCCTATCAAGTGGGACCTAACCCTTGATCGGGTTTCAGAAGTCGCGCGACGACTCGGCGTGGTTCAACCTGCTCGGCAGGTTATTCTTGTTGCTGGGACCAATGGTAAAGGGTCCTGTTGTGAAGCGCTCGCGGCGTTAGCGACAGGCGCAGGAATATCTTTCGGGGTAACGACCAGTCCACACTTGCGGCGTTTCAACGAACGAATTCGAATCAACGGTGTGGAAGCGACAGATCTTCAAATTATTTCGGCCTTTGAGCAGATCGAATCAACGAGATCGGATACTTCATTAAGTTATTTTGAGTTTGCCTGTCTTGCAGCACTCCTATTGTTTAAAGAAGCAGATTTAGATTTGGCGATTCTTGAGATCGGCCTTGGCGGCCGATTGGATGCGATGAATCTGGTTGATCCCGATATTTCAGTTATTTTACCGATCGCGCTTGACCATCAAAGCTACCTAGGGAATACGTTAGAGGCCATCGGCTTTGAAAAAGCGGGAATCCTCCGACGCAATGGCACTTTGGTTCTAGCGGATCCTGAGCCGCCCAACAGCATTTTGGCGGAAGCCCTTCGGCAGGATTGTCGGGTTAAACAAATCGGGCGAGACTTTGATTGGGCGGATGGTGTCGTTTCGTGGATGATGTCTGAACTGCGTGAATCACTCACCCTGCCAAGTGCTGAAACCTGTTTGCCAAGCGGCAGTTTAGCCGCCGCAGTGCAAGCCATGGCGGAGCTGGATTTGTTGAATTCAAGCAGTTTGGGACAGCTGTGCAATGTCTCGTTACTCGGTCGGTTAACCCAGATCGATCTAGCTGGGCAGCGCCTGTACTTAGACGTTGCTCACAATCCTCAGGCCGTTTTAAGGCTGGCCGCGGAGCTGTCTCGTCGGGGTTGCATGAGCATTCGGGTGGTTTTTGGCTTGTACGCGGACAAAGATGTCCAAACGATGGTTGCCGGGATTGGTTCGATGGTGCACTTTTGGCATTTAACGCAGGTGAACGAGGATCGCGCATTGCCAGCCCAGGAGCTCATGATGTGTTTGCCGACGGCAGACCAAGCGCAGGCTGAAACGAGCGTTTCGGTTCAGCAAGCGCTGGAAAATGCGATTCGGGCGTCCGGAGGCACTGATACGATTGTTGTGTTCGGTTCTTTCCCTGTGGTGGGCGAAGCCTTAGAATATCTAGACCTTCAGTCCGGCGCTAGGTTGCAGTAATTTGGAAACAAAGCTCAAATACCGCATGGTCGGAATTCTTGCCCTAACAGCGCTAGCTGTGATTTTTATTCCGATCATTTTCAGTGGCTCGGAGCAAGACCGAGATGCCTACCTTGCGGAAATCCCAAAGGGGCCGGGTTTTAAACAGGGCAGGCGCGTGTCTGTGATTGATCTTCAAGCGGAGATGCGGGCAAGAGAGCGCGAAAGTGCATCACGAATGCCGCTGGATAAAATAGATCAAACCGATTACGTTGATGAGCCGGGACAGATCCTAGATCAAAACGGCCTACCCATCGGCTGGAGTCTTCAGGTTGCGAGTTTTCGAGATCAAGATAATGCCCTGCGATTAAGGGCCAGTATCCGCCTCTTAGGGCACGGCAGTTATGTGCTCAGGAGTTTAACCAATGAAGGCTTATTTTTTCAGGTTTTGGTTGGTCCGTCTCTCGATCGCAATGCCTTGTTGGAGGTTGGGCAACAACTCTCGGCGGAAATGGACTTGTCAGTACAAATTGTTCGCTATCGAGTCGAAGACGACTCGAATCAGGTAGGGGGTTGATCTTGGAGTTGGCGAACCTCGATTGGGCCATTCTTGCAATCCTATTGGTGTCTACAATCTTGTCGGCGTTTCGTGGGTTCGTTCGTGAGGCGTTAGCACTCGGTAGCTGGATACTTGCGGTGATTGTTGCGCGATGGTTTGCGCCGATGCTTTCGATGCATTTGTCACCTTACATAGATATGGCCTCCGCGCGAACGCTGATGGCTTATGGCATCTTGATCGTTGGAACCTTGATCGTGTGCGGGCTGCTGACGCGGGTATTGAGCGAGCTTATTAGAGTCTCCGGACTGAGTGCAACCGACAGATTACTTGGCATGGTGTTTGGCTTTTTGCGGGGTGCGCTTTTGGTTTTGCTCGGCGTTGCCGCGTTACATTATTTCACGCCGGTGGCACAGGATCCGTGGTGGCAATCATCACGGCTCGTACCTTTGGTGCTGGACTTACTGAATGTCATAAAGCCGATGGTGCTAGAACACACCGATCAGCTGCTCCAAAATTTAGCGAAGGGATAGCAATATGTGTGGCGTCGTCGGATTAGTTGGACAAAAGCCCGTTAGTTTTGATCTTTATGATGCCATTTCAATGCTACAACATCGCGGGCAAGATGCGGCTGGGATCGTCACCTGTGAAGGCGATCGGCTGACCTTGCGCAAAGAGAATGGGTTGGTTCGGGATGTTTTTAATCAATCGCATCTAGAATTCCTAGCCGGCAATATGGGCCTTGCACATGTGCGATATCCGACGGCCGGGACCTCGAGTGCTGCTGAGGCGCAACCGATGTACGTGAACTCGCCCTTTGGTATTTGTATGGCGCACAACGGTAATTTAATTAATGCCAATGAACTTAACGAAGAGCTTTTCCGTACGGATCGTCGGCATATCAATACCAGTAGCGATTCAGAAGTATTACTTAATGTCTTTGCCCATGAATTGCAAGGTATCGCTGGTTTAAGGGTCTTGCCAGAAGACGTTTTCGAAGCCGTTGAGCGGGTCCACCATCGTGCAGTGGGCGCCTATGCGGTCGTAAGTCTAATTACCGGCTATGGGCTTGTCGGTTTCAGGGATCCAAATGGTATTCGGCCACTGGTCTTGGGCCGACGGCAAACCCCGTCGGGTTTTGACTATATGTTGGCTTCGGAAAGCGTGGCGCTGAGTGTCTTAGGGTTTGAATTGATGGACGATATTGCGCCGGGCGAAGTAATTTATATTGAGTCGAATGGTCAGTTGCATCGTAGGCTGACCAAAGTCAAGACGGGTTGGTCTCCGTGTATTTTTGAGCATGTGTACTTAGCACGACCGGATTCGATCATGGATGGAATTTCGGTTTACAAAACACGGCTAAAAATGGGAGAGAAGCTTGCAGATAAGATCTTAAGGCTCTGGCCTGATCACGATATCGATGTGGTGATCCCTATCCCAGATACCAGTTGCACAGCGGCATTGCCGATGGCACACCGATTGGGCGTTAAATACAGAGAAGGGTTGGTGAAGAACCGCTATATTGGGCGAACCTTTATCATGCCGGGACAGGAAGAGCGGTATAAATCGGTTCGTCGCAAACTCAACACGATAGAATTGGAATTTAAGGGAAAGAATGTATTGTTGGTAGATGACTCGATAGTTCGAGGTACCACCTCCCGACAAATTGTTCAGATGGCAAGGGATGCGGGCGCAAAGAAGGTGTATCTTGCGTCTGCCGCGCCGCCCGTTCGGCATCCTAATGTTTATGGCATTGATATGCCTGCGCCAACCGAGTTCGTCGCGCATGACCAAACAGAAGCTGAGATTCAGACCTATATTGGTGTTGATTGGTTAATTTATCAGGACCTAGAGGATCTTCAATCTTGTGCGGCGGGGATCAATGAAAAGGTCGACGGCTTTGATTGCTCTGTTTTTAATGGAGAATATGTCACAGAGGGGGTTAGTGCCCGTTATCTCGCGCGCATCGAACAGCAGCGAAATGACCAAGCGAAACAGCAGCGAGGTGGTGGTGCGAAGCGCAGCAGCGAGCTACACAATTATCATTAAATTAATTCAAAATCCATGAATGAGCCGATTCAAAGCGTTTTAGACGGGCTCGATGCGATTATTTTAGGCAAGCAACGAGAAGTGCGCTTGGCGCTAGCGAGCCTCCTGGCGGGTGGACACTTACTAATCGAAGATGTGCCTGGCACCGGAAAGACAACACTCGCCCTCGCCTTGGGTCGAGTGCTTGGGCTGCAGCATCGGAGGGTGCAGTTTACCGTCGATGTTTTGCCCAGTGATATTACTGGGAGTTCGATATATCGGCAAAGTGAACAAACGTTTGAGTTTCATCCGGGCCCAGTATTTAGCCAGATTCTACTGGCGGATGAAATTAATCGCGCGATGCCAAAGACCCAAAGCGCCCTGCTTGAGGCAATGGAAGAAAATGCCGTTAGCCAAGATGGCGTGACCTATCCGCTACCGTCGCCTTTTTTCGTCATAGCAACCCAAAACCCGGTTCACCATTCAGGGACCTACCCACTGCCAGAGTCGCAGCTGGACCGGTTTTTGATGACCCTGCAAATGGGCTATCCCAGCGCGGATGCGGAGCTCGTTTTGTTAACGAGTGAACCCACTCGCCAGAAAGTGCTCGACCAATCGGCCTTGTCTACGCCTGAGCAGCTGCTTGGCTGGCAGGCAGACGTGCGGGGGGTAAAGGTTGCCAGCGCCATCGCAGATTATGTGTTGCGGTTGGTTCGGCGGTCGCGCGAAGATGCCTCGTTTGAGATGGGGCTCTCGCCGAGAGGCGGGCTTTCGCTGGTGGCGGCAAGCCGATCCTGGGCATTTTTGCAGGGCCGCGATTTCGTGACACCAGAGGATGTGCAGGCGGTCTTCGCCGCTGTTTGTCAGCATCGGTTGCGGTTTCGCAGTAGCGAGGACCGCGCTGGGTCGTTGCACTCACTCACGGAATTTTTGAATCATGTCGATGTGGTGGCTTAGTACCAAATGGTTTCAGCGGGCCGGAAAGTTTCGGGCAGCACGGTTTAAAGCTTGGCTAGACCGACGAGTGCCACCCGCCCAAACGATCCAATTATCCCATCGTAATATTTTTATCGTGCCAACCCTGCACGGCTTTGGTTTTGTCCTAATCCTGCTTTTGGTTCTCATTGCCGGGATCAATTATCAAAATGCGCTGGCCCATGCCTTGGCTTTTTTGATGCTGGGATTGTTTTTGGTGGCCATGCTGCAAACCCATCGCAATCTGGTGGGGCTGGTCCTCAGTCAGACACGGCCCATTCAAGGGTTTGTGGGGCAAAAAGTCTCGGTCACCTTTCAAGTTCAAAGCGATGCTGGCCGGGTTCACGATGGGTTGTCCTTTTTTTGGCCGAACCGCCCTATCGGTCAAGGCTTTGCTGTTGATCGCAACGGGACAACTATTTTTCGCCAAGCCATTCCAGATCATCGAGGTTGGTATGAACCAGGTCGCCTAAGGCTTGAAACCGTGTATCCATTTGGACTGTTTAGGGCATGGTCCTGGTTGGACTTTGACTGCAGAATTCTGAGTTATCCGAAACCGGTACCCTGTGACAGGTGGGTGAGCCAAGATGCTTCAACGCCTCAGGCAGGACGGCGCTCGAGCTTAGGGGCTGATGAGGTCAAAGCATTGAAGGACTTCCAAGATGGTGATGATCAACGCCATATCCATTGGCGTGCATCCGCCAAACTCGACCGATTAATGGTTAAATCCTACGAGTCCGAGCAGTCGGCCAGTCCATGGCTTCGTTTAGCTGGGCTGGAGATGCTGCCGATGGCAGACCGGCTAGGTGGTTTGGCCTATCTCATAGAGGCGGCATCAAAACGCGGAGATGCCTTTGGCTTGGATTTGTATGGTCAGCAATTACCGGTGGCGTCAGGGTCCGCGCAGGAACGAAAAGCGCTCAAACGTTTAGCGCTTTTTGATTGGCCTGGGCATTAACTTATGACGGCCCAGCGCTCAGCGCTGCTCTGGATGCTGGCGAGCCAAAGTCTGATGCTCGCGCCGCATGGATCACGCATGCCGTTATGGATGTTATGCGGCTGTCTTGCGATGGGAGCGTTTACTCTCGCTCGAATTCAGGGTTATGTAAGGTTGCCTTCGAAGTGGGTGGCCGTTGCCAGCGTGTTCATGGGCTGGGGGTTGCTGTGGCGAGAATATGGCAGTCCGATGGTGGTCGAATTTTGGGTCGATCTCTTATTGTTTATGTACACGGCGAAGCTACTTGAACTCACGTCAAAACGAGATGTCTCTCAGATTATGCTGTTGAGTTTCTTTGTTGCCATGACTCATTTTTTGTTTGATGAGTCAATGTGGCAAACCATTGTGACCTTTTCGGGGCTGGTTATGGTCATGGCAACGCTGATTGCCCTTCATTCAAGTTCGACTCAAACGCAGGGGCGACAGCCGTTAAAGCTTGCGGGCATAGCGTTTCTCCAAGCCTTGCCGTTGCTTGTGATCCTGTTTGTTTTTTTTCCAAGACTCAGTCCGTTTTGGACGATCCCGCTGGAAAAGGGGGCGGCCTTCACTGGCTTAAACGATCGTTTGATGCTGGGAGACATTCACAGTTTGGTGCAGTCCGATGAATTGGCCTTTAGAGTCAATTTTACGTCAGCGCCGCCAGCCTCAAGAGATCTCTATTGGCGGACCCTGGTATTGAGCGCAGTTTCCGAGGGCGGGTGGGTTGTCGGGTCGCCGCCGAGGCCAACGCCGAGTATCAAATTCGGGGCCGAAGGCGCAACGATTGATTACGAGCTCTTGAGTCAACCGATGCGGGTTCCTTTTATACCGTCATTAGATCGGGTTCTGTCGGTCGAAGGCACGTCGGTCCGTCTAGATCCACTCGGATTTGTTCGCAGCGCGAGCGTCTTACAGACCGTGAGTCAGTATAAAATGCGGAGCGGTCTTAACGCGGTCAATGGGGCAGAGTTGTCGAAAGCGGAGCGCGCGGCGTACCTTGCGCTGCCGCTGCGAACAAATCCTTTGGCGCGCACCTTTGGCGCATCGCTTGCTGAGGATTATCAAACGCCGGATGCAGTGATTCACACTGTGCTGGCTTGGTACTTCGATGAATTCACCTACACTTTGAATCCAGATGCGAGCAAACGTGACTCGATCGATCATTTTTTATTTGAGACGAAGCGCGGGTTTTGTGAGCATTTTGCCGCGAGTTTTACATGGGTTATGCGGGCTGCGGGCATTCCGGCAAGAGTGGTTTTAGGTTATCAGGGCGGGGCGTATAACCCATCTGGTAATTACATCGAGGTGCGTCAGTTCGATGCCCATGCCTGGTCCGAGGTTTGGGTGCAAGGGGAGGGCTGGCGTCGAGTAGATCCAACGGCGTTTATTGCGCCTGAGAGAATTGAACGTGGGATGGGGGCGTCTGCTGCAGGCATGGATGGTTTGATGACGGGTGAAGCCTGGGACTATTTCCAAATGCGGAGCCTAGGATGGCTTTTTGATCTTCAGTTACAAGTACAAGCACTGAGTCATCTGTGGGATCGGGTGATCGTCAATTATGACCAGACTCGCCAAATGCGGTGGTTATCCACGGTGTGGCCGGACCTTGAGCTTGAAGATTTAGCGCCGCTTGCTTTGGCCGCTTTCTTGCTGGGTTTAGGGGTGATTACGGTTGGTTTGGTTGCGCCACCCTTTCGGAGAGGATTGTCACGAGAAGCCCGGTGGTATCAAAGCTATCTGAGGTGTTTGGACGGGATAACGCTCGACCAAGTTGGTCGAGGGGCAGGGGTCGCGCGCTGCCAAGAAGCGTGGGGTTCCGCGCGTCCGGCTGAGGCGGCGCTCGCGCAGGTATTCGTTGAGAAGTTCGAGTTGTCGCTATATCAGGAAGATCAAAGTGTGTCGCCAAGCAGTGTCTCAAAGGCATTGTTGGTACTAAAAATGAGGTTGGCTTGGATGAGGTTGACAGGGCGTTGGGACCACCACTCTCAGCGGCCCAAACGTATCGTCTGACAACGCGGGCAAAACGAATACGGGCTCTTGTGAGCCCGTATTCATCGCGCGGTTAGCCAACTTCAACCATATTGACGGCGGGGATCAGCGCGCTATCAGCAGATTTTTGAAAAGACTCGATTTCGTTAAAGTTGAGATAGCGGTAAATGTCCGCACTCATGGGCTCCAAGTTTTTCGCATATTCTTGATACTCTTCAACCGTCGGCAGCTTGCCTAAAATACTGGCCACCGCGGCCAATTCCGCCGAGGCCAAGAAGACATCTGCGCCATCGCCAAGGCGATTTGGGAAGTTTCGCGTTGAGGTTGAGACGGCGGTCGACTTGGGCGCAATCCTCGCTTGATTCCCCATGCACAAAGAGCACCCCGGCATCTCGGTTCTCGCACCGGCCTGAGCGAAGACATTATAGACGCCTTCTTCCATTAATTGGTGCTCGTCCATTTTAGTGGGGGGAGAAATCCACAGCCGAGTCGGAATGGATTTCGCATTTTGGAGCATGTTTGCGGCTGCTCTAAAGTGCCCAATGTTGGTCATACACGAACCAATGAAAACCTCATCGATTTTTCGACCGGCGACCTCTGATAACGGCTTCACATCATCGGGGTCATTCGGGCAGGCTAGTAGAGGTTCCGTAATTTCGTTCAGATCGATCTCGATAATTTCATGATAGCTAGCATCGGTATCTGGCGTCATCAAGGTTGGGTTTTCGAGCCAGTCGTTCATGGCATCGATTCGACGTGAGATGGTTCGAGCATCCCCATAACCTTGCGCAATCATCCACTTCAACAAAGTGACATTTGAGGTGAGGTACTCTTTTATCGAAGCCTCTCCCAGTTGAATGGTGCAACCGCCAGCGGATCTTTCTGCTGAGGCATCCGAAATCTCAAAAGCCTGTTCGACTTTGAGGTCGGGGAGTCCCTCGATTTCAAGGATCCGGCCGCTGAAAACATTCTTTTTACCTTCTTTCGCAACCGTGAGCAGACCGCGTTGGATGGCGGCATAAGGAATGGCGTTAACCAGATCTCGTAAGGTGATACCGGGTTGCATTTCACCCTTAAATCGGACCAAAACAGACTCCGGCATGTCGAGTGGCATGACCCCGAGCGCTGCAGCAAAGGCAACCAATCCCGAACCTGCTGGGAAACTAATGCCCATTGGGAAACGCGTATGAGAATCGCCGCCGGTACCGACGGTGTCGGGCAATAACATTCGATTCAGCCAAGAATGGATAATCCCATCACCTGGCCGCAACGCGACGCCGCCCCGGGTTTGGATAAAGTCAGGGAGCTGGTGCTGGGTTTCGATGTCGACCGGTTTTGGATAGGCCGCCGTATGGCAAAACGATTGCATGACAAGATCTGCCGAAAAACCGAGACAGGCAAGTTCCTTGAGTTCGTCGCGAGTCATTGGGCCGGTTGTATCCTGAGAACCAACCGTTGTCATTTTCGGTTCACAATAGTCGCCGGGGCGGATGCCAGGCAGGCCGCACGCTTTACCGACAATCTTCTGCGCTAAGGTAAATCCTTGTTGACTGCTCGCGGCTGGCAGATCCTTTTTGAAGACATCGGATGCACCTAGACCCAAGGTCTCGCGCGCACGTTCTGTCAGGCCTCGGCCGATAATCAGCGGGATCCGCCCACCGGCGCGAACTTCATCCAAGAGGACTTCATTGGCCAGTTCAAAGGTGGACAATACTGCGCCCGATTGGTCTGTAATCTTGCCATCATATGGATGGATATTAATAACTTGGCCCATCTTGAGCGCGCTGACATCGCACTCTATCGGTAGTGCGCCGGCATCTTCCATCGTGTTGAAAAAAATCGGGGCAATCTTGCCACCTAATACGAAACCGCCATCACGCTTGTTCGGGATATGCGGGACATCGTCCCCCATGTGCCAGAGCACTGAATTGGTTGCGGACTTGCGCGATGATCCGGTGCCGACAACATCGCCAACGTACGCGATCGGGAAACCTTGAGTTTTTAGTTGCTCGATGGTTTCAAGCGGCTTGTCCATCGTGTTGACTAGCATGGACTTGGCATGCAGGGGAATGTCTGGGCGGCTCCAAGCATCCCCTGCGGGGGACAGATCATCGGTATTGGTTTCGCCTTCAACCATGAAGACGGTAACGGTAATGGATTCAGCCAGGGCGGGCTTGCGGGTAAACCATTCGGCATCCGCCCAGGCCTGAACGACTTTGGCTGCCCGTGGGTTGGTCTTAGCTTTTTCGACGACATCGTGGAACGCATCAAACATCAATAAGGTTTTAGATAAGGCCGCGACCGCATCATCTGCTACATCGTCGTGATCTAAGAGATCGATCAAGGGTTCAATGTTATAGCCGCCGAGCATGGTGCCCAGCAATTGGGTTGCAAGCGCCGGACTGATGAGGGGTGATGCGGCTTCACCTTTCGCGAGAGCTGCCAGATAGCCCGCCTTGATATACGCCGCGTCATCGACACCTGCTGGCACTCGATCGCTGATAAGCTCCAGTAAGAAGGCATCTTCACCGGTGGGCGGGTTCGTTAACAGGGCTGTCAGATCATGGACCTGTTCGGCAGTTAAAGGCTTGGGCACAATGCCGGTGTCGGCGCGTTCTTGAACATGTTGTCGATAAGCTTCAAGCACAGGGGTATCCTTGTCAGTGATTGAGATTTTTTTGGGCAGCCAGGGCTGGTAGAATGCGCCGATTCTACACTAAAGTCGTACTGATTTTAAGCGAGAGAAGATCGCAATCTAAGGATCTATTGTTATGAAGTTCGAGCAGCTCAATCTCGTGCCAACACCGGACGCTTGGCTTCAAAGGGCGTCAGCAGACCTGCCAACGCTTTTGATCGATCATGCAAACTGTGAAAAGAAAGCCGCCTCAACCGCGCTGAACTTGATGTATCGCTATGTTGAGTACCCGGCGTTGTTACAAGCTCTGTCGAAGCTCGCCAGAGAAGAACTCCGACACTTTGAACAAGTGCTCGGCGTCATGGGCGAGCGCGGCATCGAGTACGAGCAAATGACCTCGGCGCGTTATGCCGGCGACATGCGGCGACTTGTACAAACCCATGAGCCCAATCGATTGATTGACCTCCTGGTAATGTCGGCCGTGATCGAGGCGAGAAGCTGCGAGCGGTTCGGGCGTCTGTGTGAAGTGCTGGATTCAGACTTGGCAGCGTTTTATGGCTCATTATTGAACTCGGAAAAGCGGCATTTCCTCAGTTATTTGAATTTTGCCAACGAAATCTCACACGATGAGGCGGCGGTAGCGGCGCGTCTATCCGTGTTTTTGGCGGCCGATGCCAAACTGATAACCGACGCTGACGAACAGTTTCGGTTTCATAGTGGCGTGCCCGGTGTCGAGACGGATTAATTCGCTGTGGTGACGGGAGCCTAGACAACCCTGCGACACAAGCTCAAGGCTTTTTTCGCTGGATAGGTTGGATCTCCGTTGCCGTATGATTGTGACTGGTTTGGAATGTCGCGGAAAAGCACGGGAAGGCGTGGGCGACTGAATTTGGTTCCGGGGTGTGTTCGTATTGCGTGACTTGAACGCGCGGTGAGAAATGGCCGGTGCAGCAGGGGAAACCGTGTGCCATAAAGTGTCTGATTCGGTCAGCGTATAACAGCCGCGGCGGCGAACGGTCTGCCCATAAGCGACTCGGCTTAGCAGTTAAAGTGCGAAGGCCTCTAGAATCAGCGTGCCATTTGACTCGCGAATATGCCAGCCCTCATCGTCCCAATCGCCCAGCACCAAGCGTCGCCCGATTTTATTAGCGAGCACCGATTGATGATCAAACGGGCGGTGGGTATGGCCATGAATCATTGTTTGGCACTGCTGGGACTGCAAGACGTCACGCACAGCCTGAGGCGTTACGTCCATGATGGCGGGTTTGGTTTGACTTGTATGGGCCTGACTTTCTGCCCGGGCATCAAGCGCAATCGCCTTGCGCTCCAAAATCGGTTTCGCTAGGAGCTGCTTTTGAAAGCTAGGGTCGCGCAACATCGGCCTGATTTGTATATAGGCGGTATCATCGGTACATAAACTGTCGCCGTGCATTAGCAGGATCGTTTCCTGTCCCACTGTAATTTGATGATGCTCTGGCAGGAGGGTTAAGTCGCAACGCTTGGCAAAGGCCTCCCCCAACAAAAAATCTCGATTACCGTGCATAAAGTAAAGGGTCCCCGCGCAGGTTTTTAATGCGCAGGCAATCGTTTGGGTAAAGACGGTGTCGTCATCATCGCCAAGCCAGGCCTCGAATAAATCGCCTAAAATGTAGAGTTGATCTCCTGCTTGAATCTTTGATAGATAGCGCAGAAATCCCTCAATGCAGTGCGATCGACTTGGGTCAAGGTGAAGATCGGAAATGAAGTAGTGGGCCATATTAAATCGCTTGGTTTCGATCAATTATAACAGTTGAGCGGCGCCACGACAGTGTCGGTTGGGGGGATAAACATAGGCGCCCTGCGGTTTTTTGGACGAGTCCGCCGTGTTTATTCGATTTTTAATCCTGTCGTCGTTGACGCTGGCCCGAAACATTAAGTAGAATCGGCGCCTGCGGAAGTGGGGTTGTAGTAAATACTTTGACCCTTCTCAGTGGATCGCCTCGGCAATCCGTTGTAGCATCAGCAGTTGACGACGGGGTATAGCGCAGTCTGGTAGCGCGCCTGCTTTGGGAGCAGGATGTCGGGAGTTCGAATCTCTCTACCCCGACCAATTTCAAGTGCAAGCAAACAGGCATCAAACCTGGCTGGGGCGACAAAGAAATCGATAAACAGTACAAGTTCGGCGAAGCTTGCGCCCGTAGCTCAACTGGATAGAGCATCGGCCTTCTAAGCCGAGGGTTACAGGTTCGATTCCTGTCGGGCGTACCACTTCATTTGAGAAAAAAGACCGTCTGGCATCAGTCGAAGGCCTTGGTCGTGAAGGCAGAAAGTTTGAAATGGTGGGCGTAGCTCAGTTGGTAGAGCCCCGGATTGTGATTCCGGTGGTCGCGGGTTCAATCCCCGTCGCTCACCCCAAACTTTAACCGTTTATGGTTCATGCCCCCCTGCTTTTAAAATACCACCTCGCCGGCAAAACGAAGGCTGTCCTTAGATTCGTGACGCGATCTCTTAAGGC
>Ga0233426_10000274_pt1 | contig 57558 bp, 44 predicted proteins | sample SI_118_April2016_6_FD_179875 | JGI IMG/M metagenome (GOLD analysis project Ga0233426, IMG submission 179875) | Seawater microbial communities from Saanich Inlet, British Columbia, Canada - SI_118_April2016_10_MG | ecosystem: Environmental > Aquatic > Marine > Inlet | place: Canada: British... | reverse complement strand
CTTCAGGATTTCCACACATTTTTTTAAAGTATTCATCAAAATCCATTTTATTCTTCTTCTACTCGTTCAACTTGCCAGTTTTCTAATTCAACTGGTGTCTCACGACCAAATATACTAACAAGCACTTTTAACTTTTGGTGATCGGAGTCTACGGAACTAATTTCTCCCGTCAACCCCATAAAAGGACCATCTAAAATAGATACAAGTTGACCTATATCGTAGTAAGATTTGGGTACTTCTTCATCTTGATACTTTGCTATATGTTCTTTGATTGTATTTATTTCGTGTTTTGACAATTGAACAGGATTTTTGCCACCAATAAAGTCAGTTACACCATTTATATCATTAATAAAGTAGTATGCTTTCGCATTCAACTCATCTGAGTCTTCTTCATCATAAATATTCATTCTTACAAACAAATATCCAGGATACAATTTTCTTACTCGGGCCGATTTCTTTCCCTGTTTAACGGTTGTAACAATTTCAGATGGCATCAGTACCTCATGAAAAAATTTTTTGCTCTCAGGTTCTTGTTCTAACTTTTTTTCTATAAGTTTTTGCGCTTTTTGTTCAAAATTAGACAATACCTTTAATGTATACCACTTGTTATTTTTGGTATCTATGTTTTGTTCTGTGTTTATAGTTTCCATATGTTTATTGTATATAAATATATACAATAAAGTTAAAATTTACAAGAACTATTTATGCAAAAAACGAATCGTTTACCTTTTTTCCAGATGATACTCCACATTGGGATGTTTCATAATACCACTTTTCAAGTCGTTCCACTAATTCTTTTTTAGATCCACTCACTTTTAAATCATTTTTCTTACACAACTCTTTTAGTTTAGGAAGTGACAAGTGCTTGTATCCACGTTGTTCTGAAACAGAATCATCATATTGGATGTGTTGTATTTTGTTTTTAAGTATTTCTCCAGCCTTGGTATCATCTGTGAGAATATTACCGAACAACTGACTTCCGTCAACACCTACACACGGATATATTATCCGTGCAGATTTTATTACATATGTCGCATGACCTTTTGGATCATTTCCAACTTCTTCATAAGTTTTTTCAAGAATTTTTCCAAAACGAGTTTTTCCGGCAAATCTAAAAACCACGATAGTTCCTAGATCAAACATATGACGTTTTGGGTATTTTTTTCGTTTACCCGTTCGTTTCATAGATAACAACACAATTAGGTTGGTAAAATTAATCCATCTGTAGAAGGTACTTCAACCACTCGTTCTTCTGGATCAGTTTTGGGTGATTCAGCACGAAGTTTGGAAAGTTGTTGTCTCCAATCTGCATCTTCTCCATTGTATTCATCTATAATGTCACGTAAATGTTCAAGATAATCACTTGGCCATGCATCGTAATCTACCGAAGATGAAGTGATCGGAAATGGTTGCATTGGTTTATCTGCAAATAAATCTATGTCATTTTCTGTGTACATATTATTTGCAAAATTTTCATCCAACTTACCGAACACATCTTCATACTTTTCTTGTAGATAGTGTATCTTATTGTCGTATTCATGATTGACATCAATGTAAATACTCGTTGATTCGTCTACGCAACTTTCAGTTTGTTGATTTTCAGGTTCATATCCAGGAGCATACTCAAGATGAAGACCTGTTTCATCTATTGCCCACCATTCGGTCCATTCCGAACCAGAAAGTATCTCGTTCGGTTGTTCCATTTCAAATATTAAATCGTCCATTGTCATTTTACCTTTCTATATATATTCAACTCTTTTTCCAAACCCACACCGGTTCTCCAAAACTTCCTTCACGTGCATGATACTCGGTATCCATTTTACTATCATCAGTATCTTCCGCAGTTCCGATTCCAAGGCAATTTGGTCGTTTTGCCATTTCCATTCCGAAGCATTCAACATACTCAGCATTTGCCTTTTTGCTTAAATGATCGTTCATGGGATCGCAAATTTTCAACCATTGCTTTCCACCTTTCATTCCTTTGCTTGTAGTGTTAACATCACTAATATTAACCATGAGCAAACCACCTGGTCTTAAAGTTTCCCATACATTATCAATTGCTTTTTGCAAAAATTGAGTATTCCAATCTTCAATGCTTTTATGACGAACCCAACTTTGAGTATCATCATTGCTATATCGTTCCACCGAGAAATAGGGTGGACTTGTCATAATCAAATCAACACTTTCTTTGTATGCTGATAAATCTGCATCTTCCGCAGGTGAACATATAAAGTCATATGATTTATCTACTTCAAAAAACGTGCGATGCTTTTCATAAAATTCTGCTTGTTGTTTATAGATTGGATGATTTTCTTTACGAGGATCAAGACCAATATATTTCTCGGTACAATCACTTGCAAAAAAACCACACAACCGATCACCCCACCCCATACTGAAATCAAGTACCGTTTTTGCATTATGCTTTTCATACAATACCTTAGCAACATTGGGTTTGAATTGACTGCAAATATACTTTCTAAGACCTATACCGGTACGCAATGTTGATTTATCTACTTTTGGAGACTTCAAAGTATAAAGACATCCCATCAAACTTGTCATAAAATCTTTGTTTTTCCAAGTTCTCAACGGACCAGGTGAAACACTTCCACATACACTCCAACGATTTTCTTGTTGGAAGAAGTTACTTGCTTTGTTTCCCGTGTTTAATCGTTTCAACAAAGTTGTACTTAATGGCCATTCATATTCAGAACGTGCGAACCATTTTTTGTCTACAAACAAATCGTTCCACTTTGTTCCTTTTAATGTTTTGTATTCTGCGAGTGCTTCTTTTTCAGAAATTTCCATGTACGGAAGATCGTATTTCATTAAAATCTCTGCGAGTGTTTCTTGCACATCTGCTCGTTCGTATGTTTCTTTTACTGATGTCCAGTCATCTTCTCCAATAAAAAAGTAAGGTTTAATCGCAAACTTCTCTAGTTCTTTTATATACATTATTATATTATCGTATATTTTTTAAAAAAAGTCAACACTCAGTTACATTTACTGCCAATCCACCTTGACTTGTTTCTTTGTAAGCAGACTTCATATCTTCACCTGTTGCTTTCATTGTCTTAATCACATCATCTAGTGATATTTTAGTATCTTGTTCGTTTAACATTGCCATACGACTTGCATTAATTGCTTTGCCAACTCCTATCGCATTTCGTTCAATACAAGGTATTTGTACAAGACCAGCAATAGGATCACACGTCAATCCAAGATTATGTTCCATAGCAATTTCCGCCGCATTTTCAACTTGCTTTAAAGTTCCTCCTACAATTTCAGTTAATGCACCGGCTGCCATACTACACGCAACTCCTACTTCACCTTGACAACCGACTTCAGCACCTGAGATACTTGCATTTATTTTATACAACATTGCAATTGCTCCGGCAGTTAATAGAAATTTTATTTCCCAATCTTCAGGTTTATCGGTAATATATTCATTGATATACATCATCGTTGCTGGTATAATTCCAGATGCACCATTTGTTGGAGCAGTAACCACACGATTCATGTCTGCATTTTCTTCGTTTACTGCAATTGCACAAATACTTACATAATCTGAATAATCATTTGATCCGACTTGTTGATTTTCTAAAAACTTTTCATACATGATTCCAGCTCTTCGTTCCACATTTATTTTACCAGGAAGCATTCCATTTGCAATTAAACCACGATCAACAGACTCCTGCATCACTTTCCATATTTTCCGCAGTTTCTTTTTTGTTTCACGATTTTTTCTAAAACATTTTTCATTTTCAAGTATAACATCTGATATGTTAAGATCACGATTTTCTGCAATGGTGAAAAGTTCGTCCGCAGTTGAAAATGCATTAGTAAGTTTTTTCTTGCTTGATTTTATTTTATTCTTTTTAGCATTTTCCTCGGTTACCACAAATCCACCACCTATGCTATAATAAATTCTAGTTGCGACTTCGTCTCCGTCTACATACGCATAAAACTTTATTCCGTTGGGATGATACGGAAGTTTTTTCTTTTTATTGAAAATTATATCATCGTTTGTAAATTTGATTTTGCGAATTCCACCAAGTTTTAATTCACCGTCAAGTGAATCAACTTCATTTAACTGCCTTTGTTTTACTTTATCCGCCGAGTAGTTCATTAACCCAAGTTGAATTGCTATTGGTGTTCCGTGACCAGCACCTGTTAATGCAAGTGAACCGAACAATTCAATTTTAATCGAATCAACTTTCCCAAATACTTTTTTATGTTTTAGAAAAGTGACGAACTTACGAGATGCAGTAATTGGTCCTATAGTATGTGAACTAGAAGGACCAATTCCTATCTTGAAAAATTCAAGAACACTATACATTATTCAAGAAACTTGAATGTACCACCAAGAATTTTCTTTGCGAAAGAATAATTCTTTTTATCGTTATTGTTGCTCATTCCATTGAAGTTGTTTTTGATTTTGATTTTTGCTTCACTAAAAACCACATCCATCAACTCAAGATATTCAGTTGCTTTTTCAGGATCATCTTTGATCATGCTATCAATACGCAATGCACACGCAGATATTACAAACAATTCTGTTCCGATTTCAGTCAAACGACCAAGAAGCATTTGTTGTTTGTCTAATGAAGGACCATATCGTGCCATTGAATGAAAAAGTTTTCTGCTTAATTTCTTGCTTGTTCTTGAAACATAACGAAGATACTTTTTAACAGAACTATTTACTCCAGACGGACCTGAATTGAAAGTTGGTAACCATTGTTTTGGATACCAAGTTGCGTAATGTATTCCTGCTCCTATAGCAGCCTTTAAACGCACCATCAAAGGTAATCGTGAATCTAAAACTGCTCCGGCTGCTTTGAGGTGTGGATCAAGTGCTTCACGTGCTAAAAGCAGACGCATAATTTCACTTGAACCTTCAAAAATCATATTGATACGGCAATCACGCAAATATCTTTCCACAGGAATTGGGTCTGCTCCACGATCACGAAGTGAGTCAGCAGTTTCATAACCACGACCACCACGAAGTTGCATCGTTTCATCGGCAACTTTCCATGCTTCTTCTGTTCCCCACATTTTGCACATTGCAGATTCAACACGAATATCTGCTTTCTTGCCATCCACTAAACTTGATGTAAATAAAACAATACTTTCAGTTGCAAAACTTTTGGCTGCAATCTTTGCAATTTTATCTGCGATTGCTTGGTGCTTACCAATAACACATCCCCATTGTTCACGGGTTGATCCCCATTCACGTGAAATCTTTAAACAACTACGCATAAGTCCCACACAAGCAGCTGGTAATGTAAGACGACCTGTATTCAATGTACTAAGTGCTACTTTGAGTCCTTTGCCTTCTCCTGCTACTAAATTCTCTGCCGGTATCTTTACATCGGTAAATCTTACAACACCATTGTATAGTGCTTTAAGACCCATAAAACGACATCTATTAACCACTTCTACACCAGGTGTATCCATATCAAGAATGAATGCTGAAATACTTTTTCGCATTTTGCCTTTGATTTCTGTATCAGGTGTTCTTGCCATCACAATAATAACACTTGCTTTAACTCCGTTGGTACACCAAAGTTTTTCTCCGTTTAATACATAATGAGTTTTATCTTCCGACAATTCTGCATAAACATTCATTTGAGCAGGATCAGAACCTACGGTTTCTTCAGTCAACGCAAATGCACTAATTTCACCTTTACCAAAACGAGGAAGATGCTTTTTCTTTTGTTCATCTGTTCCGAAAAGCAATAGTGGTTGAGGAACACCGATACTTTGATGTGCTGATACCAATGCAGTAATATTACCACACACTTCTCCTAATCTCATTGCCGCTCTTGAGTAGTTGGTTTGTGACAATCCACGACCACCATATTCAGTTGGAATTTTAATTGCAAATGCACCAATCTTTGCGAGTTCTTCAAATACTTTGTCAGGAATTTCTCCTTCACGATCAATTGCATCTGCATCAACGTGTTTATCTATTACTTCATTTAGTTGTCCAAGAAAAACATCTCCTTTTGCTTTATCTTCATCTTTTTGTTTTGGAAACGGATAAATCAAATCGTAGTTTGCTTCTCCTGTGAACAATCCACCACTAAAACTTTTTACACCCTTTTTACCTTTATCTCTTGCAGCTTCAGCTGCTTCCAAGGCATCTGCTTTACCCTTGGACATTTTTGACGTATCTATTTCACTCATAATTATTTTTCTCCGTAGAATTTTTTATTTTTGTTTGCGTGTTCAATCAACAATTCGCATGGTTCAAAGTATTTGCTTTTTGTTGCAAGTTTATTAAGTTTTTTAACAACTTCACCTGCACCAAGATTATCACAATACGAAATAGGTCCTCCACGAAACGGAGCCCAACCTGTTCCCATTATCATACCAAAATCAACATCTTTTGGACTTTCTACAACTTTTTCTTGTAAACAACGAATTGCTTCATTGACCATAATTAAAATTAATCTATCAACAATTTCTTCGTTTTCACAATCGTTGTTAAAGTTATCATTCACCGGAACATCACACACACCCTTGGATTTTCCATTTGAGTATTTGTAAAATCCTTGTCCAGATTTCTTTCCAAGATTTCCTTCTTCAATCATTCGTCTAAGAAGATTACTATTTGGAAACTTCGTTTCAAGACGATTCAGTAGATCATCGGCAACGTGTTGACATACATCACCACCCACTTCGTCAATCAAACGAAATGGTCCCATTGGCATTCCGAATTTACGAAGAAGTTTGTCGGTATGTTCTATGTTAACTCCGTGATTTGCTAAATTTACTGCTTCAATTAAATAAGGCATCAAAATACGATTTACCAAAAAACCAGGTGAATCTTTTACGATCACAGGAAGTTTACCTGTTTTCTTTACAAACTGAGTTGCTTTAAGAATCGTTTCTTCACTTGTACATTCTCCACGAACCACTTCCACCAACTTCATTTTGTGAACAGGATTAAAATAATGTATTCCAACCACTCGTTCTTTGTGTTGCATTTTATCAGCAATATCAACAATACTTAATGCTGATGTATTTGTTGCTAAAATTGTATCATCACGAACAAGTGTTTCAAGTTCCACGAATAAATCCTGCTTGATTTCAAGTTGTTCAATCGCAGCTTCTACCACCAAGTCAATGTTCTTCATTGGCAATGACTCTGTGATTGGTGTAACATTATCTAATTTACTTGATGCTTCTGCTTTGGTCATTACTCGTTTCTTAACAGCTGCTGAGTACAACTTGTTTATGCTTGCAATACCTTTTGCTACAAACTCTGGCTTAATATCCTTGAGCAATACTTTAATTCCTCTTGAACTAATCCATTGTGCGATGCCTGCACCCATAACTCCAGCACCTATAACTGCCGTATTAGTAACTTTGAAATCTTTATCACTTTTGGTTTTCTTGCTTCTTTCTTGTAAAAAGAAAATATTAACCAAGTTGTTTGCTACATCAGAAGTCAAAAGTTCTGCGAATGCTTGCTCTTCAAGTTTCAAAGACTCTTGGTGACTTACACTCAAACCATTTATCATTACATCAATTGCTTTTAATGGAGCAGGATAAACTCCACCTGTTAATTTCATTACATTCTTAATTGCTTTTGATTTGGCAATATATTTTAATGGAAAACGATTTAGTGTATGTTTTTTGTATTTCTTTTTTCCGTTGTGTAATAACGATTTAGCTGCTGAATCTAAATATTCTTTATACACAAGTTTGTCCACCATTTTATATTTGTATGCCAATTTTGGTACGACAACCTTTCCACCGAGAATGATATTCATAGCATTCGCAATTCCAATCATTCGTGGTAAACGAGTTGAACCACCCCACGCAGGAAGAATACCAAGCATCGTTTCAGGTAGACCTATCTTTGTACTTGAATCTAAAGTTGCTACACGATGATCACACGCAAGAGCAAGTTCATATCCACCACCAACACACGCACCATTTATTGCAGCCACAGTTGGTATACACAGATTTTCAATTCTATCAAAAATTTGTTGACCTAGTTTAATCAAATATGAAATACGTTCAGGTGTAGGATCATCTGCAAATGATTTTAAGTCGGCACCTGCGATAAAAATACTTGGTTTAGCACTTTTGAAAATAACACCACGAAAATCTTTTTGATTATTTTCAATAAATGTTAATTGTTCATCAAGTTCCACAAACATATTTTCATTGAATACATTTGCACTTGAGTTTTCTTGGTCGAAAATGATAGTAACGACTTCATCGTGTTGTTCTCGTTTAATTGAGTTGCTCATATTAATCTCTTTCTAAAATGATTGCTCCACCTTGACCACCACCGATACAAAGTGAAATTAATGCTCGTTTACCACCACGACGTTCAAGTTCCTTTAAAGTAGTAAGTGCAATGCGTGATCCACTTGATCCAACTGGATGACCAAGAGCAATTGCTCCTCCATTGACATTCAATATTGAATCATCAACTTCACCCAAGTCTGTGGTTTTTTTGAGTTGTTTACAAACTGCAAGAACTTGAGCAGCGAATGCTTCATTGATTTCAATTAAATCAAAGTCATCAAGTTTATATCCTGTTTCTTCGCATACTTTCTGAATTGCATAAACTGGACCAAGACCCATTCGTTCAGGATCACATCCTGCGTATGCGTATGCTGAAATTCTGCCTAGTGGATTCCAATCGTTTTGTTTTACTGCTTGTTCATCTGCAATCAGTAACGAAACTGCTCCGTCTGTAATTTGTGATGCATTACCAGCAGTTACCGTTCCTTGCTTTCTATCAAACACAGGTTTAAGTTTTTCTAAAGCACCCATACTTTGTTCACCACGAATTCCATTGTCTGCATCAACAAATGTTCCGTTTGTGAAATAAAATGGGGAAATTTCCGATGACATTTTTTCTATTGCCACAAATGCTTTTAAATGAGATTCCAATGCAAATTTATCTTGATGATATCGTGTTACTCCACTTTCTCTTGCAATCAATTCAGCAGTTTCACCCATATTCATTCCAACGGTTATGTCACTCAATCCGAGTCGCAAACTAATTATTGGTGCGAAATCTTTTGGTCGGAAACTTAATACCGTATGTAGACGATCCCGAAATGTTCTGCATTTACTAAGTTGTGTAAATTTATCAACTGCACTTTTGCGATATAAAAATGGTGCCTGTGTCATATTCTCAGTTCCACCACTTAAATATACACTTCCTCTACCTGCGTTTATTTTATCATGTGCCTGTGTGATGGATTCAAATCCACTTGCACAATTGCGATGCACCGTGTAAGCAGGAACACTTTTAGGTACTCCTGATTTGAGTGCAATTACTCTTGTAATATTTGCAGTATCTGCCGGTTGACAAACACACCCCATTACACTTTCATTTATTATACTTGGATCAATGTCCATATTCGCAAATAGTGATTTTGTGGCAGAAATCCCAAGGTCTGCCGCTGATGTATTTGCGAATGTTGTACCCATCTTACAAAAAGGTGTGCGAGTACCATCTACTAGATATACTTTTTTATTCATAATCGTTACATTATATATAACACAATTTTATACATATCGTCAACTATATAACGAATATAATTGCAGTAGGGTTTATATTAATTTAGAAAATGTTTTTCTATAACATGAATCCATATTCCGATTGAATCAACAACCACGAAATAAAACGCAAGAGCTGCCAACCAATACATTTTTCTTCCTGCGAAAAAGATGATACTTAAAAAATTAACAATCGCAAAAACAACAAACCCCCAACCGATCAATTCAGGAAAAGGAAGTATTCCTCCTCCTATCATTCCTAATATTGCAATGACTATTTCAAATTGTTTGTCGTGTGTTGCTTTTGCCATGAATCAAATCCAAGTTTTTTTAAATCTGCAAGCAATTCATCTGAAATTTCAATTCCGTTTTTATGAACCTCGACTGAGGTATTATATTCAACTTCACCAGGAATTAAAATTTCTTCACCTTTTTTATGTTTGCTTGATTTTATTTCACGCATCACATCACCAACATTTTTTTTGAAATCTTCTAAGTCTGCAAAGTTTTCAGGATCAATACAAATAAAAAAATGACCAATATCATAATTCGGATTTTTTGTATCTCCTTCATACAGACCACTTAGTTTGCTCATATAAGCACCACTTTGAAATGCAGAACACATTAATTCTATTGCAATACTTAAACCAGAACCTTTATGTCCTCCGATGGGTGTTAAGGCTGCGATTCCACGTTCTAACCACCTCAGTGATCTTTCAAATGTAAGATTTTGATTATCTGAAACTATCGCACAATTTGGTACATAACTATCAGGAGTTTTTCTTGCCATCAGTTCCAAATCACCTCGTTGATAAACTGATGTTGCACAATCGATGCTAAACGGAAACTTTTCATCGGAAGGAAATGCTATTGCGTATGGATTAGTTCCCATTTTTGGTTCAATCCCGTTGAGTGGAGCAACTGCGGGACGAGCATTTGTAAAACTCATTCCTACTAAATTATGATCAGTTGCATAACGACTATAATAACTTGCAATTCCGTAATGTGAAGAATTTCTAACTGCAACACAACTTATTCCATGTTCTTGCGTTTTTGCGATTGCTTGATTCATCGCATACTTTCCGACAATCTGACCAAGAGCATTATGACCATCAATCGTTACACAAGCTTTGTTGTCACGAACAATCTCAGGAGTCGCATTTACATCAATTACACCATCTTTAATTCGTTTTACATAATACCCAAGTCTACTTAATCCATGTGACTTGAATCCAAGTTCATCTGCACTTATTAATACATCTGCACATATATTTGAATATTTGCTTGGTACTTTGTTTTTTTCAAACACCCAGTTCGCAAATTCAATTGCATCTTTAAGTTTTATTTTCATTTTGTTCTTTTGATTTTCTGATCTCACGTGCTTTTCTGATTTTTCTGCGAACATACGGTTTTAAAAAGTAATGACCAATAAATCCTTTGATCGTTGGTCTTCCCACTTGTACTCTTAATTTATTTTCGTACCTTGTCATGGGGCAATCAAGCACTCTCGAAAATGAAATTAATATAATAAACGAACATAAAGGTAAGCATATATACCACGGATATCCAAATGGAGTAACTCCCTGGAACGCAAGTATAAAAAATGCACTAAAGTTGCCAATTACAACTGCCCAATGTAATAAAACTACTACAAGTAGTTTAAGATGACGCAGTGGATTGGTTGGTAAAAATCTAAGAAACCTCTTTTCGTCAGATGGTTGGGTTATATTAGAATCAGTTGTCATATAGAAATAAATATAAAAACTAGTCTGTTTTATTTTCTATTTTCTCTAAATTTTCGTTTAACCAATGTGTGTGCCAATCGTTTTTATGATGGCAAATCCAAGACCACCTTGCTTTGTCTTTGCCTACATCTTCTCCGACTTTTTCAGATTCAATCCATTTATGCTTATTAATTTCATTGGTTTCATCTACAACATGACGGTAGTATAAACTTCGTTCGTATAGCTCTTGGTCGTAATCCACTAACTATATATATGTACATACCAATTAAAAATCGTCAACTAATGCAGATTCATCCTGATAATCAATAACTCTTGTTTCAAAAAAGTTCTTTTGCTTGCGAATATCAATAACTTCACTCAACCAAGGAAACGGATTGTTATCACTATCATAACGGTATTTCATATTTAGATTTTCCAATCTACGATTTGCGATGAACTGCATATACTCAACAAACATTTCAGAATTTAATCCAAGAATACCTCTTGGTAATACATCTTGTGCGTATGAAATTTCAAGTTCAACTGCTCGTTTCAAAACTTCTGTCAACTCAGTTTCAAATTTGTCGGTCATTAAATCAGGATTTTGTTCTCGTATTTTATTCAGCAGAGTTGTTCCAAACTTGATGTGAATACTTTCATCACGAAGTGTATATTGAATTTGTTCTGCGATACCTGGTATTTTATCACTTAGTGCGAGTAACATTGCAAATCCACTGAAAAAGAATGTTCCTTCGCACACAACCCAATATGTAAATGCAGCTTTGTACAACTCTCGTTTTCCTTCAATGGTAGACGTATCAATATTTGCTTCATTTAATCCACCCGTTACCTGTATAAGGAAATCATCTTTTGCTTTGATAGATGGAACCGTTTGATATGCTTCATATACCTCACCTATATCCAAGTCTAAACTATCACATATGTAGACTACAGTGTGATTGTGCAAACACTCTTCATACATCTGTCTTGCCATATACTGCCTACATTCAGGATCAGTAATATACTTGGACAATGTCATAAGATTATTTGCAACCAAACTTTCACTTCCTGCAAAGAAACCAAGACATCTTTTGATAACTAAACGTTCATCTTCACTTAATGCTTCATCGGGTGATGATTTCCAATTTTGAACATCTTTTGTCATCGGCACATCAGTTGGCATCCAGTTATTCTTGACACCTTGTTCATACAGATCCCACGCCCATTTATGTTTATGAGGCAGAATTTGATTTACTCCCTCTGTTTCTTTTCCTAGTAGTTCTCCAGTTTTCATAATATATATAACGATTTAAGTTTCAATAAAGTTTATAAAGATTTCAAATTTTGTTGTTTTAAACGATAAACAAGAAATCCAAAAATAACAAGACCAACAAATGGTAATACATAATACCAGTTAACAACAGATTCATCTGATGTATTAGTTTGTGTTTTGATCGGTGTCGGTGGGGGTGTCTCGTTAACCGAGGTGATCGGTGGTGTGAGTTGAGAAACAACCGTATCAACATCTGTGGATGTTGTGTTCGGTGTTATTTGCTTGGGTACTCCCAGTGCACCACTATTTGAGTTCAGCAATGTATCTTTTATACCACACGATGTAAGTGTGGTTACGCATAATATTGTTAATAGATGTTTCATATATAATTCTCCTTATTTAAAGAATCAATATACCACATTTTATTGAATACGTAAAGTAATTAAATTATTTCTTGTCGTGACAGAGACACCCACACTTGTTATCTTCACAACATGAAGTAAAAAAACATTTTATTTTACAAATTATTTTTTTCAAACATTTCATTTACATAAATATCAAATTTAGTGATTAAAGTCACGACATTCGCATTTTTTTATTTTACAATTGGGATTTATCATACCTGCTCGTTTGAATGTAAGTTTTACAAATTCCTCAAAAAAGAAGACATAAGCAGCTGCATCATAGTTGGCCATTGCTATTGAAGTTTCTTTTTCGTATATTCGCATCCACTTGGTATATTCATCAAATTTATCAGGATCGTAATGAGGTCCTTTCAAATCGTATTGATGAATCAGTACTGCTAAATTTAATTTATTTTTTGTTAATGTTGCAAGTTTTGCAATATCTTTAGAAAACTTTGCTTTTTCTTGTTTTTCTTTTTCGTATGCTTCGTATGATGCTTGTAATCTTGGATCGATGATATCCATCCAAGATTTACCGTTGTTTATATACCCATTACCCTCGGCACATATTAGCACCAATGGTGATAAAACAGATAATATAAATGTAACAATTACCAAACAAACAACAATTTGCATTGTTATCGGTGGTCAATTTTATATGTATTCATTCCGTCAAATGGTCGTGTTTTTAGTTCACGTTCAAACTCATTTGATTGATTAAATCCATTCAGTAATTTGTCATTAAAATTATACTCAGTTTTTATTCTATATGGAAATGCTGATTCGACTGAATATTCATCATCGTCATCGTCATCATCGTTGCGAATGATACCCGAATCTTCTATCTGCATACCAAGAATGTCTTCCATACTCGGCATTTCCTCTTTTGGATCAATTGCCCATAAGATATTATTTTTTTCAGTCCATCTAATCATTCTTCGTACAGGAACCATCAAATTGAATCCTTCACCTGCACCCCGTACAATCATACCAACATACTTTCCGTTTTGTAAATAAACTCCTCCACCTGAACTACCCGGAAATGCAGTAACTGTTGTTTGGTCGTATTCATATTTATTAAGTGTTCTTCCTACTTGAGATATAATACCAGTCGTCATTGAATTCGCACCCATCTGCCCAAGCAACGATCCAACATGAAACAAACTCGTACCAATTGGAACAATGCCATCGTTTGATTCACTTAAATTAAATTCTACTCCACTTTTTGCATAATCCGTTGCTCGTACCATCAACAACGCAAGATCATGACCATCATCAGCATTGGAATATTTAATGACCTTGGCATCCATTTTCATTTCACCAACTCGTCTTCCTTTTTCTACGAGTTCTTTTACAATAGATGCATCATCAAATTCAACAATTTTACGAGGTGACCCCTTTTCAATAACACTTCTTACGTTTCTAAGGTTATCAACTACATGAGCCGCAGTCCAAACAAATGTAACTTTTTTTCCATCAATTTCACGAATAATCATTGCACCAGATCCTTCTGAACTACTACGATTTGAATTTGATTTAATAGTTACAGATACATCTTGTAAATGATCAGCAACTTCACGAACTTGTTTTGCACTTGGAGCTCCTGTTGAAATGTTAATTGAAAGTGCCGATAAGGCCACTACTAAAAGAAGTTTGCTTGCGTTCATGTTGAAATATCCTCCTGGATGAGATTAATAATATATTTATATATATTAACCCAAACGCACTTTTAGGTCAATGTTTAATGTCTATTGACAACTTTCGCATATTTCACCACGCATTTTTGCTTCTAAACTACACAATGATGGTTCAGTTGATTCTTGTGGATTTTCTGTATCTGGATTCTCTGCATTGTGTTCGTCTACATTTGATCCAGTTGATTTTTCAATTGCACTTGCCGCCAAATTGCGTAAATAGTAAGTTGTTTTCAATCCACTTTTCCATGCGTGTGTATAAATGTCGTTCAAAAACTTCATGCTACTTTTGTCGTTGTAAAGATTCAAACTTTGACCTTGATCAATCCACTTTTGACGAGCAGCCGCACAATCAATTAATTTGAATTGATCTTGTTGAAATGCAGTAACATACTTTTCTTTTATCCATTGAGGAATTGAACCATTGAGTTTGCCAAGATCACCATCAACGGTTTTAACTAAATTGGCAAGTTCTTTTGTCCAAATTCCTTCTGCTTTCATATCATTAACAAAGTATTCGTTCATCATTGTAAATTCACCACTTAAAGTAGAGTATACAAAAATAACACCAAAGTTTGGTTCAATGCTTTGTGAACATCCTGCAATGTAACTAATTGTTGCAGTTGGTGCAATTGCCATTGTATTTGAATTACGCATTCCTTGTTTGGCAACTTTCTTTTTTAGTTTGTCCCAATTTTTTCTAAGATTTACCTCATCGGAATTTCCACGAAGTTTCATAACTTGTTTCCAGGTATCAATTGGAAATGTTCCTTGATCCCATAGACTTCCCGTGTATGATTCGTAAGTTTCTTTTTCTACTGCCATATCAGACGAAGATTCAATTGCGAAATAAGAAATGTTTTCATAAATTTCATCCGAAATACGAATTGCATCATCACTTCCGTAGTTGACACTAAACTCGTAAAACATATCATGCCAACCCATTGTTCCTAATCCAACAGGACGATGAGTCATATTACTTTTACGTGCTTCTTCTGTTGGATAATAATTTAGATCAATAACATTGTCTAACATACGCATTGCCATTTTGGTGCTTTTTTCTAATTTATCATAATCAATAAATTTTTCACCATTTTTATCTACACCGACGTGTCGTTTCAAATTGATGCTTGCCAAATTACAAGTTGCAGTTTCTCCGTATTCTTTAACGGTGCGTGTGCCATCATCTGCGTGAATAGTTGGTTTGGTATGAAGAAGAATCTCTGTACACAAATTACTGCTATGTACAGTTCCTACGTGCTGATTACTATACCTAATGTTACTTGGGTCTTTGAAGGTTACCCACGGATGTCCCGTTTCAAAAATACTTTTCAACATTTTCTTCCAAAGGTCTTTTGCTTTGAGTTCACGAAACACATTCAATTCTCCGTCTTGACCTTTTTTAACATATTCCCAATATTTTGTTTCAAATGCTTCACCGAAAGTTTCGTGTAATTCAGGAACTTCATTTGGACTAAATAAATACCAAGGACCATCTGCTTCTACTTGTTTCATAAACAAATCAGGAATCCAATTTGCAGTATTCATATCATGACAACGCATTCTATCATCACCTACAGATTTTCTTAATGCTAAAAAGTCTTCAATATCAGAATGCCATGTTTCAAGATAAGCACATCCTGCACCTTTCCGTTTTCCACCTTGATTTACTGCAACGAGCATATCATTGTAAAGTTTCCAAAAGTATACCGGTCCTTGATTGATTCCATTTGTTCCTTTGATGTAACTTCCTCTTGCACGGAAATTAGTGATATCAAAACCAAGACCACCTGCGAATTTGCTTTTTCTTGCTTCTTGCCAAATGCCATCAAAAATTCCATCAATAGAATCATCAAAGGTATTTAAATAGCAACTACTAAGTTGACTATGAGTTGTTCCACTATTAAACAAAGTTGGAGTAGAACTTACTACATCAAAACAACTAAGAGTTTCATAAAACTTTAATGCGTATGCTTGACGATCTTCTGGTTTCTCATTCAACGCAAGACCCATTGCGATACGCATCCACATTGCTTGTGGAGTTTCCATGCGACGTCCTTCTATATGTAAAAGATAACGATCATAAATTGTTTGAATACCGAGATACTTCCAATCTTTTTCTCTATCAATATTAAGTTTTGCACTAAGTTCACGCAAATCAAAACTTTCAAGAAGTTCTTCATTGAGAATTTCTTCACGAACTAATCTACGCATATTAGTAATAAAACTTTTACGATACTGAAGTTCAAACGCATCACTATCCACTCCTTCACCGAATACTTCTTTGTAAATTGTATTAAGAAGCATTCTCGCAGCCATATAAGCATAATTGGGTTCAAACTCAATTTTAGACCTCGCACTCATAATAAGAGATTTATCGATCTCAGTTGTTGTAACTTTATCGTACAACTTTATCTTGGCATCAATTAATACCTCACTTGCACTTACATTGTCAAGATTCTTTGATGCACGTTCGGCACATTCGTTGATTTTATCAACATTAAAATTTTCGAGTCTTCCGTTGCGTTTTTTTACTTTCACTTGTAACCTTTTTGTTTGAATTTTATATTAACATTATAATTTAATTATATAAATGTATTCACGAAATTCTTTCGTAAAAATACATACTATATATACAGAATTTTTTACCCAATATCCGACACATCTTCGTTATTATATGATTTTTTGTTGTTCATTTGGTCGTACTTGGATTTAAGAAGATTCTTTGCGCCATTATCAGAATCATTCATTTCCACCATTATTTCCGCACCCTTTGTACTTTTTTCATCATATATTTCAATGACACCCGAAGACGTGTCAACTCTACTTGGAAATGTCAAACCATCGGGTCCAAACCGATTTTTAATGACATGAAATCTACCTGTGTTACTGACTTTGTCAGCTGCTTTTCTTGATAAACTTATCACGAAATCTGCCGTCATTATTTTCCGATAACTATCTGCAACTTTTTGTGCTTCAATAATATTATCTTCTAACGATGAACGACTTGCTTGTGATGCAGTCCACACAGGTACTCCGAGTTCGCCCGCAAGGCCTCGGAGATCCTCATAAATTCCTCCTTGCTCAACATAACTGTTGGCATTATTTCCGTGATTACCTGGAGATAAAATATCTGCATAATCAATCACGACCATATCAACAGGATACCCCATTGTATTTGCTAAACTTGCATGAGCAAGAATTGTACTCACTCCCACACTTTTTGTTGGATATTCTTTAATAAGAAGTTTTCCTTTGATGTTTGCTACAACATTTTTTACAGTTTCTTCATGTTCAATAATATCTTGAAACGGAATACCTGTAAAACAACTATCATAACGAAGTCCTACATAGCACTCGTTAAGTTCCATTGTATAATGTAAAACATTTTTGCCAAGTTTCATTGCTGACTTACCAAGAGAAGCAAGACACCAACTTTTTCCTCCACCGGCACTACTAATAATAACTCCCAACTCACCTGGGCCCAAACCTCCGTTTGTTAAATCATCAATTACATCCCATCCAGTGGCCACAGTGTCACGTGCAGTTTCTGACATTCTAAGTTCAATATCACGTGCATAATCGTGACCCATATCACGTGCAGTTCCTGCTTTTAATGCATCGTCAACAACTCGTTTGATTGAATCGTATTGACCGCCTTTAAGAAAGTCAACACTTTGCATAATTGCATTTTTCAACTTTTGATTTTTACAAAAGTCTAAAAATTCGTTTTTAACAAACTCAGTATCATTTAAATCAACTTGTGTAAATATATTTCTTAGTTGATCAACAATTGCAGCCTTTAAAGAATCAATCCCTACATCATCACATTTTATTTTAAATACATCTAATGTTGCAGTCTTTTTGTATTTTTGATGATGCGTTAAAATTTCATCAACAATCCATTGGTGTGCTTCACTTTCCCAATACTCTGTTTCAATGATATCGTGGGTTCTATCCAAGAATTTTTTATCATCAATTAAAGCACGAATTGTTTTACTTTGAAATGCAGTTCCAAACTTTTGTAAGGTATCTACATTATTATTATTAGTCTCCGTCATATTTAATAAACTTTATCAGATGATTCTAAATGAATCAAGTCTATTTATAAAAAAACTACGAATTACTTGTAATTGCATAGTTGTTCAAAATGGTCCAAGTTTCCATAAGCCAGTTATGGTGATTAGGAAACGCAGCCCAAAGTTGATCTTCTGCGAACTTTTTACTAAATTCAAATTTATTAAGTTCAGTAACAGGAGAATCTACATGATCAAATATTTTCGTTTGCATACTCGCTGGAAGAATACTATCTTTCAATTGCATCAAATCATAATTTCGTTTTAGCAGTTGTTGAGTATCATCTTTTAAAAATTTTTTATACAAAGGCATTTCTTTGAGTTTATTTTCTGAAATTTTTATTAAATCTTCCCTGCTTAACGATTGTTCAGTTGCGAGTTCCGGAAAAGCAGTTTTAAGTTTCTTTTCACCTACACCTTTAATTCCATCTATGTTATCCCCACGATCACCATCAATTGTTCTATACAATAGAAAATTATTTGGATGAATTCCGTACTCATGTGATACTTTGTCAGGAGTATAAACGGTTCTTTTAGTTGGACTATAAACAGTTACATCATTATCTACCAACTGAAGAAAATCTTTGTCGGTACTCATTATAGTACATTTCTTACCGAGACCACTGTAATATGATCTTGCTAATAATGCCATAACATCATCTGCTTCTACATTGTCCATGCATATAGTAGTAACAGGAAGCATATTAAGATATTGTATCAACTTAACTATCTGATACTTCATTGAACTTGATTCTTCGGTTTGATCTAAATCTAAACTCAATGCACGATTTACACGAAACCGAACATTTTTTTTCATTTTATAGTCCGGAAACAGTTTTCGCCTACGAGCAGAACCACCCTTTCCATCAAATACAACAATACATCGTGTTGGTTTTCTAAGTCGTATTGCGTGTCCTATACTTTTGAGGAAACCAGTGTAACCACCTATGTGGTCTCCGTTGTCATTCGTGGTTGGGTACATACTCCAAACACGCATAAATGTGTTCATACCATCAATTAAAAGAGCATCGGAGTTTATGTTTCTATCTGCATCTAACTCAGATTTTTGCTCTTCTGAAAATTCCTGAAATAAGCTAAATATTTTATTATTGCTCATTTGAAACTGATGCTAATTCAGCATCTTCAATTTCAGCATTATCAGTAAACTCAACATCTTCGTCCACTACACTATTTGCTGATTGATATTCCATGACCATGCTATCACATATGTGTTTATACAATTCGTTTTTTAAATCAATGTCTTGAATCAATGCAGGAAATTCCTTTGCCATAAACTTATAGTCTTTTCCCTTGGAATCTGTAAATGAATAATATGAACCACCTTGTTTAAATATTTTATGTGTTTTTAATGTGGTTATCCAACTTCCAACATCATCAACTCCTCGGTTAAAATAAATTTCAAATGCAGCCTTTCGTTGTGGAGGACCCATTCTGTTTTTTACAATGGTTGCTTCGCACTTTCCACCAATAACTTCCGTGGTTGCACCTTTTTTAATCTGCCCCATACTTTTAAGACGAATACGAACACTAGCATGAAATGCAAGTGCTTTACCACCACTCGTGGTCCACGGATCACCAAACATAACTCCCATCTTTTGACGAAGTTGGTTAGTGAATACCAATGCGATTTGTTGTCTACCGATTGTGGAAGTCAACTTACGCATTGCTTTACTAATTAAAATTGCTTTGGTTGTTGCATAACCATCTTTTGCATAATCGGCTGCCATTTCAATTTTAGTTGATGCAGCTGATACACTATCTGTTACAATCGTTACAAGTTTATCTTTGTTGCTTTTGCGAATAGTTGCGATGATGTTATCAATCGTTGCAAAAATGTCTTCTACGGTGTCTACATGAACATACAATAACTTGTCGGTATCAACACCTATTGCTTTTAAATACTCAACTGATACACTTGTCTCGGTATCAATTAATACCGCAACACCTCCCTTCTTTTGAGTTTCCGCAAGAATGTGTCCAGATACTAAACTCTTTCCACTTTGTTCAAGGCCTGTAAGTTCTGTGATTCTTCCGACAGGAATACCACCATTGGGACGATTGGATATGGCAAGATCAAGAAGACTACTTCCTGTTGGAATCCAATCAGAAATTAACGAAGGATCATCACCCTCACTTAAAAAGAACGCAACTTTGCCTTCATCTTTATATGCAGTATTTAAACTATCTGCGAGAACACTTGCCAAGTCATCGGACTTGCTTGCTACTTTTACTTCTTTTTTCTTTGCCATATTTTAATAATTTTTATTTTAGGAACCTGTGTGGTAGGGAGTTGCCCTACCACACATACAGTTCTTTGTTTTTTTCTTCTTTAAGACTTGAACAACTCTTCAAAAGCAGCCTCAACATCTTCCGTGGAAGTTGCGTTTGGTTTACTTTGTTCAGAAGTTGCACTTGCAACTTTTGGTTGCTTTACTTCTGTCTGTGTTTCTTCAACCACCACTTCATCGGATGACACCGACTCAGCAGGAGGAGCATCTTCTTCAGATTCTCCACTCACCCATTTTTCAAGTGCGTCTTTCAAATCATCGTAACTGAGTTCTTGGTAGATTTCAGTAATTTCTGCTTGATTGTTAGCAACTCCGTCAGCAATATTTTTGTTGTCGGATACAGATGATGTGTTTGGTTTAACACGAATGTTAGTCTTTGGAAATGAACGACCAGCCTCTTCAGCAGAAAGAAATTCAATTGTAATGTCTCTTCCGTTGATTGGGTCGGTAATGTCTCCATAATCGGGATCTGCGATGACACCTAGTAGTTCTTGGTAAACCTCTTTACCAAATCCCCAAAAACGAACTCCTTCTGCTTCTTCACCACGAACGATGACAGGAACGAAAGTTCTCATCTTTGGCATTAGGGAACGTCCCATGCGATAATCATCTTTGTCTCCACTGCGAGTCAACTTTTCTGCAAACTCTACGATTGGGTCAGGACGACCAAATGACTTGGGAGAAAGATAAGTCCGATTGTTGATTCCGTAGTGGAAGAACAACTCGATAAACGGATTATCTGGTTGATGCTTGTAAGGCACGATACGAACCTGTTGCTTGCCAGGTTGGGGTTTCCATTGATAATTCTTACGATTGTTGCTCTGAGAGAGGTTCGTAAGTTTTGCTTTGATTTTGTCTAGGTCAATTGCCATTTTTTATTCCTTAGTTTTTATTGTTTTTATTGTTTAATAATATTCTTAATATAATACTATCCACATCGACATTAGTCAATAAGAATTATATTTATTAAGAATTTTTTCCGTGATTTTCAACGAAATCGTAAAATTCAGCTGCAGTTGCTAAAACATCCTGCGTAGTTGGAAGTGGTGGAATTTCGTATGGAATTTTCTCAAATGAAGCACTATCTTTTGCTTCATTGTTTTCCATATGCCAAGAGTCCCAAACCATCTCTTTTGCGTTTTTTAGTACCTCCAATCGAATGCCGTAGGCATTTAGATTTAAATCTTTACTACTCATTTTTTAAATTGTTAATTGTTAATTGTTAATATTTTTAAAGCATTGTTTGTGCTTATATATAAATATATTCTAACTCAATTTTGTGTCGTTTTCAAGGCAAATATTTGAACTATTTTTGAAATATTCGTTCGGTAGAAATACGAACAGCATCTGCATTAATATCACATCCGATAAAGTTACGATTCAACGACTTGGCAACTGCCAATGTAGTACCACTTCCACAATAAAAATCTGCAACTACATCGTTTTCATTGCTACTTGCTTTTATAATTCTTTCTAAAATCTTAGGATGTTTCTCGCTATAGTAGTTTGTTGCCTTCTTAACTTTTAAACCAGATGGAATATCATCCCAAACATTTGTAGGTATCGTTCCAATTTTTAATTTCTCTTCGGTGATGTTGGGTCTGTCTTGTTTTTTGCTAATAACAGATTTATATGGAACTCGGATATCAAGATCATTAAACACGAATTCGTTGGATTTTGTATACACTATAATGTAATCGTGTTTTTTTGCAAACTCTCGTTTGCCACGACCACCTATATTAAACTTTACTACAATTTGATTTCTGAAATTTTCATATCCAAACACACCATCCATTAAAACTCGTATCCAATGAACTATGCGTAAATCCATTTGCAAATAAATTGTTCCGGTTGATTTCAATACTCGTTTCATTTCATGTAAACGAGGAATATAATGAGCATCTATTGTATGTCGTTCAGCCGGTAAATCTTGATAATCTTTAAACTTTTTACCTGTTCCATATAAAATGTCACAATAAATTAAATCTATAGACTCGGTATCTAATCTACCAAGTAACTCTAAATTATCTAATTGATATATTTGATTTGTGCTTGGACTCACTTATCAAATCTTACCACCCTCGAATCGTTTCATTTCTCCATTGCAATAACGATAACGAACTTCAACTTCAACAGTTTCTTTTGCATTGCCATATCCCTCAGAGTCTACATCATATGTAAGGATATTAATAGGTTTTTTGATAATCTCATGTAGATATGCCATAGTACCCGTTGCGTATTTGATATCTAACGGTCTTCCATCAAAATCGTGTCGTAGTAAAATTTCTGTGTTTTGATATTTCATATTCTCCATGTAAATAACAGGTCGCCCCATATTAACATGACGTTCAACTAACTTTTCTTTTATCTTTTTGTGATCTTTGCTTACAACTACATACTTGTTGGTTGATTTGTCTAACGCATATTCAAAATACTCATACTTTTCACAAAAATCTCGTGTAAAGAATTCATTAAGAAATGTTACATCATTATACAATTCACGAACTTCAAATAGTTTTTCACGACCAAGACCGAGGTTTTTATTCCAATATCGTTTTTCATCACCACGGTCACAATTTTCATATTCCTTGCCAAATTTTCCTTTGTTCCAACGATCTTCAATGTCACGTAATAAAGTGTTTCCAAGTTTATATGGATTGTTCATGTTATACTTTCCACCAAGAACTCCTGCGTGGTGTTTGGCATAATCAAAGATTCCTTCGTCACCTGCAAAATTACAAGTTGCCATTATGTAACTATCCCAATAACTTGCCCAACCTTCGTTGAGTACTTTGGTCATTCCCTGTGGACGATAATAAATAGATTCATCACGAATCATACTAAGCACATTCTGTTGCCAAGGTTCTAAACGACAATGATTGATAATCATCAACATAATATCTCGTTCAGGACGAAGTGGAAATTTGTTTTCTGCTAACTTTGTTCGTTCTTCACGTTCTCGTCTTTGCTTTTCAATATAGTGTGCAGGATTAACATACTTCTGCATATATTCTTTCGTTTCCATACGAGAAACGTGTTCTCTTGGTTGACGATCTTCAAAGTTGAATTTAGTTGCTTTCTTTAAATTACTTTCACGATAACAAAGTGATGGATCAATTAAATCATCAATTGCAAGAGCTGCGTTCAAAAAGTCTTTGACTTTCTTGCGACCAAAACGATCCATATACATACGAATTTTATCACTATGATTTGCCATCACATTCATCATATTACGATTCGTGTGCTTGAACATAATGTTGTTCTTGAAAAAATCACTATGTGCAGTTGCGTGTGCAACAACGGTCAAATTATCAACGATAGGATTGTTTCGTTGAAGGTACATATAAGTTGGATCAGTATTTACAACCATTTCGTAAATCTTACCCATACCAGAATGATACTGATGATGCAACTGCTCAAATTGTTGTCCGAAATTAAAGTGTGGATAACGAACAGGAAATCCACCATAAGCGGCAATTTCAACTATTTCGTCTGCATCAAATTCTTCAATGCACAACGGATACGGATCAAGTCCATTATCATAACACGCCTTTAGGCATTCAGGTATAAGAGCTGCCAACTCTGGACACACTCCTTCGTTTAAACTATCTACTTCCCATGCAATTCCCATAATATTAAAAAGGTACTTCTTCGCCAGCAGGTGTCAGCAGTTTTTGTAGTGTTTTAAACACATCTGCTTGTGAGTCCATTGACGCAGTTACTATTGTTTTTGGATCAAGTTCTCCACTTGATAATTTAGATTGAATGTGTGGCAAAAATGTTGCCCAACTTCTAATTGCTTTTACTTCGGTGATGCCGATTAAATTTGCATATGTTTGCATTTTTGTTAAATAATCAACACATAAATCATTATCAGAACCAAAGTTTTCTCCGTCACTTAAATAAAATACATAAATGTTCCATTCGTTCAATGGAAATGCGTTTTCTACAATATCGTTGACTAAATGAAATGCACTACTAATTTGTGTTCCACCACCACTTTTATATTTGTAAAACTTTTCTTGATCTACTTCTTGGGCATGGTGATCGTGTACAATATATTTTACTTGAGTTTCTTGATAAAATCGTTGAACCCAATTATCAAGATACCAACATAGTTCACGAATCAATGCACGTTTTGGTTCGTCCATACTTGCAGATATATCCGACACAAAAAAGATTGCAGCGTTTGTATCAGGTACTTCAACTGAACTCCAACTTCTGAATTCTTTATCATCTTTAATTGGATAAAAGTTAGATAAGTCGTCTGGGTTGTAGTCTTCCGATGAAATTAATCGTTTGAAAGCATTCTTGAGAGTTTTGCGTTTATGAAGCAAACTATTGTTTCCTACTTTGGCAATACGATTCCACTTGATTTTTTCTTTGACCATTTCCCCATTTTCTTTGGGAAGTAGATTTGGTAATTGAAGTTCTTCACCGATCATATCAAAGTAAGCATCCATGCTGATTCCTACATCAATTTCATGACCTTCTCCTTCACCTTCTCCACCTTCACCCGGTTGACCTCCTTGACCTTGACCTTCGGGTGGTCCTTCTCCAACTTCATCTCCTACATCTGCTTCTCCGTTGCCGATACCACCTCCATCAGAAGGTTGTCCGTAACGAAAACTAGGAAGTTCTACATGAGGAACCCGAACTACTACAAAGTCTTTTCCTCTTCGTGTAACTCGTTGACCACCTTTAATGTGTTTTTTGAGTTTTTCGTCAACGTTTCCTTTGACGATATCTCTGTATTCACCGTGGTCTTCTCGTATTCTACGTGATGGCATAATGATGTATTCGTTGACTATTAATCTTCGTCTTCGTCTGCATCACCCCTTGCAAAAATACTTCCAACATAGGTAAGAACATCCGAAGCACTATCTGCATCATATCCAAATGAAGTAATAAGTCGTTGCTTCAAAGCATCAATCTTTTCAAGAAGTTCTTTATCAACTACGGTTGCAGTATCTTGGGCAAGAGCAGATAACTTTATGCTATCTTTGGTATCTTCAAACAACTTCTTTTCAAGTGCTTTGTATAACTGCTCGTTAGAGTCGTATTTGAACTCTTTACCTTTAGCGGCAAGTCCACCCATGTAATTCATAATCTCTCTACGGAAATCGTCCTTCATGCCATTGGAAATGCCAATCTTTTCTTCAATGCTACGCATAAGTTGTTCATTTGCAACTTCTTCTTTACCGGTAACTTGATTGGTAACTTTTTCGTCTTGAATATACGCAACAATGTTATCAATATAGTTGGTACACGTTGCTTTTATTGCTTCTTCACTACTACTAAGTGCTTGTTGTACTTCTCGTTTCACAATTCTATCATATTCTTTTTCAACTGCTTCAAGACGTTCCATCAAATTCTTTTTATCGTCTTCACTATTAAATCCACTATAACTTTTAAGTCCTTCACGAATTTGTGCAAACAACATAAATGGATTTAAACTCTTAGCACCCATTCTTGGATTTACAATTGCGTTGGAAAACTGATTCTGAATAAATCGTGCAGATACTCCACCATACAATCCTTCTTTTGGTGATTCATCTTGCATTTCCTTTACGTGTTCATCTGTGAATCCATGTACACTTTGACCATTGTAAAGTTTTGCTTTTTGAATAATACCCATATCTTGCTTGGAACTTTCTTCTAAACGACTTACAACTGCGAACAATGCAGCCAAATAAGTTGTATGAGGAGCAATGTGCTTGTTTACGGTACTTGTATTATAGAAGTGATCATAAATCTTTTTCTCTTCGTCAATTTTCAGTAGATATGGAATATCAATCTTAATGGTTCTATCACGAAGTGCTTCCATGAATTTGTTGTTGGTCAACTTTTCAAACTCAGCATTATTGGTGTGACCAAGAATAACTTCATCAATAGGTACTTGATTAAAACGACGTGGTTTAACACGATGTTCCTGAGTTGCACCAAGAAGATCATACAAAAATTCTGTTTGTAGTTTAAGAATTTCTTGAAATTCAATAAGTCCACGATTAGAAACTAAAAACTCTCCATCAAAATCAAATGCACGTGGATCACTTTCACTTCCGTATTCTGCCAACTTACGATAATTGATATCACCTGTAAGTTCAGTTGCGTCTTGTGACTTTTCGTCTTTTGGTTGGAACGTACCAATACCGACACGATTCTTTTCAGAGATAGTCACACGACGTATAACAATATGATCAAGTACCTTGCGATAATCACCACCATGTAGTTCCATGAGTTGGTTATAATAAAACTCATTAACTGGATTCAACGCACCATCTAATTTTATCTTATAGTCATCTGCGTCACGTGATGCGTTAAGATTATCTATAATTTGATTACGGATGTCATCAGGAAGAAGTTTCAATGGTTCTTCATTCATGGGACATGGAACTAAATTATCGTTTCCGTCTTTATCTGTGAGTTTCCAACTAAACGAATATAAAGCACCTTCGTCTGATTGGGAATATTGCTCAAGACCTTTTTTAAGAGCAGTTACGATTGTAGACTTACTACTACCAACAGGTCCGTGTAATAGAATAACACGACGTTCTGGACCATAATGCCGACTTGCACTTTTTAATATGTCCATAAACTCCATTAGATTTTCTTCAAGACCATAAATAGAAATGTCACCAAGACCTTCAAAAAATTTATACTTAATGTGTTTACGTTTGCAGTATGTGAACTCTTCTGTTCCATGTGACATTACCATATCGTAAAGTCTTTGGTATGAGTTTCTCGCAATACTTGGATTTTGTTCTATCATTGCGATGTAATCCCAAAATGTGCCGGTCCAATTTAAAGACTCGTATGTATTTACTGCCTCTTCGTTATCAGACTTTATCAAGGATTCGAGGGTGCTTGCTCTGTCTTCCTTATTTTGTTTTTGTCGTTTTTTATTTTCCATAACCATTACCTTATTTTATTTTGAATTAGTAGTCAACTTATTTTTTAAACTTTTTTAATATTATACAGACGGGTGTTGACTTCACGATAAGAATCACCATCTACAAGTAGTATTTTATTTTTATACAAGTTCCAATCTATAACAAAATTGTTATTTAGTATGCCGTTATTAAGTTTTTTTATCAAAGCATTTAATGAGTTAATTGTGTATAGAGTATTTGAATCTTTTTTTCGGTGGACACTTATTGTATTTTTGTAAAAATTACTAGTATTAAATGTATCTTGATTAATGTTATATGTCAACATCAAACTATTTAGATCATCTACATCTTGTAGTATAAAAATCTTATCAAAAACAATATCGTAATATTTTGTTATAGATTCTAATTCTGCATCATAAGAATGCATATCAGTAAATGTGCAAAGTAGTTTTGTTTTCATAAGATGTAACCGTTTGGATATAAATATCTTAGTTATATTTCAAAACTTAAATTTGCTTCATGTCACCGTAGTTACGACCCATATATGTACGAACAGGATATCTATCGTTTGATGTAATTATAGGTTGCATTTCTTTAATTAACTTGAACTCACTTTTGTGCACATCAAATAAAAAAGCATCGTATGTATAAAGTATCATTTTTGACTTTGATGTTTTAAGATAGTTATTTAATTTTAATATGACTTCACAATTTTTTTCAGTTTCTGCGGATTGCAGTAAATAATTAAACACTTTATATGAATTAATTTTGTCACCAAAAAATATAGAAGCAATTTTCCGTTTATAATACCAAGTTTCAACGTAGTTGTTGGTGTTATAGTAATCCCAAACTGAATTTACATACTCTGATATTCGTTTCATAAACGGTACATTGTCTTTGACATCGTCCGTGATTCCACCGTATATTAAATTAAATGTAATTTTCTTAGATAGTTCATATTCATCCTCGGTTAGTTCATCTTTTCCATGATAAAGTTTTCCAAGATATTCATGTAAAGAAGTTTTAGGTAGATCATAATCAAGAAAGTTTGCTAAGAGTCTTAAGTGGTAACTTTCGTAATCAACCATAATCAACAATCCATCGTCACCGAACCGACTTGTAAAACAATCTCGTTGACCAGTCTTTTTATTTAACGCAGCGTAATTGACACTATCAAACGCATTACTAGGACGACCAGTTGGAGTCATCATGTTATATTGACTAAAAACTAAGTTATTTTCATCTACAAGAGTTTGTTTACCTAATTTAAAGTTTTTAACATATAATCCATTTTTCTCTATATCATATAATGCACAGGAAAACTCGTTTTCGTATTTAAGTAAGTTAGATTCATATTTGATATCACCAACAGAAGAACACAATTTTTTAAAATGCTTCAATAAAACCATTATAGGAACTGATCTAAAATCTGTTACTTTAGAATCTGCATACGTGTTGCTAATTTCAAGTTTAGACGATAAATACGAACAAACCATAGCATCATGTGAGTTTTTAATTTCACCAACATGATATTTTAATTTTTTTCTATCAAATATCATCTTCGTTCCTGTTGACTTGAAAATTAAATTAAGAAAATTAACTGGAATGTTTACTGAATCTGGATGTTCAAATGAAACGATGTAATATTTATCATTTACATTTACCATCAATGCAAGTGGTGAGTTTTTGCACACATGGGTAGTTGGTTTGGTGTAATACACATTAATGATACTGGAGTATTCATTTAACAAAGAAAGCAAATTCTTTGCATCTGTAGGAGTTTCTATAAACATATATAAAGATATTATATTATATATCTCTATAAAATTCAAGTGGATTATTTAAAACTAGAGATATTCCCTGAATCCGATTTTTTGCCTTGGAAATAGACTTTAAATTAAATTCTCTAACTCCGAGGATTTTACCATCTTGTGTATCAGTTGTTTCAAGTTTTCCTTTTATTTTCCACAAAATTGTAATGCATAAATAAAATGGATTTTTTTGCATGGTGTTAAAATGATTCAAATCTACTTCGTATATAGTAGATGTTTCTGAATTTCGTTTTTTAACAAAATACCTTTGAATATATTCATTTTCGTAATTTATGTCAGAAATTTTTGGTTTCTTTGAAATTGGATGTGTGAAAATAATACCATCTAGTTTCCCACGATTTTTTGTAAGAGCAGAATATAAACTATTCATGTAAATGTTTTCATCTTCGTTTTTCATATTGTTAACCCGGATAATAATGTGATTCTATTGTAGTTGACCAATCACCATCTCCGATAGTGTGCTTTACACCCGTAATTGCAAATATTCCGTTATTGAAATATTTAACAGGAACACCCGCACAATTAAATGTATCATATAATCGCAATCCCTCGATGCCATCTAATGTTATTGAAAGGTCTACACCCGGAAGTGGCATATTATTAATTACATTATTATGTGGATTTGGATCAGATTCGCAGAATTTTTTCATTCGACTAACATCTGTATCTACAAGTTCAATTTGGATTTCAAAATCATTTTTGTCTGTTCCATATGAATCATCGTGTATTTTAATGCTTGATCGTGTAACTGACATATTTTTGCTGAATCCGTCTTTGTCGGTACCGTTCGCACCGTGGTATGTTAAAATTTCTTGCTTATCTAAATAGTCTGTGGATAAATTGTTGTCTTTTATATGTTTTTTTAGTCGGTCTGGTAATTTATCTTCAAAATCATCGTTTCCATGTCTTTTCTTTGTTGCGTGATATGTTTGCAATGCACCCTCATTTAATCCCGTTTCTTCTCCTTTAAGTTCTTGTAAATGAACTAAATATGGATATTCAGTTTTATCTGATCCAGGGTATACAGACGCAGACACAATCATATATTTTTTATCTTCAGGTTCAAGTTGACCAGGTTCTACAAATACATCGTCAGTCCAAAAACCATCATAATCATCGTAATCAATTACCTTTCCTATTAAATATTTAGGAAATCTATCAGGATATTTTGTAATTTTATCATCTCCACCAGCATTTGCTTCAAAGACCAAGTTACCTTTAAAGGTTTTTGAATTAGTTGATCCTTCTAATCCTTGTTTCGTTCCTACCTTATTTACAAAGTCACCATCTACTTGTATTTGATATGTTCTTGGTTGTTTTATATCCCCACCTCCGGATGAACTTGCATATGCGGTTTTTTCTTGCGAGAAGGCTCCCTTGGTTATGTTTGCATCTTTTCCTGTTCTGATAGTTCGTTCTGCTTTCTCTTTTTTTGCTTTTTCTATATTGTCCAACAAATCTTGACGATTTCCCCCTCTTAGGATGGTTGGTTTACCGTCTTTGTAGTAAACCATATCATATTTGCCAATTGTTGTATCGGGTTTTCCATCCGATCCTTGAATTCTATCAGTAGACGGATATACCGGCCAACTTGACTCCGAAGCATTCTCTATACCAAAATATTTACTAGAAGCCGCAACTATGTACTTTTCAGGATCTTCCATATTTTTAGGTTTGTCATCAATATTTTCAATCTGTTTAGTGTAGTTTTCATATGGATTTTTAGCACCTTGTAATATCAAGTCTTGATCTTCCTTTGCAAAGAATCCATTTTTCTTATTCATATTACCAAACACTATCATTGATGCCATTTCCGAAGATGGTTCTACACTCAAATCCATTTCTCTTACTATACTATCACCACGATGCGAAGGAAATACCCATGCATCCATTTTCTGATTTAAAACTGCTTCTGATCCTGAAAAGTTTTGATCAACTAAACCAAGAACTGAGTTTGAAGATGTATTCACATCATCACCTACCACGGCAAATTTCCACATATTACCACCCGCAGTTGAAACTTTTTTCATTATATCAAGTAAAATAGCAGTTGCATTGTCTCCGTTCTCAAACGACTCTGTAATTGTATCTAAACTTACATATAAATCCTGAATTCGTCCCGAATATCCCATCGTATTTCCTTCGTTGATATCCGAGTGAAAATCCGGAAACGGTTTTACGGTATCTTCAGCTTCTTCCCATGTCAATTCTTTTTTGATTTCTGCGTCTTTTCCAAACCTTGCTAGGTGTTGTAAATTGTATCCGGATGTTGATTTTACCGTAAGTATACGATGCAAGTCATCACGTGGACTTTCTTTCATTGCTTCCTCTAATGTCTTTGCACTTGAAACTCCCTCAGGATTCATACTTTTTAGTATATCAATAAAATTTTGAGTTGTTTCTCGGTATGCACCACGTTCACTACCAATTTCCCCTTTTTTAAGAACAGAAAATCCAGAACCTCCTTTTTTACTTCCATCTGAATTTATACGAGATACCGTTGAACCGTGATATGTTTCTTTGTTCCACCTCGGTGCAACAGAATTTGGTATAAGTAGAACACTGCCATCAACAGATTTTATATTAGGATGAGCAACGCATCTGTTACCATGACATGAAAATTGACATATCCGAGTACCTGCCTCTGCTACTCGTCTGAAAAATATATTAAATATATCAATTAGGTATCCGACCGTAATGTATGTTCCACCATTTGAATTAGATTTCCCTGCCATAAACGGTTTTGCAGAATTATATTTATTGAAAGTAAAATACCTTCCTCTTGCGATTCTATATGCTTCTTGTTCAGCTGCTCCTAAGTCTACAGAACCTGCTGAACCGGTTACACTTTCCATAATTTTTTGGTCTTCTGGATCAAGACCATTATTAATAGTTGCTCCTACATCATTTTTACCCATCAATGAACGTCTTAATGTGGTATTAATAAATGTTTTTATATCAATGTATTTATTACTTTCTTTTTTTGGTTTGGCTCCAGTTTGATTCAGTATTTGCTGACCCACCTCTGACATACAGGAAATTTGTATTGTGCAATCATATCCTCCGTCTTCACGAATAGAATAATTAAAACTTGTAATTAGTCCCATTGCAAATCCATAGTTACCAAGGCCCTTTCTTAAATGCGTTGAAGCTGCAGGTGGGGGTGGTCCTTTGTTGGTATTTTTCCAATCTTCTGAAACTATACTTTCTTCATTATTCCATATACGATGAATTTTTCTATATCCATCCGGTGATAAGTCTAATAAGGAATCACGTGGATATGTGTTCCAACCCCACTCTACTATCATAGTCATTCCAGGTTGAAAAAAATATGGTTGTAAATAATCTAATTGTGCCTGACTCCAGCAGGTGAAATTTACTGTGGTTTTTCTAAAGTTTTTACCCGGTTCTATATCTTCAGATTCTATGCTTGTTAATCCAGGGGATGGACGAAACTTATAATCAGGTTCTTCTATTTCGTGTCGTTTAGGTTCTTCGTTTGCTCCAGGTGTTGTATATCCAAGTAATGTATTTGCTTCACCACCTCCTCCGTTTGTTCCATCTCCACGATCAAATCCATATGTATCATGAAAGTTTCCGTTTCCTCCTAATACGAATCCAGTCATTGTCTCTTTCGTGATTGGATTTTCCACAATAGCACTGGATACAACTCTTGCCCATGAAGTTTTTGGTCCTTTGTATGTATTATTATCCCAATCCACAAGTGCATCGGTATCTTGAGATATAACTGCATTGTATCCACCATTTGCATAACGATTTCCATTTTCATCTACACCAACTAAATCTCTTGCCGAAGAATTGGATGCTTCACCTCCTGTGGTGTGTGTATAATTTAATCCGAAATTTCTCCAACGATTTAAAAATTCTTCACGTACCCATTGACGTATATGATTTCGACACGGAAATTGTAAAGTGTTTGCTCGGGCCCAATCCCGTTCCATAGCAAAATCAACTGGTTGATCATTTACATCTCCGTCTAAACTAATAGGACCCTTCATCCGTTGAGTGCCTTTCGATGATATCTATTCATATCCTCCGTGTTAATATTAGTGTCCATTAAATTCCATTTATTCTGTTATACTCGGCTATTATCATATTTATATCACGTGGAATTCTAATTTGCGAGCCTAATTTAGCAAACATTGTTCCTTTGATATTATTTGCAGATGCTATAATCCACCAATAATTTGGATTTCCGTAAAATTTATGTGCAAGGTGATCTAGTCGTGTTTTTTCGACCATCAATACAAATGTATCGGAACTTTTTTTTCTAACGGTTGGTAAAATAGAAGTGGATACAATGGTATTTCCATCTTCGTCTGTTTTGGTTGGTATTGTTTTGTATCTCATAATTAAAGATCTGATGATTCCTCATCGTTTAATAAAGCAGTTTCTTCTTCAGTCAACCACCAACGTTTATGATATTTTATCTTCAGATCGTAATCGTCTTTGTAACCATTTAAATTACGTTGTTGCGATGCCATTAGGTTGTCAGGAAGTGTTCTATCATTTACGTCATCTGGTCTATGACCAGGTGGTGTTGTAACTGATCCCCTTGATTTACGAGTTTGTGCAATGTATAATACACCATTGTGAAATACTTTATTTGAAATTATTGCTCGTTCACCGGGACAATTTGCTAATTTAGGATCATTGACGTATTGGGATTTGTATGAATCGGTTGGATTCCACGTTGGTATGTATTTCATTGTTATATATGCTTCACGTTCATCTCCCGTAAGTGAGTTTCCTTTATTTAGTATGAATGTGTTTTCTTCAATATTTGCTACATCAGTTTCTTTTCCGTCAAAAACTACTTTCATACACATTCCTGTATCCTCGTCGAAAATACTGTAATTGTATTGTGCAGTTGATACATCAATTCCTTTTTTACACGCAAGATACGTTGCCACTTCTTTTCTCCATAATTTTTTAACATCATCTTTCGGTGTGATAAATTTAGATGATTTAATTTTACACCACCTCGGGTCGGATAAAAATAACTCAACTGGTTTAGGAGCATCTTCACATCCCTCGTTTGATTGAGATGTAGGTGTTGCTGGAATTGAAGTACCATCTTTAATTTCTACCGTATGAGTTCCAACTTCTGATGATCTTATTACGACATTCTCAGAACGACCACCCGCAAAAGTAGATTTTGATTCTTCTGCGGTTACTGATATTTCATAAAGTCCATCTTCAAGTGCTAGTAAAGGTTTTGCTTCAGTTTTATCAGAATATTGAATTATTCCATAGTCTTCAACGGTAACCCATCCATATGATCTTGAAGAAGCACTTGCTTTTACTTTTCTTAATGTTACTTTGTATTTATTTGCTCCTGAAATTGGTGACCATTTCCATATTGGTTTTGAATTATCGGTGGGAGTTTGAGAATGTGGATTTGGTGCTCTCAATGGTTCATCTGGATCATCAGCAGATTCTGCACCCTTTGCAGAACCATCTTCGTTTGGACCACATCCCATATTAAACTCACCTTTATATTTAGCAGGTTCATTTCCAATATATTCTCCGTTCAATCTAGTTGGATGGCCATCTTCTCCGTTTACTCCCAAACTTGTTAGTGTGTCTCCTGCATACATCCATTTCATTTGATTCTGCTCATATACAGTTACTGCTTCGTACTTATCAGTTGACCAAGATACTTTATCTGGATCAGCAGGATAAGTCAAATTACCCATATCTTCTTTTGCTACAATGTATGCCATTACATCACCGATCCACATTTTTATGTTTCGTTCAATTGCTTGTTTTATTCCATCGTCAACTTGACTTATTTCGTTTGAAAATGGATCAGCAACTTCAAATCCTATCAATCTACCATGTGAATCTTTTTCTCCTTCACTACCTACCTTGTACGGACACTTTGGTGGTTTTGGTGGAACTACTCGTTTGTCAATTTTAACTTCATGTATTCCTTTTGTTGACCAGTCGGTTCCTGTTCCAGACTTATTTGGTGCACCTGCTTTTACTTCAATTGTATGTAATCCTGAACTCAATTTTATAGGTTTATCTTTGTCATCAGTTGGTGTGTAAGAAGTTTTCTTTGTTACGACAGTTTTTCCTTTAAAATACACTTCGTACATTTCAGCACCTTTTACAGGATCCCATGTCCAAGTTGGTGTTTTGTTAGGGGTTGGTGTGTCAGTCGTTGGTTTTGGTTCGGGTACTATACTTTTAGGTGGATCTGGATCATCATTTGAGTTACTTCCATCATCCACAAATTCAATTTTTTCAAGTACATGATCTTTTACCCAAGGAATAAAATGTAATTGCGATGATTTATTATCAAAATAATATCCAAGTTCAAGAGGTGCACTGTCATCTTTTTCTATTTCTTTATTAAATTTGATCAACTCTGCTTCTTTTTGTCTTATTTTATTTTCTAACAATTCAACATCAGATTCTTCCATTGCAGATTTATCAGCATTGGTCAATTTTCTATCACTTGCAAGATCACGATATTTTTCGTCTGCGTTCCTGATGTCATCGTCAGTTGTTCCTTCTAATATTGCTAAATAATTTTCAAGTTGAATTAATGTATATTTTTTATCAGTAATTAAATTCCACTTGTCTGAGATGATTTGTTGCAAACGTGAATCTTGCATTCTATTTGCTATTCTTTCTTTTGTTGCATCGTCCCAATTACCGATTGGTTCATAATCTAATACACGTTTATTGGGATCACGAAGTTGAGCAGTTAAATTATTAATTTTTAAAAGCTTTTGTTTAAGTCTTTCTATTTCTTGTTGTCGTAACCGAGTTACAGTGCGATCTAATTTATCTGCTTTTTCCTGATCTGTGTTCATTTCTGTTCCAGTTCCACCTGCTCCTTGGAGTTCAGATGTCCTACCACCACCAAATGTTTCACCATTTAATGACCAAAACTGTTCAAATATGTAATCTGCGATTTCATTCTCAATGTTTCTATCGGCAGCTAAACCTGATATTTTTTCCTTTGTTTTACTAACAAGTGCGTAAAATCCAAATTTTAATTCAGCATATTTTTTACCCTCTCCGAGTTTTAATTGATCAGATACGTCGTTATTAACTTCATAATTTACATAGTCTGTTGTACCAGGATACACTTTATGACCTTTGATCATTTTGTCGCGATCTTCTTCGTATGGAATGTAATATAACTCATCATTTTCTATTACAGTACCTTTGTGTTCTTTTCGTGTAAGGTCACCGTATTTTTTAAGACCCCTCGATCCTACATTACCAGAAGCAGAAAATGTATCGTTCATTCGTTTTGATACAAATTCCGAAAGAAGAGTTTTGACTTGATTTACATTATTATAGTTGTCGTTTGTAATTGCATTTTTATCATTATAGTCAAGTTTGATTCTGAATGGTTGGTTTACATCAACATAAATTACGGGTTGATAATGTCCAGCAAGTTCACGAATTTCTTGAATATCGTCTTCGTCACAATCTATTTTAAAGTCAGGTTTCCATTCTTTAGATACCCTTTGTCCCGCATAAGTTTCAGGATTCCCATTATCATCAAATTCTATTACTATTGACTCGTTTTTGCTCAACACTCGTCTTATCTTTGACAACGGAGGATTTTCTTTAAAGTTTTGATCTTGGTAGATATACGGACCGTTTCCAATTTTTCCAAGTCCCATTTTATGTGCAAGAAAATCACTTACATCTTTTACCCAATATTCTAAATTTCGTTTTTTAAGTCTTGATAAGGTTGCTGGATCTTTTTTATCAACTTGTTCTTTTTCTGATTGTGTATGTCCAATGAGTCTACCGTCATCATCTGTTTCACCCGAACCTCCGATTGGGTATGGGCATTTTGGTGGTTGTATATCATCTTCTTCTTCTTCAGGTTCTTCTTCAAATGCTGATGTATAAACGCAGTCCATACCATCAGGTACTTTTTTTCCGTTCACATGAGAAATACATTCTCCGTTCCAGATACAAGTATTTCCCCCACGTTCGTTTGCCATTGAGTCGGCAAGTGAGAAATTACGAGTACCTGTATCTTCTTCTTCTGATGGTACGTTATCCGCATCACCTTGACCCATCATTTTTGCCATTTGATCACACGCACAATTTTTCCAATCTTCGCGTTCACTTTTAATTCGTAATGCTTCTTTTGTTTTAAGATTTCCATTTGACGAACTGCGATAATATTTAGACGGAGGATATGTTGAACAAGCAGGATTATCAAATCCTTGAAATGGATCGGGATCAGGTGCATTTAAATCCTCTTCCTCCGGGATATCAGGAATTTCTTCAATTTCTTGTTCTTTGCGAGTTTCGTTAGCAGGATCTGGATGAATTAAATTATAGTTAAAACCTTTACTTGGATCACCTTTATCATCTTCAATTTTTGTATTGAGTGGTTCATCTTCACTTCTATAATGTCCAAAGTGTCTGTTGTTTGTTTTTGGCAATCGTTTTTCAAGAAAATTAAATGATATAGAAAGTTGTGCCATGTTTGGATACTGACCCACCATAATGTTTTCATCAGCATTTGTTGTAACAGTTCCGTTTAAATAGTCATAGTTTTTTGACATATTCTCTTTATCAGATGTAAGTTCCCACGCAGCTTCAGGTGGAATCGTTAATGCAACCGATGTCATAACAACAGGTTGATCTACGTACATATCGCCTAAATTTAGTTTTAAAAAGGGTGGTATTATATAATTGGAATTTTTTGGTGACGCAAGCAAAGTGTCATCTGATGTATACCCGGCAGGCTTTGTTAATCCAACCAAGTAATTAATTCGTTGCCACATTGGATGAAGTTCACCTAAACTAAAACACACAGTAGTAAAATCAAGAGATACCGTTCGGGTGAACCCACTGTATATCTGTACATTATCCGCACGACCTATATATCGTATTTGTTGCCACTCTGCATCAGATTGATCACTTACTGAGTTTATATACGATCTAAATGGTAGATATTTTTTATTTGCAATGTCGTGTAAAACAAATGGAATGAAGTCCCAATTTTTCCAAGTTTGAAACTCTGTTTTAAGTTTCGTTACATCATCATCAAGTGAATATAGTTTATTATGTGCGTCATACTTTATACTCGGACCTGAGGTGTAATCTGGAATTTTCTTCTTTGGTAGATACTTTGAATTATTTTTATATCTATCTTCGTATCGTTTTGATGCGTTGTCTTCGTAGTCTGACTGAGATTTCCCACGACCTTTGGTAAGAAATGGTTTTACATTTTCAGATTTATTTTGGGCATACGCATCAATTACTTCTTTTCGTTTAGTGTCGTTAACCATACCCACAGAATTTAATCCATTTCGTTTTAATGCAAACTCCATATCACTTTTAAAAGTATCATGTTGACCTTGTGTTTGATTTGCATATACATTTTTTAATGGTTGTATAGTTTTGTCTGATTTGTCTTTTGTATTTGAACTCGGTGATAAATTGGGATATTTTGTAAGTCGTTGTACTTGTTCTGAATCGGTTATCTGAGCTCCTCCACGGGTTACAGTATTTCCATACCAATTCGTTATCAGTTGGTCTTTTTCTTTATCATGATAATGTGACCAACGAGGTGTATCTTCTTGACTCGGTGAAGTCCAATAAATTGTACCGTTGTCAGTATATATTTTTTCGGTATTCTTTGAAATAGATAATCTATCCGATGAATATCTAAATGGTGTATATTTGAAATTAGTTTTAGGTTTTGTTGAGTTACTACCACCCATACCAGTTATACCTTTAACTGCTTCTTCTACAACTTTTTCCAATACTTTCTTCATAACAATTATTGATCATGTGCAGATGCTACTGCACGTGAAACTTTGCGGCCGTCCATGTTAACAGAAATGCCACCCTTTCTCATAAGTAGGATCAACTCATCTAATTTCTTTACTACTTTAGAACCATCTTCGGTTTTTTCTGATTCTACTGATGGTGTGTTTTTGTTTACTATCTTTGCAATTTCTTCTACGAAAATATTATGACCCTTGACACTTATTGTATCAAGACCACTTAACTCTATGTTTGCTGAACTCTCTGGTTTATCTACATCAGAGAATACATCAAGTAAACTAAAATCGGGTATTAAATTGTTAGTAAAATCTGCAATTTTAGTAAGCATACTTGTTGGTGCAGTAGCAGTTTCTTGTAAGTGAACATTCATAGGTTCTACTTGATTTTGAATCGTAGGTTGATTCGCAATTGGTTGCAATTGATTATTTATAGGTTCTACTTGATTTTGAATCGTAGGTTGATTCGCAATTGGTTGCAATTGATTATTTATAGGTTCTACTTGATTTTGAATCTTATTAACTACAAGTCTTCCTTCATCTGTCAATTGTTGTCTGCGTGACTCTAGCAACTTGTTCAACGAGTCATTTTCAAGAGTTGTACCATTGATTATTGCTTCGTCTAACATCTTAATTCTTGATCCGACATTATTTGCAAGTTTTTCCGAAACATCTGTTACACTAAATTCACTAGTTTGTTCTACTTGTGAAAATCCATGTTCATCTGTATACATCCGTTGGTTCGTGTCTGTGTTCATACCTACGAGTTGACCTTCTGCGTAAAGCTTAGTTGGTAGTTCTTTCTTCAAAATTCCGGCCATAATTTGATCTAGTAAACCAGTTGATTGTGCAACTTTTTCATATTGCATAGATGAAGTAAATTCATTTTCGGTGACTTTATCACCACTTGACTTTAAAGTGGACTCATCTTTTGCAGACATTACTCCCATGTCACCTAAAATATTCTCTGTTACAGATTCATTGACACCAAGTGATCGTTTATATGCTTTCATCGAATGATCTTCATCTAAATTGAAGTATTCAGTTTTGGCAAAATCAGAAAGCTTTTGTTTTATAGAATCAGGTATAAATTTAGTATAAATATTACCAACAATATCAACGATAGGTTGAACCGTTTCATTTAGTTTTTTAGCATCTTTTATTTTTTCATTTTTAAGAATACTAATTTCAGGTTTTTGCTCTGTTACCATTTCAGGTGGAGGTGATGAAAATACGTCTGCCAACGATGTAGTTCCTGTGTCGGCAACTTGTTGTACTTGAGTCTCGGCGAGTGGAGTTGAAAATACGTCTGCCAACGATGTAGTTCCTGTGTCGGCAACTTGTTGTACTTGAGTCTCGGCAAGTGGAGTTGAAAATACGTCTGCTAATGATGGACCCGATGTATCAAATGGATCACTTGGTGGTAATGATCCCCCTGCTACATCAGTCACAGGTAAATCGGCCATTTCAGTCATCATAAGTTTAGGACCAATTGTGCCTTCTATTATTTGTTGCTCAGATTTTCTTGCTGGTATTTTAATTGGAGTTTGAACTCCACCTAGATTTATGTTTTGTAAACCACCGAGTTTATCAACATCAAGTTTTTCAATTACATCGCACATCATATACAACTCACTTGTTATAGCACTTAATGCTTCAACTGCTGGATCCTGTATTCCTGCGAATGAATTAATTGCATCAACTACCTCAGATGTAAATGCTTTTAGTTTATTTACATTTTCTAAATTCAAAGTATTTGATATATCCGATAAAGTTGTTAGTTTATTTACTATACTTAGATCACCTATGCTACTCAACTTACTCATACTTTCAACAAATTTTGGAAATGCAGCTCCTGTTTGTTTAAAGAATGTATTTATTTTGCCAGCTTCACCATCATTTACATAATCAGCAAATTGCTCTATACCTTTACCAAGATCAATTAAAATGCTATCAAATCCTTCACTTGGAAGTGGTGCTTGGGCAAATGCTTTTAAGAATGGAATCATTGCTTGTTGTATTGTTACGAGATGTGGTAATATTGTTAAGTCAGTGGGTGCGAGTTCATCAAAGAACTGATAGATACCGTCACCTAAATCATTCATAATAGAACTTATGTCTTCTGAAATTGATGATAATGGAAGTTCAGAGAAGTTTGCTATAAATGGAATCATGCTAACTCCAATCTCAGGTAATATCTTTATTTTTGATGTATTTACTTCTTCCATTGCATTAAAAAATTCATCTAAGCCGTCAGCAACTTTTACTAAATTCTTAGAATCACTTGTTTTTATTTTAGGTAACGAACGAGATAATCCATTTAATAATTTGGTTAAACCTCCCGACACTCTTTCTATAGAAGCAATTGTGGTTGGTTGTACACTTTCAAACACATTAATAAAATCACCCAATCCATCACTTACCATTTCAATTTTGCTACCAAAATCATCAGTTATGTTATTAAGAAATCCTCCTAAGTTTAAACTACTTAGAATTTCAAGTGATTCTACATTTAAATCTATTGAACCCAATTTATCAATAAATCCCATAAGTTGATCAATTGGATCTTGTGGTGCATCTGCTCCAAACATTCCAGCAACTGCATTCCCCATTGCACCGACAGCGTTTCCAATTCCCGCAGTTGCATTTCCTGCTCCAAATGACGATAGTGCGTCACCAAAAGTTTGCAATGCAGAAGCAGCCGTTTCTAAAATTGATTCCATACCAGCAAGACGATCAAAAGAATCTAGCAATGAATCAATTTTATCAGATACCAATATAATTGATTCAGATTCTTTTGCAAAATCAAGAATTTTTTGAAGTGGAGATTTGTTTAAATCGTCTGTATCTGCACCAAACACTCCTGCGATAGAATTTCCTAATGCACCGACTGCATTACCTGCACCCGAAGCAGCTGCTCCAACTCCTCCACCGACTCCAAAACTCGCAAGAGCGACTCCAACTGCTCCTATACCTCCGGCAACTGCTATTAAGTTTACTGCATCAATTTCACTTAATCGTGTAATGTCATCTACCATTGCAGTAATTGCACCAGATACTGAACCTATTACGGTTGCAATTCCGTTTGCTATACTTGTTATTATTCCTGATATAGCACTACCTATTGCAGTAATTGCTCCTACAATTGCATCTCCCATTGCAGTAATAATTCCGGATAAAGATTTAACTACATTTACGATAACTCCACCCACAACTTTTGCAAATTCAATTATTCCACCAATTATCGCTTCAAGTGCTTTTACCATAATAGATGCAAATCCCAAAAAGACTTTTCCAAATGATTCTAACGCAGGAGCTGCTAAGTTAAGTGCAAATGCCAATGGAATTATTGATGCACCGAGCAAAGCAATTGCAGCTGCTCCTAGTGCAATTGGACCCAATATCAAACCCAACCCAAATGCAGCCGCTGCCAATACACCAATTGCAATACCTCCGAAAATTACGTCTTTCCAGGAAACATCAGAAAACATTTGAAATGCATACGCAGCTGGTATCAATGCTATACCAAGAAGGGCAACGGCAGCTGCTCCTTGTATCATAGATGCTGATGCTTTTGATAACAACACTGCTATACCCGTAAGTCCAAGTATTCCTACTAATCCTTTACCTATATCCTCCCAACTTACTTTTGCAAATTCTTGAAATGCTTTTGCAGAAACATACATAGCACCTGCTAATACTAATAATCCGACAGCTGCTTTAACCATGTTAGCAGGACTTAAGTTTCCTAAACTATTTACAAGTGATTTAATTCCTTTTCCAATTCCATCAAATATTGATGCGATTCCTTTTCCAATTCCGTTTGCTAATCCCGCAATTCCGTCTCCAATTGATTTTACTATACTTGATACACCCGTTCCAAGAGAACCGAGTGCTGATCCAAATCCGTCAGCCAGTTTTTTAATTGTACCACCAATTCCATCACCAAGACTTTTGACCATATCCATTATTCCACCAAATCCACCTTTGATTTTATCAATAATGCCTGTGAATATATTAGGAAGTCCTCCAAGCAATTTCTTACCAATCATAAACACCCCAATAATACCAACAAGAAGTTTTGAAATACCACCCAAATCTGCACTAAACATATCTGAAAATGATTTTCCTCCGTCTTGAATTGAATTTAGTAATCCCACAATTAATTGAAACGGAGCAGTTAAAAAATCAATTGCAGTTGAGATTCCACTGAATATTGGTGGAAGCAGTTGTGCGATATTTAGAAATGTTGGCATTAGATCGTTCACTACTGGTATCAAAGTAGTTTTCAATTTAAGCATTGCTTCGTTCATTTTATCTTGCATTGCTTTTTGAGTTTCAATTTCTTGTGTTTTCCTGAGTTCTTCTGCGAGGACTTCAGAAGAAGACTTTTGTATTTCGTTAACTTTCTTTTCTTGATCAGCTAGTTGTTTTATTGCAAGTTCATTTCCCGCAGCTGCTAGTTTTTGTAAATCTGCTTGTCTTTGAACTCGTTGATTTTCTGTTTTTTCTAAATTGTAAAGTGTACTTAGTTCGACACCCATTGCTTCAGCAAGTGATTTTTGTTGAAATCTATTTAAACTACGAATTCCTCCTTGTTCTTTTAATAATCGTAATTGTTCTTTTGCCATTCCTTCTGCATCACCTTCCATTGCAAGTGCTCTTAAACGATTTAAATTAATATTTCTTCCAAGCATTGTGCTCGCAGACATTTGTGCATTAATACTACTTTCAAAATCCAAAAGATTATCAGCGGCACTTGCCATTTCACCAATCGAAGTTCCCATTTTTCGTGCTTCAACAGCAGCTTTTGTTAGATTTTTAGCAGAACCTCCGGAAAACAATAAAACATCATCACCTGCATTAGCAACATCATCCATAATTTTGGCAAAGTTTAAACCATGTTTAGATGCAACTTGTCCTGCGTGTGTTATTATTTTAGTTGCTTGGGCAGCTGATACACCACCTATTTTCATCACATTGTTGATTGCAGCTGCAGAAGATTCAGCAGCTATACCAAATTGTTTTTCTAATAATACAACCGTATCAAGTGTATCTTTTTGTATATAATTGTGACTTGAAAACACATCTCCGAGAGCAGAAGCTGCTTTTGTTGAATCTTCGATTGATACACCAAATCCTATAAATTCATCTCTATTTGCGGTTATCATATCTCGCATTTGCAAAGCGGACTCAGCTGATGCTCCCATAGAAAATCTAAACTCTCTTCCTGCTTTCTCGATTTTTCCCATTTCATCGTATGCACTTTTAAGTAAAGATAACAATCCACCAACCGCTAGCAAGACCAAAGCAAACGGATTTAATAATGCTCCGATCACAGCCTTTCCCATTCCGGCAATTCCAGATACCAAAGACTTTGTTCCAGCTGCCATTGCTCCTAAACTTCCTGCTCCTTTGTCAGCTGCGTCAGCTGCATCTAAAAATGCTTTTCTAAGAGATTTTTTTGCTAAATCAGTTGCTTCTTCTAGTGGTTTTTTAAGATGTGCAGATAACATACCCCCCACCAATGGAAACTTCCCAAAAAATCCATCTATTCCTTGTGATATACCATCGAGCATACCCTCATATTCTTCTAAGATTGGTTGTGCTTGTTCAACTAATTTCTTTTTGGCATCACCTTGTTTTTCTAAAATTCCTAATAACTCTTGATTTTTCTTTAAATTATCATCTGACAATTTAACTTGTTTATGTAGGTGCTGATTTAATTTACTTGAACGATCCGAAGAAACTCCCGTTGTATTTGCAATTTGTTCAAGTGTTGCCAACTCAGTATCTCTAAAATGAGTTGCAGCTTCAATTTGTCCAATGTAATCTGCTACTTTGGTATTTGCCCGTGATAAGGTTTCTTCAATTTGTTTGACTTTATCTTTTTGTGAATCATATGCAGAATCTTTTACATTCAATAAAAGAAGTGCTTCTTGCTCTTTTTCAAGTTGTAATTGTATACCGGGAATTGTTTGTTCAGTTACTTCTTTTAAGTCCGTCTGACGTTCTGCGATACTGTTTGTAATATCAGTTCTTTTTTTACCTATTTCTGCAAGTTGGTCTGATTTACTTACGTGACTTGATAAATCACCTTTCAGTTCTTCGGAAAATTTTCTTATTTGTTGAAAATATGTAGAACTTCCAGCTAAGTTTTGATTTAAAGCTTTAACTTTATCATCACCAACGGTTTCTATAGCAATATCATAATTTCCTTCAAGTATTGCTTCTTGAAATTTTTTGACTATATCAGTTTTAATTGCGTTGAATTCAGGCGCAAGATTTTCAGTCACTGACTTTTGCAGTGTCTGAGTAAAATCTGTAACGTCTATAATATCCAAAACTATATATCCAGTTACATAAGGTCTTTAAGTGTTTTTAAATTCGGATCATTTTTTGTTGCGTCTATTAAATCTTGCCTACTTGTTAATCCGAGTCTTTTTAATTCTTGTTTAAATTTTTTGGTATCTTCAACGTAATCATCAAATGCTTTAACCATACGAGGATCTTTAAACATTTTTTTTCCGACTTTAAGTGCTTTACTATTGAATATCTTTGTTACCAATTTTCCAAAGAATTCGTGCAATATTTGTTCCTCGTTTAGAGGTTCTTTTTTAGTGATTTTATTTTTTTCCATATTATAAATTCCAGAGAGTGTACATATATCCATGTATAAATATATGTCTGTGGGAATTTATGTGGAAAAACGACTACCTAAATGATGGTTTAGAACGAGGAGAAGCAGATGTTTTTGCTTTTGCTTGTTGAGCTTTTACTTGCTCGTTCTCTTTGGTTTTTACATCCAACAATTTTCGTGAGTAAAACCTACGCAGATAAATCGGCATATTGTATACGATGCTTTGATTAAAAGCACCTTCACTATAATAACAGAGATTAAAAATCTCTTCGTGTAAACCTATTCTATACTCCGGTGGAAGGGTAAAAAAAGTCGACCCCTAATGGGATCGTCATCCTTTCAGTATAACCGGTGTCTTCCGATTCAAAGTTAAATGTCATATCTAAATCAGGAGTATTTTCCTTGATATGTTCACGGAATGCCAAACTATCACGTGCAAGCAATTCTTTATCTACGAAACTTTTGATTCTAGCACGATCATCGTCTCCGTCTAATGCTTTAATTACATACTTTAAACGAGTTGTAACTTCTGATGTTTGGTTCTTGTTCTTTGTAAACTTCTTCATTCCTTTGAGTTCTGCATCAATTGCTTGTTCATCTGAGTGGGTGAGCAAATTCCAATGAACTACTCGTTCACTATGAGGAAGTGTATATTCAAAAATATTATCACCACGTGTAAAGTTTTCAAAATTTAATTCTCGTGGGTTTAATTTGGTAAGATCAATTGTATCTTCTACATCATCACCAGTTGATGGGTCTTTAAACTTAATTTTATAGTCTTTACCATACGCAAGAACACGTGCAGCGATAAAAATTGCATTTTTATCACCAACTAAAATATCATCTAATTTAACACCAGGAGAAATAATGAGTTGCTCAAGTAGTTTATCAAGAACAATTCCCTTTTTAATAAGATTTTGACTTGTTAAAATGTCTTCTTCCTTTGCAGTCATGTACTTGATGTCCACACGACCACTTGCAAGTGGTGAAGACTGATCATAAAACCACCCTTTACTTGGCAAATCTACAACTTCACTTGGATATTCTGTTTTTTGAACAGTGTCAGTTTGTTGTTTAAGTACATTTGCATCCGTGGTTCTGACGTTTTGTGTTTCAGATGCAGTTGGTCCATCACTTTTCATTGCTTGACGAACTTCGTCTGGGATTTTAATACTATCTTCGTTTTCCATAAAATTATAACCTTTTTAAAATATTGGTATAATATACACCAATATATATACATATACAAGAAAAAAATATTTAAAGGAAAACTGAGTTTTTTTATTAAATATCTGCAAGAGCAAAACTTAGTATTTTCTTGTGATCTTTATAACTGAAAAACTCACTATCTTTTTTACCCTTCCAAGTCTTGTTTGCAGTTACACCAAGTTTCATATCATTAAAAACTATTTTTTTGCCACTACCAGTTTGAAATACCATTCTACCTACACTATCATCAATATCATAATTTCGGAGAAATTTTCCTCCTTTTACTTGTTGAAGTAAGAATTTGGCAAGTTTTGCATATGCACCACTTAGACCTTCTAATTGCAGTTCACTTTGAGTATCTTGTTTTATCTCTTCAAAGATATCAAGTATTTGATTTTTAAGTTTATCAGATTTCATTGTATCAATAAATATATACAAAAACAAAAAAACTCCCCGAAGGGAGTTTTTTTTAAATACAACCGAGTTATTAAGTTCTTCTTAGTATTGAAGAATTGCGTAGTCATACGCAACAGTTAAATTAACATTCAAAGGATCACCTGTTGACCAGTCTAATGTACCGAAGTCAACTGCGGTACAAAAAGCACCCTTGATTGTCCACTCTTCAACCTTATCACCGACAGGACCAAGCAGATTAATTGTCATGTCCTTCTTGTAGAAGTCGGCATAACCATTTCTACCAGTTACTGACTCATGTGAGAGACGTATCCATTCCATTGCACCTTGAGCGGCACTTGGAACAACTGGATCATAAAGTGTCATCGTGATATCTTGCCATTCTGCTTTACCACCACGTAGTTTTCTTTTAATATTAATATGATCGATTGTTACTGGATCTATATTAAGATTAGGACGTGTTACAGACTTAATTAAATATGCGGGTAATCCGTCCATATACATAATGAATCTGTTTGCTGTTTTTGGTTCGAATGCCGTAAAGAACATTTCGTTTACATCTATTACTTCTGCCATTGTTTATTTCTCCAAATTTTTAGGTTGTAACTTATTTTAATAAATATCGGTTTGATTTTTGAAAAGTTGTTTTTTTGTAAAACACATTGATAAATATCTAGTTAAATAAAAAATATATTTATTTATTTTTATCCTTGGTTAGTTTTTTTCCAACTATTTTTGCCGAACCATATAATACTGCTCCTATAAACTGCATATGTTGTGGTCCCGGCCAAGGGAAGGATAAACCTAGCATTCCCGTTGCAAACAATGTCAGTAGTGCCATTCCTTCTGGTCCCGCAAATAACTTTGATAAAGTAAATCCCCCACCAAGTGCCATAATCATGTCACCCATATCAAAGTCATAATCTGCATTTCCTGTGAATGTCATGTTTAACCAAATATAAACGAGTATACCCGCAACTGCCAATCCTGCTATTTTTTTGGTTCGTGGATGCTTTGCAAGAAATGCGTCTAAGTCTTTGAGTTTTTCTTCCGTCCACTTTCCAACCTTAGTGCTTGCCACATACTCACCTATTGCCTTTATCACTTCCTTGTATGCCTTAAATCCTTTTTTAACAAGTTTAAACAAATAATCCATACTGAACTTAATCTTTGCAAAGAACTTAAAAACAACTTTATCCATAAATAACTTAATCAAGTCTTTTAGTTTTACAGAAAGTTTTGCTTTTAAATCTTTTATAAACCCCCAAACTTTTTTTAATTTACCAGGTATTATAATTTCCGTTAACAACGCACTATCATTAGTTAGATTATGCTTATTTACAAATGAAACAAATTCATCGTATTGAATTTCAGTAACTATATCTGTTAATTCGTGACTCATCTACTATAAATATATATCCACAAAAAAACCCTTCCGAAGAAGGGTTTTTTTATTTTAAGTTATTATTTAGTTCTTACCCAAATGTTGCACCAGTTGCTTGGAGGTTGAAATCAAGTATAATGAATTCAACCGCACGAGCAGGTTGCAAGAAAACTTGTCCGTAAAGGATGTTTCTGTCAATTAGATCAGGTGTGTTGTTTGATTCGTCCATGATAACATTGAACGCATACAAACCTTGACGTTGTTGAACTGCTTCTAAGTAAGGATTAACGATTGCCAAGAATTTGTTGCGAGTAGCAGCGGTATTTTGTTCAAATAACAAATAACGTGATGTACTTGCGATAAACTTCTTGAGTGTGATCAGCAAACGTCTAACATTAATTCTGTCAAGTGCAGATGATCTTCTTTGAAGTGTCTTTTGACCAAATGCTACGATTCCTTGACCAGGAAACTGAGCAATCGGATTAACCTTACCTTCGTATAGAGTATCTCTTTCTGCAAATGTAAGACGATCAAGAACACTAACTGCTCCTTCTAAACCACCACGATTTAAACCGGCAGGTGCGAACCACTCAGCAGCGGTTTTATCATTGGCTGCATATACTGCTGGCATAATAGCACTTGGTGGAAACGGTTGTAGTGCATTTGTTGCGGGATCAATAATTTTAACCCAAGGATAATATGTAGCAGCGTAATTACTATCAATAGTTGATGCTTGTAATACTGCTTCATCTACCAATCCAGGTTGACCTTGTGCCTGAACACAATCAAGAATGTAAAAACAATCTTCACGGGTTTCACACAAATCAACACCCATGTTGATAACACTTCTGTGTAAATCCAATGAAAGTCCCGGTGTTACGAGCAAGTTAATATCGAACTCGTCTTGGTTGCTAAGTGCTTTGAATGCTCGTTCGTAACCTTGTGTACCGGCACTAAAACGTTTACTACAATCCATTCCTTGTGCATTGTCAGCACGAATATCTGAACCAAGAAGAACTGGTAAAACAGGAGAATCTCCATCTTCACCACCTTGAAATCCCATTAAGAATCTACGATGACCACGTGCATTTGCTTCTTCACTTGCACTTGATGGTACAGTTGGAATAGGAGCAAATGTTTCAGTTTCAATAACACCGTCAATATCTTTTTCAATTTTTCCAGGTTGATCCATGTAAAATCCAACACCAGCGAATCCAGAATTTTCAGGAATTGGAGAAAATAATTCAATTGTATCTTTACTCCACGCAGGAATTACAAGAACTCCATCGGGAGAATCTTCATTAAATACTGCACCACAGAAGTATCTTTTTGGTACACGTGAGTATTGAGATGCATATGAATATTTTGGTTCTGGTAAATCTAAAACTCCAATCGGACATTGATATGCAGCGTGCCCGTATGGCATACATTGTGTGGGAGCAATACTTTGTGGTGGCATCTCAACACGAATCCAATCACTTCCATTTGCATAATCACCACGTTCAATAATTTTTCCCATTTCATTGATGTAGGTAAAACGATCACCAACAACACGTGGAAGATATCTAGCACTCAATGGATCAAGAGTTACGTCTCGGAAATCTTCTATAACATCTTGAGTTTTATCGTTATCATTAAAACCACGAACAATAACACTAAATGAACCATAATCAGTTCCATCAAGAGTTCCAGGAGTTTTAACATTGTAAATACCAACTTTTACTTCACGATTAGCAGATTGACCATAACTGCGAGTATGAAATCTAAACAGTTCATATCTTGCACCACTGATTTCTTGTGACATTACATATGGAGTGGTCGCAGGACGACAAGCGTGTTCACCTTTTCCAGCACCATCGTATGCAGGATACTGATAATCGGTGTCCTGATAATTAAGATATCCGTCACCATCCGCATCTTCTAACTGAGCAGAAAAGTTTAAGAAATCATCACTCATTTCAATTGTGAATTTGTATTCTGCAGCCACACCACCGTCAGCAACAGGTTTCATAAGATTGAAAAGTTCTGCTTGTGTACTTTCAAAATATGAATCAAAGTACGCAGGTTTAACATTTCGTTGTGGTGCTCTACCAAAAATATTTTGTAAACTATTAGGAGATGCTGGATCGATACTAAATGTAAATGAACCAAGTTCAGTTGGTTCAAGTACATTGTTAGATGTAGCACTATCTTGTTCATTGAAAACTTGTCGCAACACTAACTTACCCGTTGTGTTCTCACTGCTCATTACTAGTTCAGTAACTTGATTGTCATCATCATCTGCTAGGTATGATCCGTAGAATCCGATACTTGTTTGTCTTGGAGATGCCAAGTTTGGTTTTAAAATCAACGATTTATCGTCATTTTTTTCTTTTAAAGTATTTGCTAATACACCAATTACTGCTTCTTTTGGAATGTCACCTTCTGCAATATCTGATTGATCAAGACTTGCGGTAACAAACTCTGCTTTAATTGCGAGTGCTTGTAAGTTATACCACCCTTCAAGAGCACCAGTTCTCACGATTGTGACAACTCCTTGTTGTAGAAGATATTCACGTGCGGTGAATGGTTGGTAATAAATACCCTGTGGAACACCAAACAGTGCTTCTAATTCGTTAATACTTGTTACAATGGTTGGTGAGTATGCTGGACCTTTTGTGAAAGGACCTACAATTGCACCACCTATTGCCGAAATTCCTTCAACCAAGAAAGTTGAATCTATTTCATTGGTGAATACTGCCGGACTTACTATACGTTCTGCCATCTTTGGGTTTCTCCTATATTGAGTTGTTAATGGTTAAAAAATGAAACTTTTAAAATAAATATAGTTAAAAAATTCCAAAATTTAATATTTATCTAAAATACTAACTTTTAACATATATTCCAGAAGAAATATCTAAATCTCCTGCACCATACTTTTTTGTTAGTCTATCTGAAAAAATAGTCTCTTTATTTTTAAATTGGATAAGTGACTCTTTATATTTTTTTTTGGTCTGTCTTACTGATTTAAGTTCTGCCTTTAAAGTAATTTCATTTACTGACAGTTCACCCATTGACAAAAGAATATTTTGATATTCTGTATTTAATTCTATCAATTCGTTTTTTTCATCTTCGGTAATTTTACATTGATTATTTTCCATAAACTTATGGTAACAAATAAATTCCAATTATTCAATGATAATATTAAATAAATTTTATTAACAACAGTTCCAATGCATTTTTAGTAATTATCTGTACTCTGCGTTCCACATCGATTTCAATGTTATATTGATTGTTGGACATAATTTCTATTTCAGACGAACCAACATCCCATATTATTGTATTATTAGATTCATCTATATTAATTCTAAAGTTTCTACCTTCTATATTGATGGTATACTCAATAAAATCTTTCCAAATTCTTACAATGAAAGTATCACTCTGTTCCTTTGTTAAATAAACTTTTGGTGATTTTCTGTTCAATACAACACTCGTTTCTGTTGTGTTTTCTTTTTTCTTAAAATCAAGTGATAACTCAGATTGACTATGTTTGATCGGTTTTCCCAACTCGTCAACGGGTACATTCTGTGCCTCTGTTCCCCACATTACTTTTCGTGTACTAAGTCCTCGTTTTATATTTGTTTGATTGTTGAATACTAACGGAAGTAAATATGCATTTATACTTAAAGTGAAAGTTGAACTAACCGACCTATCATCGTCAGATGGTACTTCAACTGAATTTGAAAAAGAATCTATATTTGCTCTGAACTTGAATCTAGTGGGATCACCCCAGTAATCATTATCAGCAAAATTTATAGTTTCAATTAACTGATTCATTTGTTCAACATACTCTGTATTTATTGTAAAGTCGTATGTCAACACTACATGATCAGGAAAAGTTATGTTATGTACTTCATGCAAAGGTTCTGCGTTATTTAATAAACTTATTTTATCGTATGAATTTTTACTACTAAATTTTTTGACCACAGGAACCGACAAATATTTATTAAATGTAACAAATGAATCATCTTTTGTTACACCAGTTCTAGTGAAAACTATAATTGGTCTTTGTAATTGACCCTTATCATCTCTATATCTACCATCACTTTGAATCGCACTCCATCTCTCAGGTGATGCGTGTCTAACAGGTACACTTATCTTTGAATTGTTTGTATCAGTAACAGTTGGATTAATAACATTAGTAAAATATTCATAAATTATATTATCGATATCAACTAAAGTAATTGTGTAGTTACCAAGTGTTTTTACATCATCCCCCCATCTCAATTTCTCGGCACGGTTATCAGAATACAACGCGTGATTTGATTTTTTAAGATTAGACATATTTGGATCGTTTGAAACATTAGGCACATCTTTGCTCAAGTCAACCGTAAATTCTTTATCGGTTTTGTGATTCCTAAGTGTAATAAAGGGATTATTTACTTTAGCGTAATCCATGTTATTGAGTTCTCGGTACTATATTCAATTTACTTTTTCGTGTCATGTGTGCATTACACAATAAACTATAATTCTTTTCTGGTTGACCACCCAAAAATTGATTTTCTACTATATTTGAAATCTCAAAAAATGTATTTTCCCACATCACAATATCTCCAATTTCCGGATATATCTCCTTTGCTTCGCATAGTTTTTGATGAAATCTGAATATAGTTCCTTTTTTGACATCTGGTCCAAACCCTTCGTAACTTGTTGATTGTGGATCAGATTCTACTAAACAACTTGTTTCTACACCAGTATAGTAAACTTTGTTCACAGATTCTCCGTAAACTGTAGATTTAGTTTGCTCTGGATTTATCTTATATACAACAATTATTTGCTCTATAATATTTAACATCAACTCTCCGTTTAAACTGTTCATAAAACGGACGTCTCTACGTGAAAAGTATCTCCCTCTTGATCGTTCCATTATCCTATGTATAAAAAGTTTGGTACTTTTCTTAAATTTTCTTGTAAATTATCAGCAACTTGATTTAATTGCTCACTTGTTGTACTGCGACTCGTAACTTCTAAATCTTCTCGTAGTTCGGTTATCAACTGCTCTTTTTCATTTTGTGCTTCGGCTCTTAATTCAGAACCATCTAATGAGGTTTCACCACCAGGAATTGGAATACTTTGATATTTTGCACGAATTGCTCCAAGTAGTTCTTTACACAAAGATAAATAATATTTCATTATCCATCGTTTTCCTACGTCATTTATTGAACCAAAGTTGTGAAACTCATATGGAGCATTACTTACATCAGTTACATTTGATGTAGTCGGTATATTGTGATCGTTGGGTTTTTCAGTATCTAATCCAGATGTGGTCTCAGTTGAAACTACTTGCTGAGTAGTTGATTCTTCTACTTGAGTTTGCGTTTTTGGAATTGTATTAAATTCATCTGCGTCAACATATCCTTGAACAGCTGCTAAGTCTCTTTCTCGTTTATATACATAATCAAACCAAAGTGTAAAGTCCTTCATAGGAACTGGAAGTATAGTCAATTTATTATTGATTACCTCAAATCCATATGCACTACGTCTAACTTGCTCATTAAATTCAATTGCCTGTAATCTCATTAAATCTTCATTCACGGGTCTTAGTAAAAATTGTGAACCTAGAGGAGACATTCCACTCCAACCAAACTCACTTAACATATTAGAAGCAGACATACCCGAGTTTGACATCGGATCGTATATTTTATTCATAGCAGGAGGTGGGTGATGCCAAATTCGTTTTACTTCAATTCTTTCCAATTTCTTTTCACCAGTTTTTGGACAAATATAATATTGATTAAACAAACCTTGTAGATCATAGGTTTGAACACCTGATTTTACTTTAAGACTTTGTTTTCTCCAATCAACATTACCTCCAGTACCCACTTCTGCTCCATATGCTTCAGATAGTTTTAAATAAAATGGTAAAGGTTGCGTTTGCATAACCGAGGTTGTTAGATTAACACTCGTTGTAGTTCCCTTTAAACTATATAAATTTTGCTTTATTGAAAACTGATTTACTTGCGAACTATATTCAGTAATTGCTTCTTCAAAACAAGCATAAAATTGTACATCAATCATTTCTACATCAACAATTGGATGACCTAGTCTTTTAGCTGCCCAATCAGCTGCTCTTGGAGCAAATGCAACAAACGACTGATCATTATCAAAAAAACCAAACGGAGTTTTTCCGATGGGTGAACTTAACATTCCATCCCACCTAACTCGTTCTAATTCTACACTTTGTTCTGTGTTCTCTTCGTTATTGTCTTCGCTCATGTCTATAAATATACATCACTTATAGTAATCGTTATAAAATAAAAGAGGGGTTCAAACGAACCCCTCTTAAATTTTGTGTTATCCTTTGCAGAATTAAAGATCTGCTGTACCGGAAACAGAGATTTTTCCGTAGAATTCAGGACGAACCATCTTCTTAGCATAACGAGTCATTACTCCACGACGTGGTGTGAAGTTAACTGGATCGTATACCAAAGGAGTTTGGATCAACGGAATGTACGGAGCATAAACTGCACCAGTTTCGAGGAAGTTTGTTCCACGGAATCCGATAAGAACGTCACCACTTGTCATGTATGGGTTCTTGTAGACTTGGAAACGATTGTTTAATGCACCAACCTTGGTAACACCCATTGCGAACTGAGACTGATTTCCGTCTGTGTCAGCTGCGTATCCTGGGATACTTTCAAGAACGGTAGCAACTTGTGGAGAACAAACCAAGAAGTTTGCACCACCACGAAGAGTCAATTGATGAATTGTGTTACTCACCTTTTGAATCTTTGTGCCGAGCTTCTGGAACAATGTTCCTTGAGTCTCACCACCTGTAAGAGTTGCATTCGCAGCGAAGTCACCTCCGTCTGTATGTGCGTTTACGATAAGCATATCGAGAATTTCCAAATCAATTTCCATTGAAACATACTCGGAAAGAAGAGAAGTCAATTCTGCTTCTGCGTCAATACTATGATATGCGTTAAGGTCTTGTGCCAACTCGGGTGTCCAAACTGCTTTCAACTTACGTGTCTTTGCAACGATTGGTTCACTTTTGAGTTCCAAGTTAACTTCTGGAATACCGACATCTTTTTGAATTCCTGTGTCAGCTGCGTCTTCGGAATCACCAAGTTTATCTTCAAAGTCACCACGGTTGTCCGCAGTTGTTTGTGCATGATAATGTAATGTTCCGGCTGCGATTGCTTTGTTTTCACCGTCAAGTTGAGATTCACTTCCGTCAGCTGCAACAACTTTGAACGCACGAACACCTTCTAAGTCTGCATCAGCTGGAATTGAGGCTCCAACTTCAACGGTAACTTGCTTGTCATTGATTGAGTAACCATGACGTCCTGCTCCGTAAAGACCACCTTCTGCTTTGTCGGTTGAACCGAGTTTTGCGTCTGATGATCCACCGAAAAGACTTCCACCACCTTGAAGTGATTGACCTGTTCCATACTTAAAGTCTAAGTAAAAGATCAATCCGGATGGAAGATTCATTGGTTGAACCGAAACAAATTCCTTTGATGCGATTTCTGCGAACACACGACGTACCAAAGGAAGTGCTACTCCACTCCATTCTTCGTTACCTCCACCTGTACCGGTGCGTGTTGATTCATCTATCAACTGCTTTGCTTGATTTTCTAAAAGAATGGACATACCACTCTTTTCGGTATCAGTTTTGATACCTTCTAAAAGTCCAGTTTTTTCCCACTTAGAGACAAGACCACGAGTTTCCTTCATGAGTCTAGCCTGAGGATTCTGACTTTCACTTAACAATTTACTAATTTCGCTCATTGTATATTTTTCCTATTTTAATTTTGTGATTGTTTAAACAATTCCTGCAAGTTTCTTGAAACGATTTGCGAGTTGATCGCCTTCCGTCAAAATCTGCTTTGATGGTTTTGTTGATTTGATTGCTTTAGATGCCATTCCTTCTGACAATGATTTTTTAACTACCTTCGGTGCTTTCGGAGTTGCCTCTTCTTTTACCTTTGGTTGTGTTTTTGTACCAGTTGTGCGAAAGGATTCACCCAATGTTGCGTAAACGAGTTTTGCTTCACGAACATTCTTCGTGAGGTCAAAACTTTCTACTACTTTTAGTTTTTGATCTTCGTTTAATACGTGTGCCTTAAACAATTTATTTGTGTAAAGCAATTTAGCATTTAAAAGATTAACTTCATTCAATTTACCACGCAAATATTTGTAGACCTTGCGGTATTCTTCGTTTTCCGTTTGAAGCTTATTGTTTGTTGCCTTTATTTCCTCGAGTTCGGAGTCTGCTTCTTCGTCTTCCAAAGATGATTCATCTTCGAGTTCTTTAAGAATTTCTTCAAGATTGATTTCTTCATCGTCTTCGCCGATGTCACCACCTTGATTGCAGTCTTCTGCTTCGT
>Ga0233426_10000272_pt1 | contig 58146 bp, 47 predicted proteins | sample SI_118_April2016_6_FD_179875 | JGI IMG/M metagenome (GOLD analysis project Ga0233426, IMG submission 179875) | Seawater microbial communities from Saanich Inlet, British Columbia, Canada - SI_118_April2016_10_MG | ecosystem: Environmental > Aquatic > Marine > Inlet | place: Canada: British... | reverse complement strand
GCAAGTTTTTTATTTTTATTTTGGTCTCGGATGTAGGATTCGAACCTACGACCCTCTGCTCCCAAAGCAGATGCGCTGCCAGACTGCGCTAATCCGAGTAATTGGCATAGGTGGAGAGACTCGAACCTGTAACCAAAACGTTATGAGCGTTCTGCTCTAACCATTGAGCTAGAGGAGTGTTATTATAGTGGTGAGCCGGTCGGGGTTCGAACCCGAGACCTACTGATTAAAAGTCAGTTGCTCTACCAACTGAGCTACCGGCCCGCTTTATATTTGGCAAAGGTGAGGAGAATCGAACTCCTGCTTCTGGTTTTGGAGACCAGCGTGATACCATTTCACTACACCCTCATTTTTTAAAAACACACTAACTTCAATCCTTTCGGGATCTATGTTCTGCAAAACTTCCCATTGCAGTGGGACATAGTGTGCTTATAAAAAAAGCCCCTAATGAATTAACACTAGGGGCTTGCTTAAAATAACTTTTATTAAAAAGTCACGTCAAAACATTCCCCAATCTCTTGGCGGCCATCCTAATATATATGATGTAGTATTTGACATGTTAAAATCTTTCTAATTGCTTCTGTACTTAATATAAAGTGATAGGGAGGATTACAGTCTACCTCCAACAACCTAGTAAGTATTTCATACATTCAGTTGCGCCTAGTATCAAACAGTTACGTTTGAATCTACGTATCTTCATGTCTCCATGCTCATACGCTGCCACTACAGCTACTAGCCAAGTTATCGTCCTTACGAAACGACATTTCCTTGCACTATCTAATCTAAACCGTCGTTTAGCTTATGTACTTAATATAGTACATCTTGACACTAATGTCAAGCCTTTTTTTAAAAAAAAGTAAAAAAAAACAGGATCCGAAGATCCTGTTTTATGTTTATGTATTCTAGTAAGTTCTTACTGGAATGATAGTGCTGTCGCATCAACGCCAATTTTAGCTAGGTAGTCTGCCGCATTACCAAGTGATGAAGCTTGGTTGTTTAGCTCTACATAACCGTAACGTGTCATGAATGACACTGTTGGTTCGAACGTTGCTGGATCTAGTACTGTGCCTGAAGACATTAGCGGGATGTATGGGCAATAGAACGCAGCTGCATCCATTTCGCCGTCACCTTTATAGCCAACTAGTACTGGAGCATCGTCTGCTGCATACTGGTCTACAAATACACGTACTGTATTGTTTAGTGTACCAACAAATTTCGTGTTAGTTGGAGCCTCGAAAGGACCTTCTGTTGTACGAGCAAATGCTGATGTTGTTGCTGACTGTAGAACAGTTAGCATTGTTGGTGATACTACTACGTAGTTACCTGCGCCACGACGTGTGCGTGTTGCAATTAGGTTAGCCGCTCTGTTGATTAGAACTGCTAGTGCTGCGTGTTGGTCACCAACGAAAGTTGCTTGACCTGATACGTTGCCTTGGTCGTATGTATCTGTTACTGCGCCTGCTAGAGTGCGTAGTGATGTTAGAACTTCTTGGTCGATTTCAGCAGTAATTTCTTGTGCAAGTGCTTGCATGATTTCTGCTTCAACGTCTAGACCGTGCATTGAGTTAGCGTCTTGCGCCGCTTCGAATGTCCAACGTGCTGATAGTTTACGTGTTTTCGCTTCAACTGTTTGCTTCAATACTTGAATTGAAAGCTTACGGCCTGCTTCTGCTTCTAGAGAAGAAGTAGCTGCTGGACCACCAGTTGCTGCGTCACCTGAGTAACCTTTTGCAATTGCAAATGGGCTTAGTGCTTCATCACCAGCTGTTGCGCCAGCTGCTGTTTCTGAGTAACGTACACGTAGTGTATGGATTTGGCCTACTGGGCCAGTCATAGGCTGAACGCCTACTAGTTCGTTAGCAATAACCGTTGGCATAACACGACGGATTACCGGTAGGATTACTTTATTCATTGTGGCAATATTGCCAGCCATTGATGTGCCTGCTGCAGCGGTTTCTGAAAGATAGCTCTTAGTGTTTTCTAGAACTGACTCCATTACAACCTTTTTGTTGCCTGCTAGACCATCTGTTAGAGCGTCTTTAGTTACACCCCAGTTTTCAAATAGATTCTGTGACATTTGGTATTCTCCTTATTATTTGATACCAGCTAATTTTTTTAGGTTAATAATCTTGGCTTCGCTTTCAGTCTCCTGTGTGCTCACCTTGTTACCTGTGATCTCAGTCTTCTGAGATTCATTTAATGTTTGTGAATTTTGTGTTTTTACTGTTTCGTTTAACACTGTTGGCAAATACTTGTTATATGCTGCTTGTAACTTTACAGTTGCAACACTTTCAAGTAGGTTTGTCATCAATTCACGTTTGTCTTTTGCAAGAGGACTTAAAAGTTCATCAATTTTTGCTTTGCGTTGACTTGCGTCTGCAATGCGTGATGCCTTTTTAGCTGCTGATTCAATCAGCGCCTCTTTTTCAGCAACTACTTTCGTTGATTCTGCTAATGCAGTTTTCATCGTTAGTAATTCCTGTGATAGCTTAGAAACTTGTGTGCCTTCTGCTAAGTGTGAACTCATAAATTCAGCTGCAAATGTTTCAAAGATCTTACGACCAAACATATTTTCTTTTGCAAGTTGAATGTCTTCTTTAAGAGTGTGTAGTTCACCAGTTAGTGTTGATTCAACAATACTTGCTAGTTTGCCACTTGCTCTGTCAATAAATTCACGTTTAGTTTCAGCAATCATTTCTTTACCTTCTTTCACTAGACGAACTTTCTCTGCAATTAGTTCTTGTTTGTCTTGGTGGAATTCGTTAAGTTCTGAAGTTAGTTGTTCCATTACGAAATCTTCTAGCTTCCCGAAGTTTTGTTCTTGAAGTTGACGATCATCACGTAATTCTTTAATTTCCTTTTTCAAGGTTTCCATTACGAACTGATCTAGAATAGCTGCATGTTCTTTTAGCTTACTGTTGTATTCAACTTTTGCTTCTACTGCTGCTTTCTTATCTTCAGCAAACTCTACAAGTTCTGCTTTGATTGTATCATTAAGCATTGCGTCTAGTGCTTCCACCATCTGCGTCTTATCTGATTCATATCTATTAGCGAACTCTTCACGTAGTGTTGCTGTAATTTCCTCACGTGCCTCCACAAGCTTAGTTTCCCATGCTTCTGAAAGTGTTGTGCGAACTTCTTCACTTAAAACTTCTGAACTTAGGAGTTGGTCGATTGCATGCGCCATGTTAACTTCTCCTAATATCTAAGTTATTAATAAATTTAAGCACTTCTTCCTGAAGATACTTTTGTGCGGCGTTATCTTGATTTGAAGCATGTGCAACGTCCAAAAGGATGTTACCACGCTTACCATTCATAATAGCTTCATATAACGGATCAGGATAAGCATCAGGTGCTGAAGGATTCGCAACGATATCTACCGTTTGAATCTCAAAATCTGATACATTTCCACTTTCCGCAACATTGCCGCTACCACGACTAGATACGCCTAGTTTTACACCATTCTCCAGTAGGGTTTTACATATATTTCCCATTGGAGTTGGTAAAATCTTTAAGCGACCAAAACCATCCTGACCGTTCATCCACATTTTTTCAATTACGTGTGAAACACGGTCTAGATTAACTTGTAAGTCATCTGGATGGTCAGCTTCGCCTAATACTGTGAACCCGTCATCAATCTTGCCTTGGATGTTCTTAACAGCCTTAGCAATCTCTGTTACAGGGTAAACTCTTTGATTCTGGTTTCGTTTATCACCTTGAACAAAAATACCTTCCATATACAAGCTTTTACCGCCCTTACCGTCATCGACAGCTTCAGTTACGATACTTGCTTGATCAAAAGAAAGTTGTTCTTTAAGTGTTAACATTACTCACCCGAACCTTTTTTCTCTGCGCCATGGCCACGTGTCTCAGGTGATAGTTTTGCACCATCGCCTGGGTGTGTAACGCCCATGTCTTTAGCTGCTGGCGCTTTGCCACCTGCTTCTTTTTTTGTGTCAGTTGATACTGGTTTCGCCATGTCGTTGCCTGCATCTTTAACTGGTGACGCTTTACCGTCGTCGCCTGCTGGCATGTCGATTGGGTGGATTGCACCGTCTTTGCCAATTTTTGTTAAGTCTGCTGCTTCTTCAAGCTCTTCAGTTTCTTCTTCGTCAGCTTCTTCAGCTTCAAAAGCGAATTCTTCTTCAACTTCATCATCGTCTGCTTCCATGTCCATTGCTGGCATTTCTGCTTCTTCTGAATCGTCTGACATGTCATCGCCAATGATTTCTGCAAATGTAGCTTTTAGATCAGCTAAAGCATCTTCAACATTCACGATAGCATCTTCAACATCATTGTCGCCTGCTTCGTCGTGATCCATTGATAATTCTTCTTCTGAATCCATATCCATTGCATCTTCATCTTCTTCGTCGTCTGACTCGCCGAAAGCTTCTTCAGCTTCGATTTCGTCTTCTGATGTTTCGATGTCATCTAAAAAGTCATCAGCTTCTTCTGAGCCAATTGCTTCTTCTAATTCTTCTTCTGAAACCTCATCTTCTGCGATTTCATCTTGCTCCACTAGATCTGACCAGATCTCGCGGGCTCTTTCTACGAAAGCTTCGTGTAGTAGTTCTGAAGCATTAGCTTCATCGCCGTTTACTAGGCTCTCAATAATCTTTGTATAACGATGTTGAGCACTCATGATTAAAATCTCCTTCTATCCGATAGGTTATAACATATGTATTTAAGACGCATTGGTAAAGACCATAGTAAAATGCATTTAAAACTGCACTTTCTACACTATCTTTTGAAAAACTTCATAAAACTGTTTGTTTACTCAGCTTCGCCTTGGCTATACATTGCTTTATTACTTATCACTTCTTCATCATGTTCTTTTTTGCGCATTTCTTGCATATTGCGCATTTTATTAATATGTTTAAGTTTTAGCTTTGGTCTACGTGTATCATCGATATCCCATTTGCCATAATCGTCATCTTCTGCTTTTTGCAAACTGACTTCATTAAATCTCATCGTCGCTGCCCCCCTCTGCACCGCTAATTGGGCTATCAGGGTTTTCAACATCTAAATCGTCTACTCCGCCATCTGCGCCATCGTCGTCTAAATCAGTTGGTTCGAAACTTTCAATATCGCCGCCTCTAACACCCAATGATCCCAAGTCTCCTTGGTTATTTAAATCTGGTGAACTGTCTGAAGAATTTTCTTTCTTCCACAGGGCTTCGTTTTCTTTGATTTCGTCTTGACTTAAACCTAAATATTTCTGTAAGATAAATTGTTTACTTAGATATTGTACACCGTCCAAGTTGCCAAATAACTGCGCTCTTGAACTATCAATTTCAATTTCTCTATACTGACTAAAGCTTTGTGGTTCTACAAAGTCTAGATCAAATAAGTTTCCTGGAATATTGATACCTTTGTGTTTCATGAATAGTTTAAATTCATAATCTAATGTTGGTTGTAAGATTAACTGTAACCGCTCACAATACTTACTAAATCTAAATTCTTGAATTAAGGCAGTGCCTACTCTACCGTCTTGATAAGTTGCTGTGCCATCGTCAGGTCCTGTTGGCAAGTAACTTGAAGGAATACGTAAGCCACGCATTAACTTATTGTTAAAGTATTTTAAGTCGTCAATCTCACCTAAGTTGTCGCCGCCTGGCAATACTTCGACTTTTGATCCACGTCCTTCAGCAGTTTGTGCAAAGAAGTAATCTTCCATGATTGATAAAGGATTGTAACTTGCATCCATTACGCTTGCGCCGCCGCCATTTTTTGTAGGTATGCGAGTTTGGTGTACTTCGTTTTTAACACGCTCAACAAATGCCTGTGCTTTATGTGCTGGCATATTACCTACATCAACATAAAATGCACGGCGTTCTGGAGCTCTTTGTACACGATAGATAATAATACTATCTTCTAATAATTCTTTTTGTTTGTATACTTTGAATACACTGTCAAGGATACTGTTACCAAATGGCCAACTTGCATTCATTCCGTCTGTTAAACTAATATGAACAACGTGTGCTGAATCAACTGCAAACTCTGTGTTATTTGAATTCATACCACCTTGATATGTGCCTGTACTTGTATTTTGTGCTGCACCTGTTATTCCGCCAGTAGTGTTATTGATACCCATGTTGTTTAATTTACGGGTATCAGTAGTAACCATGTCATTTAAATTTAGTGCGATATTTTTTACAATATACTGATCAATTTCCTTACCAGTACTTTCGTTTACAATTGCTTTGCTAATATCTGCTGGGTTAACCCAAATTAGTTTAAATGTTTCTGGATCACGAATAAAAAAGTGATCTCCATATTTAATAGTAGATCTAAACACACCAAACATTCTGCGTTCAAAATCATTAATATTACACCACTGTTTTAGTGTTGTATTGATAGCAGAAATTTCACTTTCTGTCATTTCATCTTTGTAATTAATTGAAAATGGTAGTTTGCTTTGTGATTCTGATTGCGTACTAAATTCAGCAATTGTATCTAGTGCTGCGTTAATTTCACTATCTTGATCCATTTGGTCATACTGAGTATATCGCTCAACACGATTTGGCATACCAGAATATACTTCTGGTAACCAGGACTGCCATCTATTGGCTTTTGTACGACCATTTCCTGTAGAAGGTTCGTACTTTGTGAAATGTTTTTTCCAGCTCATAATTTTATACCTTTAATATAGTGTATTTAGTTGTTCTTGTCAACCGAAAGTTCTCCCAGTATCATTAATTCTTTGATATTTTCTAACTTCGTCACGTAAAGCCATAATTACACTACTATATGTTTCTTTTACGCTTGCCAATTCTTGCATTTTTGTTTTAAATTCTTCAAAATCTGGAGAATTTGAATTATTGTTTGTTTGATTTGGGGCTGGAGGTACATTTTGTACAATTTGATTATTTGAAGTATTAGATACTGTACCTACCGTGCTTGTATTTAGCTCATTAATTGGTTGGCTATTTTCAGTTTTTGTTACAGTTGCAGGTGTTACAGGCGTATCACTTCCACCAAATACATCTAATCCAACGCCAGATTCAAATTGTGCTTGTAAATCTAATGCACTGTTAGGTATGTTTAGATCACCTAATAGTTCGTTAATGCCAATACCATCGATCACCATCGAACCTTGTCCACCAAATGCACCCAAAGATGCTGTATCTACAGTGTCAACTTCAGTCATTATATTTTCAACCATTTTTCCTGCTAATGATTGTAATGTAGTTTGTGTAAAATCAGATATTGATGATAAGTCGATTTTTCCAACTGCTGACGTAAACGCATCGATAGCACGGGCACTTGTTTCAATTATTGATGTCATTTCGCTAAACGGTATAATTTTTCCATCGCCGGTTGGTTCAAAATATTCTGGTCCTGCTTCACCAACAACATACCCGTGATTGTTAGCTGCTGGTGTAACTGTACCACCAAATTCTCTCATTTTCATAAACGCAGTTACCCCACGGTTTACAGGATGTGGCATTCGCATTACTTCACCGTGAATGATATCAGTAAAGCTATCAGGAGTTCCACCTGATTGTGTCATCATACCTAAAAATTCGTCCATGATTGCCTGGTCGAATTCTAAAACTGGAGCATCGCCTATAGGATCTTCATAGTTTTCAGGTATAGTTCCATTTTCAAGTCCGTCATTTAATTGTTGATCTCGTTGTTCAGTTGTTATTTGAGCATTTACAAGTGGATTAAGACCACCGCCAATACCACTATCATTATCTGCGCCTGTTTGGCCGTTTAATAAGTTAGCAATATGTTCCATACCACCAGCAATTGATCTTGCATATGCTGCAGATTTATCTAAATCTGGAGTTAGTTTGGATTGTGCTTGTAAAAATAGTTTAGTTAAATCATTCAATGCAAGTGTTGCCGTTCCTGATGTTGCCAACTGTCGTTGCATATCAGCATAAACTGCGTTACGCTCTTCCTCAGTACCACGTAACAATGTAGCAAAATCTTTGTCTGCCAATATACTTTTGGTTCTAAACTCCAGTACCATTGCTGCATAGTCACTCAAGGTGCCTGTATTCATTCGAATGTCTGCATCAATGCCTTCATCTATAGCTGCGATTTCTTCATATATAAATGATCTTATATCATCTGGTGTTGAACCATTTGCTACCGCAGTTTGTATCTTTTCCATAATATCAATACCAGAACTGTTTAGTATTGTAGACACACTACCACTTGGATCAGCGGCACGTAGTGCCGCTCGTAAATCAACATTACTGATATTTTCACCTGCTTCAAGTTCGCCATATGCAGTACCAATTGCTAATTGTATCATGTCTGAAACACCAGCTGGTAAGTATTCAGCAGTGTTTGCTAACTGTCTAACAATACTAGTGATTACTTCAGCTTCATCACCAAACCCACGTTCTTCCATTCTAATTAATGCTGCGGCAGTTGTTGGATTCTTCAATGCTTCATTTTGTTCAGCTAATAGTTGGTCTCTGCTTTTACCTGTTAATGCAGCTAATGCAGTAGTTTCTTGCAATAAGTTTGTGTATCCTTGTTCTAGGACACCAGATGCGTCTTGAGTCTTGTTATTAACTAAACCAGTTAAACGTGACACTTCGATAAACTCAGCAAACCCTGCGGCAAGTTGTTCGTTTGACATACCAAAGTCGCCAAATGCTTCTGAAGTTTCTTGTAGATCTTTGAATGTATTTAAAAATTCTGTAACACCGCCCGAAACACCTCGACCTAAAACTTGCAATCCTGTACCATATTGCATTGCAATTTCACTTAACTGATTATAAGTAATGCCCGACGCCGCGGCAGATTCTCTTAGATCATCAAATGAAACACTTGCGTCAAAGAATATAGCACCTGCATTAATCATATTTGTTTGTGCTTTTGCAAATGACTCTAATTGTCCTGCTACAAAACCAGCATATGCAAAAAATGCATCACCTAATCCATCTGCGGCGCCTGCTATAAAGTCTCCAGCGCCCTCAAATGTTTCTGCTAATGCTGTAGAATTTCTCAGCCATTGCCCGCCGCCTTTGCCTAACCATCCTGCAGCTAACTCTGCATTTTTAGTCATAGTAGTTAATGGTTGACTTGTGTCACTTAAAGAGTCAACAACATCATTAGTAGCTTTTGCAATTCCTTTGGCAAAGCCAGCTCTGGCTTTTTTCTCGTCTTCACTCTCTTGTAATTTTACAGTTTCAAGACTATTAAACATATCTTGAATACTGTCTTCAATTTCATCAGTATCTAAATTTAAATCAGTTACTTCTTTTATTAAAGACTTGTTTAGTGAACTTCCAATTTTTAATTGCTCAACTAAAACAGATAAGGTAGCTTCACGAGCCCAAGCAGGTACTGGTATTGTAGTGCCATCTGGTAGCGTTAAATTATATACTTTATCTGACATTTCCTGTTGTTACCTGTCTGTTCTGCGCTGTTGCTAAGTATTCTTGTATCTCTCGTATTGCCTGTTGAGTTTCTTCATCGTTAAGCACTGGAGTAGTCCAAAGAGATGACACATCAGGAATAGTTGATTCAGAGTCATTAGTATCTGTATTTATGCTAGTTGGATTTGTGAGTTCTTCAAGTACTGGAATATCTCCAGCTTGGCGGCCTGTACCAAGACCCTCTAGCATAAATTGATCAGTTAACTCTGCATGTTGTTGTTGTAGTTCTCCGTCGCCTCTTGTTTGATTGACATAATCTTGTTCTGCTTGAGATAACGAAGTATCGATATTTGCCATTTCGCCTGATTGAATTCTTAGTAAAAACGCTGCACCAATACCAGCTCTATTTTGCGCATCAGCTATTTTTGTAGCAGTATCAGGATATGCCCCCCATGTCATTCTATATACTTCTCGAGCATCCGTCATTTTTGATCGTTCACTTTGACTTTTAATTGCATAGAATGCGGCTGCAACTCTAGGTGCCCAATATGGATCAACTACCAAGTCTGGGTTTTCAACAAGATCAACTCCTACCATTTCACCAACTCTTCTATAATTTTCTCTACCAGTTAATTGAATGTACCCACGTCCGCGATAATCATAACCTCCCATATCGCCTCCTCTGATAAATTGAGGACTAATACTGCCGCCAGTATCTGCCCTGGATAATCCAGCATCTCTTGCCTGTTGTCGTCTATTACTCTGTTCAGTACCATACATTGCATCAAAGAATGCACGATCATCTGTTTTAAGTTGTTCTATTTCTGCGTCAGTATAAAACTGTGCTCTTGATGCCATAACTTCTCTAATTCTTGATACATCTGTATTTCTGTAACTAGTTTCTTCTAATAATCTAAATCCACTTTCTCCACTTACCATACCAAGTACGTTAGCTTGGGCTTGCGGGTTAGTAATTCCAAAGTCATCTAATGCTGCAATCAACCTTGCCGCCACTACTTCTGAACTTGCTGATGGACGTCCAGAGCTATCAGTTGTCTCACCCCTACCAAATAAATGGCTGATATCACTAGCTGGCATATTAATTGAGCCGCCTGATAATCCTGGTAAATTATGTGAATCTAAAACAGCATTGAATTCTTCAACAGTCCTAACTGACTCTAAATCACGTAACATGCTTTCACGTTGTTCCATCATAGCCGCACGGTTTTCTGCGCCACTATCTAAATCAATTACTTCATCTCTTCTTCCTGACATGTCTATTACGTCCATGGCATTCTCTAAAAATGCAAGACCAGTGCCAAAATTATTAATAGCATTTGCAGTAGTATCATATTCAGGAAGTATACCATTTTTAATTGTAGCAGTAAAAACACCAATGCTACTAATTGCAGCCACAGCTTGTCCTGCTAAAGTTGCAGCAGTATCAGTTGTAGCTTCATTTAAATTAACGAGTGTTAAGTTTCTACTAAAAGCTGATTCTGGTAATATTCTTACAATGTCTTGTATCATTCTAGCATTTACTTGTTCAGGTTTTACCTCTAAATATGTAACTGTTACTGGGTCAGTAGCTTTGATAGATTGCATCAAGTCCAAATAGTCATTTGTTATTTGACCAGGATCAGATGCATCATATCCACCTTGCACTATCGTTTGCATCATTTCAAGATATTGGTTCTTGACATCAGGGCCTAATGCTGTTAACATTTTTAACATATCGTCACTTATATTATTAAGTATGTTGCCACCATCAAATTGCACATCGTAAAGTGAACGAGTAATAATGTCTATACTTTCGTCAGCAAAATCATCTGGCAATGGTGCCATTAACATTCTCAAAAAGCCAATATTTTCTGTTATATTTCTTGCACCGTTTTCTCCAAACTGCTCAGTAATATATGCAAAGTTTTGATCCATTGCGGCTATTAACTCAATTCCACTAAGTGCATCTTTACGGGCAGATAAAAGATCATCTCTTTTTTCTCCTGTTGCGTTTGCCATTGATAATGCAAATGTACTATTAGTTTTAAATGTTTCAGCTAACTGTGCTTTTGTGTTTTCGTTAAACTCGGTCATCTGACTTAAATTATATGCAAGCTTGGTATTTTCTGCAATCTGTTTGGCATAATCACGTAGCATTATACCATATGTACTAAATGTGTCAGTTTGCTTTATTGCGGCTGTCATGTCTGTAAATTGCTGATATCCATCAGCAGCATTGGTAGTCATGTTTGTAAATATTGGTCCAAAATCACTAAACTCTTTAATAAAGTCTTGTTGAGTCATTCCTAATGAAGCAGCATTATCTCTAATTTCATTAAACACTGATAAGTCATTAGATAATATACCAAAGTCAATCATTGTACGTAATGCTTTTTCTTGATCTTGTATAAACTTTAATGCAATACCACCAATAGCAACTGTACCAATAACAGTATTGGCTCCAACATTTAAAAAATCAACTCCAGTTTCAACTGCTCTTACTAGGTTTCCAAATCTTCCTGTTGACGCCATTGATAGCCATCTGGCACTATCAGTTAACTCGTCTGCGGCATTGGCAATTCCATCTAAACCTTTAGAAAAATTATATGCTAATTCGTTAATAGCATTTATACTATCATCCCTGGCCATCGATTTAATTATTGCACTGCTTGATTGAGATAACTCTTTTGTGTACCTATTAAATGTAGAAGATCTGTCAGTATTCTTTTTAATCTCATCAACAATGCTTTGCCAACTGGCAGGATCATTCCTAAGTTTAGCAACTGCCTGTCTAGCTGTTAAATTTGATCTAGTTTGTTCTCCAAATGCTACCAACATAGTGTCTTCACTAGCCCACGGGTAAGTTTGAACTATCTGGTTAATCCAATTTTCAATGTCCATCATTATACTGTCTCGCTTATTCTTCGACTATTAGCACCAGCATCAAATATTGATTGCCATGCAGTACGAGTAATATTAGCTCTATCAATTTCATCCTGTATGCGTGAATTTATTATACTAATAGTTTCAGTATCATTATTGTTTAATGATTCTTCATAACGTTCCTGTAAACGTTCGTCTAACAGGTGATAACTTTGCTGTCCAGTTCCTGGTGTTATGTCAAAGCCCATGCCACTAATATGATCTCCGTATTCAGATTCAATACGTCCTAAACTGCGTTCTATTTCTAGTATTCTTGATGTAGAGGTATCTGGATTCCAATATTCGGCATAAAGATCATCTCTTGCGCTTGCTATTTGTCGTAAATTAATATCTGACGTATCAAGTGTACTAAGCTCTTCTGAGTCTTGTGATTCAGATAATGGCGGGCCATTACCTTCCGGTATTATAACTTGTGTAGGAGAACCTGGTTCAACTGAGTCTGGATTATCTGGAATTACATCTGAAGTTTCATCTGTTGGTTGATCTTGAGATTCTGATGCAAACTCACTTTGCAATCCTTGCAATTCAACTTCTTGTATAGCTGCAACTGCATTGCCAGCAACAAACGATTGCCAATCGCTAACTGGCAACCCACCATAATGAGAATTATTATAACTCCAACTTCTTGCTCTTCCTACGTCAACGTGCAAAATACCAGCGCCAAATCCAAATCCTGTAAACCCTGCTCTCAATGCTGCGTGTACTATCCTAGCTTTGTCTTCATTGCTCATGTTATGTGTGCCTATGTCAAGAGCATTTCCAAAAAAGTGTTGACTGTTTGGTGTGGTGTCTTCACGGGAGGTTCCGTGTTTTGCAATGGCATCATTAATGCTTAATGGACCGCCATAATATTCCTGCATCCTTGCATAAGGTCCACTGAGCAATCTATCTAAATTTTCCTGAGCACCATCTCGAACCATATTACTTGCACCACCGCCTGACATATCTAATAACACCGACCTACCCTCAGTAGTATTAACGCCGTACTCTCCACCTTGATATAATGTTACGCCGCCAACGATTGTAGAGTTGCTGTTGCCTGGCGACCTTGGTGATGTCGAATCGCCTGTAGATGTTGTACCAGCACGATCGCCCCTTCTTTGATTTCTTCCACGACTGCCTACAGATGGTGTTGGAGAGCCTGGTGATGTCGAATCGCCTGTAGATGTTGTACCAGCACGATCGCCCCTTCTTTGATTTCTTCCACGACTGCCTACAGATGGAGGACCTTCTCTTTCTACACTGAACGTTGTTTCTAATGCAGTTAAAAGACTATCAGTACCGCCTACTAATCTTTGTAAATTATCATTGAAATAACTCATAGCTTGCCCAGTTGTAGCAAAGCCAGGAGTCATTAAATTATACACTTTACGTAATGCAATTGCCAAAGTGTCAACAACTACTAATGCATCGTCAGCATTATCAGTAAGGGCAGCGCCGGCAGCAGCTAACTCAACCAATTCTAAGTCAGTAGCATTCATAAATTCATCACCAATTAAAAAGCTTCTATTATACACTTCTCTGGCTATATCTATTTCCCCATCTGGAATTTGAAATTGTGCATTTGCAATTGGACTGTCAGATGAGTTACGAACAGTATTAAAGAAGTCACGCTTTGCAATTTCTAGCTCAATTCCAAATAGCTCACCATCTAGAAGCTGCTGTCCTAAATCTATGAAACTTTGTCTAGCTGATGGACCTAATAGATTTAGTACTTCATTTAATTCAGTATCAATATTGTTACGGAAGTTTGTGTCTGTATCATAATCATAAACTGCTCTATTGAGTGCATTACTTGCTAGTGTGCTAAACTCGTTACCTAAATAATTTAGTCCAGATACAAAACTAGATTGTGCTTGCTGTAAATTGTCATACCCAATTTCTCCCAATCTATCAATAATGGCTGCTTGACTATTTCTCATTGCTACAATAAAATTAATATTGTTGCTGGCTTCCATTCGGCTAGATCTTTCTGAATCAGCAGTAACGCCCATTAGTTGACTGACACCAAATATAATTCTAGCATTTGATTCGTAACGATCTAAAACTTTGTTCATTGACATTTGGTTTAAATCATCTATACTATTAATGTTACGAAGTGAAGTTAATGTTTCAGATACTTGTCTAACTACTACGTTTCTTCGTTGTCCAAATTTATGAATTACATCAGAATCTAATGCAGTGTCAAGACCTTGAATAAAATCAGTAATTACTTTTGCTGAGCTATCTCCCAAGTTAGCAAATGTTGGTATTAAATCACCTAATGATTCCATTCCCTCATTTAAAGACATACCTGCTTCTGCAAACGTATTTTTCATACGGGTAAACAGGTCAACGTCAGTAACAAGCAAACCTTGATTGATCATTGCACGTGATGCTTTTTCTTGTTCTTCCATTAGCTTGCCATACATAATCATGGCGCCGGAATATGCTGCGGCACCTATACCAAATGCTGCTATTGATCCACCGCCAACGTCACCTAACAAACCAGTTCTTGATGAATTTGCAACACCGTTACCTAATCTGTTAGCTGCTAACCCAGCACTTTGGACTAGTGTAGCAGTACTTGATATTGGAGAAGAACTTCTTCCTATCATTAAGGCTGCTCGTGTTGCAGATTTTAGTCGTTTGGCCTGCTGATTACCTTTTGATACTAGATCTTTCATTAAAGACTTGGTTACATTATCAAATTTTTGTGGATCTGGCTTGTTTTTATTAAATTGTTCTTGTAGTTTGGTATCAGCTTTTATATCATTACCGATTACTTCTACTGCATTATATAAAGTAGCTTCTTTTAGCCAAGGGTATTTTGCATTTATTTTTTGAAATTCTTTCTCAAAATTCACTGAATTAACACCCCTTTTAAAAAGATAAATATAATTGAATATATATACTATATGTATTTATTGGAGAAAACCCTAAAATGACAAACCCATTAGTAGCGGCTTATAGAAAGCCAGCATTATACGTCAGCTTACCCAGCGGCGGCAAATATTATACAGACAAACCAAAACTAAGTGTTGATGGTGAATTGGCAGTATATGCCATGACTGCCAGAGACGAATTGCTTTATAAAACACCAGATGCGTTATTCAACGGCGAAGCTACCTTTGCTGTGTTGCGTAGTTGTTGTCCTGATGTAATTGACCCAGAGCAAATGCCAGTTAATGATTTGTTGGTGGTATTACTTGGTATCAGACAAGCAACACATGGTAGTGAACTTAGTGTTGATATCAAATGCCCAGCTTGTCAAGAACTTAATATGCTTGCTGTTGATTCAAATCGTTTGCTATCAACAGTATCACAGAATCAAGTTAGTGATAAATTGGTACTTGAAAATAATTTCACAATACATGTTAAGCCTTACAGTTTAAAAGACCGTACGCTATTGCAAATTCAACAAGTTAAACAACAGAAAATGATTCAATCATTAACTGCTAGTGATTTAACTGAAGAGCAACGTAGTGAACAATTTGGTAAAACTTTTATTGAGCTTGCCAATTTAACAGTTGATTTAATTTCAAATTGCATATACGCAGTTAGGCCACCAGAAGGCGAAGAAATCACAGACCAGGTTATAATCAAAGAATGGTTACAAAGCATTACAAAAGATGATTATGATATGTTGAGAAGTACTGTTGATGCAGTTAGCGATGATTGCATTGATACTAATTTGACAGCAAACTGCCAGCACTGTTCGCATGAATGGAAGACAAAAATTGATTTGGATGTTGCAAATTTTTTCGCGGGCTGATTGCCACTAGTCAGCCCGAACAGCTTGAAGCAGTGATTGAGAGATATAATAATCAATTAAAATCTCTTGAATCTAGCTATATAGATATTGTTCTAAATAGTGGAGGGGCAATAAACTATCAAGACGTATTATGTATGCCGGTTCCAGCTATTGAACTTTTTGTATCAAGGCTGAACGCAATAAGAGAAGACCAAAATGCTAAAGCAGCGGCGGCGTCAAGAAGATAATTGGTTAAGTTTTATCTAAGCCAGTTATGCTCTTGAAGTATTCTGGCGACCAATCATTATAATATGAAGTATTTTCCAATAGCCAGTTACGTTTGACAAGAATATCGTCTTTGAGTTGAATAAACACACAATTGGTAAAATTCTTTTCAAATGCTCCGCTATCAGTTGTACTCATAAAATACAACAAACTAGGATTGAGATCACCGTAAAAGTCAATAACTTTTTGTGTTGCTTCGATATCTGCCTGATTATCATCTCCCAACCATGCAATACCAATTTCATAAGTTGTATCATCAAACAGTTTGAGTGATGTATGTACATCGTCACGAGCATCTATAAACTGTATTTTATTAGTAAGTCTAGCTTTGCGGGCATACGGACACACTGGCCAATCGCCATCTCCTTTGGACTCGATTTTTTCTTCTGTCCACGTTAAGAACGCAGCAGTAAATTCATCAAATGTCATATTAGTTAGTTTCCTGGATTTATTCATAGGTATGCTTAAATGTCATTACCTAATAATATTTAGTCATCTTAATGAACCATCAAATTGCTCTTCGAGCAATATCAACATCAGGAATCTTCAATTCCTTTGTTGAATTTTTTTTTAATAGTTAATACCGAACATAATATTTTTTATCATTTATTATGATGTCATATGGTAACAATATTATAATACTTTCCACGAGCTTTTAATCACACTTAGCCTGATATAAGGCCAAGTGTAAAAAAATAATTTAAACGTTCCCGTCGCAATTACCCACAATATCATAACATAACTTTGTTTAAAGGGGAGGCGGTTGTGCGGTACCTCCTATTACAATGCGTCTCAACGCAAGTATATACTGGTTTGCCATGATATAAGCTTTCCAGTTACTTCACGAGTTATAATAGTTCAATAGAGCTCGTTCATTTTATTCACACATCTCTGTGCTACAACCTTTATGACAACAGTAAAGCACTCACGCATAGGCATGGTCTTTTTAGGCATCCTCCGCTTAAAGAGGGTAGACTGTTGAAACGGACAACTGAATAGCCCATTGCTTACCGTCACTATTAGGAACGGATTCACAGCACAATATTATCTGGCGTGCCAACCTTTTGTTCAGTTTGTAGGGTTCTGTGTGGAGTGTTTTAAGAGTGTCTTTGAGAGTTTTTAATAAGATTTTCTGTTAGTATATGGGAGCCATGCACACGGACTTGAATATGTCCATTGTAGTACTCATCTGTTTCTAAAACTTTTCTTTCGAATTGTTCTCGTGCCTCAACGTAGGAGCATTCGCCTTTGCTACTACAGTAATATAGTATTTCTCTTTTGAATTGTGTTGTGCCTATATTAGTAATATCTTCAGTTAGCAATTTTGAACTTCCAAAATATGTCTGCCAATCTGAGTCAACTTTTGATTTGATTTTCTTTTTTACTTTTTTGCCATTTTTTTGTGTGTGCATCTTGTATCTTGTTTTAGAAAACTTAGCTAGTTTTTTCCCAACATACATTCTGCTGTTTGTAGTATTCGTTATTAAGTATACAAAACCAGCGCAATCTTCTGGTAGTTCTGTAACTGGTTTTCCTTTGTACGTCCAACCTGACAAATCAATTTGTTTTTTATTCGCCAAGTGCTTTTTTCAATTGCTGCAGTACATCGGTACCTAATAGTCTTTTTACCTGTGGATCATGTAAGTTGGGCAATATTTCCCAACCTTCAAAGTCTGTAAACAAATCATCTTCAAAAAGAGCGTCTTGTTTACTTCTAATGTTTTTTACATGTTCTATTAGTATAACATCGCTAATGTCGATGTCAACTGATTTAGATAATATTTCTTTGGTTGTATCGCCGATAAGTCGACGAGTTAGGGTTTTACCGCCATCAGGACTTTCGTATATATACTTTTTGTCCTTATGCGTCAATAACCTCAATCTCCGTGTTAAAAGTCGTAAAGCCATTTTCTTTAGTGACTTGTAAAACACTATTTACCCTTCCTACCAATTCATCCCTGTGAGATATTAATAGAATGTTCTTTTCGCGATCTCGCTCCATTTTCTTAAGGACACCAAGTGCGCTTTCAACACCTACAGTATCCATACCGCTATCTACCAACTCATCAATACAGATAAGATTAATAGGATGATTCATACTTTCAAATACATCACGGAAAGCCCAACTTAAACCAAGGATAAGTCTATTACGTTCTCCACGTGATAGATTATCAAAATCTAAGTCTTGACCAAGTTGTATAATGCTAACAGTTAAATCACTTTGGAATTGTACTTCATGTGGAAGTCCAAGCTTGGTAATATAGTATTCCAATCGATTGTTTAAGAACTGTAAATTTTGTTCAATAATACGTTTACGGATAAAGCTATCTTTATTTGTTAAAAGTTTCATAAGGAAGTCCTGATGGTCCTTTAACTCCGTAAGTCTATTTACCTCATCCCAATTTACTATCTGCAAACCAGTATCTTTAAGTGACTCAATTTGTTCAGCATATGGATCAATCTCAGTTTTCTTTCGTTCAATCTCGGTACCAGTATTAGATAATTTGTTTTGGTGCTCATATGCTTCTTGTAATGTGTTATACTGTAACACAGGAGCAACTCCTAAATTACCAATGCTTGTAAGTGCTTCATTATACTCTGCAATTGATTCTTCGTATTCGTTAATTAGTAGTTGACTTTCATCAACTGCTTCTTGCTTTGATGCTAGAATCTTTTCGTGTGCATCATCATGTAGTTCTTGCCCACATGCATAACAGGTGTGATCCATTGTAGCTTGTAAATCTTTTTGTGCTTTGACAAGTCTACGCTGTTCACGATCTACGCTACTTGTAAGTTTTGCAACTTCACTAGTTAGTGTATCAATCTGTATTTTTGTTTGATTGTATTCATCAAATGCAGCGTGATTGGTAATTTCTGTATCAATATCAATTTGTTGCAAAGCAAGTAAATCTGTTTCTAGTCTATTAATTTGATCAGCATTGCTCTTGTTCCACACACGCTGGCGTCTTTCCATATCACTAATACTTTTGTTAATATGTTCATTAGCTTCTTCAATACCACGTATGCGATATGTTTCTTCTTGAATACTATCTTTGCTTTGCTTTGTCAAGTCTTTAAGTATGTCTGCTTTCTCTGACAGTTGAGTAATACCCAACAGTTGCTCAATTAAGTCACGTTGCTCATTAGCTCGCATACTTAAGAACGGATCAGTATAAGTGTTAAGTGCCATAATGTGCTTAAACATTGTATGGCTCATACCTAAAACTTTTTCAATTGCAATTTGTGTTAAGCGACCTTCGCCTTGCATTTCGTCACTAACGCCTTCTAAGTTATCAACACCTCCAACCATAAAGCGGAATATATTAGGTCTACGTCCACGTTCAATAGTGTAATTAATACCATCCTTTACAAACTCTACAGTTACCATCATTTGTTTGTTGTTAGTTTTATTAACTAGATTGTCTTTTTTAATATTGTAGAGGGCATTTCCATATAGCGCATAACTAAGTGCATTAACAATAGTAGTTTTTCCTGTACCATTACGTGAACCATCGCCACCCAAGTCCAAGTTATTCCCCAACACAAGTGTTAATCCGTCATGATTAAAATTTACTGCTTGAGTAACATTACCCACGCTCATAAAGTTTTTTACTGTGATATTTTTAATTTCTAGCATATTAAAGGTTCAATCCGTTATAAATGTCAATAAGTATATTATTACTAATAGTAGGACTATCAATAGCTTTAAGTTGATTTAACACTATGCTATCTACATTTTCTACTTCTAGTTGTGCGCTACTATCCCACTCTTGGGCATGCTCTTCTTTTTTACTTGGCAACAGCGCAATTTCACGCAAGTCATATTGTGTAGCAAATGTTTCTTTAATAAAGTTTGCTTCTTCATATGTAATTGGTACATCTAATGCTACACGACAATATGTGTTATTAGACAATATTTCTTCAGGTCTGTCAATCAATTTAGATAGCGGAATAGTACGATACTTTGGAGCATCTTTCCAAGTAACGTATTCATGTGAGCCATCCCAATCTAAAATAGTAAAACCTCGATCGTCGTCCCACGCATCACTAAAGTTATGCGGGAAAGCATTTCCAGGATAAATGATGTTGCCTTTTTCTTGTCGTTTGTGGAAGTGACCACTAAACACCTTTTCAGCTTTGCTCATGTGTTCAGCTTTTAAGCCATGTCCATGATCTGGCATTTGCACCATTGCATTCATATAAAAGCTAGGAAGTTCAAAATGACCAAAAACAAAACGTGATTTAACTTCTTTAAGTTTTTTCCATTCGTCATCAACCAACCAAGGTATAAATGCACATCCGTCTTCTTCATATATCCCATCATTAATCATGCGTAAGTTTGGATACATCTCTACCATAGGCACACTGTGGATCTCACGTTTTTCTCTATAATACAAATCATGATTGCCTGTAATCATAACAACTTCGTCAAATGCATCATTAAGTCGTTGCAAATTACTCATTGTATAATTTAGTGTACTAACATTGATGCTTGCTCTATTGTGATGCCAATCTCCCAAGAAGAAGGCTTTCTTAATGCCACGCTTGTGAGCTTCATCAATCATCCATATAATAAACTGTTCACAATCAATGTTATGTTGACGGCTATTGTTTTTCATGCCAAAGTGAATGTCAGTAAAAATTACTACCTTATCGAACATTATAAATATTTAACCTTTAATTATTTCTTGTCTTCTACACGATTTTCTTGGATACTTTCCCATTCAGCACCAAATGTTCTAGTCCAGCTTGGATCCAAACCATTTTGCTCTAAGATATCATCTCTGATATTTTGGTTACGCTTCTCTAAGTTTAACACTCTTGTAAAACTATTATTGATTGCGGCAGTATAATATGCAAATGGATTCTGTGATTTAAACTCGTTAAACTGCAATCCAATTTGAGATAATTGCAATAATGCTTGACTACGCATTTCGTCTACATATGTATACCCACGCCAGTTGCCTCTACGGCTATATCTTTCACATAACTTCATGTACATAACCGCAAGCTTCTGATTTGTTACACCATGATCAATACTAAAGTGTCCATTGTCTTTACCACCTGCCCAGTGGCTACGAGCGCACTCGTCCCATTTACCTTCAACAAGTGCAATATGTTTAAATGGTGGAAAATTAACCTTTGTCTTAGTATCAGCAACCGTTTTTGGATTGTTCTTACGTCCAGGTTCATCAGGAACATGATCAAATGTCATTAAACGAAATACTAGCTGTTTGTCATCAATTGTTGCTGGATCTACTAAAAAGTCAGCAGCACGTGGCTTAGTACGTCTTGCCACTAATCCGTTTTCCCAACGCTTAACTTCAGCATCATGAGCAGTCTTTTGCATACGTGTTGCACGATTCTGTCTTGCTTGTTCAATGTTTTCAGGTGTAATTTCATCCAAACTCTCAATGATCATATCAAAGTAAAAATATTTTTCACTATCCCCTTCCTCTCTAATCCAGCAGTAAGACATCTTACTATTATGGATCTCTTTGAGAAGGTCCTTGTTCGTTAAATAAAACTTTTTTGGTGCTTTAGCCATGGTTATACTCTCCTAGTTATATACATTGTAACACTGGACATATAGACAGTCAACCTGTTTTTTCAAAGCATAAATACAATATATTGGAGACACTTAATGAGATATTCTGACATAATCTTAACAGAAGCCCAAGCCAAGCAAATTACAGTTGTTTACGGCGGACGCTTTCAACCTATGCATTCAGGGCATTATGCTTTGTATCAAAAGCTAACACGACGTTTTGGAGAAGATAATGTGTTTGTTGCAACAACTGTAAGTAAAGAAGCACAAACACAACAAAAGGCTGGCAACTTCAGCAAAAACCCCTTTACCTTTGAAGAAAAAACATACATAGCTAAGAAAATGTTTGGAATACAAAATATTGTACAAACAAGTCCATATCGACCAGAATTGGATAAAATGGGCCGTGATCCAAATACAAACGGCGTAGTATTAGTGTTTAGTGAAAAAGACGCAGGCAGATTAAAAAGCTCTCCATCAATTCATCCCCTGCCAAAAGATTTAAACAGCATGGAAGCTTATTACGAAGATGGTAATATGAAACGTGCTTACATTTTAGAAATGCCAATAGAGCAAGGTGGCATGAGTGCCACGGACTTCCGCAACGACATGTCAGATAGCGGAATGGACGATAATGAAAAACAAAATACATTTGTCAAGTTCTTTGGAAAGTTTGATCAGGAAATATTTGACTTTATCAAAGAGAGGTTATCATAATGGCATATTTAGGAAATGTACCAAAGAAAGTAGCATTAACAGCTTCAAGTTCATTTGAATTTGGTGGCATACTCAGTGCTTTAAGATCGACTAGAGGTGTGGCATTCCCATATACTCCTACTATACAGGTAGGACACGCAGCTAGCTACGGTACTTATGAAACAACACACAGTGTTTATCAACCAAACTATTGGATTTCTACACGCAATCCAACAATTAGTATTACCGCACAGTTTACAGCACAGACAGTTGAAGAAGCAGATTACGCAGCAGCCGCATTGCATTTTTTTAAATCAGCCACAAAAGGTGAATTTGGACGTCGAAGTGGCAACCCAGGTGCACCTCCTCCAGTACTAAATTTTAGTGCATATGGATCATTACATATGGAAAATACACCAGTTGTAGTGGGCAGTTTTAGTTACGTATTGCCAGAAGATATTGATATGGTAAACACTGCATATGGTCAAATACCAGCAATGTTTTTGTGTAGTTTAGAATTAATGCCACAGTATGCACCAGAAGATGTAAAAAATAACTTTACTGCATCTGGATATAGAAATGGCTCTGCACTTAATAGAGGATTTATGTAATGGCAATAGCAAAGTATTCAGCAGGAAGTGTTTACAGAAGCACTACTATTATTGATAATAAATATCTGGACATATACAATTCAGAAATAGATTTCACTAAAGACTATGGATTGTCTGATTATACAATCGAAAACAAATATAACTTACGACCTGATTTGCTAGCACATAAATTATATGGCGATAGTAACTTGTGGTGGGTGTTCGCAAAATTCAATCAAGATGAATTATCAGATCCAATTTTTGACTTTGTATCAGGTTTAGAAATACAGGTACCAGAAAGATTTAACTAAATGGCATTAATACCAACCATCAGATCATCATCATCAATTAAACCAAATTGGATGAGTACAGTCAATTTACCTACATATAATGCTAGTCTTTACTTGACTAGTGTTGATGTATGGAATAATCCTGATCTGTTAAAAAATGATGTACCAATTCTTGCATCTGGAAATGCATACTTAGTATCACAAAGCGGACATACTGCTGACTTTGGTATTGACAATATAGCATTTACTTCTCGTGCAATTAACGGAAGTGAAGCAACTATGAATACTAGTGTAAGTACTATACAATTTGATTTACATGAAGTATTAGGTTTTAAACTATATAAAAACTTACTTTCGTATATTAAAAAATACAACTATGCATCATTTCAAAATAGTAAGTTTGTTCTTAAGATGGAATTTTTAGGAAGAAATCCTGGCTCCGACACAGTTGTAAAGCATCCTGCTACATTATTTTTCCAAATGGGAGTACAAACAATTAATGCTAGTATATCCGCACAAGGTACGATGTATAACTTTATATGTACTACACAAAGCCGTACTAGTTTAGACATTGCTAGATCGCCAACAGCCGTAAGTGCTAGTGCGGTTAACACACTGCAAGATTATTTTTCTAATGTTGAAGCGGCATTAAATGAAAACGAAGCAAATATAAGAAGAGAACGTCCAGAAGACCAAGTTAATGTGATTAACAAAATTTGGAAAATTGTACCTGGTCCAGGTATGCAGGAATTTTTATCACAGCCAATTCATGGTGTTGGTTCATTAAGTGCCGCCATAAGTCAACAGCAAGGTGCAGGACAGGCATTGATTAGTATTCCAAGTAACACAAATATAGTTAGTTACTTGTTTACTGAACTTAATAAAATTATTCCAGGACTAACAGAGCGTAGAAGAGATGCACGTTGGGAAGAATCAATACCTAAAATTATTGTAACACCATCCACCCGTATTCAAGAAGATCGAGATGAAACAACAAATCAGATTGTACAAGAGTTAACTATTTTTGCAGATGTTGCACAAACATTTGAAAGAGAACCTGCAGACACTCCTGCAGAAGAAAATGCAAACCGCAGCGATCCTAGATTACAAAATACTTTCTTTAATAATATGACAAACTTTATATGTAAGCGTTATGATTATTTGTATACTGGATTGAATACTGAGATTACGAATTTAGAATTAAACATAAACGCACAATTTTTTGCCAGTATGCCTCCTAGTTTTGGAACAAGAACAAACGAAAGTATTATTCCACAGACAACACCAGACCCTGATGCAACTGATCCAAGGAGAGCGAACAACTCAGTGCCACCACGTACATTGGATAGTGTAGTAGAAAGTATGAGAGAACTTGATCAAACAAGAGCGGCTGATCAAGCTTCGGTAGAGTCAACAACAGACGGAACTGCAAGTGCATCCCAGGGTCAGTTTAATTCAAATGAAACTGGATTTATGAATTTAAATATGGATATCAAAGGAGATCCTTATTGGTTAGGTGCTGCTGATGCATTTCCAAATAATGACGCAGTTAATAATACTGTGGTTTCTGACAGAGCTAACGGAGATGTTTTAATCGCTTACTTAAATTATTTGCCCACACAAGACATTGCAAGGGTAGGACAGCAACGCAGAGGCGAGTTAGATTATTTAACAAGCGGAATATATACAGTACAATCAATTAGTAGTAGATTTCAAAGCGGTGCGTTTACACAAACTATTGAAGCGGTAAAGCGTGACGATTTGACTACTGAGTTAGTTAAAAACAGAATGGAACAGTTATGAGTGGAAATAGTAGAACACGTGGTACAACAAGCCCTGACGCAAGTAATAGACTAGGAAACAATAATGTATCACCTGACGGAATGTATGTTGCTCAAGTTGTTGACAATGTTGATACAACTAATACTGGACGTGTAACTGTTAAAATTGGTGAGTTTGAAAGTGATGCTGAATTTAGTGCATTAATGATGACACCAATGGGCGGTGCCACTAATGTGGGATTGAACGATGACGTGTCTGATCCTGCAGGTACTGCTAAAAGCTTTGGTATGTGGATGCAACCTCCAGCACCTGGTACAACTGTATTAGTACAATTTAATCCAGGCATGCGCAATCCAGTTCTTATGGGCGGACTTATTACCGCACCAACCAACCACAATTTAGGTGGCAATGCAAGTGCTGAAACAAAAGATGGCGAAATTGCACCAGTGGCAGAACAAAATCCAAATGACACAAGTGACCCGTATAGTAAGCCAGGAAATACAGAGAGAGCTGAAACATTAAATGATCAAGGTTTAGATCAAGACTATGTTCGCGGACACAGTATGTCAAGTGCTAGACGTGAAAGCCCAAGTAAAGTTATGGGAATTACAACACCAGGTGGAGCAAGTATAACAATGGATGACGGGGCTGCAGATGGTGCAGGTAGTCAAAATATGAGAATAAAAACACCAGGTGGCGGGCAAGTATTAATTGATGACAGCACTGGTATTGTATTCATAACAAATCAAGGCGGCAGTACACATATTGAAATGAACGCTGAAGGGCAAATTGATATCTATAGCGATAATAGTTTTAGTATAGCAAGTGGTGAAGATATAAATTTTCACGCACAGGGTAATATTAATATGCAAGCTGATCAAGGTATAAACATACAAGCTGGTGCTGATGGAATTAAAGCAGCCACAGACGGAAATATTGATACACATTCAACAGGCACAACTAATATTGAAGCAACTGGAAGCCTTAGTGGTAAAAGTTCTGCCCAAATTAAAATGACAGCACCAACAATTAATACTAATAGTGGAGCCGCCGCAGATTCTGCAACTAAACCAACACCCAACGGATTAGTTGAAAATAGTGGAGTTACACAGAGTGCTGCTGGTCGTGTTCCAGAACGACATCCATGGAATGGTGTTCCAGGTGTCCAAGAAGCATTTACAACTGGTGAAGGTAAACAACAATAATGCCACAGTACGTAGTTAGACCCTCAAAAGTAACAAGCGATATGCTTATTGACTTTACAATTTTTCCTAAAGTTGAAGCTAACATTAGTAATACTTTGATTCCGCTAAGTGATTTAGAAACTAGTGACTTGTTGATTAATTTTGCATTACGTCAAACTCCTTACATACCGTATAAAAACAAAAACAAAAAAACAAAACAGTTGCAAATTGGATATGGCTTAACAGAAAAATTAAACAATCCAGTTGCACTAGAAGAATCAGAAGCTTATGGATATTGGATTGACAATTTTAAAAACAAAGAACGTGCATTTAAAAAGTTTTTTCCACTTGACACGCTAACACAAACACAGTATGATGCTATGGTAAGTTTGTACTTTTTTACAGGCGCTTGGGATAAAGTTGGATCAGAAATTGTTAAATTTGACTTAAAACCATATATATTAGAACGCAACTGGGATTATGTAGCTACTGCATTAATCAATAATGGAAAAGATCGTTTACGCACCCAAAGCGAAGCAAAAATAATGATGTTAGGTAATTATGGTAGACATACACCAAGAAGTATGCTACAGTCTAAAGGTATTAACCTAATACGTGGAGAGTATCCACGTCAAAAAGACCCTATTGCAAAACAGCAATGTGAATATATTTACTACGTTGACCAGCGTAAATTCTTACCAGGTCTAACTCAATCAAGAATGAGACAAATCGTCGACCTCTATAATTTACGGAATCAATAACTTATGCCCAGTCAGCAAGTACTGTTACTAAACGCAGATGCACAACCAGTTAGTTATCTGCCACTTAGTACAATAGGTTGGCAAACAGCGGTTAAGTCATATTTCTCAGACAAAGTAAAAATATTACACAACTATCCAGATATTGTACTACATAGTGCAAATTTTGAGATGCCGTGTCCTAGTGTTATTATGTTGAACAGATTCCAACGTCAACCTAAATCAGCAAAATTTACTAGAAAAAATTTGTTTATTAGAGACAACTTCCATTGTCAGTATTGCGAAAAGCAATTTAGTTATAGTGAGCTAACAATTGACCATGTTGTACCACGTGTACTAGGTGGAGCAAATACATGGCTCAACACAGTAGCAAGTTGCCAAAAATGTAATACAGATAAAGGGCATAAGCTTGTTAAGCCTAAAAAAGCGCCCACACGCCCAAGCTGGTTTAGTATCAATAACCTAGCAAAAACATATGATCTTAAAATTCCTGATCATAATTGGCAACAATACTTGGATTGGCCAGAACATCTTCTCCATATCGTCCCGCCTAAAGGTCTATAATATATGTAGTTTATTTTCTATATAAATACATATATGGCAAATAAAATTATTGGATCGACAAATACACAAGGCGGATGCACTAGCGTAACTCTAACAGATTTGCAGCTAGCAAAAAAGGATCTGCAAAATCACTTCTCAATCAAAAAGGGAGAGAAGTGGAACAATCCTTCTTTTGGAACTGACATTCCAAATTACTTATTTCAACCTCTTGACGATTTAACGACGAACTTAATAAGACAAGAAGTTATTGAAGTTATTGATTACGATCCAAGATTTGCATTAGAAGATAGAGAAATCACTGTTGAAGAAGATAACCACTTAGTTACTGTAGAAGTCGTTGTGCGTTATATTCCACTTAACATTGTTGATACTCTAGCGATTAGCTTCAATAAAGAAGACACAGAGACAGGAAACTTATAACATGGCACAGCAAATTAGACAGGCGAGACTTTTTGCAGCAGAAGACTATATGGCAGTTTACGATTCATATCTAAACTCAAACTTCCAGGCATTTGATTTTACAACCATTAGAGAAGCGATGGTAACGTATATACAATCACAATATCCTGAAAACTTTAACGATTGGATTGAAAGTAGTGACTTTGTTGCATTATTAGATATAGTAGCACAATTTGGTCATAACTTTGCTTTCAGAAATGATTTAAACAGCCGCAACAATTTCCTTGCAACTGCTCAAAAACAAGAGAGTGTATTTAAACTTGCTGAATTCCTAGGGTATAAGCCTCGCCGCACAGTACCAGCTAGTGGACAATTAAAAATTGTTAGTATTAAAACAAACGAAGTTGTTATAGGCAGTTTGGGCGGTAGCCTAGCAGGAAAACAGATCCGCTTTGAGACTTCAAATAATGCAAGCAATCTAGATGACTTTATTAGTATTATGAATGCAGTACTAAGTACAACCAACCAATTTGGCAACCCTCGCAAGAGTGCTATGATTGCTGGTGTGGAAAATCAGTACTACAACTTAAACAACAATGAAAACCAAATTGTGTTTGAATTTACAGGAAGTGTACAAGGCAAGAAAACAACGTTTAACCTTATTGGTCTAGACTATAGCACAGCACTATCATCATCAATTGAGATGTATCCAGATCCAAGCGGAAGCTTTAGTATCAATTACAGAAATGATAACCGTGGGTTAGGTAGTGCTAACACTGGATTCTTTATGGGATTCAAACAAGGTGCCATGAACTTCAAGGACTTTAGTGTTACTGATCCGATTAGTAATCTAGCACTTGACATCAATGCTAACCATGTAAACAATGACGATGTATGGGTGCAAACAATTAACGAAACAGGAGAGATAACAAGCTCTTGGGATCGTGTTGAAAACGTACACGGCTTTAATGAAATTTACAATGACATTGATGTATCTAAAAGAAATGTGTTTGCTGTTAAAACAAGAACAGATGGACAGATTAGTGTACTATTCCCAGACGAACACTTTGGTAATTTACCACGTGGTATTATTCGTATTTGGTATAGAACTGGCGCTAATGAAACATATGTATTGCGTCCAGATGATATTGGTACAAAACAAATTAATATCAAATATACAGGTATTGATGGAAACATTTATACAGCAACAGTTGGTGTTGCATTACAACAAACAATTACAAATGCAAGTAAAAGTGAATCGCTTGACGACATTAGACAAAATGCTCCGCTAGTATATAGTGCGCAGGATCGTATGATTACTGCTAGTGATTACAATAACTACCTGCTAACACAAAGTGACCAGATTGCTAAAATTAAAAGTGTAAATCGTACACACAGTGGACACAGTAGATTTATCGACTTGATGGATCCAACAGGCACATATACAAATGTTACTCTTTACAATACAGATGCAGCATTAACAAAAACAAAATTAACTATTGAGAATAACACAAACAATATTAGTTCACAAAGTATTTTTGATAACTTTATAAAAACTCAATTGGAAAATCCAGAGTTGATTAACTTATACTATGATGGCTACGCTAGTAGATTCCAACAGGAACGTAATGGTGATTCAGATGTTTACAGGTGGCAGGTTGTTGATTCAACAACTGGATATTTTGTTAATAGTTCTAATCAAATTGTTGGGAATACTGGTACAGCAGCTGAAGATGACTTTATGCGATTTGTTAAAGCAGGCGCAATGCTAAAGCTTTCAAAATCTGACGGAACATATACATGGACTCGTGTAGCAAATGTATTTGCAAACGGATTTGGTGTTGATAGTTCAACAGGTAACTCAACAGGCTTAACTGCTACTGGCAATGGAGCAATTACACTTGACCGTGTTGTAGAAAGTAATACAGAATTAACAATGGGATATGCTGCATTGCCACGTAGCTTTACCGTATCTGAAAGACAAGATATCATTGCACACTTGGATTCCAAAGATAATTTTATTATCTACTATGACTATGAACAGGAAGCTTTTAAAACTTCTATTGCTAGTCAACTTATTCCTGAACAAACTGCTGATACTGCCTTCCCAGTAATGTTTGGTAAAACAACTGACAGTTGGTTAATATATGGAAAGCCAGGTGCATCAGTTAGTTATGATGTTACTACACGTATTATAAGATATAATTTAAATAGTGAGCAAGTACACTTTTCAAATAGCAGTAACGAATATAAACTAGATTACTATACTAAGAAAAAAGCAAGAGACCAAGTTGTGTTTACTACTGATGGTGTAGAGCTTGGTAAATTTTATATTGCTGGTTACAATTATCAAAGTAATGGAATATACGATAGTAACAATGTTACAGTATCATTAGTAGATGCTAATTCTGATTCTAGACCAGATGCCCCAGATTCATTTGTTAATTTGGCAGGCGATCAAGATTCAATTAGCAATTTAAGATTTGAATGGACACATGTTCCAGATACAAACGAATTAATTGATCCTAGTTTTACAAACCTTATTGATGTGTTTGTATTGACTAGAAGTTATGATACAGAATTTAGAAATTGGCTAATTAAAAACGACAGTATTGTCGCAGACATGCCACTTGCGCCAACACTAAATGAACTTGGAAGTCAATTTAGTGGATTGGCAAGTAAAAAATCATTGAGCGATAGTTTAATTTATCGTCCAGTTAAATACAAAGTACTGTTTGGTAACAGAGCTCCTGACGAATTAAGAGCAGGATTTAATGTTATTAGAGCTCAAGGCTCCAGACTAACAGACAACGAAATTAAAAGTGTTATTGTAGATAAAGTTTATGAGTTCTTTAATATCTCAAATTGGGAATTTGGAGAAGTATTTTACTTTACTGAACTAGCAGCATATATTCACCAAGAACTATCTGGAGAAATTAGTAGTTTTGTTGTTGTGCCAGAGAGTGCAAACAGTGTATTTGGTAAGTTGTTCCAGATTACGCCATTAAACGATGAGCTACTAATTCCAGACGTTAGTGTAGCTGACATCGAAATCGTACAACAGATAACAAATGCAAATATTAAATCGAATGGATAAACATAATGCCTTTTAAGCCTAATAAAATCAACACGCCCCTTATGAAGACAAGTCCAGGGCAATCAGTTATTAAGAATATCAAGTCTAGTACATTCCTACCAGGAGTATTTAGAAGTGACTTAAATGACAAATGGTTAGATGGCACCATGGATCTAATGATTAGCAAAGGCAAACTTGAAGATGTAGATCACTTTGTTGGTAGCCAAGATGGCAATACTGTTAATAGTATTAGTGATGTATATTTAGATACAGTTAACCTTAGACATTTACAGCCTACTATATATTCATCAAACGACGATAGCAGTGTTAACAAACACATTAGTTGGAATCAAATTAAAGACAAAGTAGATATTGAATTTAACGAATACGATTATAACTCAGCATATAGTACAAGAACATATGTTTTTAATCCACCAGTTGACATTGATAAACTAGTTAATTATAACAACTATTATTGGGCTAGTGGTATGGGACCAGCGTTGATAGTAAACAATACTGATACTAATTATAATCCTGTAACAGATTTAACAAACCGTATTACTGCCACTATTCCTTATGAAGTAGTTATAAACAACACAGTTGTTGTAAAACAAATGCAATTATGGAATGGCATGAGATTAGAATTTAAAGGAACTGGTTACGATACTAATATCCAAGCAACTAGTTATATTGTAGCAGGCGTTGGGAATAAAATTAAATTCATACCAATTAAAGAAATGTATTATGCATCTCCGCATGCTAGCAAAGTAAGTGGCAAAACACTTCCTTATGAAGACAAACATTATACAGTATGTAGTTTAGATGACAAATATAAATCAAGTTGGACTCGTGCCAATCGTTGGATTCATCATAGTGCATTAGAAGAAATGCAAACCGCTGATGATAGTTTTAATATATCTGATTGGGGCAATGAAGGTCGTAGAGCCAAACGTCCAATCATTCAATTTGATAGAAACTTGCAACTTTATAACTACGGTTATGATATCAATCACGGCGTGGTTGATTATTTAATCAGTAGTAAATTACTTGAAACTGGTGTGCAACTACCAAATGATGGATATTACTTAGCAGGACAACATGGACTGTCTACTGGCGACACTGTAGTTATAAAAAACACAGACACACAATCATCATTTAATAAGATTTTTGAAGTTAGTGGCAACCAAATTATTCCAATTGCTGGCGCTACATTAACTAACGGACATTACTTTACAGTGGGAGAAGACTACTATAATGTAGATGCTATACACAGATTCCACGATTACTATTGGCAGGATGATGTTCTAGTATTAGCACAAACAAAAACAAGCCAGGGCGATATGCCATTGTTTGAACTTAGCGACCACATGGGCACCCTTTTAAGTACGTATAACAATACTACATTTACTGGTAACCGTGTATTTGGATATAAAATTGGAACTGGCACTGTTGATCCTGAATTAGGATTTGCTCCAGTTATAAGTACATCAGGTGTTAAAAGCGAGCATGTATTAGAAAACGTTATTGATACAGAACGTTATACATACTTGGAAAAGCAAAATAATACTGAAACTAAAATACTAGGAAACTATTATGCAAACTATGGTCGAGGTGAACGTATAGCTGCAAACTATGTAGCTAGTGACTTCCCATTACAGTCATCAAGTAAAGTACAAGTTGTTGGAAATGGAACAGAAGATATCGTTGTCCCTCTTCCAAAATCATCTTGGAAGCCTGATGTTTATTATGACTACTTTAAAGCTTTAGATGAACTAGCCGTAACAAAAGTAATTAACAATAAAACTTATAACACACAAGTTACTGCAACCCTAATGTTAGAACAAAACGTTACTCATGAATTTAAAGATTGTAGTCCAGATCAAAGTTTGAGTTTTATCGATCCAGGTAGTCAAGCTACATTTGCTCCTCACCCTTCACGCCCCAATGTTTGGGAAGTTACATTGCCAGATGATACTGGATATGTAATGTTCTATACAGATGGCACCAGAAAAAATAAAATTATCAGTGCTAGTAAAGATATTATTGATAGCACACACTTAAAAGTTTATTCAAATGGACAACAATTAGACCTGGCTGATAAAGTTTTAATTGACAGCACCAATGTAGATATTGTTGAAAGACAAGATGATCAAATTGTAATTAAAGCAGATCAATTAGGAGAAGGCGATGAGTTTATTATTGATGTTCAGTATGTGGATAACAATAGTGTAACTACACAGCCAAGAATTTTAAATCACAATCCAAGTAATGAAAGAATTATTGAGTTTACTATTAGTGAAACATCAGCACACTGGAAAAGTTTAATTGCAAATCAACCTGGGTTCCACGGATCTCCAACTGGTAAAAATAATTACGATATCATTCCTAAAATTAATAACATTGGTGGCGAAATTTATATTAGTGACGGGGCAAGCATTATACAAGACTACACTACTGTAGACTATAATATTGATTTAACAGAAGCACTAAAAAACCAAGCAACTGAATGGTGGAGTTTACGCAAAAGAGTAGTATCGCATGCAAAAAAACTATACAAGACAAACAGTTATACTAGCACCCGTGCGCTAGTTAATGATGTGTTGGACGTTTTAATTAGTGGACAAATTGGTAGCCAACTGCATAAAAAATCAAGTATGTTATTTAAAGATACTACAGTTAAACAAGACTTTATATATGATACAGTTGGACAAAGTTTTATAACTAAGTTTAATTATGATGAAGATACATTTAGCGTGGATCATATTAATGTTTATCTTATAGACAATGCAATTGGAAATAATAATGGTATACAGCGTTTGCTAAAGCGTGATGATGAGTATACAATATCAAATGGTATGCTGACAGTTAATGCTTCTTTTGTTCCATTCACAAGTGGTGATACAAATGTTCGAGTGGAAGTATATAATCATGGAAGCCTAGAAGATAGTTATATTCCTGCAAGTATTACAAAATTAGGTCTTGCAAATTTAGTACGTCCACAAATTATTGATAATGTACTATATTGTCACGATGGTTATACTATTGATTTTAGTGATGCATCTACAAATGACCCAGATGATATTTTTGGTCCAAACTATAATCCAGTACTTGCTGTACTGTATGATATTGAAAAGAAAGTTTGGAACGGCATCAATAAAAAAGTAGATCACTTAACTGACGCAACGCATTTTATGCCAACAATGAATCATTCATTATGGTATACACATACTACTATGGACGAATATGTTGAAAGATTCTTTATGGATTGGCAAACAAAAACTGGAAATACAGATTTACAATCAGAGAATTATTACGATCCAACCGATGATAAAACTTGGAATTACACTGGCATAGTTTTACCAGGAAAGTTTGAAGAACAAGAAGCACCAGGGCATTGGAAAGGTATTTACCATATGTTATTTGGTACATGTATCCCGCACCTTACTCCTTGGAATATGTTAGGATTTGCTATTAAGCCAACCTGGTGGAATACACATTACAGTTGGACTGATAGTATAAAACGTGCAGCATTACTAAATGCATTAGAGTACGGTATTATTAGTGAGCCAGGTACGCCTGTTAAACAAAGATTAATGTTTATGCGTAGTAGTTGGGATTGGGCTTCTAAATGTCCAGTTAAAGCAGATGGAACTCTAGAAGAAATAAGCACAGTATTAGGTACGCCATTAGAAAAATATAAACCATTTGTATTTGGTGACTGGGGACCAACTGAGTACGAGTGGAGACAATCACCACTAGGTCAAGCAGCAACGATTGATGCAGTAATAAAACTTAACCCAGCAAGAACTGCGCCAGCAGTATTCCAGCCTGGTTACTTCCATGATACACAAACTGTTGATTTAAGTATGATTAATAACTTAGATAAAACTCAATTCTCAAACAAGAGACTTACATATCACGGCAGTACATATGGCAAGCAAGTACAAAATATTAAAGTAACACACCAAACTGGACAAATTCCAGAAGGTACTCGTGTTAGTATTATTGGAACAGATGAAAAAGTAACGGCGTTAGCTGACATTAATTTAGACAGCAATGGTAATATTTTAAGCTTGTCTGTTATACGAGCAGGCAGTGGCTATACAAGCACACCAAATGTAACACTTGTTTATCCTGATTCATATACACCTCCAGTAAGTGCTGAAGGATTTAAAGTTTGGCCATCAATAGGATTTAGTGTAACACTTAGAGAAAACTTTAAGTATAACCTTGGTATTGACCAAGTATTATATAATTCTAACCAAAGAAATAGAAATAGCGAAGTTATTGGATCAACGTTTAATTCATTAAGCACCCGCTTACTACAGCCACTTAATGGATTTACAGATAAGAATTTAATTAAGATTAAATCTGAAAGTGGAACAAACGGAAGATATACTTTGGGTGTTAGAGATTATCAAATAACAATGGCAGGCGGGTTACCTGAACTATTATTGTTGGTAAGTGATATCAAAATTAAAAAAACAGACAGTGGATATATTGTAGATGGATATAGTAACCATAGGCAAGAATTCTTATTTTATGAACCATTAGAGACACAACAGTTTGATTTTAACTTAGTTGAAATTGCAGACGGTGTAAGTATTAAAAAGTATAATGCATTTAATACAACTGCAAGTGTAATGAAATTTGGAACAAAAATAGCACGTATACAAGGCGTGTATGATTTTATCAGAGGCTACTACGAATACTTAACATCGTATGGTCTAGATACAACTAAAGTATCAGGACTAGGGCGTGCAAATGAATTTGCTGCATGGGCAGTAGTTTCAGACTTAGACCAGACATTTGAAACTAAAGTAACATCAACAGTTACATTTACAAGCACAACACATTCAGTTTTGCCTTTCAATAGTTTGCCAGGTGGATCAAATGATATTATGATCATGGATGAAAATGGCAATATTACACAAGGCGACTTTGGTGATTTATGTATTACTAGAATTGCTAATCAATTGACAATACACCCACAGGGTACTAACCCATTAGCTGCAGAGCCAAGCGAAGGCATTGTATCTGTTATTAGTTCAAGTACAATTTCAAATAGCCAAACACAAATTGGTTCAATACAAAGTGCAGACACTGTAACAAATAATGTAAATTCAGGACGTGTTGTAAGTTTAAATCTTGCACTAACAAGATATTATCATAGTGTATTATTTAATAACAAGACACAATTTAACGAGACAATTTTTAATCCAATAACAAGTTTACGCCAGCGTAGATTTAAAATTGTAGGACAACGTACATCAGCATTTGATGGATCTAAGTCAGCACCAGGATATTTGATTGGCGAAAATACAATCATACAAAACTTTGATACAGTTGCGGATAGCATGAGTGATCTTTATGATTTTAATGTAACTAAGTTTAATAAAGATATCCATAGTGCTGAAAGAATCACATTAGGTATACATGCACAGGATTGGATAAAACAATTAGATCTGCCAGACAATGTTATCAATAAGTTTATGCAAGGCGTTTTGCGTCACAAAGGCACAAACAATAGTGTTGATAAATTTAATCGCGGCAACACAGTTAACAGAGGAACAAGCACAGTTAATGTAACAGAAGATTGGATGTTTAAATCATCGCAGTTTGGTGATAATACTAGAAGCGAAGCTATCGAATTAATTATCAACGATAGTATGTTAGAAAATGACAACGTACTAATTAACTTATCAGACATAAGCAATGTATTTGTAAATAAAAAATCAGACTTTTCATTCCCTGTTGAAACTAGACCACTAGTAACACAAATTAGAAAAGGTGGAGATGTATTAGACACTGAGCATGATTATATTATTCAAAATGTATTAGAGATAGATCAAATATATAATAATTACACAACTGATTTTGCCGCCGTGGAAACTTGGAGTAATACAAAATCATATAACCATGGAGAAGAAGTTAGATACAATGGTTCGAAATTTAAATTAGCCATTGACAAGTTAGCCTATAATCCGTTCAATGACCTTATTACTGAAACTGGTACTGTGAATATTAGTAATACTGACTTTAGTTATCGTAATGCTTCAGATCCAGTACCAAGTGCAATCATTGAAGGACATAGTTTCTGGTGGGATAGAACTACAACAACTTTCCCAAACATTACAGCAACAGGCAACACTATTATTAATCAAGTAGCTAACCAATTTACTATTGGAATAGACGGAATTAATATTACAGTCAGTAACATTGTTCCTACTAGTGTATTAGATACTACAAAATATAACAACGGGTTGCCTTACAGTGAACAATTAGTTCAACATGATCAGAACGCAGATGTACGTAACTTAACATTAACAATTGATAATACAGATATACTATTGGAAGATTATGGTTCTGAGATATTTAATTTACAAGAGGTTCCAGATCAAACACAAACATTTACAGGAGATGGATCAACTACCGTATTCTCATTTACAGTACCAGCAGGTGTTGATCAAGTTACAAGTGATATTGGAATTATAAGTTATGCAGAACAGTTATTAACTGTTGAGATTGATGACATCGATGAAAATGGATTACCAATTGTACGACCAATGACTAATTTAGAAAGTGCAACTATCACATTTGAAATGTTGCCAGTAACTGTGTTAACTAAAGTTACATTAACTACTGAGCAATTAGCTGCGGCTATTAATTTAGTGCCTAATGTTGATACGGAAATAACTCTTACTAATAAAATTATTATTAGAAAAGATATTGAAGTAGCAATGACTATTGATGGCGACGGAACTACAATAACAAACATAGTACCAGGTACGTATAGTCCACAATATGTTTTAGAAGCAACGCCAACTCCAATGGATATTAGTTACATTGTAAACTTTATTGACAACTATTTAACTACAAACGGTATTGATGAATATGCTATTAGTGCCACATCAGGAAATAATCTAGAGATTGCAAAATTAAGTGTAGAAGCTGGTTTATCTGCAGGTAGTATAATGACTATTACAGATAACTCTAATGTATTTGGAATTGCTGGAGTTTATAATATTGGGCCAACTAATATTGATCCTAGACCATCTACCGCAGCTGAAGTAGTAACACAAATTACAGAAAGAAATATTACAGGCGTAACTGTAGAAATTATTAATAACCGAATTGTAATTAGTAAATTAGTATCAGTTGGACCAACTTTAGATTTAGGCGACAATGATTTTAATCAAGAAGCTGGTATATCAACAGGTATACAGGGAGTTGGAAATTTCCCACCTGCTGAATTTAATTTAAGTGATTGGACAAACGTAAGTGCTACAGACGATGCACTAGTTAGTACATGGGTACTAAACGATATTAACATCAAAGATGGATCTACAATTACTCGTGCTAACAGCTGGAATGTTTTAAACACACAACGCACAACACGTTGGGCAGAGATTGATGCAGGCGATACAAGTACTGATGGTAACGATGCAAAAGTTACACTAAAGAGTTTTGAGGGATTGAGTTCACCGCATAATGTTCGTGCAGGCGACTTTGTTATGATTTTAAATTCAACTACATTGCCAACGACTGATGGCATACATGAAGTTACATCATTAGATACACAGGATCCAGCAGCTTTTTATATTGATAGATATATTGAAGACAGCGGACGTGCTGAAGAAATATTTATTATTCGTAATGCACGTTTTGCTAATGAAGCTGCAATGCGTATTGCAATTGCTGACACCGTAAACTATAACTTTAAAGATGGCGACATTTTGTGGGCATCAAATTATGATCAAGGTAGTGCTGTTTGGGAATACAATGCAGGTGAAGTAACATTACTTAGAAATATATCTACATCAGTAGACAACACTGGTTTTGAAAATGTCAAACTATACAATGGCGAGACACAAAAAACAATTAGAGAATTAGAAGTATACGATCCGATTCAAGGTATTATTCCTGGCATTGCAGAAAAAGAAATTGACTTTAGATATCCAACAGATGTTGCCGTGTATAACATGAGTAGCGACACAGCATATGATACAAATCAAAGAAGTGCTTGGGGCGATGAGCATGTAGGCAAGCGTTGGTGGGATACATCAAGTGTTTTCTATTATGACTACAAACAAGGCGATGCAGCATATGCAAGTAAGATGTGGGGCAAACAAATTCCTGGATCAAGTATTGATGTTTATGAATGGATAAAGTCATCAGTAACGCCAGAGAGCTGGGCTGACGAAGTTAAAGCTGGAAATGATCAATTTGGATCTCCAGCATCAGGCGAAGCATACAGAGTGTTTGATAATGCTAGTGCCGTGTTCTTGGATTATTATACAGAAGAAACATACTGGAATGATAATTTTAATAGATACGATAGTGTATATTACTTCTGGGTTAAAAACAAAATAACTATTAGTAGCAACGGCAGAACATTATCTGCATTTGATATTAGTAGAATTATTTCTGATCCAAGTGCAAATGGTATTAGTTGGGTGGCAGCAGTAAGTTCAACGCAACTAATTATGAATAGTGTTAAACAATATATAACAGATAGTACAACTGTTGCACAACTTAATATTAAGCCACAGGGAATTGGACACAGTTCATGGACTAATATTAGTGAGGGCAGCGACTTAATTCCTGACTACTATTACACCGCACTTAACGATAACTTGGTTGGTGTACAGAAAGAAACTGGAAATATTCTTCCAGATCCAATCTTACATCCATACAATCGCTATGGCGATAACAGAAGCTTTGAATATATCTATCCTGGACGCAAGCACAGCCAAGCATGGTTTAAAGATACAAAAGATGCTAGACGTGAAGCAATTAGTATTATCAATAGCTTGTTAAAAAATCAGAACTTAGTAGACAATTTAGCAAATAAATGGAATAGAATTATTACTAAAACTTTCTACACAATTCCAACTAATGCAAAACTTGATACTACATTCCCAATTATATATCAACCAGGTGATACATTCACAAATACAGATACAAACGTACTTTATATTTGGGACGGAAGAATTTGGAGAACAGATGACTCTCTAGCATCACCTACAGAGTATTCTGGAACTGAATTCCCAGTACAATACAATAGTTATTATAATACAGAAACAGAAATATTATATAGAAACAGTGGCACTGAATGGTACCAAGATGCTGGTTGGGATATGAACCTTACATGGCAATGGACATCATACGTTAACCCATTGAAGACAGAAGATTTAAGACCTAGTATTACGGTTGCTTCAAAAGCTGAATTAGAACAAGTTGATAAAACACAGCATGAAGTTGTACTTTTAAATTCAGGATTTAATTCGCAAAGCAAACGTATTAGTGATGAAACTTATTATCTAATTGAAGGCGAATGGGTTTTAATGGAAAAAACATTTGCAACTATCGAATTTAATGACCTAGTGTGGAACATTAATACATTGTTCAACTGGGACATGCAATCTTGGGAAGGCATTTGGGACTTTGATCCAAGTCAGTTTATGAGTTGGATTATACAATCATGTCGCGAAGATCTGTTTATTGAATCATACCTAGTTAACTTTAACAAAATGTTCTTTGGTATGGTACATTACATTGCAAGTATACATAACCAAGTAGATTGGTTCTATAAGACAACTTATATTAAGTTAAATGTAGATACTAATATTGCAACTTCAAATAATACTACCAAGTTGCCACGCAGATACTATAAAGGTAACATTGATGTATTACAAGGGTATATTAATGATATTAAACCATTCCATACAAAAATTAAATCACAAGTTGATATAAGTCGTATTAGTGAAAAATTTAACCTAAGTATGGACGATTCACAGAATAGTAGTAAATCTATTACAGTTAAATACCACGATAGTCCTACAGATAATTGGACAGGTTGGCAACTGACAGATGGCGTAATTGATACACTAGATGTATACTCTTCAACATTTACAGATACAAATGCTGACATAGTAACTGGTGGATCATTTACTGATACTGAGGGACTTGCATATGGCGGAAAATTCCTAGACCCAGGCAACTTTAGTATTGAGACAAGTAATTTACGTAGAATGAATTTTGCTGCTCTAATTAGAGAAGCTGTTAGTATTACAGTCAATACAAATACATCAGGAGATGTTGTAGACAGTAATTCAACAGTGCATGTTTATATTACTGGATTAGATAATACGGCTGCTGTTTTTGAGTTGACAGTTAGTGAAACTTCTACTATAAGTAATAGTATAAGTAAAGCAGATAACATTATAACTGTCGCAGATAGTAGTATGTTTAATACTAGACCTGATGGCGGAATTGCATTTATAAACGGTGAAATTATATCGTACACCGCCGTTATAGGCAATACTTTACAAAATGTACAACGTGGACATGGTGGATCAATTGCACTTGAACACGCTGCTGGCACACAAATTATTGACATTTCAGACGCATCAATTTTAGCAACAGATATGTATCCATGGGTAAGCATTAAAGATCCAGTACCACATCTTCCAATACTTGGTCCAGTAAGTTGATCATGGTGGTTTTGATATGCATAAATACAAATAGCGGAGAACTATGACAAATGACAAATTTATTAGACAAATCAAGTCTTGAAATGGATGGACATGTTTTAATTAAAGACTTTGATACAAACGAAGTTTTATTAGACAAACACAATGCCATTAATTTTGAGAACATGAGCGTAGCACTAGCCAATGCAATTGCAGTGGGTGGAGCAGGCATCGAAGGCATTGCCTATGGTAATGGCGGTACAACTATTGATAGTGTAGGTAATGTAATTTACAATACACCAAATGTAGATAGCACAAACGGAAGTTTGCATGCACAAACGTATCCAGAAACTGGAGCCAAAACAGTAACAACAGGAAATGATGTGCTTAACAGTATATCGGTACAGCCAACACCAGGCGAAGCACAAACTGACATTGTTATTACAAGTACACTTACTTACGGTGAACCAGCAGGACAGCCTCTAACTGATACTGGCACAAATAGTGAATCAGAATTTATTTTTGATGAACTAGGTATTGTTGTTGGTACTGACGAGTTAACACAAAAATTTGTTAGTCATATTATTTTCCACCCAATCGAAAAAAGTGCAAATAGACAAATTCAAGTCATTTACACTCTTAGAATAACGGCAGGTAACTAACATGGTATATAGAGTAAATCATTATGATCCAAACACCCCGCCAATTGACGTACAGGACGCAACGCTAAACACAGAAACTTATTTAACATTTGTCGGTAAGAACTGGTATGGCTATGGCGAAACAATTGCTGAAAATCAATTAAACTTATTAGAGAACTTTGCATATACATCTACATTGGATAATCCGCATCCACCAGTAGCAAATGCATTAGCAGGTCAAATATATTATAATAAAAACAATGAAGTTTTCAATTACTTTAACGGAGTAAAATGGAATCAAATGCCTGGCTCAGCTGTGAAAACTATTGAAGTATTAGACACAGACGGCGCTTTGCACAGTGTTAATGTAGTATATGATTCAGATCAAATCGTAATGATCATCTCCGCAGATGACGACTTTGATGTAAATCTTCTTGAAACATTAATTCAACCAAACTTTACAACTATTGGTAAAGGTATTACATTGTCAAGCGAAGCAGGTTATAAACTGCATGGTGTTGCCACGACAGCACAGTATGCGGATTTGGCAGAGATGTATGTAGCTGATGCTCCGTATGAGCCAGGCACAGTACTAAAAATTGGAGGAGAAGCTGAAGTGACACAAACTACATCAGCATTTTGTCCTAGTGTTTTTGGTATTGTTTCAACTGATCCAGCTTACTTAATGAACAGTAAAGCTGAAGGTACTACAGTTGCAGTAGCATTAGCAGGCCGTGTGCCTCTAAAAGTTATTGGTCCAGTTGTAAAAGGACAGCGTTTATTGGCAAGCGAAGAACCAGGTGTAGCTAGAGCTCCAACGGACTATGAAATGCAAGAGTATATGGATTGGTATCGCATCGTTGGCAGAGCTTTGGAAGATAAAACATCTGAGGGAATAGGACTTGTTGAAGTAGTAGTTGGAGCAAAATAACAATGGCTACTCCACCAATTGGACAAAATAATTTAATTACATATGAACAGTTCAATGAACTGCTTACTATGTATAACTCCTATTGGGCAGACGATAATACACAATTCAGATTACAAGATTTAAATCCATCATCAAAAGAATTAATTAGAACTGGTTGGGGCCAAGATGATGTTGAACCACAAAGCGTAAATGAAGCAACAATCATTTTAGCTGAACATGCCAATCAGTTAGTAGCTCAAATCAATGCTGGGCTAGCTCATATGAGTGCAGATGGCGAAGCTAACCCTTTATCTAAATTTAAAGATCCTAGAAAGTTCAGTGATGAGTATGGCAACGTAACACATGAAATTATTTTCGCTCAAGCATTAGAATTAGTTAAGCAAAAAATTGAAAGTATTGAAGCTACAAAGAATGATCTTAATCCTGCATATGCAGATATGGATGTGGATGTGGTTGTAATTGATGCAATTGACTTTGATTTTGACACTACTACTTCAGCAGGAGTTGTAGCTAAATTTAGCGACTACCAAGAAGCAAGATATTTTTTTAACGGCGGCGGTCAAATAATTTTTAACTTAGGTGAGAGTGTAGGCGAAAGTAGCCGTGGCTTTGCTTGGGCAGACATTTTACAAGGTACTGGCACTATTAAATTTGGTGCTAACAACGTAACAACTGATGGATATGTAAATCCAATTATGTCATTAGGATTTTATGATTGTAACCCAAATGACCGCACAAGAGTATTTGAAGTTGCTACTGGTAGTGGTGGCGGTGAGTATGCTGATGAGTATGGTATTGGTGGTGAGTACGACTCAGCTAAGATTAGATTGTGGGCAAAAGTCGTAGAGCTTGCTAACAATGAGATTGATATATTTTTAGAAGTAGAGCTAGTTGATCCTGACGATGGCATTAGCGCACACTTAGACTTAATATTAGAAGTAGGTGTTATTGTTCCTGATACAGCACCTAAAACAGCACAAATTGATGCCGGTAATGCTACTACTACATATGCAGACTTACCACAGCAACCAGTAACACCTGAATATCCTCCAGTATCACAACCATATGCTGACCTTTATGCAGATCCAGGTTATGTAGAACCAGGTTATGTACACGGGGAATTAGATCCTGAAACAGGACTGCCATATAGAGATTCTAACGGAGATTTTTTAACAAGGCCATTGTACTATCAGTACGAGGCTCGCATCGGACCAGCATTAGTTGAATACTATGATTGGAACGGAGTAACTAACACTACACCATATACCTTAGAAGGATATGTGGAACCTGGGTATATAGCAGACCCATAACAAAGATAGGAGGCTTAAGATGCCAACAACACAAAAAGGCCTTAACGGCCCAGCATTATCACATGCACAGATGGACGAAAACTTTACACTAGTAGATACTAATGAAGCTGCCATCACGGATTTAACAGCAAGAGTTACTGCAAATGAAGCTCAAGAGATTACTGGTGAACTAACTTTTGGTAAGCTCACCACTAATAATGTATTTTCACCATATGTTATAACTGATACAATTAAAGGAACAATACAAGATTATCCTGCCAACAAAAACGCAAATGGCGACTACGAAAAAATTATCTATAGTAACACAATACTCAGATATACCAGTGGCGGTAAACTTATGTTAACTTTCATCAATAATTCTGGTGATACTCCCTACTACTTAACAAATGAGTATGTGTTTAGTAGAGCTGACTCGGATGGAAACTTTAACGTTAGTAGTCCAACAACAGTTGGTAGTGCTGTACTACTAGATAGTATCACTATCACAGAAGTAACTGTAGGATCAGAGGTTAAATTAGAAGTTACACTAACAGCAGCAGATGTTGCACCTAATAACTCTACGCTTACTGTAGTAATAGGTCAAATTACATACACCAGTGTACCAATTTTAGTCACAGTGAGTGGTTACTAGTCTATAAATAGTAGTAACAGAAAGTTATTACTATGGCAATGAACCACCAACCAAATAAAAAAGACAAAGAAACAGAAAAATTAGTAGCGGCGTTCCTGAAAAAGGGCGGCGCTATTAAAAAAATAAAAACAAAACCAATGCCAAGTGAGCTTAATATAAGCAACAACTCTTGGAATCAAAAATTAACCAAAGCAGAAAAACAAGCTCGCGAAGGCGACGCTGACGTCAAGGATGATAAGCCTAAAGACGAATAATATCTTCTTGACAAAAAACAATCACTAGTATATTATAGTAGTAACCATAACGGAGACATCTATGGACGAACGACTAACAAAAGCACTTGAGTTTGGAAACTACAGTGCAACTATTGCAAATCAAAAACAACTTATTAAAAATAGAGTTAAACAGTTGACAACAGTACACCACAACAATGGTGTTTTTTATGCTGATACATCTACAATATCATTTGTACAAACATTAATTGCTAATGGTGCAACTGGAAGTATTATTGTTGATACAAAAGAAAATCCAATTCGTATCACTAGCTTGGTAGAGTTTCAAGAAACATTATTGTCAGCATATAACGATGCAATGAATGAATACGAAGCTGAGTTTGAAAAACTCAAGAAGGTTCGTAACCTTAAGAAACTAATGGACTGGTAAATGACTGAAGGCGTTTGCTTTTTTGCATACAACAATGAACATATTGACTATGTCAAGTTAGCGTTGTTTGCAGCTAAGAAAGTTAAAAAATATTTAAATCGACCAGTATGCTTGATTACAGATCAAGGTAGTTGGGATTGGCTTATTGAAAGTCACGGCAATGCTGAGATTAAAAAATATATTACAGACGTAGTAGTTACTGATGATGAGCTAGAGAAAAATACTCGCAATCATTATGATAGTCCTTGGACACAATTCAATGCACAATTTAGTAATAGTAATAAACATAAAGTATTTGAATATACTCCTTACGAAAAAACATTGCTATTAGATATTGATTACATTTTAAAGTCAGACTTCCTCGAACATGCGTTTACAAGTTATACTGGTGTATCAATGTTTGACGATGCTATTAGTATGCGCAATTGCCCAATGCATATGCATGAAAGACGTTTGTTTATACATGGCATTAAAATGTGGTGGAGTACTGTAGTATACTTTGATCAAAGTGAAACAAGTAAACTATTTTTTGATACTTGGGAATATGTCAAAGATAATTATGACTATTATAAATTCTTATATAACTTTCCTGGAGGCATGTACAGAACAGATTTTTGTGTAAGCATAGCTGCACACATTATGAACGGCATGGCAACAGGACAAGAGATAAACAACTTTGGCGGCATACCAATGCAAAACTTATCAGGCAAGGATGATATTGTCGACAGTTTGGATGATGAAACTTGGATTGTATTGTCACATGATCCAAAAGAGAATTGGAAAAATATTATGGTTAGGCATGAAAAAAGTGATGTACATTGTATGAACAAACGAGCATTAGATAGAATTATCGTAAAATATGCGGAGCAAACAGATGATACCTGATAAAGGATTTATTACTATTGCTACTACAAAACAACAACAGGTAGCCGCGGCTACGCTAGCTAATAGTATTAAGACATACAACCCAACAGCTAGTGTAACAATGGTTGTACCTTCATTAGCTGGTGTATTATCTCATCATGAGTATGCATTTGATTACATTGTAGAATTTCCGTTTACTAGTACGCAAGAAACAAGAAGTAACGACTGGCAACTATACTGGGCATCGCCATATGACAATAGTATCTTTATTGACTGCTATAGTGTATTGTGTAATGATATTAGTTATACGTTTGATTATTTAATGTATTCTTATAATGTATGTTTACTTAGCACCTTCGCACGTTTTAATAATACTCAATGTTTGGATATTGGTGAAACATATTATAGTGCAAACAAAAAACACACAGTCAATTCAAATATCTTTTTCTTTGACAAGAGCGAAGAAAGTTTAACATATTTTAAAATGGCTGACCCACTAATGCAAAACTGGCGTGATGCATTTAAAGCATTAGTAGATCCTATCTTTACGGATGGAACCTATGACACACATTTAATGCACAGGCTTGTTATTGATAGCTTGGGCACCACCAGTAATTATATAAACTCTAAATATGATTTTGTTAATAATATTGACATGCAACGTGAAACACATCGCATGCTCAAGTCAGAGACAATAACTAATAGTTGGCTAGAGAAATTAAATTATTGGGTGATACCAGAAGGCAGAGTTAAAGTACAAAACTTTACAGTCAACAGTGTACTAACGTATGCTGATATAAATTTTATAACGGACGAAGTATATGGAACTTTTAGGAATACCGCAGCAAAGAGAAAAAGCACAGTGGTGGATAAAGTATGACACTAATACTGGTAGGGTATATAGGATAAGTCCTAATCCTATCACTAGGGTCAGAAAAAACCAAGATACATTTATTACTGAAGATCAAGATCTAATCTTAAAGATGATTGATGGGAAAGTAAACATTAAGACTTGCAGTGTGGCTCGTGACATTGACACAGGTAAGTTGCATGTTGTTGAGCGTTCTAACAAATTAAATTTAAAACGTCTAAGTAGTCAGATGTTTCAAATATATCCTGGCGCCCGTAGTAAACAAGATGTGTTTGTTGAAATTTTCGTTGACAGTCATATACTAGAGATTAGTATTAACATCGAAAGTATCAAGCGTAATATGAACTTGGGAGACATTCACGAAGTAACAAATACAACTGGTGCTTTAATGGACATGTATGTTACTGAAAAGAATGACCCTGATAAATTAATTGCACAGATTGAAATAGATCCAAAGTTATTGTTCAAGCAAAAAATGTTGCGTGTACAATTAACTGATATTGATTATGATTTATCTAACATTAGTATTTTTACATGTCCAATATTTAAAACGTATGCGTATACTGTTAGTGAGAAAGATGTTCGAGAAGGACGTCCAGTCAGCGACGATAAATATATACAGCAAGTAACAAATGAAGATGATCAAAAGCATCTGAGCATGCGTTACGATGGTAAGTATATTAAAATTAACTCAAGTTTAATCAATAACGAAAATTCAAACGTACTAGGTGGAAATAAACACTTACATTTTTTAGTATGTGACAGTATAATAGATAATGTTATAGGTGGATTTCAGATTGAATCTGATCAAATAATTAACAAAAATAATGTAAGGGCTAAGTTGGATTTTAAAATGCCAGCACGTCCAATAATTTTATACAAGTGTGAAAACTTGTATGTCAACTATATAGGGAGAGTAGATTAATGTCAAAAACAAGCATTAATGAATTTGATATTGTGTTCATAAGTTACGATGAACCAAATGCAGATGAAAATTATTCAGACTTACTGGATAAATGCCCGTGGGCTAAACGCAGCCACGGTGTAGAAGGTAGTGACGCAGCACACAAAGCAGCAGCTATGATGGCAGAAACTGATCGTTTCATCACAGTAGATGCAGACAATATTGTTGACCCTGCATTTTTTAATGTTGAAGTAGACATGGATAAGATTGGCGATACTGATGTTATCAGTTGGGCTGGAAAGAATGAGATTAATGGTCTTGTATATGGCAACGGCGGCATCAAGTGTTGGCCCAAACCAGTTGTTATGAATATGAAAACACATGAGAACGCAGACCCTGACAATGCAGCTGCACAAGTAGACTTTTGTTGGAACATCAATTACGTACAAATGAATAACATCTATTGTAATGTATTGAACAATGGTAGCCCACTACAGGCTTGGCGTGCAGGCTTCCGTGAAGGTGTTAAGATGGGATTGGTAGACGGCGATGTAGTTGATCCACGTAACTTGGAAAAGAATGTACACGGCAAAAACTTCCAACGGTTGCTAACTTGGATGACAGTAGGCGAAGATGTTACTAATGGAATTTGGGCTACATATGGCGCACGTCTAGGATGTCACATGACAAACGTGGCACGTGAAAGTTGGGACTGGAAAGAAGTACGTAACTTTGAATGGCTAAACAACTTCTTTAATACACAGGTAGCCCCGCAGTTTGAAGGCGACGACCAAATGTGTGTACGCACAGGCATGCGTTGGGACTTAGAGAAGATTCAGGAAAAGACTTTTGAATTGGGTCGTGACATTCGTCAAGACTTAAAGTTAGACATTGCTGACATTGGCGCACAAGGAAGTAAATTTTTCAAACGTGTGTACATTAATCCTAGTCGCATGGCTCCACAAATTAGAGAAGACCAAGTAGAGAACTCTATCGAATGATAAAAGCAATACTGGCATGTGATCAAGCCTGGGGCATTGGTAAAGACGGTGACTTGCCTTGGCCCAAGAATTTGGATGATCTAGCATGGTTTAAAGAATCTACTACCGGCGATGTAGTTGTTATGGGTCGTAAAACTTGGGAAAGTTTACCACGAAAGCCGCTGCCTGGTAGGACCAATGCTATTGTAACCACACAGCCTATTGAAAACGCTCTTGGTAATATTGTTGTAGACATTGATGGTTTACTAAAAATATTGCCACAGATGACGACCAATACACAAAACGTATGGATTATTGGCGGTGCTAGGTTAATTGATGGCCTATGGGATATTATTGACGAGATACATTTAAGTAGGATTGAAGGTACATATAACTGTGACACATTCCTACCAGAGAATAAAATACTTAACGATTTTAAGTTAAGTGAAGTACACGACAGTACGTTATATATCGAGACCTGGACTAAAAAATGAAAATATTAATTATGGGATTACCTGGCAGTGGTAAAACAACACTAGCCAAGCCGTTTGCTGAGTTGATAAACGGTGTTTGGATCAATGCTGATCAAGTTAGAAAAGAATATAATGATTGGGATTTCAGTCCAATTGGAAGAAATAGACAAGCATCTAGAATGAGATACTTAGCTGACGGTGTCGTTAAGGCAGGCAAGGTTGCAGTGTGCGACTTTATTTGTCCTACCATACTAACACGCTATGAGTTCAATGCTGACTATACAGTGTGGATGGATACTATTTCTAGAAGTGTATATGAAGACACAAATGATATGTTTGACCCACCACGTAATGTAGACTATCATGTAGAGGATTGGTTTGACAATGCCCACCAACAGTTGATGCCAGTAGTACAACGTTGGATGGAAATTAATGAAGTTTGACTATAAGAAGCCAACAACACAAATGCTTGGACGATGGCAACCATGGCACGATGGACACACTGCTCTTTTTAAAAAAGCACTTGAGGTAACCGGACAAGTTGCAATTATGATTAGAGATGTAGGCGGCATTGTAGGACAAGATGCTGGGGCAGGTAGAACTGCAACACAAGATGACAATCCTTTTAATGAAAAAGAAGTCATTACTAACATTAAAGCAGGATTACTAAAGCATGGATACAAGGCAGGGACTGAGTATATTATTATGGTAGTGCCTAACATCGTTGACATTAGTTATGGTCGAGGTGTAGGATACACATTTACTGAGCATGACTTGGGAACTGACATTCACGACATAAGTGCAACAAAGATACGTGCTAAACTTAGACAAGAAGGTAAATTATGATACAATACTTAGGCGCATTAAGATACATTAGAGACTTTGGAGAAGACGTTGATGACCGCACAGGGGTTGGCACACGTAGCGTATTTGGACACCAGATGCGTTTTGACTTGCGCAAAGGATTTCCAGCAGTAACAACAAAGAAACTTGCATGGAAATCAGTAGTAAGTGAATTGCTTTGGTTCCTTGAAGGATCAATCAACGAGCGTAGGCTTGCTGAAATTCACTTTGGTGACACTAAGGATAATCTTGTTGGTAAGAAGACTATCTGGACAGCAAACGCAGACAACCAAGGAGTCGCACTAGGACACTACAACAGTGATACAAATAAAGACTTGGGTCCTGTATATGGAAAACAGTGGCGTAATTTTGGTGGAGTTGATCAAATTGCAAATATCATTGATCAGATTAAAAACGATCCTGACAGTAGACGCATTATACTAAATGCATGGAATGTTCCAGAAATTGCAAAAATGGCATTGCCACCTTGTCACACTATGGCGCAGTTTAAAGTAATCAATGGCAAACTAAGTTGCCAGTTATACCAGCGTAGTGCTGATATGTTCTTGGGTGTGCCGTTTAACATTGCAAGTTATAGTTTGCTTACTCATATGTTAGCACAGCTATGCGACTTAGAGGTGGGAGACTTTGTCTGGAGTGGTGGTGATTGTCATATCTATCACAATCATTTGGAACAAGTAGAACAACAAACCGTACGTGAACCACAAAAACGTCCACAATTAATTATGCCAGAGTTTAAAACATTGGATCAGCTATTGACAACCAAGCCTAAAGAGTATATACTTGAAGGATATACGCCAATGGATACTATTAAAGCCCCTATGGCGGTTTAGGAGTCAAGTTGAGTAAACTAGACAAAATTAGTGATACTTTCTGTATATACCCTTGGATTAGTCTAATGGTTAATACAACAGGTAGTATTGACTTTTGTTGTATTGCCAAGCCTAGCCAATTGCGTGACCAAGATGGCAAAAAATTAGACATCAATACCACAAGTTTAGCTGAAGCCTGGAATAGTCAGGACATGCGAGACATCAGGCAAGCAATGCTTGATGGTAAAAAAGTCAGCAGTTGTAAGCATTGTTACTTACAGGAAGAAGTTGGCAAGAAAAGTTTCCGCCAGATGCACAACCAGGAATGGGAAGATCGTATTGGCTTACAAGAGATACAGGATCGTGTTAACGATAGTATTGATGCAGACATGGAAGTAGACAAGCCGCCAGTGTATTTGGATATGCGCTTGGGCAACTTGTGTAACTTGACATGTCGTATGTGCAATCCATTTAATAGTAGTCAGATTGCCAAAGAGTTTCAGAAAACAAAAGACACAGAAGAAAACTACACTGAGGTTATGGAGAAGACATTTGGCGAGATACCCGAATGGACTGCCAGCAAAGAGTATTTGACAAAGTTTGATAAACCAGACTTGTGGGATAACATCAACGAGTGGATGCCAACGTTGCGTAAAGTTTATATGACTGGCGGCGAACCTACTATGATTAAAAACAACATGGACTTCCTCAATCGTGCAGCTGAACTAGGCTACAGTAAAAACATCAATGTGTTTATGAACACCAACCTAACAAATGCCAATCGACGTTTTATTGAAAGCATTAGTAAGTTTGACGACTGTGACATCAATGCAAGTTTGGATGGCATAGGCGAAGTAAACAACTACATACGTGGTAGCCGCAGTTGGGATACCATAGTGCGTAACTACCGGAACATTCTTGAGTTACCCAATGTTAACAGTAACATCACACCAGTGCTGCAAATATACAATATAAATAGAATACACGAAGTACTGGAATTTGCACAAGAGCTTAGTGCGTCACGTGATCGTAGTATTGGTGTTGACATTTTAATCAACACACACCCTGTACATTTAGATATTAGAAACTTACCTGTTGAGTTGCGAGAGAGTGCAACTGAGCAGTTAACCAAGTTCAAAAACAGCAGTTGGTTGTATAGTGAGAACTGGTTGGTTAAAAATAGTATAGATGGCGTATTGGGATACTTGTCACAACCACAGTTGGAAAACTGGCATGAGAACTTAACAGACTTCCTCAAGTTTACTGGATCATTAGATCGTATGCGTAACGAAAACTTTAGCGCAATAGACAGTGAACTATACCAACAAATTGAGAGATTGGTCAAGGATGGATAAACTAACTGAAAAACATGGCAAAGGGTTTTGCATCCTGCCGTGGATCCACATGGCAAGCTATACTGACGGTACAGCATTGTTGTGTTGTCTTGCACAGCCTCCCAAGCACGACAAGCGATTAAACTTTAATGTGGCAACTATTGATGCTATATGGAACAGCAATTACTTTAAGTCAGCACGAGTGGATATGTTAGCTGGCAAACAACTGCCTGCATGTAAACATTGTACTCGTGAAGAACGAAGTGGTATTAGAAGCCATCGTATTAACGAAAACAATATCTGGGGTCAACAACTGGGAGAAGAATACATCCAGGACCTTATAGACAACACTGCTGATGATGGTCACTTGTCACAAGATGTAATTACACTGGACTTGCGTTTGGGTAACACATGTAATGTTAAATGCGTTATGTGTAGGCCAACAGACAGCAGCAAGTGGGTAAATGATGCCAAAGTACTAAGCCAAGTAGACAACGCTGAGATTGCTGGTGAGTGGCAGTGGAAAGTAGACGACCATGCAAGTGGAGAGTTTGACTGGGCCAAGGATGATGACTTCTGGAATGAGGAAGTAATGCCACTATTGCCCAACATGCGACACTTTATATTTGCTGGAGGCGAACCACTATACTTAAAGAACCACAAACGCTTTCTCAAACGTTGTGCTGACAGTGGCTATGCACATCAGATAGAACTACGCTACCACACAAACGGAACAATCATGCCTGATGACATTGTAGAGATGTGGAGCAAGTTCAAACGTGTGGAAGTTATGTTAAGTATAGACAACACTGGAGACAGAAACCATTGGCTAAGGTATCCCACGGACTGGAGTGCTGTTGAGCAAACAATTGACAAATTGGAAAATGCACCAGACAACATTGTGGGAAAGATACTGGGCACAGTACATGCACTTAATATATTCTACGTAGTGGAGTTTTGTGAATGGATTATGGCACAGGGCTATGAGAAGTTTGCAAGTCATCACGATGGTTTGTTCCATCCAGGTATACTACACTATCCACAATACATGAGTGCAAAGGTGTTGCCATTAACTACAAAGAAAATTATTACTGACAAGCTGAACAACTTTATGGCACAGTATCCTGACAATCCTACAGCACAGGAGTTTGCACAGCTATTGGACTTCATGAACAGTGAGGATCAAAGTCACAAGAACAACACACTACATGAGTATGTGAGACACATTGACAGACTGAACGGAACAGACTTTCCGTCAGCATTTGGGGAGTTTTATCAGATATGGGACTGAGTAATTTTAGAATTGATTTTGACAACCATGATTATATTGATGTTCAACTGGATACACCATTGAATACCAACCAAACACCCACCCTTGCCAATGAAACTTTGCATAAAACAATGGATGAAATGCAGATGGAACTGGACAGATTGTTAGATGCTGTCTATGATCGCAACTGGCCAGAGACAAATGTCAACTATTATGACGTATGTGGATACATTGCCAACGAGATAATCCATTATCCTGTGGTGTTTGAACGCCCACAGGTACGAATACATGACTATTTGGCTGGGGATGTTGAGTCTGATACTTATTTTAATTTACCCAAGTTACATATTGACATGTTTGTACAATACCAGTATCTTGTACAACAAGCACGTCATGAGGAAGCTGCTCCCCTTATAGAAGCGTTAAGTTACATAAAGAGACTTAGCGACATCGTATTGTTTAACAACAGCTATGATATAAACTTTGGCGGCGACTTTGTACAATTAACTGACCAGCAATTAGAAAACGATTTTAATTACGATATCAAGGGCGGAGACATACTATTGGGTGATCCAACATTGGGTATCTCACTGGGCTTGCGTACAATAGACTACCGTCGTAACCTGGGCTCAGTGGGAATAGTAACGCCCATGACATACCGCAACAACAATTTAACATTGTATTGTGGTCCTGACTTAACACATGATGAAGTTATGAAACGGGTCAAGCTACCACATCAGTATAGGAAATGGGGAACAAGCGTCAACGATTTACCCTATGGATATATAAAGGTTGGCAAGTGGACTAGCAATGCACGTCTGCCATATGGAGGTATTAAAAACTATGCTATCACTAAGTAAAGACACTGAACTGATTGAAATACTTCAGGATCACAACCGATACTTTCACATTAATTGGAATTTAACCAACACATGTAACTTTAGTTGCGAGTATTGCCATCCCTACAACTATAGCGGAAGCAGTCCTGATTTTGATATACAGCACTACAAAGACACAGTCACAAAGATTAAATCTAAATTAGACCCAGGAGAGACATTGGTAATCAGCTTTACTGGTGGTGAACCCACAGCACTTGATTTGTTTGAGGAACTGGTGGTATGGTTGTATGAAAACGATGTGCTGATAGGATTAACAACCAACGGCAGTAAAAGCATTGCGTTCTGGGAAAAGACCAGACACATGTATCGTTGGGTAAGCTTCAGCTTCCACAGTGAGAAGAGCAGTATAAAACACATGTTAAAGGTGATTGAGACACTGTGGCCTTATACAATGCTGAGTGTACGTGTTATGATGCACACCAGACAGGAATACTTTGACAAGTGTGTGGAGTTCTTTGACAGTATCAAGAACAACCCACAGCCCCAGAACTTGCACATAGAAAAGGTTCCAGTGGTTGATGATTGGTTAACTGACCATGAGAGCATGCACATATACACTCTAGCACAACAAGCATATATAGACGCGGATACCATACTGAGGTTTACTGATGAGCCTGTGGTGGACTTTGACAAGAACCCAATGCCACTGGATGTAGCGGCAACATTCCGCACAAGTGACGGCAGATACTATACGGAGTTTCCACTAACAGCACACAACTTATACCTGAGCAAACGTATTGACTTCAGAGGTTGGCGTTGTATGGCTGGCATTGATGGCTTGTTTATTAACGAACGTGGAGAGATACATCGTGCAGCATGCTTGCCTGAATGGAATACGGATCGCCCTGGTAAGACTCAACCACTGGGACACATAAACCAGATTGCTGAGTTCAACTTGCCCACCAAGAGTATCATTTGTAACAAAGAAGCATGTTACTGTATTACGGATATAATAATGGGAAAGAGTAGAACATGAAGATAAAATTCCTACACATACCCAAGACAGCAGGCACCACACTGATAGAACGACTGTGGCACAACCCAAACTTTGGTGCAGTGGACCGTGAACCCCAACTAGCGGAGCAACAAGTGCAATTTGGTCACACAGTTAAGTTTGACGAACCAGACCCTGACACCATATATGTTACGGCATTGCGTGATCCTGTGGAGCGAATTATGAGTCAGTATAACTTTGTACGCAGTCAATTACACTATATGAACCCACACGACCCCACAGAGTTGGACTTCTATACATGGTTTATCAACAAAGACCATTTTAGACCCATGCGATATACCAGTATGATTGACTGGTTAAACCAATGTCAGGACTATTACACACGTGATATCATGGAGTACGACCGCTTGTACAGTAACCAAATACTACACTGGGACGGAACAACCACCAGCGTTGACAAACAACAAGCAGATGAATTAACCCAACGCAAACAACAAGTACTTGAACGACATTACGATTGGTTTATGACCAACACACATCCACGCATCAGTCACTATATAAGTACTGGTACGGATGTGATTGCAGAGTTTGAAGGTATATGTGAACAATACAACATCAGCTTCGATAGTACTCGAGACATCACACGTACTAATGTTACCAGTCAGACACTAAAATTTCAAAAGAGCTATAGTATACTATACAGTGATCTCCCCGGTGAACAACAACACATGATACAAGCAGATACACAGTATGAAAGAAAGATGTACGATGAACTTACAAAATAAAATTGCCGTTTCTCCACTGATCCAACCCACTATAAGCGGCGAAGCCGCTCCGCGATTGCACGGCATTAAATGCCCAGTATATACCACGGTACTACCACAGTTGCCCCAGTATAGTAGCCCATGGGTTGATGCTCAGAATAAAAAAGTTCTGCTGACCTTTTTAAAAAAATATTTCGGTCAGAACCTGCGTATTGCTGATATAAGGTTTTTTTTGTCTGACTACACGACATTTTATAGTATGCCCGGGGAGGAGTTATAGTGAATAAACTAGCATTCCATCATCTATACAAGTGTGGCGGCTTGTACATAGTCAATCGTTACCAAGCTGAACCAGGCTTTGCATACTGTAGACGTCCGGATGAGATAGTATTAAACTATGGCAATCCAGTGGAACTAACCAGACATCCTGTAGCTGAAGCTGAACAACTGGGTGTAACCGTAGTAATGGGTCACGGTGTAACACCACAGTTAGCTGGTGACTACGCTCATGCAGCCATGTTACGTGATCCCATACGCCGTGTGGTTAGTGGATATAACTTCCACCGTCTGGAGATGAACTTGTTGTATGGTGTACATACGACGGTAGACTTCGATAGCTGGTTCATTAATAGAGAACGTGTGTTACCAAGTGCTTTCCACTGGCAGTATTCACACTGGGGAGATACACAAGAGCATGCTGAGGCTGGCTTGCGTGACATGGATCATGTATTCATACTGGGGAGAGATCATATAACTGGCATTGACCGACTGTTCCAACAGTATGGATTAGCCCCTGATCCCGAGTGGACACTAACACATAATACCGCGGATAGCTTATCGAAGCTGGGTATGCGTTATATAACCTGGGCGGATCTATCATCAGACAGCAAGCAACGTGTGTTGGATGAGATTGAACCTGAACGAGACTTCTATAAACTAGCAATGGAGTTAGCTGGATGTTAAACAATTACTATCAAATACGTCGTGACTACTATGGTGAACTAAGTGATACTGGTGCTGAACATGGCATAGGCCTGTATGTGGTCAGTGGGGAGGGTGCATGCGCTGGGCATTTTGTTGAGGATGCAGTACATGGTCCTGGGGCTAAGACGTGGACACAGGGTGAACGCTATGTGGGAATGTTTGCTGACAATCGCAAGTGTGGTTTTGGTCATCACGAATGGAGTACTGGTGCCAGCTATACTGGTGAGTTTAAAAACAATCAACCGGATGGTCAGGGTATATTAAAAACCGTACACGATGGATTAATGTTTGTGGGTGTGGTATGTGGTATGACTGCCCAGCCTGTTCGA
>Ga0233426_10000270_pt1 | contig 58380 bp, 65 predicted proteins | sample SI_118_April2016_6_FD_179875 | JGI IMG/M metagenome (GOLD analysis project Ga0233426, IMG submission 179875) | Seawater microbial communities from Saanich Inlet, British Columbia, Canada - SI_118_April2016_10_MG | ecosystem: Environmental > Aquatic > Marine > Inlet | place: Canada: British... | reverse complement strand
TCAAGATGAATGGGATAATTTTTGTAGATACACTGATAGATTAGATGAAATCTTTGGAAAGCGTGTATTTGATTACTTCCCAGAGTGGGAAGAATATTGGACGACTAAGTAGCCGTCCAATTAATTTTATGCTTCTGCTTCTTTTTCAGCATCATCAAGTACACGATTGAATTCATTCAAACGTTTGATAACTGACTGAAAGTCAACAATCGTTGTCCATCTATCGATAAAGAATGTCAAAGCACCCTCTACTCGACCAAATGCATTAAGCACCTGAATAAGAACACCGAATGTAATCAACTGTGCGAAGTAACTTGGTGCTAGTACGATGATAGCAACGTTACCTGCTAGTAGTGAGAAGCCTGTTTGCCATACACCAAATCCCATGTAGTAGTTGAATAGACGATAGTAGTTACGCTTAACTGCTGCAAACATTGGGAACAAGTCTGCGGTTAGACGTTCACTGAAATCATCTTCTGAATATACTAGCTTCTTACGAAACTTAGCTTCAACAACTTGATTTCTATATTCTAGACCTGGTAGTTTAATACCTAGTAAAAATGACAATAGTGTGCCACCGATACTCATAGTTAGTGCGGCCCATACTAAGAAGCCAGGAATGATTTGACCGTTCCAGATAGGTAGACCCTCACTTAGCGTCCATAGTACTGGGATAAATGCAGCAAGAATGAAAATCTTGTTTACAAAGCCAGTGAATAGAGATTGCAGTGTCTTACCGAAAATCATTAAGTCTTCTTGGATACGCTGTGAACCACCCTCAATCTTTGCAGTCGATGTTTCCCATCTGCGTAGATAGTAGTATGTGTTCGCTTCACGCCAAGCAAATGTATAACGCTGTGTTTGCCACGTTGCGTATGTTGCCATCGGTACATATATAAGCAAGATTTCTAAGAAACTTGGTACTGTTGTTGTTTCATCCATATTAAAAGTTAAAAAATCAATGAAACGTGCTAGATCAAAACTCCAGAACAGTTGCCAAAATCTTTCTTCTTGTAGCGTCTGAATTGCGTCATAGAACTCTCGGTTCCATGCGTTGTAGTATACGAGAATTTGTACGTTATACCAACCGATGAATAGTAGCCAAGCAAGCATTAGCCAAGCATATAAAGCGCGGTCGGACGTTGCAAAGAAACTCTTTAGCATATTTTAGTCCTCCGTTAGAGCGACTTAGATTGGATCCAATGTCGCTGTTGTTAGATCCCAAAAATCTACATAGTTAGTAGCTAGTTTAATAAGATTTGGTTTAATCTCAAAGTCTCCTGGCTTTAACCAATACATTGTTTGATTTGGTATCTGAACAAATAGTTTACGAACTTCCGGATCTTCAACGCCCAGTCGCTCTAGTAATCCTAACAAGTTAGAAGCAGTGCGGTATGCACCGGATTCAGCTTGCATTGGATTCATTTTGCTGACAAATTCTGCTGGAGTACCTGGACCGTGAATACCGAACCAAACATCTCCAATAAGATATCGTCTATCGCCACCTAAGAATAGTAAACCACATGCTGATGCACATACTACTTTATCCTTTAGATGGTCAATTCCTAACTCTGCGCCTACTTCGCCTGGCGCATAGATTATTTTGCCTTCTGCGTTCATTACTGGAGTATTACGAACAACAGTAACAACATTTCTTAATTTAATGTGAGCCGCAAGACACGATCCTTCTGCTAGATTGCCGCCTGGGCTTTCTAAAATAAGAGTAAAATCTGAAGGCATCAACGGTGAAATTCTATCACAGTCGCCTTCTCCAACTGAACCTGTCAATGTATATAAAAAGTCGTCTACTTTTTTGAATACTAGATTATCAGACGTATCATCTGCATCTTTTTTCTTTTCAGAATTTAAACGCTTGTATTCTGCTGCATATTGTTCATAATACATATTTCCCTGATTATAAGAAAGTACTAAGACTAGTAGTACTAGAATTAATAAGAGTGGGCGTTTGATGATGTATTCTAGTTTTGTATAAATCCATGTTGATTTAATTGCGTCTGCGATAAAGTTTACTACTTTTTTTAAAAATGACATGTACTAGTTTCCTAAATAATTTATTATTACCTAGTATTTATCTTTTACTTTTGCTCCCAGCCTTTTGGGATGATTGGAGTTATATCAGGCAACATATCTTGTGGAGCAACAGGAGCTTGCTGTTGTCTCTGAGCATTCATCTGAGCTTCAAACTCTTCGCGTGTTACACACTGTGCATTTTTGTACATTTTATATTCAAGACTCATTTGATGTCCTGTTTGTGGTGTAACTTGATATTGTACGTGTTCCTGACAGATTTCCATATTTGGAAATGGTACGAACTGATACAATGGTTGTCCTAGTGGTACATTGAATACACTTACTACGAAATGACCGATAATCATTACTGCGTTAAAATCTGGCATTAGAATTTTCCTCCGTCTAATGTTGTTATACGAGCAGGGCGCTCACTTTCTTTTAGTTCTAGCAATAATAAACTAATCTCAGTGTTTAGTTTAGTCGCATCTGCGGTTGTCATACGCACATGCTTTTCATCTTTTAATGATGCACGATTGACAATTGCTATGAATTTTTTTATATTACTGTACATTAGTACGATGTATCTCTGCTTCTAATTGTGTTTTAGAGTTGAATGGGCCGATGAAATCATAGTTATTTAGTGTCTCTGCTTTTACACAATATACGTTCTTCCATCCTGCTTCTGGGAACTTTAACCCATAATAACCAGCAGCATACATTACTTTTGAATTTTCAGTTTTAGTATATACTGGTACTGACTTATCAGATATTTCTATCCATTGTTTATTATGACCGTGATGTTTAATAGGTACCCCATCTACGCTATCTAAATCTTTCCCATACTCAACACTTTCAATCTTTTTGACTTGCTTGGATTCAAGAATTTTACTTCCGTACTTTGAAGTAAGAGCATCGAATGGTAGAGTTTCTATAGCTAGAGCATCCTGCATGATAACTTCAAAGTCAGAAGACCTAGTCTTACGAATAAGTCCAAGTTTTATTCCTGCATCTTCTACAATCCAAAATCTATCTTTTACTATTTCAACTGTATACATCTGTCAATATTTTGTAAGTTTCTTCCCAACCAGATACTTTATGGGCTCTACCTACACCTTTTTTCTTAATTGCTTGTGCTAGTGTATAATCATTTCCGCCATCAAAGATAGCATCACCGAAGAATATAATTGTATCAGACTTTGTAAAATCTTTAAGTATTTGGCTTTTATCTGATCCAGTGGGAGCAATGTCAATACCAGTCTCGCCACCTACAGTTGCTTGCAAGTCTGGAAACATTGTATTAAAAGCATCTGCAATTTTTCTACGTTCTCCATTACACGCTTCGAAGTCTACATATGCCGCACGTTGTTCTGCATCTGCATTGCGTCCTACAACACTAAAGTTTACCATACCGGGACGTTCTTCGATATGATTGCCTGTGCGTATGCTAAAATCACTTTCGTATTCGCAACTAATTAAAAAAGTTCTTGCAAGGTCAGGAAGTTTCCATGGATTATTACGGATATTAATACCCTTTTCCCATACAGAGTTACCATTACAGTTATAAGAACGTGTTACACTGTTGAATAACATATCACCAACTTGTTCGATAGTCTTCGGTGCGTCACTGCCTGTAGCAAAGTATACATAATTCTCTTTGCAGAATTTCAGCATAAATCGTAAAAACTTTGGATCAATAGCACATCTACTTGGTGTAAGTGTCCCATCTACATCAAAGATGTATCTAAGCATGTGGGTAACCCTTGTTAAGAATAGCTGCCATTTCATCAGGAGCTTTAGCTAAGTTCTGTAAGTCCCATATTCCACACCATTTAAGAAAGTGCATGCCTACCCCTGTCTTATTCTTGGGAACACTGCGTTCTGCAATAGTCTCAAGGAACTTAACTTTAAGATCATACGGCTGTTCAGTCAAGTCAATAAGTGTCTTATTGCGCTCATACATATCACGCACTACATGTTCTTCGCCGTTATGATCTGTCCAACGTTGTAGCATAAAGTTATTCCAACTAAAGCCACCTGTATTGCGGTCTTCAAATGCTTCAATCATACCGACTTTATTCTTAGTCCCTTTCGTGCGACAACCTGGATATGCTGAAAAGATATTATCTGATGTATCGCCACGGATACATTTCTCAAACAACAACCACTCAGGGTCGGGGGGAGGGAGAACCTCTTTAGTCTTTTTGTCTTTGATCGGAGTGCGCTTCTTATCATCTTTAAAGTAACCATCAGGTGTGATGATACGATTTTGAACACCATCATATAGTGTTACGTTATCACAAATTAACTGTTGATAATCACTATCACTTGATACGATAATGTGATGATCATTGGGATGTGATGCAATGAATAGAGCAATCATATCATCTGCCTCTGCTTCTTTATTCTGAAGTACTGTGCAGTTAGTACGTGTTTCGACAAACTCTACGAGACTGTCATACGCACCGAACATGATGCCATCTTCTTCTTGTTCACGCACCGATTTAGCTTGTTGTGCTACTTTACGTTGTGCTTTATATGGAGTGTAAAAGTCTTTACGCCATGAGCGACCTTCTAAACAGAATACAGCGTGATCAGCATCAAACATATTGTAGCACATCTTAACGCTAGACATCATAATGTGGAACGCCATACCGATCTTAGTATCGATATCAGCACCACGATGTGCTACATGCTTTGCTCGGTGAAACATGTTGAGACTGTCAACAATAATAAAAGTAGCCATTAATAATCCTCTATTGTAATTTGATTCTATCTTACACGTTTATTGAGTTGGTGTCAAGAGTATTCTGCGGTTCCATTATCAGTTTTTAAACGATTAATGATTAAGCCTTCTTTACTCGCTACATCGAAGCTACGTGGGTCACCCGTTTCATCTTCTAAGTCATTTAGTACAATATTCTTGCACAAGTCGTTGAACCAGTTATCTACGATTTCATCTGGCTCTATGCCTTCGTACCCACTATTAGCTAGATACTCTACGAAATGTTCATTGAAATCTAGTTCAAAGAATCCAGCACCAGGTGCATTTTCATCTAAATCAATATTAAGAACTTTCACATACGGATCGCCATTTAAGGTTGCTACTTTTTTAGCGTGTTCATCTTGGGTGATACGACCAAATTCTAAATCAATCTCAGATATACGTTCTTCCATGACTTTTTCGTTTTCGATTTGTCTTGCTTCACTTCGCTTGATTTCTTCATCAGTCATAAACCAAGTCTTGGGTTTAAAAATATTCATATTACACCTTCAATTCTGGCAAAGTTTCGAATAATTTTTCAATACCTCCGACCAATGCAAACATATTATTATAATCATTATTTTTAAAGTATTTTACTACTTGCTCAGACCGTGCTCCATTATCACAGCACATGATACATACAATGTAAGTTGGTGCCATATTAATTTGATCCGGTATATCATACATTGATATATTAAATGCATTTTTAATGGCACCTAGTTCTGTCTTCTCGCCGTCCTCTCTTATATCTACTAAGAGATAGTCTTTATCATTATACCACTCGTTAACAAACTCTTCAACTGTGATAGTTTCTTGTTCTTCATTTGTTTTGTAATGACTCATATTACCATCCAATCTTTTCCCACGGCACATCTTTATTACCAAAGTGTCCGTATACACAGTTCTCACTGTAGTTATAAAAATTAAACATATCGAAACGATCAATGATCCCTTTTGGACTTAGATCAATATTTTCACGAATAAACTTTTCAATACTCTTGCTGTATCCATTAGACTCAACATAGATACTTGTTGGTTGCTTTACACCAATAGCATACGACAACTGAATGTTACACCAGTCTGCCATTTCATCTGCTACCACATTTTTAGCGAGCCAGCGAGCCATGTATGCTGCTGACCTATCAACTTTTGTAGGATCTTTGCCACTAAAAGCACCTCCGCCATGAGGAGCAAATCCGCCATAAGTATCCACGATAATTTTACGCCCAGTAACACCAGCATCACCGTCGGGCCCACCAATAACAAAGTTACCAGTAGGATTAAGGTGCCATACAGTTTTATCATCAATCAAATCTCCTAATACATTCATTGCAGCAAGTTTACTAATATTTCTTGCTTGCTCTACTTGTCCTTCTCCGTGCTGTGTACTAATAACAACTTGGTCGATACGCTGTACACGTCCGCCATCGTACTGTACACTTACTTGTGATTTAGCATCTGGGCCTAATACATGCTGTCTTTGAGTTTTAAGTTCTTTAAGAACTTCATGTGCATAGTATATAGGCGCTGGGAGATATGCATCGTTGTCGTTACATGCGTATCCAAACATGATACCTTGATCGCCTGCACCAAAATCATCAGTTCCCAATGCAATGTCTGCGCTTTGTTCATGTAGCTCATTGTAGATATTTAAGTTATCCCAATGAAACCCTTCTTGCTCATAACCAATTTCTTTAACTTTGTTTCGCACGATTTCTTTAACTTCATCTCTGCTTACGTTAAAGTTTTTTACTTCGCCCGCCAATGTTACATGATTGGTAGTTACAAGTGTTTCAACAGCAACACGTGTTGTTTCATCGCCTGCTTTGAACCCGGCATCAACTAGAGCATCTGAGATTTGGTCTGCGACCTTATCCGGATGTCCTGCGCTAACACTTTCGCTCGTAAAAATATAGTTTTGATTCATAGTTGTTTCCTTAGTTTTTCATAGTCTATTGGAGCTTCCATCGCTCTACGTAGTTGTTCATTTTGCCTAAGTTCCCCAGGCATTTCCGAAGAGTGAAATGTGTAGTCTTGGTGTAAATCGCCACCCTCTCGCCATGCAGGCTTCCGCCACGTCTTTAACATTGAGGGAATATTCTTCACTGCGTCCGCCCAACGGCATAAGATATACTGGACATTGTACCCCGGCATCTTGATAAGCACTAACAGCTTTTTCGACTTCTGCAAAATCATCTTGGCTAGCGACAACGAACTTGAGATACATGTCGCTATCAGTAACACACTGGTACTCCCAAGCAACGTCAGGTTTAATAGCATCTTCCCAACGTTCTCCTGAAACACTAAGTTTCGGGGAACAGCTCCAAGTGACTGTAAGGTCATCATGGTTGTTGAGATAGTTGTAGAAATCGTCATGTAAATGTTGTGTAGTGTTTGTTTCAAATGTAACATTCTTTAAGTCCTGCATACGTGGGTGTTCGAATAGTTCTACGTAAAGTCGTTGCCACGCCAACAACGGTTCACCGCCTGTTAAAATAAGATGTACATCTTGCCCATCATCTTGTGTCCATTTACCTTGGGGAGTTAGAGAAAGTAAATGCTCTACTACTTCATCGATTGTTGAATCGTGAACTAGATGCTTGAACTCAGGATAGATACTAGCATATGTGTCGCATCCTGTGTGTATAATAGGTAAGTCTTCAAATCGTTTTGTAGTCTCATGGACTCCATCCTTAATAAGTTGTTCAACCTCAGGATTATACCTTGATTTCTCTCTATCTTTATTTAGTCCGAAATTTTGACAACGTAAATTACAACCAAATGTGCGTAGGAATACACTAGGTACTCCTACAAACTTACCTTCACCTTGAAGAGAATAGAACGCTTCGCTATATCTTAGTTTCATATTTTTAACCCTTCAGATATTCAACATTTTGAGTAATTTTAGTTACTACGATTGATTTGGGTTCATCATATGTATGTGTACCTTTAAATTCTGCACGAACAAATACATTATTCTTTTGTAATTTTGCCCATGTTTCGTTAACTTGCTTAATTTGTTGTTCAAGTTCTTTTACTAGCTTTGTTACTTTTGGATCTATCATCTTGGAGCAAACTCCTGTTGTAGCTTGATGTTGTCAAAGAATTCTTTCTTAACACTTGGGTCATCTAAGAACCCACCATTAAGTACAGTTGTTTGCGTAAGTGAACTGTGTGCCATAATGCCACGATTTTCACAACAACCATGTGTTGCTTGAATATAAACACCTACATGCTCACTATCAGTCGCTTTGATAATTTCACGCATGATATCATTGCATAGTTCTTCTTGTAATGTACCACGTCTTGCACACCACTGTGCAATGCGAGTATATTTCGAAAGTCCAATAACTTTCTCACCAGGAATGATACCTATGTATGCAATCCCAGTAACTGGCTGATGATGATGCGAACACATTGATTTAAGTTCGCTACGAACTACTAGCATACCTTTATATGTATGCCCGTTGTCATTAGGAAACGCTGTTGCGCTAGGTGCTGCATCATAACGTCCTGCCATAATCTCGTTATAATACATTTTAGCTAGACGCTTTGCTGTACCTTGAGAGTTAGGATCGTTTTCACGATCAATAAGAAGTGCATCAAGTACATTTTCGAATGCATCTGTTGCTTCATCTATTAGAATGTCTTTATCGCCGGGTTGTAGGACTTGACTAATATTGTCCCCTGCCCAATGCCTGATATTATTTTCAATCAAGCGTTCCTTTATTTCGGAAGTCTTTGTCATTATACTATGTTCCTTTATTTTAGATATGGATATGGTAAACCCACTCATAATATTATAATACTACAAGTGGGTTATTTTGTCAACACTTATTTTAAATTAATTAGTGTAGATAAGGTTCATCATTATAGCCTAATGTGTCTCTTGCTGTATCAGCAACCGAACCCATATCTTGGCGATCAACTACTGCTTCACTGTGGATATCACGTAAATCTGCGTGTCCGCGTGTTGCTGAAGTTGAACCACCTGTTGCTTTACGATGTGTTGCACCTGATGTTGGTAAATCTTGTGCTGCATCAGTGATTGAACCAAAGTCTGATAGTTCACGTAAGTCAATCGAACGGCGAACCTTGATTGTTGCATCAAACTTAATGTTGTTGGTGATCATACCTCTGTAACGAGCCATATTATTTCTCCCAAAATATGATAGAAAGCTGGGATACTCTCTATCATATGTATTTATCTTTGCATTCTTCAAATTTATATTAGATGTAAATGAACTAATGATGAATGCCTAAGTGCCTCGTATGCAAAGAATATACCAAATGCTAAGAATGCATAGTTAGATACTTTAAACATTAGTTTTTTAATTTCTGGTCTAAATTTGCGATTAGCGTACACTTTCATATAGTTGTATACTAGTACTATCAAAAGAACTGATACTCCAGCACCAATCCAGGATGGGAGATTATTGTGTACATTCTGGAACATAAACACAAAAATTTCTAAACTTTCACGGAAGAATACTAGCCAAACTAAAAACAGTCCTAGTACCTTAGCACAACATGCAGATTTATTTTCTAATGATTCCATACGTAATTTAATTTTTTCGGGCAATGAGCTACTCGTAAAAAATAAGTAGAACATCATAGCTGATAATCCTGCATACATATATGTATCATAACCATATAAGAAATCGCCTATCATATACCCTAGTATACCACCTAGTAGTATACCTAGTAATGCAGTTGCTATAAGTGTTTTGTTTATTTTTATTGCAGTAATAATCATAAAGGTGAGTAGCATTATTTCTATTGCTTCTCTACCTACATATATAAAACTAGTAATCATTCGAGATTTTCCTTAATTGTTTTAATTAATTTACTACCACTATAGAACTTTTCTACATTACGTAGTTCTTCATTCATTGTCCAAGTTAGGTCACTATTCTTCGACATTTGCATATGAATATATGCTTTAATATTTTCAATGTTTTTCTTTGTTGCATCCAATGAAGAAGTCCATTCACTTGGATATTTAAAGTGATTAGTCCACATTTCACTATATGAAAGTCTATCTGGGACCATAGGAATAGCACCAACTTGCAGACCTTCGTATACTGAGATACCCAGAGTTTCCTGCAAGTTAGCACTAAACACTAACTTAGCTTTACCAAGTAAGGTGTGGTATTCTGGCTTTGTCAAGTTCAAGTCCTGACATTTAATGAACTGATACTCTGGCATCTGTTCAGCAATGTAGTCAAAAACTTCTGGCTGTTTCTCAGGAGCAATACGATGTGGGAATACTATGATGTCCTCTTTCGCCATATTCTTATACTCACTAAGATCCTCTTCGATGTATTCCATAGGCCAACCCACTTGTCGTATAGAGTGAAGTAGTTGCCTGTCGATATCACGGTCATCGTCCCAGAATGTATTTGTAAACAAATCAATATGAAACTTAGTAGCAAAAAAGTTATCATCATAACAATCGTACATACTCATTTCCGCTTTACGAACCCATGAAGCATCGCCAATTAAACGACCTAAGAAATCTTGCGGATCATAGCTACCAGCATGCCATAAACCACCGATACGGAGTTTTATCCCAAGTAATTCTGCCATATATTTAAGCTGGATGACAGTGGGATTCCACGCATCTGTATAGAGAAAATAGTCACCATCTTTGACTTCGCCATCACAGATCAGTTTTGCTATCTTTTCTAATTGTGCGCTCTTATAGATATTTGTACCACCAAAGTTGAGAAATGCACCAGGTGTAGTGGCTTCTGGAATGTCGGTTGGACCGTCAATCACAGTAACATCAATACCGTTGCTTCGTAACAATGTGGGGAGATGTGTCTTCCATTGCTTTGTGTAGCGGGATTCAACACTCTCCAAGTCTATAAGATATAACATTAGATTCCTATTCGTTTTACCAGTTACTCACTTAAAATTGAGAACACGGGATAACCCTTGTCTCTCAATTTAGCAGACCCGCCTAAAAAAGTCAAGTCCATAATCGAATGAATACCAACTATGTTACCATTCATTCGTTCTATCAATGATGTAGCCGCTAGTAGTGTCCCACCAGTTGCAATAACATCATCAATTATTAGAACACGGTCATCGTCTAACACTGAGTCAGTTTGAAGGTGTAGTTCGTCTGTTCCGTATTCTAATTCATATTCCGTTGAGATAGTCTCACCCGGAAGTTTACCTTTCTTACGTGCCATAACAAACGGTTTGCCTGTAATAGCACTTAATGCACCAGCCATTGGAAAGCCACGTGCATCTAATCCTACGATTCTGTCGTAGATGATATTCTGTTCTTGAAATGCTTGAATAACTTTAGTCAACCCTGACGGATGATTAAAGATACTAGCCATATCCTGATACATAATACCTGGTTGCGGATGATCAGGTACTACCCTAACCATCGCTTGAATTTCTTCACTGAGCGTCATATTCTACTAATGCTCCGTTTTCTCCGTCTTCGGAGATTTCGATTTTGATATCACGACCTGGATACTTCGCAACGATTTGATCAAACAAATCATCAGACATCATTTCGCATGATTTATAATCAAGTTCGATAACATTATCTTTGTACAAGTTTTCTAACCAACGCTTGAATTGAATGAATTCAATGTCTCTGTCATTATGTGTTACTTTAATTGCTACACGGAAATGAAACATGTGACGATGCGGATATCCCAAAAAAGATACATCATATTCATCGCCTGTCGCTAGAGCAGGATCTGTCAATGCGGCTGGATACTTGTGAATACCTTCTTTTTGAAACGTAACCCAAATCCAACGTTTTGCATTTTGTTTTTGTTTTTCCATATCGTCTTTCATGATTGCTTTCCTAGTTTCTGTTAGCATATAATTATAGTAACTACCCATTATCTCCAAGTTCCTGCTCTAAAGCATAAATTTCTGATTTCATTCGTAGTTTCTCAGATTTTAAATGATTCACATCTAAGTGTAAGTTATACTCTTTTTTGATATGATTGTCAAGTTCTCTGTGCTTTTTTCTTAGGCTTTCTAGTCGTGCTTGTTTCTTTTCGGGTGTCATATATACCTCCTTATCCGAATAATTCTGCTATTCCTTCAGGTTCTTCATATTCTTTCTTCTTTCCCTTAACTGCTTCTACAAATTCTTCTGTCTTTACATTTGATTCTTCAAATTCCATAAAGTCAGGAGTAGTAGAAATGTTCTGGACACGTGATCCTTCACATTTTCGTAGAAACGCTTTAAAGTCTCCTAGCATTTGCATAGGATCTTTAGTTTTTGGGTCAAACAATTTTTCTACGAACTTAGCGAAGTACAGAACTCTATCTGGAACTATATCGGATAGTACGTTAGTTTTACCCAAATTCATGTTGTTGATATCTAGTTTATCATGCAACATTTCATACTCATGATCGAACCTGCGTATTGCGTCTTGCATACCACGAATATGATATTCAGCATTATGTGCTTGAATTAAAATATAGCTTAGACTATCCCAACTTGATTTAGCTTCTTTCTTGTTGCGATTGAGCATACCAGGTTGCATGTAATTGATATCTCGCATATTCAAACGTGAGCCGATTTCCCCTTCATACAACCAGGGTTGTTTATCATTACTGATATCTTGACGCCAATTCAACTTCTTAGTCTTGTAAGACCAAGCGTTACCATTCAAGTCAGGATAGTCATAAGCCAACCCTTTCGATGCAGTAATATAGGGAGACGCCGCATCAAAAGAGATTGTGATGTTTGGATTAACATGCTTTCGTAGCTGTCGTTGGATTGCTGTTAACATAGCACCCCATGGGAGAACGCTTATGCCAAGAGTGTGAATCCAAACATCTGATTGATCTGCTTGTCCAAGCAGACCATCATCACGTAAACGAATAAGTCTACGTAGTAGTAGTTCCGCATCACCTGCGTGATCCCCTGCCATCGCATAGCCTTCAAATGCTCTGTCGCCATATACTGACTTATCATTGAAGTGCTTGACCTTCTCATACCACTTTTCACTAGTATCCCAATTGGAACCATGTAGAGTGTTTAAGAACTTAGTCTTGCCTGGTGTGCGGTTGTTGATAAAGTATTCGTGATTGAAGATTGTTTTATCTACACATTCATCCCAGTTTTTGATACCGTTCTTATCACGATACTGTGGCAAACATGCCCATCCCGGAATATCAAGTGTCATAGAATAATCACAATATTCTTCAAGCCACGCCATAATACCATGACGTGTCTTTGCCCAATCACCTTCTTTATCATAGAATGAAGACCAGTCTAGTTTCCAAGCACCAGTACCAATCTGATACCCACCTGAATCCCCTACTAGAACTGTTTCTTCTCTATTACGATTAACAATCATGCCGTCTTCGATTTTAGTTTTTTCTAAGTCTAGTTCAGCATGACCAGCAGAATAAAGACCATGCGAATAGTACACATAGCCTTTATCTTTGTCTAAGATGTTTAGTCCATCTAGTCCATGTTCAAATCCCTGAGGGATACGCTCAGGAGGGAACATGTCTGTTGTTCCTGCGTAATGTTGTGATACCTTACGAACATAGAAGTTAGAAATAGCGGGCAGAAATACTGCATATCCGCTACTGATGTTGTTTTTACCTAAGTCTTTAACCATTTATTATTGTATCCTTTTGTATATTGTTATACTTTTATTTAGGTTAATTGCCAGATTTAGCAGGTAAAATGTACTCATACAGGCCCATTCCGCTATCAACATGAATAGCCATTGCACCTTGATCTGAGATTTTAATACTCATAGATGATGTATCACCCAATTTTAGAATTGTCAACACTGTTGAAAGTGGGAATGACCAACCTGATTTAAGTTCGCCTTCTACATTACGAGCAAATGTAATCTCTGCTTTATCTGTAGATGCATCACCGATTGTAAACTGTAGATTGCCATCTACTGTACGTACTGTGAACAATGGATCATACGCTGATAGAATACCTGCAACAGTTTGCAAATCTTTGATTGCTTGTTGTGTTGGCATTACTTCAACATCCCACTTCGCGCCTTTGAAGTTTGCTGTTTTAATCTGTGCGTCAACAAGTTCTGCTGTAATTACACGATATGTAGAATTCAAAATACCTGGAATAGTAAAGTTAAACTCTGCTGGAACTTCTTCGCCGTTGCGCTCTACGCGATTAATCTCTACATGTGTACCTACAACTTCATTTTCAGTGTTGCGGCTTTCATAACCGAGATAACCGTTCAGTACGCCCAAGCGACCTAGACCGAACTTACCTTCAAACTCTGATACACGATCATGTAGCTTTGCACGTAGTACAACAGTACGATCATCGTCCATCGCATCTAGTGTTGTTGCTTCGCTGTCTGTTGTCACTTTTGCTGCTTGGATGATACCAAGCGAATGTGTGTGCTTCACAATATCTTTTAAAATGTCACGCATTGCGTTCTCCTATATTTTATTAATTACTATTATATCACAAGTCAAACAAGTTGTCAAATGATTTTTCTTCAACTTGTGTAGTTTTCTTTTTAGTATTTCCTATCTTTGGATTATCAACCCAATGAATAGTATTATTGGGCAGTATACCCCACATGAACCAAGCATTACCAAATGTAGGACTGCCCCCACCTGTAAAGTCAACTCTGTTATTGTATACTAACGCACTCATACCATGTTCCATGAACATCTTGCCACGCTTGCTTCCTTGAAAACTTGCGATAGGTAGTAATAGTGCAAAAGGTTTGCCAAGAGCATAGCAATGCTCAATGAACTTGTCTTTGATACTGTACGGTGGATTAGTTATAATCCCATCATGTACATCATCTGGCTCACAGTCAAAGAAGTCTTTCCCATTACTTGCTACGATGTTGTAATCGTATTTCTTAAAACCTTCTACTAGCAAACTAGATATTCCACTAGTCGCTTCATAGTAAGTCTTTGTCTTATCCAAATAAGGTAATAATGGAAGTACTTGATCTGGAGGAGTATAGCATTCATCTGATGCAGCATTCCTCCCTAAACTGGATACTAGTTCTGTGTAAGTCTTTTTAGCCATTAGAATGAAAACAAATCTTCAAAAGTTTCACTGTTACTAGCATTACGCAAGTCCCATTTCAGAACACCAATCAAGTTGTCAATCTTCTTGTCAATGATTGTTGTTTCCATCAAATCATGATCAAACGGAAGTTCTTGGAACCATTCTGGAATTCGATCCGCATCAATTGGATATGCAATACTTGTCATCTTCATGGGATTGTCTCTGAGTTTACATACAATAGTCTTCATACCATCTGTAATCTCAATAGAATAACGATCCCCATGCATTTCACGTAATGTATTCCAGTTCAATGCAGCACTCACGTGTCCCGGAAGTCTAGGCTTCTGCAACTTGTCTTCTGAACTACGTAGCTTGAAGTCTGCATTCTGTGCTTTCTTGTATTTTGCTACATCATTCTTGAACTTAGTCAAGTTGTTAACACGCTTAGGAGTACCTTTCTCCCAACCCGGCTTATTGCGAAACTCTTTCTTAAACTCTTTGACCATACCAACAATATCATCTTGATCCCCACCAGTAAGCACTTTAAGCAAACACGAACTAAGAAATGTTTGCATATAGTCTGGAGTATCAGAACGTTTCAAGTCAAGTCCCATAGCTTTAACTTTGCCAGGTTTGCCATCGACATCACGGCGTTCACCATCATCATCGTAGATAAGCATAGCATAACGTTTCTTCTTAATAAAGATAGCAGACGTTGCTAAGTTCTCACGACCTGCAGCAATGATTTCACCTTGCTTGCGAGGGACATTAAAGAAGTCTTTCATAAAGTCAGGGAAACTTGCGTTTACTTGATCTGCAATTTCGTCATACATAGTAAGAGCAATCTCTTTATCCCATTCAATCTCACCGTTATCGATTTCTTTGTGATATGAAGGATACATTGAATAGTAGATAGAGTCAGTATCGCCATAGATAACTGATTTGCCTTTATAGTCATACGTGCCATCGATAACTTCATTAGTCTTAGCACCCATGTGACGTGTGATACAACGACCTGATAGAGTAGTTGATTGCCCGATACGTTTATCATAGAAACGACACCCTTGATTAAGGATCGCACCATACAAACTGTTCAAGTTAATCTTCTTAACTAGCTGTCGTTTATCCCAGAAAGCGATTTCTTCTTTATCGCCCTTTTCAATTGCTTTCTTCTTATTAGCTTGTAGTACTTTACGTTCTGCATACCAACGCTCAAGCAAACTAGGAATGATACCTTGTACGTCTTGTCTGAATACAGTGCCATTTGCACTAATAGCCCACGGCAAATCACCACTGAACACTAAGTCTGCTACTTCTGCACCAGTCAACTGATGTTCAGAACCATCTTCCATATCAAGAGTCATTATTTGTGTCTTGTCTTTTTCATTCAACAGACGAAACTCTTCTGTAGAGAATGTATCTTCCCATGCTTGTGCAGCACCAAAGCCTTTGCTCTTACCACCGCGACCAGTTCTGATACGTGTCTGAATCATTTCATCAGTCAAGTCAGGACGAAGTTGTGCAGTAATAGTTTCTGGAGACATGTTTAACGCACGAATGATAGAAGGATACAGCGAGTTAATATCGATACCCGCTACCCACTTTTGCAGACCTTTCTGTGGATCTGCAACGAATGCACCAGCCGCTTTCTGTGCTTCTGCCGCTTCCTCTTCTTCACGTGTAGGTTCATAATCATCGTCTTCTGTATCCCATGATCTACGCTTACGATCTGGAACAACCATACCACGTCTGTGTGCTTCGTTGATGATAGCTGATTCAGTCACAGCAACCGCACCCATTGTAGTTTGAATGTTAACAGTGTTATCGTGTGCAATCTCGTTTGCCAAGTCAATGAACTGTAGCTTCCTGTCTAGTTTGTCGAGTAATGCAGTATCCTGTCTGTTATATTCAATAAACTTATAGAAGTCTTGATTGTATAACTGATCTAGTGTACCCTCATATGCAACCTTACGTTCGCCAAGTTCATACTCACCGATAGCATCAAGTGAATATGAATGCATTTCGTGATATGTGTACTTGCGATACAGTTCAAGATAATCGAGGTGAATACGTCCGAGTAAGTTATAACTTGTTTGTTCTTTTCCATACTTAATAAGTTTCTTAGGAGTAGGATACAAGTCCCACAAGCATAGCTTACGTGTATGAGACTTGCTCAACACACGCACAATGCGATTAAGAGTGTATGGAATATCGAAGCCTTCACTGTTCCAACCACTAATTACATCTGCATCTTCGATAAGAGCTAAGAAGTCATTCAACAAATCTGCTTCGCTAAGATACAAAAACGTATCTTCAAACTTATCACATAGTCGTTGTGCTTCTTCTAGTCCCTCACCTTCACGCATATGCTCTGGCGGAATAACGAATGTTACGAGTTGACCAGTCCATTGTAGTGCTACTGTAATTGCAGTAATCGGCATGAACGGATCTTCTGGCGGAGCAAAACCGCGCACCGCATCGAAGTCAACCTCGATATCGAAGAACGCTACATTCAACTTTGGCGAGTCCTTGCCAAGATAGTTTTCAGCAAGACATCTAATCTCCGGCTTAATATCACTCTCATAAATCTTCTTATCAGAATGCATACGTAGTTCTTTGTGCAAGTCTTTCTTACGTTTGACTTTCACTTGACGAACTTTCTCACCGTGAATACTTGTATGAGATCCCCTATCGTCACGTACATAGAATGTACGCCACGCAGGATAATCTTGATAAATGCGCTTGCCGTTGATACGTTCAACGACTTGCACAATATCTTTATCTTTGTTGTAGTAGGCGTCTACATAGCTCATTTATAGTGTGCGTCCCACAGTCTCAAGTACAGTTTCTACGTCTTCGAAGTCTTGTTTTGCACCTTGAAGGTTTGCTTTGTGTGCAAGTGAAATTGCTTTGTTGAGTACAGCGGGTTTGATATCAAGTTCTTCAGCGATTGCTTTCACTGTATCACGTAGACCACCTTTAAGGTCATCTACTTCTTGTAGTACAGAACATCCTTCGTCTACAAGTTGCTTTAGTTTTGCTTTTTCTTCGCTTGAAATGCTATCTAGTGACATGTTAATCTCCTCATAAGGTCAATAAAAAAAGGAACTCTATTCGAGTTCCCTTTAATATAACACAGAGGTGTTCTTATGTCAATAGTTATTTTTTATATTTTTTACCGCACATCTCATTTAGACGGTTTGCTAACGCATCAATCTTATCCATTTCTGCATCTGTTAAGTCATGTATTTGCTTTGGATTAGACTTCAATTTAACTTTCTTGCCACCAACTTCAATATGGTCGCCTGCTTTTTTACCTGCTTTAGCTGCTGAATCTAGTGCTTTATAAAACTCGTTATACTCTGAGAATGATTGACGTGAACTTGTACGCATAATTCTATCAGCTATATCAGTTGCTTCATTGTTCGGTGCCAGTTTGCTTGCTACACCTTTAATACCTGCACGTGTTGCTGCACCTTTAATGCCTTTTGACACTGCTGCTCTTGCAATACCACCTGCTACAGCACCTACTGCTGGAAGAATTTCATCTAGCTTACCTTCTTTTAATGCACCCATTGCAACTTTAGCAATCTTCATTAAACCTGTACGAGTGTTAAGCATTTTTTCAATTTTAGCTTTGTTATCATCGTTTACTTTAGCATATACTTGCGTGATAGCTGATGCTGTGAACATGTCTACTTTTGAAGAACCGTCATCAAACTTAATTGACTTTGCTTGCTTGTCATCTACAATGCTTTGTAGTTGATCTAGTACTGATGCTTTCGCTTCATTAACTGACTCTGCCATAACAATATCATAACCAATGCGCTTTAGTTCAGCGGCTAGTTTTGCGTATTCTTCTTTTGATGCTGGTTCTAAGTCAGTAATCAATGACTTAGATGCGTCACCATGCTGACCAATTTCCATGTATGAACCAATCAGTCCACGACCCTGTTCTTCTTCTGGGAACAATGCAATCACATCACCATTATCGAATTTTCTAAAGACTACTTTAACTGTATCATCGCCTTCGTTTACTGACTCTTCCCATGGTGCTTTCTTTAGAGATACCTTTTTAGGTTTCTCACCACGTTCTGGTTCGTCTGCTTTAGCAAACGCACGTTGACGTGCTTTTTCATCATCGTCTTCATTTAGTGATTCAACAAATACCGATACCATATCGTCGCCGTTGCGTAGTCCGCCTTTTTTAACTTTTACATTTTCTTTGCCGTATTGTTTAATTGCATCGTCTGAAGACATTGAAGTTTGCTTCCAACGCTTTTCTGATTCATTAGTTTGACGCTTTTCTGCCGCACATTCATCACATGTATCAATGTCGCCGTCAGTTTCATCTTTGATCCAGTCACAATCTGCACAACCTTTTGTACCTTCGTATACTGATTCTTCAACTTCTGGCTCATTGTCCATTACCGCAGCATAATCTTCCATGTCACTGTCACCTGGCATTTCGTCTTGTGCTGGAGTTTCCATTTCCATGTCACCCATTGGATCTGTCATCATCTCTGGTTCTGCACCCATGTCAGACATTTCTGGTCCGTTCGTCATATCGGCAGGAGCTATTTCAGTAGACGTTGAACCATCTAGTTCTAACGTATGCATTCTTGCTGATAATGAGTCTGACATACGTGTGTATGCATCGTATGATTTGTTGTGCTGATCTGCAAATGTTAATGCTAAATCATGAACTGCGTCACGTGGGTTCTTACCTGACTGTAGTTCTTGTGTTAATTGTTCCGTAGCTCTGTTTAGGTAATCTTCGAATTCATCATTAGAGATTACAAAAGACTCGATTAGTTGTGACAGTTTCATTTTATTCTACCTTATCTTTTAATCATTTGTGTTTTGACTGGTTTATTGTATGCAAGATTACCGACATCTGCACTGTAACCCATTTTAGTTTTTTTCTTCTTACCCTTAGGCTTCTTGGCATATATACTCGCAGCAGGATCACCACCTCCTAAGGAAGTGTTCACCCCGGCAAATGAGCCAGCGAAAGTTTCGGATATGATTTCATTTATTTTCATAATAGTATTTATCTTATATGTTATTTATGCGGGATTTTAACTATACTATTATAGTGTGGAAACTGTTCTACGAATGAAATTTTTCTACGGTCTTCAAGTATTTTAAATTGCTTGAACGCATTCTCTTTATCTTCATCACTGGCAGTGGATTCTACATGTCTTTTTAATGTACGCAATACATTTGTATATTTTGATTTCTGATATACATTTGCAGTAAACTCATTCTCAAAATAATCGATTATTTCTTGTGCAACATCTGACATATTAGGATCAATCATATTCACAGCTAAATGATTTGGATTATCTACCCAATTCGTATGGAATATTAGTGTTCTTTGAAAATCGTGCTGTATGACTTTTTCATTGATATATTTTAGGTATTCTTTAAAATAAGGATAACTTAAACTATTATGTGCGCAACCAAATCCTAATATTAAATTTTTATGCTTCTTCGATTCTGTAAAGAATGCGTCTAAATTATTATCCCAAGTGTTCCAGTTCAATCCCCATCGTATTAGTTCACTGCGCTTGCCAACTGCTTCGTTTGACAACTGCATTTGATATTGAATATTAGGGGTTCTCTTTACGAGTTCCATAAATTTATCAAACTTGTGTTTTGGAAAGTTTAGATTGGTAGTGACGGTTACAACTATACGCTGTTCTGTACGTTTCGTATCATTTAGGTTAACGATGAAATCTTCTAAAAATTCATACATGTGATTAGTAAAGAACGGTTCGCCGCCCAATAGACTAAAATTAACATAGTTGTTCTTGCCTAAATCACCTTCCCAATATTCATTAAGTAGTTCAATTACTTTTGAAAATATCGCATCATCTGTATCTGGCATTCTATTACCAGTTTCTTTTTGCCAACGTGTACTAGAACCTTCCCAACAATATGCGCATGCCATGTTACATTTGTTTGTAAGTTCTAATTCAATAAAACGAAAACCATCATGCTGTTGCATTTCTTGATGAAATTGTATTGCTTTCTTTGGATGATGTGCCGCTTTTTCTAATCTTCGTTTCCATAGTATTTCAAAGTTTTTTGTATACTCGGTACGTACACTACTTCCACTTGCATCTTCTGTTTTCCAGCAACCTACACAATCATCGGAACGTGTCCCACCACTCAGTTCATATTTACGTTGTGTGAGTATTGGGTTATTTACAAAGAAATCTAATCCTTCTTTTTCTAAGATATCAAGGTCAAATGTGAGTTGCTTCTGTTGTTCTTCTGTATATTGTGTCTTGCAGCACCACTTAACGGTGCGCTGAGGTAGACTGATAATCATATCATTCCAGGTCTTAAAGCACATTGTTTTAGATAAATCATGTACATTTGGATTTATTTTAACCAAAGGCGCCTTTTCGATATCTTCAACTTCTTTGTTAAAATTTGAGGAACTCATATAAACCTATTTCTTTTTACGTAGCATCTTTTTTGGTAGACCGTCACGATCTACATCGTTGCCGAACTTTTTAACTTGTTTGATAATTTCATCAACGCCTACATCAATAGTTGTATTTACACCTTTTACAACACGACCAACTCCTGCTGTTTCGTTAACAGCAAACTTCCAAGATTTAATCTTGCTAGGAACAATAACACCACGTGGTGCTGAATATCTGTTTACGTCTAGTTTGTCTTGCCACCAAACACCATCAAGTCCTTGCTGTTCTGCAAATATAGGTAGAACAAATTCTAGCACACCTGTTGATTCAATACGATTTTGTCTTGTTTCTTTTTTCAGTTTATCAGTAGGAACTATGCCGCCCTTGTCTACAGACACATCCATGTGTTCTAATTCTTCGTCATACTCTGCTTCTGCGTCTGCCATTGAATTGAAAGTTGAACAAAGGTCATCTTCCATTTCATCATCGTAATAACATACTGTGACAGTCTCTTGTTGTGCTAAGTAGTCATTTTCGAGTGCCCACTGTTTGATTTGTTCATTGTGTGCGGCTGAAAGACCGTGTGCATCTAAGAATTTGTTGCCTTCTTTTGTAGCACTATGCGTATCACCTGTTACGTGACCTCTTGCAATCTGCTTCCAAGCATCAGGATGTGTGCTTACACTTAGACCTGCGCCCTCATACCCATCACGCTTTTTAGATGCATCTAATGTGCCAACATGATATAATCCTTTGAGTGTTTTAACCGGTAGCCCATCCTTTGCTTCATTAAATGCTTTAGTTGTTGCTGTCTTTGCGCTTGGACCATCTGGGTGTTTTGGATTGATACCAACTACTTCGCCATTCATTAGTTCACTGATGTTAGCACTTTTGCTAATCTTATCTAGTAACTGATGTAGCTTATCGTTTGCATCATAGTTGTTAGTTTCATAACCACTCTTTCCACGAACTTCTGTGCGCTTACCAGTCTTTGTGTCAGTAATGTTCAACACCATCATATCAGTGTCACGCTCTAGTTGTAGTTTGTAACCTTCGTTAACACTTTCATTAAGTTTATATTCGTATGTGTCTTCGCCTGTTTTTGTCAACCATTCAAACTTATCAAAGAACTTTTTGTTAGTTACTTTATATATTGTTATTGGCAAACCCTTTTGATCTGCGTATGACTTTATTGCGTTCATAACTTTAACGCCGACACCGCCACCACGATTAGAAGTTGATATTTGTGCCATTAAAATTTGTTCTGGTCTAAAACTCTTAGCCGCATCCAACAAGATATGACCGAAATCACCTTTAAGCATATACGTGCCACCACCGCCGATCATTTCTGTTTCTGACCATGGGACACCAACTTTACCCCAACTAGTCCAACTAGTTGCGCCGATTGCTTTACCGATATGTTTGATTAGCGGATAATCATCGTTTAGAGGCCACCATTTCTTATCAAACTCAATATCAACGTATCCATTCTGAATAGCATCAAACTCTTCTTTTGATACTTCATTAACACTTTCACTAGTCTGTGGATAACGGATCATCAAGTTTCTGAATTCATAGTTCTTATTGCGTCCCTTGTTATCAATGAACCCAAATCTTTTATAAAACTTACGAAGTCTAGATTGTGATGTGGTACCGTGTTGCTTGTCTAATAGACCAGGATCAAGAACTACAATCTTGTCGTTAGCATCTGCATATGCAATAATTTCTTGCATTACTTTTGAACCAGTGCCTTCACCTTGTTCTTCTTTGTTAACAATAATACTGTGTAGTTCGATAGCATTGCGCTTACCCATATCTGCTAAGAATAAAGATTTAAGATTGTATTTCTGTTCTAGTTCTGTTTGTAACGCTGAAACATTTTCGTTAATTTTGCTTTCATCTAGTGCATCCCAATACTCTTGTTCACGTGGAATTGGTTTAGGATTAACTAGTCTAAAGAATGCTGTGTTATTATCTCTTGTAGTGGTTTGTTCTAACTTCCAACCTAGTTGACTGGCAAGTTTTTTAGCAAATCTGGTGTATAGTTTTGCTCTACCGTCACTAGCATGTTCGTCTTTGTTAGCACCAAAGTCAAAACTCTCTACATGCTCAATGCCTACTGTCTTGATCCATTTTTTCATCATTGCAACTACAGTAGCAAACACTCTAAACTCATCGCCTGCATCTGTTTTGCCCATACTCTTACCAACTGAAAAATCGATACCGAAGTTATCGTAATCTATTGTTTCAAAGTCCATTCTTAACATGCCATTTGGCGTCTTTGCAAGTGCAGAATACTCTTGTGCGTCATTAGGTCCTATTAATTCGAATGGATAAGGATTGTCAAATGCTTCTGTCAGCTTTGTGTTAGATATTTCAGTGAATTTCATTATACATCTGCTCTAGTTCTTTTGCTTCGATGCCATTAAAAGCACGTGATATCTCAAATGCATATCCGCCGACAGATTGGCGTGATCCTTTAGTTGTAACTAAACGATGCATTGCATCAAGTGCGGCGTTGTAAAAACGCTTCTTCTGGCCGTCTTGCAGTTTAGCAAGTAATTCTTCTTTTGTTGATTCATACATATCAGGATTCAACTTAGCATCTAGTGCTACACCTGCATTGTTTGCAATCTTACGTAATTTCTTAACACCTTTACCAGTCTTTATTGCTGCTTTAAACATAGTAATTAGAACACTTACAGATGTTTTTGCTACAACTGCCATTACGATTAACTCTGCTAATGGAGGAACTGATCCGAAGTCTTCTGTGATACTTCTTTCAACTGTAAATTCTTTATTAGATGATTTAAAATCTTTCTTACGCATAACGGTTTTAGCAACTAGTTCTAGTTCTTCGCCGTTCCAGTTTAACGCAAAAGGAATGTTAATGTCAGATTCTAAATCTTTCATTACTGCTTGTGTATCTGGTCCTAGTTGTGCAATTGGTTTACCGTACTTAATGAATTCTTTTTTAAACAACATTGCTAGTTCTTTAATAGAAATAGGTTTTATGTTACGTTCATCGTTAACACGGTCAATAAAATGACGTGTAAATTCAATATCAATGCCTACTTTAGCAAAGACTTGATCTAATACTTTTTCTAGTGCATCTAGTTGTGCTTGTGTTACACCTACACCTTTGTCTAATTCATTAAGTTTCATAAACTATCTCCTTACCACTTACGACATGACCAGTAACGTGCTTTATGCTTTGGTCCTGGGTTTTCACAATTGTGTCTTGCTCTAAAACTCTTACGTGCTTTTGGGTTAGACTTTCTAATTTTCATAGTCTTGCCTTTAGCACTTGTGCCGCCGTGACCGAAGTTAACTTTAACTACGTTACCTTTTGGGTTCTTTACATACACTTTGAACTTTTTAGTGTCACCTTGCATTGGCTTGTTTAGTTTAACAGTGCGTCCTTGATATTCTGCTTCAAACAGTCCATTCTCGCAATATGCAAGTTCGCCAAACATTTCATGAAAATCTTCATGATCTTCTAACGTAATGTCTTCAGTCAATGTAATATCTTCATTTACAATATCTTCAATTTTCATTGTACTTCCCTCGGTCTTCTTTAGTTTTTGTAGCTCTTGCACAAGTTGGTCTATTTTATCTTCTAATGCTGCGATACTAATATCATGTTCTATGTCATTTTGTTTACTTACTTTTTGCGAATCCTCAACATCTGCAACTAATGCTCCTACAACATTATCTGCATGTGGATACTTGGTTTTTAGGTTCTTCAAAGCATTAACTGTCTTTGGATCAAATCCGCGTACATCTTCATCTGCTTCTGTAAGTATGTTCATGTCCCACATAATCTCTACTTCTAGTAGACATTCGAATAGTGAATCTTCTTCCCAGTTTTCACTTACTGTATTAGAACCCAGCTTACGCTTAAAGATTTCAACTACATCATGTGGGATATCAGAACGACCATATAAGTCTTGTAGAATTTGTACTAGCTCACGCTCATTTGCATTCGCAATCATATTACGAATTTGTGTAGCAGAGTTAACTGCTTCGCCGCGGATCTTAAATGTGAATGTAGGAACTGTAACAATGTAAGAATGTTCACGTAATGGACGTGCATCTTTCATTCCTGTCCACTGTTGAACGTGTGCAGGGTCACCATCTTTTTTTAGTTTCTTACCTACAGCAGGAAAATCAAATCTTGCATCTTCTGCCATATCTTTCTCTGATACTGCATATACAACTACTGTTGTATCTGGATCAAATCTATCTGTTATCTCTGATGCTACATATGGGATACGTGTTTGTACGATTGCATTTGGGTCTACGCCTGCAAGCATCATCATCTTTTTCTTTTCGTTGAATTCAAAAGGCGACTTATGTGCATCTGTTTTTCCAGATGAAGCGATAAAGACTTGTGCACCTTTATACTTTTGCTTTAGATACTGAAATACTTTACCATGTCCTACGTGAAACGGGTGAAAACGTCCCGGATACACAACGACAAGATTTGTATTTTCATTCTCAAATAGATCAAATAGTCTCATTGTAGTTTAATTCCCATTAAAATTGCTTATGTGTATTTATCTTTTTAAACAGATAACAAAAAACCCAGCCGAAGCTGGGTTTATATTGTTGATATAATTGTTATATTACCAGAATTTCCACCAAGGCTTTTGTTGTTTATAATCATTCATTGCTTCAATTGCATCATTACAATGTTGTATCATTGCCCAACTTGATAACATTTCGTGTTTCTTTTTCTGTTCTAGAACTTCGTCTTTGCTCCAATAGAAGTTCTCTCCCATCGTATTTTGAAAGACAGCAACTAACTTGCGTCTTTTAACATCAATATATAGAAATTTCATAGTGCTTCTCCCAAACATCTACATATATTTATCTTATAATGGGGTCAATCGAGGAGTTGAACCTCGCCGCAGTGACGACATGACGCCTGTAATGTCGATTACTGTTAGCGAACCTGCATTGACATAGTTCTGAATGGCTTCTTGTATTATTCTACGTCTATTTCTGCAAACTCGCGCCATTCATATTCGGTAGCCTGCGTTTCTTCTTCCCAGAGTAAGGCTTTCACTTCACAATCAAAAACTTTTTCCACGTGCCGCGAAATTCCCATTCCACCGTCATAAGACACGTCATATCCAATGTAAACTTTCATCTGTGGTCCTTTTGTTTTACCTATATTATGATATTATATTGATTCAGAACAAATGTCAAGAACTTTTTTTACTTTTTTTAAATTATTGTCATAGTATAGGCAGGATAAAGTGGCTATACACCAAAGGAGAGCCGGTTAAGGTTGTCCTAAGTCCCTAATGCCCTTGGCAGCGATCAACCTGCCTCACAGTGTAAACATTCACCGTTACTGTTATACCCTAGCATTGCAAGAAGTGGCAGGGTAACAGTGGACTAGTTGTGGTGGAGGTTACTGTTAGCTAACCTCCATTGACTTATACGAAAACCATAGGTAAAGTAAACTTCCGCTTATATCATCACATGGATCATCGAAAAAAGTTTTCCACCATTGGTCTTCATCTATTTCTTCATCTTCCATGCAATCTACCTTTAAGTTAATAGAACTCATATTATACTATATTTATTTTATTTTGTCAATAGTATCGTTTGGTCTCGGTGGTAGGATTTGAACCTACGGTCTCCTGGTCCCAAACCAGGCGCTTTACCATACTAAGCTACACCGAGTAATTTTGGCAAAGGTGAGAAGAATCGAACTCCTACTTGCTGTTTTGGAGACAGCCGTGATACCATTTCACTACACCCTCATTTTTTAAAAACACACTAACTTCAATCCTCGGGATCTATGTTCTGCAAAACTTCCCATTGCAGTGGGACATAGTGTGTTTATAAAAAAAGCCCCTAATGAATTAACACTAGGGGCTTGCTTAAAATAACTTTTGTTAAAAAGTCACGTCAAAACATTCCCCAATCTCTTGGCGGCCATCCTAATATATATGATGTAGTATTTGACATGTGATTCTTTTCTCTTTGTTATACACTTAATATAGTACATGTTGTACCGAATGTCAAGTGCTTTCTTATAATTATTTATCTTTTATGGTACTCCCTAGGGGAATCGAACCCCTCTTTTCAGGTTGAAAACCTGACGTCCTAACCGATAGACGAAGGGAGCGTACTATAAAATAAAGTGGCTGGAACGATAGGACTCGAACCTATACTCTGCGCTACCAAAAAGCGATGCATTACCATTATGCTACGTTCCATTAGTAATAAGTGGCGCGGTTGACGGGACTCGAACCCGCGACCCTCGGCGTGACAGGCCGATACTCTAACCAACTGAGCTACAACCGCGTAGTTGTAATTTATTGTCACATGGTAGAGACAAGTGGACTCGAACCACCGACCTTTCGCTTATCAGGCGAATGCTCTAACCAACTGAGCTATGTCTCTGTAAGCTGGTGCGAGATAAGAGACTTGAACTCCTGACATCCTGCGTGTAAAGCAGGCGCTCTACCAACTGAGCTAATCTCGCAATCTTGGAGCGGGTGATCAGGATCGAACTGACGACATTTTCGTTGGCAACGAAATGCTCTACCACTGAGCTACACCCGCAAATCTCTCGGAGCACCTGCATTGTGCCCCTTCCCTACTATTACAATGATGCAGCATAACAGTAGGAGTATTTTGGTGTCAATTGAGGACTCGAACCTTACCACAGAATTGATATTTACGCCTGCTGAAATATCTGTTACTGTTAGCTAACCTGCATTGACATATATGGTGGAGGTTACCGGGATCGAACCGATGACCTATTGCTTGCAAAGCAATCGCTCTCCCAACTGAGCTAAACCCCCGAATGAGTGTCAGTTTAGACCCTACTGACAGGTCTCCTAGCTTTCTAACTACATACAAAGCCTGTAGCTTCACAACGTCTAGGACCTTGGCTATGTTAAACATTTGGTGCGCCTGGAGGGACTTGAACCCCCACGCCGTAAAGCACTAGAACCTAAATCTAGCGTGTCTACCAATTTCACCACAGGCGCATTATTAGGAAGACCCAGGTGTATACAGGTGACAAGACCAGTACAGTGACCTTGGGTCATAAGATGGTGCTCCCACACGGACTTGAACCGCGGACCTACTGATTACAAATCAGTTGCTCTACCAACTGAGCTATAGGAGCATTATTAACTTCTACTTTTATTTATCACTTTTGGTATAGTGATAATTTATTCTGGCGGAGAGGGTGGGATTTGAACCCACGGTGGACTATTCACCCACGCTGGTTTTCAAGACCAGTGCATTAAACCGCTCTGCCACCTCTCCGTAATAAATGGCTCCCTGTGCTGGGCTCGAACCAGCGACAAACTGATTAACAGTCAGTTGCTCTACCAACTGAGCTAACAGGGAACAAAAACTACTTTTCGCAATACCCCTAGTATCTTCAATCGTACCGCACAGCCTTATTGACATTGCTGCTCTAGCTTGATTGAAACTAGTATTGAACTTTCAGGTGATCCGCCCTCTGTTCGGATACTGAGAAAAGTAGTTTACTTTTGTCTATCATCGATTTGCATCTAAGACCGTATCTAAATTGTCAAATAGCGTTGCAGACTGACCGTTGATCTACACGGAGATATTTATCGCTCTCACCCGTTGCTTAACTTATATACTTAATATAGCGTATTAAGTGTAGTTTGTCAAGTCTTTTTATAAACTTTTTTGAAAATAATTTCACCGAGTAGTGAAGTGTATATTCCTCTTTGTCTATGTTCTTAGTATAGCAAACTCTGTTTGATTCGTCAAGAACTTTCTTTATTAACTTCTACTTTTATTTATGCAATTTTTTTAGACTTCGTTCCTAATAGACAATTCTGAGTAGATATGCAAAAAGTCCATTAGCTGTGCATATGTAGGTTTGCGCCACTTACGCATCTTATCCATTGTAGCACGAAGTTCAGCCGTTGATGTTGACGATACATGTTCCATTTTTAATTCTTTCCTCAATGATATGCGTTGGTGCTTTATCTAAAACAATGTCAGAATTTAACTCTGCACATCGTAATCTTAATTCTATAAAATGGTCACCGTCTTCTTCTATTAGAAGATAATATGGATGATACTTTGGGTCTCTATCAATGAACTGTTCAAGTCCATCAAGTATTGCTTTACTAAGGAATTGTTCCCTAGCATCGATAACATTAGTTGACATGTATTAGCCTTTTCTTGATTCTAGATACGAAATACGATTAGATATCCAGTCAATTACTACCTGTTCTTCATTAGAAGGTTTTTCAATACATCGCATTAGACTTAGCTCAAACAATAGGGTTCCAATAGAACACCATTCCATAGTGCTTAGTGGCTCAGATATTTTTTCTTTCACAGGCGCCATCGACTCATACCTTTCTTTGTTACTCACTATATGTTACTTATACAACAAGTGAATATTATTGTCAACTAGTTTTTGTTATTTTTAATAATTATTTTCCGCCTACGTTAAATTCTCTAATAAAACGATATGACTCTGGTATTTCAGATTTGCTTTTTGCATCTAATGTAGGACGTCCATCGACAACTGGTGGAGTATCTAATGTTCTACCCGCTTTTCCAGGTAGCTGTCGAGGTTCTTCATTTTCCTCTCGCTGACGTTGTTCATCTTTCATTGCTTCGACTCCTTGCTGTTGAAAGTCGTAGCTTTCTAGTTCGCCACCTCGAGTTTGCCCTTGTCCCTTTTCCAAATTTTGCCTTAGCATTTGTGGAATGCCTTTTTCTTGTTGTTCTTTAGCTTCTTCCAACGCTTCTTTATTTTCTTTTGAATTAACTACCATAATAGATTTTGGCTTTAACTCGCCAGGTACAACTAACCAAACAAATATAAAATCTCCCATTGGGTCGTCTAGATGTGTTATGTAAAATGAGTCAGGCTGTACTTCATCTAATACAGGATATCCTAATAGATTATCAACAGTAGAGTACGCAGTCCAACCACTAAAGATAGTTAGTGGTATAATTAAGAACATCAATAGAAAATTCTGATAATTTTTAATAGCCACCCATAGTACTACGATTGAAAGAAATACAATACTTAGTAATATAGGCAGTAAGTCAAAGTTATATGCTGGTATGTAATCCATCTATTCGCCGGCTCCGTTTCTGTTCATAACAATATTATTTTTGTCTTCATCAAGTGCAATAAGTTTTCCATCTGCGTCTATCTCAAAATTAAATAGTGGGAATACTTGTCCTTTAGCATCATATTGGCGTACTGTTGTATATACTTCACCGTAAGGATTAATCTTAACTAACGTAGCAATGATAGTTCCCGGTGTAGTATCTCTTTCACCTCTTTTCCTGCCATCTGGTAAAGTATATAATTTTATTTTTCTACTATAGATATGCGCCGCAACTTGATATCTACCAGGCACAATACCACGCATTGTAATAACTTCACGATTGATTGGGATAGTAACTACAGTGCCGTCTGGTTTGCGCCATTTATCGTTGGACATACCAAGGTCATCTTTTTCTAAGTTGAGTAGTCCGCCAGTCTTATTTGTAAACGATACTGTTACACCTTGTGGATCTCTGACCCATAAGTCAACATCATCATTTGCAGTTTCATCCCACTCAATAATAATCAAATATTCAGCTTTTTTTGGTGCGTCTTCTTTTTTAGTTGGTGGATTAATTAGTAGAAATGCTACGATGAATAGGAACACAAAGCCGACAAGAAGATTGAATAACAAGTCATTTAGACCGGTAGTACTCTTAAATCTATCATTGTTACGCTTAGTCATTCTCCGCTCCAGACTCTAGATTAACAAGTTGAATCTTTAGAGCCTGACTAAGGATTAGCCCTACTAGTGTTGTATATAGTGCTGTACTCATACCAAGAGCCATTGAACTTAATGCTTCTTTTAATGTTTCTGGATTAGCTGTATCGATAGAACCAAAGCTATCACCCAACATTAAGATAAAACCAGCGACGGTACCAATCATACCAAGTGATAATAGCATTTCACTTGCAAACCAAGATACATTTGTTCCGGTTTTATAGTCTCTGCCGATACGTTGATTGTTAGTTAGCATACCAACGTATAGTGATGCCACAATATATATTGCGATAATAACGAAACTTAATCTTGTTGCATCTTTATTATATAGTTCATTGAAAAAACCAAAGTAGTAACTAACTGTTGCTACTAAGATTGTTAGGCAGAAGAATAACCACCATCTTAGGAATATCATTGTGTGTCTCCGAATATTTAGCCACTTTCGACTAATTTTGTTACAATATTTATTGCATCGTCAATTGTATTTATCGTTTCAGCATCTATATCATCAATTGATATGGTATAATATTCTTCAATATCAAACATAATTTCTACGGTATCTATGCTGTCTGCACCAAGATCCTTTTTTAAACTCATATCGTTATCAAGATCAGAAATATTTGTTTTAGTTCGTCTTGCAACGATTTCATAAATTTTTTCTTTAATTGTCATTTCGTTTCCTTAATTTAAACTGAAAAGCTAGATCCGCAACCGCATGTTGTGCTTGCACTTGGATTGTCAATAACGAATCTGTCACCATGTATACTAGATACAAAATCTACAGTTGCACTATCTAGATACATAATGCTCATACTGTCAACTACTAATTTAACATCGTTGGTTTCGTATATAGTATCGTCATCTGCTATATCAGCTTCGAAGCCGAATCCATAACTAAACCCATGGCACCCACCACCTTCAACAAATACTCGCAATGAGGTATCTGGTGATTCATCTTGTTCTACGATAATTTCTTTAACACGTTCAGCCGCCGCTTCTGTAAATATCATACTGAAAAACTTTCTCCACAGCCACACTTTGCTTTCTCATTAGGATTATTAACGATTTCAAAGTGTGAGTTAAAACCTTCTGTTATGTAATCTAACGTTGCACCTTTAAGTGCATGTAGATATTGATGTTCGATAATAATATCAAAGCCATCAAATTTAGATGCAAAATCTGTAGTAGGATTAAAACCATCAGCAATCACAACTTCATACATTAGTCCTGTACAGCCTGCGGTCTTCATTGAGATTTTAATTGATTTTGCGTTGTTATCTGCTAGCCATTTAATGATACGTTTTTCAGCGTCATTTGTCAAATACAACATGTTTGATTCCTAGTTCTAGTTCATGTTTCTTTAATTTTGTTTTATCATGTATTGCTGAGATTTCATAGAACCGGTTCAATAGCCCAGATGCCATATTAAAGTTATGGGTTTCATCAATACAATACTGAATTTGTTCTTTGATGAATGAAGTCTGTTCTTTTAGTTCTAGAATGAAATTCAGAATGTCGTCAACTGTATTGGATGCATCGTACTGCGCATTCAAGTTATTTATAAACAAAAAATCTTCTGCGGATGCGCCATCTCTCACATCATTTTCTACACCATTTAGTTCTAAAATATATTTAGCACGACTGATTGGATCAGCAAGTGTTTCAAATGCACGATGTGCAAATGCTACCTTATCTTTACTTAAAAACTTGTTATCTTGTTTGAGTAGGGTTACAATTTTTTTATAATGCGTAGTAAGACTTCGCACACTAATATCTTGCTTTTCTTCGATCCCAAAGAACTTGAAATAGTTCTTTTCTTCTAGATTATATACTCTTTTTGTTCCGGACATTTGTTTACCTATATATATCAGTATTAATAATACATTATACTGCTGTTAGAGTCAAGAGAAAACTACATATTTTTTAGTTTTTCTGACAATTCGTGATACGGTCTTAGTCTTGGGTCCGTCTTGCTTGATTCATTAAATTCTAGACCATATCTCCAACCTTCAGAAACACGCTCTGAAAGCCATCTATTATGTTTCATAGCAGTTATATCTGCTTCTATCTCACCTTCTGGTAAGTCATATTTTTCACTAGTGGTGATTTCCATTGTATAGTCATCTTCAGTCCACTCGTTGATTAATGAAAGAATAACTTCTGCTTCTGCTTCTGTTACTGCGCGGTTCATTCTAAAGTCATACAAGTTCTTATTATTAAATGTATGATAGATAACCGCAGTACCTTCTTCAGATGCCTCAAAGATGTTGGCGATTGTTTTCTCAAGTACAGTAATGATACCTTTGATATCGTGTGTACTCAATTCTTCATCTAGACCAACACGCAAGTGATATTTGAAGTTATTCTTTTTCATTTTTATCTGCCTTCTTCTTCGTAGTATCTTTCTTCCGCTCTTTCTGCTGAAGAAACTGCACTGCGCTCTCTTGCAGTGTCACGTGAATCTACTGATTTGATAGTAGTGTTTCCGCTTCTGACTTCAACACTTTCAAACTTAGTTGAACTTGAATTAACGTAAAGACCAAACCATGCGGCACCTGAACCAACTAATACAGATACAAGACCCGCTTGCTGTGTGTTAGGATCTGGCAATGCCATAAACCACTGTACTACATCATATAACAAATAGATGTACATTGAAATAAATGCACGTGGGAATAGTCTCCATCTGCTAAAATATTCTGGTGCATTCCACCATAAACCATTCTTATTCATAACATGTCTCCTCTCTCACTCTCTTATTGTATTTATCATTTAAGTTCGTAGTTATGTTATAAGGTGCAAAAAAGCCCACCTATTTGCGTAGAATAGTGGGCTTAATCTCATTAAATTTTGCAGTGAATATTAGATTGAACCCCAATCTTCTGGCGAGAATACGATCCAACCTGTCCCATCATACCCTTCGAATTTCTTTGTAGTTGTGTTAAACCACATCATTCCTTCTACTGGAGTAGATGGTCTTTGTGCCGCTGTCCCTTTTGGAAGAGTAATTGAATCAGTAGCAGTTAAATTGCCAGTAACATCACCAGTAACATCGCCTTCTAAGTCTGCATGAACAATAGGACCTGGTGTTGCATTGTCTTCGATAATAAGTGTAGAACCAGTTCTGTCATAAACTGCACCATTCCAATTACCTATTGTTTGAGTGCCTGTAAAGTCTACACTACCGCCAGTAAATGTAGCAATGCCACTAATATTAGTAGTGCCTGCATTTAATGTTGTGGTGTTCGCTGAATCAACTGTTAAGGCAGAATCTAAATTACCAGTTCCGCTTTCTAAAATTTTATTTGCACCAGTTGGGTTGTAAACATCACCATATACATCACCTGCTAGTCCGCCAGTAAATGTAGTAGTTGCGCTTGATACATCAACAATAATGTTTCCATTATCATCAACTACATCACCACGATATGTTGCTTGTGTGTTTGCATCTCCTGGATTTAGAACAATTGATGCTGTGTCTGTTTCATCTGCTAGATTGTAACCAACTTTAGTAGCGTAACTACTATCGTTATCTGTGTAACTAATAACACCTGTTGTACTATCATATGACAGGCTCCCGCCACTTACTGAAATTGCCGCTCTAGCTCTAGCTTCTGTATGATATAGATTTGTTTGTTCTGTAATATCATCAGTTTTTAGATTTGAAATTTGTGTATTAATATTATTAATGGTCGGAGATACAATTGCAGTTGTTGTTAATATACCATTGATATCAACTGGGCCAGTATGAATAAGATTATTAGTATGTGCATCATACTGCCAAATATCACCTGTATAACCGTCTACTGTAATAGTCTCTTCTACGATTGAACCCCAATCATTAGCAAGTCCGCCAGCAACCGCGTGTGTAGTCCATGAATTACTTATACCGTCATATCGTAGGAAGTGTCCATCTGCTAACCCGTCAAGATTAACATCTGTCATTTCTGAGATTTTATCTGCTTCTGCTAGTGCTTGCCAGGTCTGACTTGAAGTTCTAAATTTTAGTGTTTTTCCTGCGGTATCAAACCAAATATCATTAGTTTGTACATTATATCCATCGTTTACATGTGGGTCTTCATCACCTTGAAAGAGTGTGGTACCACTCTTTCCGATTTTGAAATATGGTACACTTGTACCCTTTGCGTTTAACGTAATCGCCATTTTTGTTCCTCAACGTTCTGTGTATGTTATAAAGTCAGAGAATTAACTCTGTCGTTAAGTTTGTTATCTTAATCTATTTATCATATAACGTAATTATATCATAAGTTTATGATTCTTGCAACCACAAAAAAGAGGGGACCCTTTCGAGCCCCCTCCCATTTTAGTAAAACTAAAATACTTACTTAGTAATCAAAGATTACATTTGCTTGTATTCTGCTGTTACAATTACGTTACCAACTGTTGGTGAAGCTGCTGAACCACCGTTACCGATAGATGCTGTTAGCGAAGCGCCACCTGCTGTTGCGTTTTCATAACCTAGATCAATCATGAAGATACCACCTTCTGATAGGTCAACGTCATTCGTGCCTACTAGAGTGTTTGTACCGTCTGTGATTGTTAGCTCATCTGCGCCTACGAATGCAGTTGTAACTTTAACAGTTACTTTTGATACGTAGTAAGTTTTGCCGCCAACGTTCTGTACTGTACCTACAGTGAATGATGAACCACCATTTGCTGCGAATGCTGTACGTAGAACACGGTCGTCTGAACCAGCTGTTGTACCTTCAACAAAGTCTTTCGTAACGAAAGCTGTACCAGCGCCTGCTGACATGTCGTAACCTGCTGGTGCTACTACCAGACCATCACCTTTTGGTGCTAGTACGATGTTAACATCTGCTGATGAACCTGCTGCTGATAGCTCTACGCCACCTGTGCCGTTCGTCATTACGAAGTTGTCTGCTGCTGATGCAGTTTCTACGAAAGTTGCAATTGCTGTGTCATCTGCGCCAAGTACTTGTACGTTGCCGTCAGTTGAACCGCCGTTACCACCTTTGATGATTACTGCACCTGAGTCACCATTTGCTGAGCCGTTACCACCCTTAAGGATAAGATCGCCTGCTTCGCCTGTTGATGAATCACCACCTGCTACTGTTAGGTCTGTATCTGCTTCACCCTGAATTAGAGCTTCACCTGATTGACCTACGATGAATACGTCACCACCATTTTGACCTTGTAGATACATATCTACAGCGCCTGTGCCTGATGCATTCTTCGATGTTAGCGTTAGTTTGCCTGCTGCATTTGTGATGTCTAGGTATTCTGCTGTACCTGATGCTGCATTTGATGCATCAATTACTGCTACGCCTGAACCATTACGTACATGTGATACATATTCGTAACCTGCTGCTGAACCGTCTGACATTAGTACTGTGTTATCAGCACCTACTGTTGATAGACCTGTACCACCGTTTACGATGTCTAGTACACCATTAACATCTTCTGATGCCGCTAGTTCTACTTTACCGTAACCTAGTGAACCTGATGCATTCACTTTTAGTACTGTTGAGTTAGCACCTTTTGCTAGTTCTGCTACACCTGCACCTGACATTAGAGCAATTGAGTCATCTGCGTATGCAGATGTATCTGTTGCTGTACCGCCATTTGAACGTGATAGTTCAGTTGTTAGCTCTAGTGATGCCGCTGTTACGTCACCAACTGTTAGTGCTTCTGAACCTAGTGTCCATGTGTCGTTTGTTTCATCCCATAGGAATGATACGTTTGTTGATGTACCACGTACTACTTCAAAACCTGCATCTAGCGTTGGAGCTGCTGCTTCGTTTGAGTTTAGAGAGATGATGTTATCTTCGATAGCAACTGTTTCTGATAGTGTAGTTGTTACTGCACCTGAAACTGTTAGGTTACCGTTGATTACTGCGTCACCTGAAACGTCTAGTGAAGCGAATGATGCTGCACCTGCTGCAAGTGTGTTTGCACCAAAATCACCAGCTACTGCGAATGTTGCCGCTGTATCTGTTAGTGTCATTTTTGTTGCTGTTGCGTTATCATCGATACCAGTTGATGCGAAGTTCGAGATTGAACCGCCGTCAACTTTATCACCAGAAATCTGGTCATCTGCAAGTGTTAGTGTACCTGATGCAACATCTAGTGAGCGACCTGCGCCTACTGTGATATCATAACCAGTCATTGCATTAGCTGAACCTGTTAGGTCTGCTGATGAAATTACACCGCCGTGTACTTTGTTACCGTTGATTTGGTCATCGTCTAATGCTAGAGTTTGGCCTGTTACATCGATATCCATACCTGCTGTTGTACCACCAGTTAGTGTCGCATTACCTGAGTTCAATGCTGTTGCTGTTACTGTTGCAAGTGATGCTGTACCACCTGTTAGAGTTACATTGTTTGAACCTAGTGTTGAGAACGTACCTGCTGCTGAAACTGCACCACCAATTACAACACCATCAATCGCACCACCGTTAAAGTCAACAACATCTGATGTTAGGTTTGCACCTGTGATGTCGCCGCCTGTGATTTGTGCGTTTACTGTGTTCATTGTTGAGAATGTACCAACTGCTGCTACTGTACCACCGATGATTGTGCCGTCGATTGCACCACCATTGATATCAGCACCTGCTGTTGTCATAGTTGAGAATGTTGCCGCTGCTGATGCTGTTGCACCAATTACAACTGCGTCCATTGCACCACCATTTAGATCAACTGAGTCTGAAGCTAGTGTTGAGAAAGTACCAGCCGCTGATGCTGATGCACCAATTACTGTACCGTCGATTGTACCACCATCAACATCTGCTGATGTTGCTGACAGTGCTGAGATTGTGATTGCAGCAATTGTACCGCCTTCAACTTTATCACCTGAGATTTGGTCATCTGCAAGTACTAGAGATGCTGCTGATACGTCTACTGTATCACCTGCTTCTGAAGTTAGACCTGCTGTTACAACGCCGTCTTTCATGATAACACCATCTGCTGTTACGCCTGCGCCCACTGTGTGTTCTGCAATTGTATCTGCTGATACTGTACCTGAGAAGTCTGCATCTGAACCTGAGATAGCATCTGCGAATGAGATACCAGCACCTGATAGATCGTTGATTGTATCAACTGAGATTGCGTCCATTGCTTGTGAACCAATTTTTAGGTCTGCTAGTGCTGAACCTACTTTGAATTCCCAAACGTCATCAGTCTCATTCCACTGTAGTGTTGCTGAGTCTGCTGTACCACGGTCGATTTCGATACCTGCTGTGCCTGCTGTTACGCCTGCCGCTGTTTCGCCTTTGTTAAGAACGATTGAGTTATCTGCAATCTCTGTGTTTGTTGTGTTTACTGATGTTAGTGAACCTGATACTGTTAGGTTACCAGCAATCGCAACGTCTGCGCCGAATGATACTTCTGCGTCTGCAACAGTAATTTGTGTTGAAGTTGCATTGTCATCGATACCTGTTGATGCGAAGTCTGAAATTGAACCACCATCGATTTTGTCACCTGAAATAGAGTCATTATCGAATGTTAGTGTTTTACCAGTCATATCAATATCTGTACCAGAAATTGTACCACCTGAGATAGCTGCACCTGAAGTTGTCATTGTTGAGAACGTACCAGCTGCTGATGTAGTTGCACCGATTACTGTTGCGTCTACTGTACCACCATTGATGTCTGCTGTTGTTGCAGTTAGGTCAGCGAATGTTGAAACACCCGTTGCCGCTACACCAGCGTCTTTTAGAACTACACCATCAACTTCAACACCAGTGTCTGCTGTTTTTTCGATGATTGTGTCTACTGACATTGTACCTGCATTAATTGTACCTGCATTTGAAATACCAGCGTTTGCAACGTTAATACCTTGTGTAGTTACGATTAGTGAGTTAAATGTGATGTCGCCATCTGTTGTAAATGCTTCAATTGTATCTACTTTCAGTGTACCTGAGATATCTGTATCTACAAATTTTGCATTCGCTGCTGTAGTTGCACCGATTACTGTACCGTCGATGTTACCACCGTTTAGGTCAACTGAATCTGATGCTAGTGTTGAGAACGTACCAGCCGCTGAAGTTGTCGCACCGATAACTACGTTATCAATTGCTGAACCTGCTGCACCGTCTACGTCTAGAACGCCGTCTACGTCAAGTGTTTTACCAGCACCTAGAGTGATGTCAAACTGTGAGATAGTTTTGCCTGTGCCACCTTGAAGGTTAGCTGAGTCAATTGTACCACCTGAGATTTTGTCACCTGAGATTTGGTCGTTTGCTAGTGTTAGCGTACCACCTGATAGGTCTACTGTCCCACCTGTGATTGCTACTGCATCTGCGTCTTGTGTTGCGATTGAACCTAGACCTAGGTTATCACGTGCAGTTGCTTTACCTGCTGTTTGTGATGCATCTACACCTAAACCACCACGTGTTAGTGGTAGAGCGCCTGAAGTTGCGTTCAGGTTTGTTAGGTCTAGTGCGCCGTATGCTACGCCGCCAGCACCGTCTGATTTTAGTACTTCACCAGTTGTTGATGTACCTTTAATCGTTAGGTTGTCTGAACCGTCTACCATTACATATGTATTGTCAACGTTTACGTTCAGTGTGTTACCGTTCTTTGAAAGAGCGTCACCTGCTGTGATTTGGCCTGTACCTGTGAATTTTGTGAATTCGATGTCTGTAGTACCTACTTCAATAGTACCGTTTGCAGACATAACGTAACCTTGGTCAGAGTTCACTGTACCTTCTTCAACAAAGAAGAATGCACCAACGAATTCGCCAGCTGCGTCCATATCGATTGCACGTGTTAGACCAGTTGATGCATAAACGTAAATACCGTTTTGTGATGCAGTTGTTTGGTCTTTTAGTAGTACACGGTCGCCGTCTACTAGATTTACACCATCCATTGTTGATGCCGGTGTACCTACATTAACGTCACCTGTTGATGCCGCACGTACTGAGTCTTTTACGTCAAGACCTTGTGCAACTGAATCAACGTATGCTTTGTTAGCAGCGTGATCGTCTAGTGTCGGTGTTGCAACATTCATGTTGCCTAGTGTTGAACCATCAGTTGTCACTTTAAATAGTGAGTTACCTGAATCATATACAACACGTCCGCCTGCTTTGCCGAACTGTACGTCCGAGCCAATGCCGCGAATACCGAAGTTTTTAATATCAGCCATTTATTTCTCCTTAAAATAGCTTGTTAAAACCGCTATCTCACGAATTGAGATAGAGGTAATACGACAACTCCTGAGAAATCAGATTTCAAAAGAATTTCCGTAGTTATAGATAAACATATATTATGCTTTTCCTTTAGTTTTTCATGAAAATCGTCTGGAAGAGAACATCAGACAATGAAAGTGTAAAGAGTTTAAGCTCCCTACATAGTTATTTATCACTGGGATAAATTTCGTTATATACATACATATATTAGATGTATGATACTGTTACTTTAATCTCACCTGCTGTTGCATCGTAATGCTCAAGGTTTGCTTTAATTTCTAACTCTGTTTCTCCGCTATAATGGAAGTCTGGAGTTGTTGTGTATGAGCCTGTAGATTCTAAATCATTTTCATAGTCACTCATAAATCTATCTGGATCTGTTGCTGTTCCAACTTCAAGTGATGGGACACCACCTGAGTATCCTTGCATCGATCCTAGCACTTCTACTAGAACACTAACAATTCTTGAATTATCAGATATTCTTCCTAGTATTATCGTCTGTGCAGTTCCGAAACCTTCAATTGGACATGTGAATGTGTATGACAATGAGTTTGCATCTGTCGCCGCACTATCTTGTGTTGCAATCAAAGTCCAATCTGTTTCGTCCCAAAGATATAGACCCCACTCGCCTTCGCCAGTGTCTAGTACATATGCTTGGTCACCAATCATTACATTGGGTAAGGCAGCACGTTCTGCAAGATTGCGAACAACATATGTCCCTGCCTTACGTATACCTTGTTCAATGTTTAGACCTAGAGCATAAGAACCATTGTGGCCTGATGTTAAGCCAAAATCAAATGTTGGCGAACCAGTCTTATCTTTGATGATGATTTCGCCGCCGTCTTGACGATAAAGCTGTAGTACATATGAACCTGTTTGTCCAACATTTGTTGTGTTGATACTTGAGATAGAATTCATACCAGCAAACGGGTTACCACTTGGATCGTTCTGTGTGTTAGCAATTGTAATATCTTGTCCAAGACCATGAATGATTGTAAGAATTCCATTTAATGCTCTTGCCGTAATGTTAGGGATGTTTGCCGCATTAATGTCAACTGCCATATCGTCTGCAATCGCAACATTTTGATTGTATGCCGCTTGTCCTGCAATTGTAGTTGAGAAGGTAACGACTGATCCGTTGAAACTTGCCGCAAACGGAGGGAATCCACCAACTAGACCATACGATGAACCGAATGTTCCCATATCAGAACTAACTTCATTTGGAGCAGGGCTTGCTTCTGCACTAACTTTGTGCTGAGATGTAGATTGATTGATATCTGTTACCGCATTGGGAACTGTTACATCGCCCAATGTACTAGTTGTAAACATAACGTCTACATTATTAATTTCAATTACATCGCCGGCAGTGGCATTACCATCAGTTACATTGCCACGAATGATACTTGGAACTGCATTAGTCAACTGCATAAAGATTGGAACGCCAGTATTTTCTGTAGTTAAATCGCCTGTTGAGTCGATAGATGGATAGATAAAGTCGCCTATAGAACCTGGAAGACCCGGCACAAAATCAATAATGCCGTTAGCAGGACGTATCATAAACTGATGCGGTCCCGGACCAGGGTGTACGACTGTGCCTACCAATCTGTCAATGTTCTCTGGTGATGATAGTTCGAATAGTTCAGTATCTGGATTTAAACAGATAACATCGCCCTCTTCAAACCCATTACTGTCTTGTTTCATAAGAACGTTTAGCTGTGGATTAAGATACTGAAAGCGAGAGTTTACGTTAGCATAGAAGTCACTTGATACGATACCTGTTGGCAGTGGATCAAGCATTGGGTGACCGTTTTCATTAATCTGAAAGATAACACCCTGGCCTGGAACTGCAAAAATACCTGAACCTGATGCACTTCTGAATGTGTTGTAACGTAGAATATCTTCCACTGTACACACAACAGTGAATGCTGTTTTCGATTCAATACTTGTAATTTGTAGAGCTTTACCGTCTGCCGCGCCACCGATAAAGTCCCCAACAACTACATCGTAGCCATTGAACATCTTATCTGTTCTTGTCAAATGAGAACCGTGTGCTGTCGCTGTCACTGTCATTTCAAGTTGCCATCGATATGCTTTTGGATTACTTGCGCCCCTCCACCACGGGTCACCCTTGCCATCATCATGTGCCCAACTGTCTAAAGCAGTAGCACTAGTAATTGTACAAGGAAGAACTTTTGCTGGGACATTTAAATCGATTGCACTAGTCTTGAAAGCCATTTGTCGTTATTCCTATTAGATCATTGTGAACATAACCCACGCATGGGTTGGTGTACCGAAAGAGCGTGATGCGCCTGATTCTGCTTCACGTAGTTTTAATGTAAGTGTCAGAGAACCCATAGCACCGAATGCTGTTGGAGAACCTGCTGAACCACCTCCCGCGATTTTACGTGTTGTAATATCTTTGTTTAGTGGAGTCATGTTATATTCGTTAGTAGCTCTTGAGTAACCATAGATTAGAACACCTGCTGGAGGGAATGTATAACCACTGAATGTCACTTCAACGTCTCCACCTGTTGTTGAAACAATAGTTGCTGAAACGCCACTTGTTGTATTGGTGATGCTTTCAAGCGCACCCGATGTTGAATAGTTCAACTTGAAGTATTCTGCTGTTGTACCACTACCACCTGAACCAGATGATACTGCTTGCGGAGCCCATGATGCCCCATTCCACACAAGAGCATCGCCTGAGTTTGGCGTGTCTGTTGCAACATCACCTAACTCTGATAGAGTTTCTAGTGATAAGTCTGCACCACTTTGTGCTGTTGCTACGAAACGTGTTCCATCCCATGATAAGAACTGACCGGTTTGAATACCTGCTGTGTTTACATCGTTCAATTCGTTAATTGAAGTGATTGATGAGCCACCGCCACCTAATAGACCGTCTGCATCTGTTAAGTCATTAACATCTGAAGGGATTGTTGGCTTGTTAGTTAGTGCGTTGTAATCTGTTGTTCCACTTGCACCATCTTGTCCCGCTGGACCTTGAGGACCAGTATCACCAGTATCTCCTTTAAGCCCTTGTGGACCCTGCGCCCCATCAGCACCAGCTGGACCTTGAGGGCCTGCAACTGTGCTATCTGCACCAGCTGGGCCCGCAGGACCTTGATCGCCAGTGTCGCCTTTAAGTCCTTGCAAGCCTTGTGGGCCTTGCGGACCTGGGACTGTACTATCTGCTCCCGCATCACCAGTATCACCTTTAAGCCCTTGTGGGCCTTGAGTACCAGTTGCGCCAATCGGGCCTGCTGAACCAGTATCACCAGTATCTCCTTTAGGGCCTACCGGTCCTTGAATACCTTGTGCACCTGCTGGGCCACTTGGGCCAGTATCACCTGTTTCACCCTGCGGTCCCTGAACATTATCTGTAATGCCGTAACCTGCTAGAGTTGTCGGCGTATTTGTAATATTACTAAAGTCTAAACTTGAAACTGTAGCTGAGATTGTTTTAACATTGTCATTTCCAGTAACAATATTGATACCTGTTCCTGCAATGATATTAGAATCTAGTATATCATTAACTCTGCCAGAAGTAAAGTAAAGATTTACACCTTCTGCTATATCTGTCGTAGTTTTTTGATTGATGACATTATCGACTCTTGCATCTGAATACCACAGATTAGTTGAACCTTCAGCTAATTGGTCAGTAGATATTAATACTGTATCATCGCCTGGGACGAACTGTGTGCCATTCCATTTAATAACTTGACCGTTTGTAATACCAGTTGTATCAACATCTAGTAAATTAGATAGTGATGCATTAAGGGCCATTGTACCAGTTGATGAATTATATGCTAAACCTAAACCACTTGTTATTGCGTTACGTGCGTCTGCATCACCATAACCATTGTCGCTACCTTCTGAAGCTGCACTTGGCTTCCACTGATTAGTCGCACCGTCAAATACTAAGTGCTGACCGTCTGCTGGAGTGTTGCTTGATACGTTAGTTAAGTCACTTAGATTTACTGGTACCGTAGGAGTGTCAGTTAGATCATTATAAGATCCCGAGAATACTGCGGCTGATGTAATATAGCCTGCATCGTTTGTAAAGTCAGAAATATTTGTAGGGATTGTAGGGATTGTTGGCTGGTCTGTTAAGTCATCATATGAACCAGAGAACGGTGCCGGAATAATTGTTGACAGGTCAATACTTGTAGTACTACCTGTAATTGTTAGCGTTGAACCTGTTAAAACAAGACCTTGATTGTCATTATCTGTTGTCAAGAAGCCTTGATCGATAACCCATGTCTGTGTTGCTAGACCATCAAGTGATGGAATTGTTGGCTTGTTAGTAAGTTCGTTATAATCTGTTGTTCCGGCAGGTCCAACTGGACCTATTGGACCAGTATCACCTGTAAGTCCTTGTGGTCCTTGTGGTCCTTGCGCGCCTTGCGCTCCATCTGCACCTGCTGGGCCTGCTGGGCCTGTTGCTCCATCTGCACCTGCTGGGCCTACTTCACCTTGAATACCTTGAGCGCCATCAGCGCCATCTTGTCCCGCAACGCCTGGAGCACCGTCCTGTCCTGCTGGACCTTGAGCGCCATCAGCGCCATCTTGTCCTGCTGGACCTTGAGCGCCACCTGTAACTAAACTTGATAAGTCTACAGAATTACCGCCAGATATTGCAATTGTAGTGCCATTTAATTCTAATGTTTGTGGGACTCCATTATTGTCTCCACCGCCTGCACCTGTTGGATCAGCTGCAACCCATGCACTTCCATTATATGTTAGAACTTGTCCTGCTGTGCCTGCTACTGTTAGGTTATCTGCTAGAACTGCTGTACCTTGGAATGTTTCACCATATACATCATTAAAGCGGAACTCTGCGGAACCAATATCAAACACATTGTTTTGAGTTGGTAATGAGTCGCCATCTAGTCTTACAAAGTTATCAGTATCCTGATAAACGGGAAGAGTGATTGTGTTGCCACCAGCGATAGTAAGTTGATTTCCATTTAATGAGAGATTTGGAGTAGCCGTAGTACCTTCTGATGTTACTTGACCTGCTACCCAACGCCCGCCGCTGTATGTTAGAACGTCACCGTCATTACCTGTGATTGTAAGATTTTCTGCTAGTACCGCTGTACCTTGTAGTGTTTCTGCATAGATATCATTAAAACGTTTGCCTGCTGAACCAATGTCCCACATGTTGTCTTGAGTCGGTAGAGAATGCGCATCTAGTCTCAAGTATTTTGCATTTGTTTCTTCTTCTGATAATGTCTCTGCTTTTGTGTAATAGTTTGATAAATCTATATCACCATTGCCGCCTGAACCTACATAAGTGATAGTGATTGTTTGACCATCATCTGCAAGTTGCAAGTCACCCATTACTCTGATGGATTTAAACTGTAATTGATTTGTTGCACCGTCTACATTAGCGTAGATGCCATTGCCTACACCTAAGTTAGTACCACTCTGAATACTTTCTTCGAAACTTGCGCTAAAAACAAGCGCCGCTCCGTTATCAGTGATTGTAACATTGTCACCAGCAATGATAGATTTCATTTCTATCGCTGATCCTGTAATTTCTGCTAATTGTAATCCAGTACCTGTGTTTAACACATTGTCTAGTATGTTAGATGCTCCGCCAGATCCATTACCAGCTGCATTTACAAAAGCATTTTCGCTAACGTCATAAACTAGAACCTGGTCTTCTTGCAGGTTGCCAATTAGTTTAAACGTAGGGTTAAATGGTTGCGCATTAATACTCATTCTCTTGTCCCTTTAGTAATTCAAATATATTTTTTCTACCCAGCCGGCAGTCGATACGTCTGTAATTCCTAGCGCATCTCTATCAAGAATTGCACGTAGAAATACTAGATTTGCTGTAAACGTAAAACCTTCAACACCAGTATAGTTTGAATAATCTTTGTAAGGAAGACCAGCTAACAGAATATCGAACCAATCATCATCTGTTGGTTGAGTTGCCAGTGTTCCTTGAATTTTAATTCTTCCAGTAAGGTTTTGGCCGTATACTGCAACAGTATGAATACCATCTGTGTAGCCATAATAACTATCACCCGGTACTGCATCGCCAGTCACATTCAAGTTCGTGCCACTGTTTGGCATAAGCGTTGTTGTTTTACGAGCCATTCTAAATTCCTTATTCTGTTGCTGCTTCGACTTCTACTACCGCGGCATCACCAATCAATTCTGCTACAACCTGTTCGATTGTTGCAGAGATTTCGCCGTTAAGAAGATTCTCTTTGTCTTCGCCATTTTTTGTGATTGTTGAAACTCTGATGATTAGAATTTCTTCTTTGATTTTCGCCATTTTACTAGTCCTCATTAACTTGTAGTTTAATAGTATAACTTCATACTTATTTATCTAATTCGTCAATGAGTACTGCCTTAGTGATTTTAGAGATATTCTCTCCTGCGACAAAGGTTAACATCTCCATGTCAATCTTTTCTCTGCAATAAATTGCATAGGTATTATATATAGAATGTCTAAATGTGTAGGTATAACCAGAAAAAGATGTTCTTGTACCATCATGGGTAGGATCAAATCGTTTCATATTAGGATTAAGACGATAGTTAGAATTATCAGCGTACATGTCGTATAATGAAGGACCTAGCTTTTCTTCTAAATGTTTATTGAAACGTATATTAACTTTGTATCGATAATTTTTATGATATAAATTCTTTTTTAAATCAATATTAGCTTCGAAGCCATTGATAACTTCTACAAGATTGTCAATAACTGGAACATGATGTTCTAGTTGAAGTTCAGTATATCGTTTAGTTGCTTTATCAAAGTCTTTTTCTGATTTGAAATATACATGGGTACAATTGCTATTCATAAACTTTACATTGCCGACGCCTTTAAGAAATTGTACACAATTTGTTCTGCGTTGCTTTTCTTCATCGTCTTCTGGTAGGTCTCCCCACCAACCATAACTGTCACTACTTATTACTAGATTAAAGTTGTAACTTTTTAGAACAGATTGATTTGGAAACCCATATAATCTCTTGTATGAGATTTTATGCGAATACTCTCCGTAATACAGTTTTGATGACTTGATTAGCGGAATATTAGACATATGAGAAAGTCACGGCATCGTCAACTATTTCAACACGTGCGATTCCACCATCAATCAATGCACCAAACAAAATCTCTTTTGATAGTGGCTTCTTGATATTATCATTGATAACACGTTGTAGAGGTCGCGCACCCATATCTGGGATGTAACCCTTTTCACGCATCCAAACTTTTGCTTCTGGAGATAACTCAATGCGTACATTCTTATCTGCCAGCATTTCGTTAAGTTCGTTGATAGATTTGTCAACAATCATATCGATATGTTCACGCTGTAGTGCAACAAATTCTACCATTGCATCAAGTCTATTTCTAAACTCAGGAGAGAAGAACTTATTAACTGCCTGCATTGACGCATCATCGTGGTCATTACTGAACCCGATAGCACGTTTTGATTTTTGAGCGGCACCCAAGTTAGATGTCATTACAAGAATTACATTACTAAAGTCTGCTGTTTTACCAGTTGAACTAGTCAATCGACCATCGTCCATAACTTGAAGTAAGAGGTTCATTACGCTTGGGTGAGCCTTTTCGACTTCATCAAGTAGAACAATACAATTAGGTGTTTCTTCTACATCATTGATTAACTTGCCTGCGCCCGCGCCGCCTTCTGCATGTCCTACATAACCTGGAGGGGCACCAATCAGTTTCGATACTGAGTGAGATTCCATGTATTCGGACATATCATATTTTCTTAGTGTTACGTCTAAGTTTGCCGCAAGCTGGCGACATAGTTCTGTCTTACCAGTACCAGTTGGTCCTACGAACAAGAATGAACCGATTGGTTTGTTAGTCGGTCGCATACCTGACTTTGCTACTAGAATAGATTCTACTAGTGCGCCAACTGCTTTGTCTTGTCCAAACAACTTAGACTTAATATTTGTTTCTAGACTTGAGAAATTAGCATTCTCTTTTGCGTCAATCATATCCATCGGGATACGTGTAATTTTTGATACTGCGGCTTCGATAGCATTACGACCAATCTTACCTTCGATCTTGTGTAGTTTGTTACGAGCGCCAGCCACATCAATAACATCGATTGCTCTATCTGGATTATATTTACCATGCATGTAACGTTCTGCTAAATCAACTGCAAGGTCCATTGCATCTTCATCATACTCAAGTCCGTGAAATTCTTCATAGTACTTCTTTAGGCCTTTGACAATTAGCTTTGTGTCTTCTTTGCTTGGCTGTTCAACAACAACTTTCTGGAAGCGGCGTTGTAACGCACGGTCTTTTTCAAAGTTTTCTCTGTATTCTTCACTTGTTGTCGCACCAATGACTAGTAGCTTGCCGCCAGCAAGTAGTGGCTTCAACAAGTTAGCGATGTCAATGTTTGAACCACCTGCTGAACCAGCACCCATAATCATGTGAATTTCATCGATGAATAGAATTACATCATCTTTCTTTTCAAGCTGACCAAAGATTTCTTTAGCACGTTCTTCAAACTCACCACGATACTTTGTACCAGCAACAAGTGATGTAACGTCTAGTGAATATACAATCTTACCTTTAAGAATATCTGGACATTCGTCATTGATAATATTAAGTGCAAGTCCTTCAGCGATAGCAGTTTTACCTACGCCCGGCTCACCAACAATGATTACATTGTTCTTCTTACGTCTTGCTAGAACTTCTGTCAATTCGACTAGTTCATTTGTACGTCCAATAACAGGATCAATCTTTCCTTCAGCCGCAGATTTGTTTAAGTTTTCACAAAAGTCTTCAAACTTAACTTTCTCACTTGTTCCTTGTCCTTGTGCTACTTGACTTCCAGTACCGGATTGCTTATAGAAATCTCGTTGAATAATCTCAACTGCTTTACTGCGATTGCCGCCATTCTTACGTAGAATATGATATGCCATAGAACTAGTTTCACTTAGTAGAGAAACAAGTATATCCTGACAATGCAATTTTGAACGACCACTGAAAATAACTTGTGTTACAGCACGATTGAATACACGGTCAATTGAAAGTGTTTGTCTCGGTGCTAAGCCTGAACCATGAACTGTAATATCATCACGTTCACTTAGGTATTCTTCAAGTTCAATTAGAACCTCAGGAAGATTTACTTCCATCTTAGATAATAATTCTAATACATCACGTTCTTCAATTATTGCGTAGAGCAAATGTTCGAGAGTCACATATTCATGTGATAATTCGGTTGCTTTTTGTACAGCACGTTCAAGTGAGAGATTAACTCTATCTGGTTGATTATTGCTCATGTTTTTCCTTAAACTTAATCTTTAGTATCGTATCTGGAAGAATATTCTTCACTATAATTGTATCACCCATTCTAGTTTCGTATGGTACAATAACTTCAAAGAACACATCGTGTATTTCAAATGTTTTTGTTTGTCCTAAACATGAAGCTAATTCTGCTTGTGTTATAGGGACAACTATGTCCACTGTCAAGGCAGTCCTTATAGATTTATCTTTTAGTTGTGTATAAGCAGACTTAGCTTCATTTAGTTTTTGTGTATTTCCGTCTCCGCTATCAGGGTGATGCTTTTTCATAAGACGTTTATACGCTAACCGTATTTCTTCCTTACTACTATATTTATTGATTCCCAGGACAGTGTACGGATTCATTCTTCAACTGCGTCAAATTGCTCTTCTGCATTATTATAATAATCTTCATATGCAACAATGACTGCTTTTTGCTGTGAAATTAATTCTAACAACTGTGCCATGTTAATACTCAACGCTGTGTAACCATCTGCATCTAATGAAAACAAAGACACGGGTTGCTCAGTAGCTATTAATTTTTCTAGCTCTTCGGTTGAATTTTCAGGAGTAATGATAACCCAGTCAACTTTTTTCAAATCTAATATTTGCGTTGGCGGGAGAATTAATGTTGGTCTGTCAATTGGAGTTGGAGTGTATTCGATTTTTTCTGGAGTTGCCGAACACGCACTAAGGCCTATAGTTAGGGTTAGCAATGTCAGGACATTCGCTGTTGATTTTTGAAGGTAGTGTGGCATTTATTTCTTCCTCTGTAAGTGGACTCCCACTTGCTATCTCTAAACATCTTAACACATTTACAGTAGCTTTGTCAATAACTTTTTCTACTAATCCAGGTCTTCGTGATGCGAGATAGTTTATATCACTTTCAGATAATTTGCGTTCTAAGTTATCAACTCTTTGCTCTGCCGCATTAAACTTATCGTTGACAACATTAAACTGTTCTCTTACTTGTGCTAAGTCTTGTTGAGTCTGTGCCAATGCCGCTTGAGTCTGTGCTTGTGCTTGTTTTGCAACAGCGGCATTCTCTGCAAAAATTCTAATTTGATTTTGTGTATAGGTATAATATTTCCAAGCACCAAATGCAACTGCACCTAGTATACCTGCTAGTATAATATATTTTTTGATATTAGATAATATAAACATTATTTGTACCTAAAAGTGATACGTCCTACTGTTAAATCATATGGAGTCATTTCAACTTTAACTTTATCGTATAGAATAACTTTAATATTATTCTTGCGCATTTTACCAGATAATGTCCCCATAATCTGATGTCCATTTTCTAGTTCAATTTTGAAACGGCTTCCTGGTAGGACTTCTACCACTTTACCTTCGAATTCTAACGCTGTTTCTTTAGCCATTGTGCAATCTGTTTTGTCTCTATGTTTAATTCTGAACCTTCATAGAAATCAATAGACCATTCTTCAATTTCTGCTAGTCGTGACACATCTTCTAATAGTTCAAACGTTTTCTTCATTAGTTCTTCATTTTCGATTTCAACAAATACCATATAAAAACCGTTATCATCTGGGTTAGGAGATACTTCTGTATCAAGAATATCTACAACACTTTTTTCTATAAAAGATGCTAAGTCTTGTGCAGGAGCTTCATCTTTACAAAAGAACCCAATTACTACTACATCATTTTCTGTGCCAGTCTTTGGTTCAAATTCTGCAACGCTTACGTTTGATGATATCAATGATTGTAGGTCGCCGTGTTCAACGCCTTCGATGATTTGTGAGAATTTCATATTACATCTCCTGCTGCTGATTAACATTTGATTCATCGTCTAAACCTGAATCATATGCTGAGTTTAAGTCTTCCATGTCAACTTCATCATCGCCAATTTTAATTTTATCGTCTGAAAATTCATCTACAAACTTACGAGGCATCCAAACATCGATTAACCATACATCGTGTGATTTCATCTTTGGTTTGCCTTGACTATCTAGGTCAGATGGTGACTTTGGTGTAATTGGTGTTTTTAATGTAGCACGGTTAAATTTGATTTCGCAACCAATAGCATCTAAACGCATTGCGCCTTTTGGATCGGGCATCTTTTTATATGGATACATAAGTTTTGTGTGTAGCCAATAACGTGATAGATTTGGACCTTCAGCGATTTCGCCTAGTTTCCAGTTCTTATATGCATACAGGCCTTGCTTGTCTAGAACACTTTCGAATTCTAGCAAGATATCAAGTAATGTACCATTTTTATCAATATCACGTAGATTATCTACGATATCAGCGTGGTTCATGTCAGACATTATAATAACTCCAATTTATTAAATGTATTTATCAAAATAGTTTGTTATGTGTGTCCGACTGTTTCACGCACGATATCATTATGATTAAACTCTGCCCAGTATAATTCGTATGCAACCCCATCTACTAAACATTCAAACTGATGATACAGTCCAGGTTTTACTTTAGTGTAGTCTCCTGCATTCAATACAGTAGTGTCTACTAGATCATAGTCCTTTTGCCATACTCGTACCAGCATTGTACCTGACTCAACATAAAAGCCATTCCATTTAAACTCATGCATATGCTTAGAACATACACCGCCTTTATTCATTTCGATACGATGAAACTCTAACGCTCCATTTGACTCTATCATTTCAGTGTTGCCCCACACTTTACCTGCTATCATTCCATCTCTCCGCATCTTCTGGTGTATTGATTTCGGTACCATTAAACTCGCAAGGGAAAACACCTATATCCCAGCCACCTTTTAACCAACGTAGTTGCTCTAATCCTTCCAATCGTTCTTCACGTGGACTAAACAAGCTAGGATACATTTCTAGTGCATTACGTCTATATCCGTAAATACCTAAATGCCAATCACCATATCCAACCATACCTCTACCGAACCATAAGCACTTATCTGCTGCTCTCACTAACTTAACTATATTAGGATCATTCTGTTCTCTTTCTGGCATCGCAGTAGCCATAGTAGATACCGAATAGCGGTTCAAAGACCATATAGTCTTTTGAATCATCTCTAATGTCACATCAGGCATATCACCTTGTACATTAACAAATCTGTCATAATTATCAAAGATACTAGATTTGATTGCGCCAGCACATCTTTCGGTGCCATTGGCATATACATTGGTATCTACTAAAACATTGCCGCCAAAAGACTTAACACAACCAGCGATCTCTGAATCATCAGTTAATACATATACATCATAAATGGATTCCTTACAACGATCATGAACTACTTGAATCATTGGCTTACCGCCTAAATCACAAAGTGGCTTTCCTGGAAAGCGTTCACTTTCGTATCTAGCGGGTATAAGAATAGCGGTGGATTTCATCTACTGTCCTTTCAAAATCATCTAAGCGTAACATATTTTGTCCATCCGATGGAGAACTGTTTGGATCTGGATGTACTTCTAAAAAGAAATTACTGACACCCATAGCAGAAGCAGCCCTAGTAAGACCTGCAACGTAATTGCGATTACCCCCACTACTAGAACCTTGTCCTCCTGGTAACTGGACTGAGTGAGTGGCATCGAACACAATATTGCTAAAATTGTCAAGCATGTAGTTGATGCCAGTAAAATCATTAACCAAAGTATTATATCCAAAACTTGTCCCTCTTTCTGTTATCCAAACTTCTTTTGCATCTGCGCATTTACTTAATACACCCTTCATATCCCAAGGTGCCATAAACTGACCTTTTTTAATATTAACAATTTTATCTGTAGCACACGCAGCTTTAATCAAATCTGTTTGTCTACATAAAAATGCTGGTATCTGATATACATCAACCGCATCTTTAAACTCATGTTCTATTCTTTTTACTTGAACGTAATCATGTACGTCTGTTAATGTTTTTACATTGAGCAATACTTTAAGTGCTAAGAAGTCAGTGAGTGTGGCTTCCATTCCCATACCACGTACACCTTTATCACTTGTACGATTAGCTTTATCGTAACTTGCTTTAAAATAATAATCAATACCATACTTGTCGCATACACGTTTACATTCTTTAGCAATTTCTGCACTACGTGTTAGAGTTTCATGTTGACAAGGTCCTGCAATTAGCCGCATCTGTATTCTCCCTAATAATACAAGTATACAACATAAAACTTTTTTTGTCAATAGTTTATATACGTTGTCATATTCCAATCCTCAGGTGATAAGTAATAGTGAGGGCAGGAGAAGTTGTTCTCTAAATATTAGTCCCTCTATTGGAGGCGTAAATTATGGCACGAAAAAAACGTGTTGAAAAACAAAATAGCAAACACAGCCGCGATGCTCACCAGAGTTCTAATCGAGGCATTGTCCCACTTAGACAAAAAACTATCCCAACAATCTTACCTAGAAATGTAGCACAAGAAGATTACTTGTATCAACTTGCTGATCCGTCGAATAATATCTGTTTCGCAATCGGTCCTGCTGGTACTGGTAAAACACTTCTATGCACATTGATGGGGGTTAAAGCATTCATGGAAAGAGAGGTGAAAAAGATTGTAATCACTCGTCCTGCAGTATCAGTAGACGAGCAACATGGTTTCTTACCAGGCGACTTAAATGAAAAAATGGCGCCATGGACAAGACCAATATTTGATATTTTTGAGAAGCATTTTTCTGTTGCAGACATTGAAGGAATGTTAGCAGAGAACATTATAGAAATTGCACCACTTGCATACATGCGTGGTCGAACGTTTGAAGACGCTTGGATCATTGCAGATGAAATGCAGAACGCTACTAAGTCGCAAATGAAAATGTTACTCACTCGTATCGGTAATAATACTAAAATGATTGTTACCGGTGATTTAAAACAGCATGATAGAGGGTTTTCCGAAAATGGTCTATCTGACTTCATGCATCTAACAAGAGCATACGAACAAGCAAACATGAACCACATCGCAATCAGTAGATTTGATATGATGGATGTAGAGCGTCATCCTGCTGTCGTAGAAGTTCTAAAAATTTACGGAGAAGATGAATAGTAACAAACTAACTATTAGTTACATTAAAGGGGAGCATTGCGCTCCCCTTTTTATTTTTATTTTTGTACTGTTGTAGTATTATGCGTAAAATCTCAGCCAGCTGTAAAGATATATGCTTTACCTGAACTAGTACCACCAGCATCATCTTCATCATATGCACTAACAATAACACGGCCGTCTGACATTGCTACTGATCGACCAAACCTATCATTTACTTCGGTGTCATATGCATTTGGATTATCTAATGTTTCAACTAAGGCACCTGAAGTGACATTGTAAATATATACTTTTCCTGAATTGTAATTAGTCGGCGTTTTCGGCGACTCATCTTCTCCTGTCGCAGAGACAATTGCATAGTCGCCTGATATTGCTACTGATCGACCAAATTCATCACCAAGACTTGAGCCAGCAGGATTTGGGTTGTCTAATGTATGAACTAGCGCACCAGTTGATACATCGTAGATGTATGCTTTGCCTGAATAGTCACCGCCATTATCGCTTTCGTTAGAACCTACAATAGCATAGTCGCCTGATATTGCTACTGAATTACCAAAGTTATCATCGTCACTGTTACTATGAGCATTAGGGTTGTCTAGTGTATGAACTAGGGCACCAGTTGTTACATCAAAGATGTATGCTTTACCACTACCAAGGCCGACAATAAATTCTTCATCACCATCATCATTTTCAAAAGCAACAGCATCATCTTCCATTTCAGCACCTACAATAGCGTAGTTACCTGATATTGCTACCGCACCGCCAAAGAAATCACTAGCACTTGTACCATAAGCATTCGGGTTGTCTAGTGTATGAACTAGAGCACCCGTTGCAACATCAAAGATATACGCCTTACCAGAATTACTGCCGTCTGCATCGTCTTCAGCATAAGCACCTACAATAGCGTAGTTACCTGATATTGAGACTGAGCGACCAAAGTAATCATTACCACTTGTGCCATAAGCATTCGGGTTGTCTAGTGTATGAACTAGAGCACCAGTTGTTACATCAAATATGTATGCTTTACCTGAAGTAGAACCACTTACATCGTCTTCATAGGATGCACTTACAATAGCGTAGTTACCTGATATAGCAACTGAGTCACCAAATTGATCATTGGCACTTGAACTAAAATCATTAGGGTTATCTAATGTATGAACTAGCGTACCATCCACAGCAAATATGTACGCTTTACCAGAATTAGTACCACCAGCATCATCTTCATAAATAGCAGAAACAATAGCATAGTCTCCATCGACTGCAACTGAATAGCCAAACTTATCATTAGTACTTGTACCATAAGGATTTGGATTGTCTAATGTATATGCTAGTGTAGATGCTGACCAATCACTTAAACCGTCGCCATTGCTATCACCTGCTCCAAAACCGCCTGTTCCTGTATCGCCTGATCCTGTATCGCCTGATCCTGTATCGCCTGATCCTGTATCGCCTGTATTCGACGGAGCAAGAATACCAGTTGGTGCTTCTGTTACTATATCTGTAATTGCACCTGTTGAACTCCAAATACGATGTGCAGTGGCTGCATCTACTACAAGACCCATGTCTTGATTATCAACTACCGTATCAAACAGTCCTTGTAGATCGGTATAACCACGTGTTGCTGATCTTGAACCTTTAGTACCGGATCTATGCGTTGCGCCCGCTGTTGGTAAATCGGATGGTGTTTCGGTTATTTCACCGAAATCGCCTAGTTCTGCTAAGTCGATTGAACGTCTTATTTGTATCTTAGGTCCAAATCTTGCATTATTCCAAGTAGTACCTCTGAATTTATTTGCCATTGTGAGTCTCCTTAATAACATAACAATATATAGTATTTATCATAAATAAGAAAAGGGAGCATTAAGCTCCCCTTATAATCATCAAATAATTTTATTCTATTAGGCGCTGTATTGTTCATCATCGCTTAAACCAACATTGGTTGAAGGAAATGATGCGTTTCCATTCCATAGAATACGAACTGCACCCTGGCCACTATCCCCTTTGTTGTAGAAAGTAGTACCGCCGCCAGCACCACCGCCATATAAGCCACCATCTGCGCCAACTGCGTTGACGCCGCCTGAGCCTGCGTTGCCGCCGCCTGAGCCGCCGTCACCCGACGATGTTGCAGTGTTACTTAGACCGTAAAGTCCGACACCACCACCGCCTTGATTTGCCATTCCGCCTGCGCCTGCGCCTGAGTTAGCAGATGGTAGTCTTGCTGTGCTTGATGCTGGATTACCATCCCCACCGTCACCTGCGTAACCAGCCGCACCACCACCACCACCGCCGGTGCCGCTAGTAGTACCGCTACCACCAGAATATGATACATCGCCGATATTACTATCATTGTTGTAAGAATGCGAAACTGTTCCGCCGCCATTACCGCCTTTAGCACGTAATATTACAGTACCATCTGAACGTTTAATCCAACTACTTTCACCTGCCCATCCAACTGTCGGGCTGTAATTCTGGAAGCCGGCATAGAACCAACTACCTTCACCCGGAGCTGTATTTCCTACATGAACTGTTAGTGTTTCGCCTGGTGTCACTGGAATATTATTTGCGTATGATAGGTCCCCGCCCCATCCACTAGTAGCCATATAAACAGTTTGTGCACCTTGGAAGTAGTCGCCCCCGCCGCCTGCGCCAATAGCAACTGCCGTTATTGATGTAACACCTGCAGGAACAGTAAACGTGTTGGTAGATGCTGGACTTGTGAATGTATGCGCTTGAAGTGTTGGTGGATTATCAAGTGTCATTGGTGCAGAAGTTACAACATCTGTAATCGCACCCGTAGAACTCCAAATTCTATGAGTTGAAGTAGTTTCTGAAATAAGACCCATATCTTGTGTATCAACTACATTACTATGTTGACCTGCGATACTACGAAAATCTGTGTGACTACGTGTTGCTGATGTTGAGCCACCGTGATCTGCTCTATGCGCCGCACCACGTGTTGGTAAATCAGAAGTATCTTGGGCAATTGAACCTAAGTCTCCTAATTCAGCTATATCAATAGAACGTCTGATTATGAGTTTAGCACCGAAACTAGCGTTGTTCCAATTAATTCCTCTAAATTTACTCATTAAATCTCTCCCAAAAGTATGATTAAATATATTTAATATATTTATAAAAAAAGGGGAGCATTAAGCTCCCCTTTACATTTGGGTTAGTCAGAAAGAAAGAAACCCCTAACCCAGAATTAAATCAGCAATCTCTACCCAATCATCACACCGAGCAATGTCTGGATTATTACAATCTTTATTATGTTCATGTGTGATAATAATCGGCTTCAAGCCATACTTCAATCCACATTCAGCATTCTCAGTTTTATCTTCGATCCAGTACAGTTCACTATCTTGATACTTAACAAGTTCATCATCTTTATCAGCACCAGTGTCAAGACAAATAACATCAGTGAAAACATCTTTACCAAAGATATTCTTCAAGTTACTGATCCGAAGCAAACGAGCTTTTTCATCAAGAGACAATGAAGTGATAACAACAAACTGATATCCAGCTTCAACAAGTTTCGCAACTCCACTCCGAGCATCCCGAAATGCTGGGAGAAAACCCATCCACGCACTTTCGTTAAACTCCCGAACTAGCGCACGTCCTTGTTGCTTTTCAATACCGTACATTGTGCTGATATCGTAAATATCACTCACTTCTTGTACATAACCTTTACTTGTCATCCAATCATGAAACTGTGTAACCCAATCAAGTAGCACACCATCACAATCTGTAAGAATAACTTTATTTGTCATATTCGACACCTCTTTCTTTTCATCTAACTTATACATTCTTTATATAGTGATTCGCAAAGAATGTCAACCTTTTTATTATTAAACTTCTCCTATGTCGAATGACAACTGACGTTCAGCGTTTGCTTCTT